>Ga0247740_1000190_pt1 | contig 32912 bp, 30 predicted proteins | sample UWRJL148409B2_FD_180942 | JGI IMG/M metagenome (GOLD analysis project Ga0247740, IMG submission 180942) | Plant litter microbial communities from Arlington Agricultural Research Station in Wisconsin, United States - UWRJ-L148-409B-2 | ecosystem: Environmental > Terrestrial > Plant litter >...
GTTCGAGGTCAATGTGATCCTCGACAACCGTGTAGTCAAAAGCTTCGTCAACAGAGTACGCGAAAAGTTCCTGAATCTCGACTTCGACGGGCAGTTCGATCTCGTCGAGGCATCGACCGCACTCGCCCGAGGCGACCGAGGTGATGTCTGCGGAGACCAGAATGCCGTCGTGGAGGGCTTCGAGGCGCACGTCGAGGTGCATTTTCGCGTTCTCGGCGATGCCGATCAGGGCATTGCCGAAGGATTCGGGTACGACGATATCCAGCTCGTGCTCGCGCATCTCGCCGGAACGGTGCATGAGGTCGTACACCGGGACGGTGAACGGGGTGGGGGTGAAGTTCGACACAACCGACAATTCTACGTGACTCAGGGCGCTCGCGCTCGTTCGCGCCGCGATCAGGCCAGCGTTGCCTCGACCGCGGTGAACGCCTCGTCGTAGATCGCGAGCGCTCGGGCGACCTCGTCGGGCGTGACGATGCACGGCGGGACCACGTGGATGCGGTTGTCGGCGGCGAACGGCAGCAGCCCGCGCGCCATCAGCTCCTTCTTGAGCTGACCGATCACCACGCCCGAGACGGGTTCGCGCGTGACGGGGTCGGAGACGAGATCGAGGGCCCAGAAGACCCCGATGCCCCGAACGTCGCCGATGAGCGGATGCTTCGCCGCGAGTTCGGCGAGGCCGGGGGCCAGATGGTCGCTCCCGATCACCCGTGCGTTGTCGACGATGCCGTCGGCCTCCATCGCGTCGAGCGCCGCCACGATGGACGCCATCGCGAGCGGGTGGCCCGAGTAGGTGAGCCCGCCCGGGAACACCTGCTGTTCGAACGCCTGCGCGATCGACTCGGAGATGATGACGCCGCCGGCGGGCACGTAGCCCGAGTTGACGCCCTTGGCGAAGGTGATCAGGTCGGGCACGATCGGCCCGTCGTCGTCTGCGAGGCTCTGGAACGCGAACCAGCCGCCGGTGCGCCCGAAGCCGCACATGACCTCGTCGAAGATGAGCACGATGCCGTACTTGTCGGCGAGGTCGCGCACGCCGCGCAGGTAGCCGGGCGGCGGAACCAGCACGCCGGCCGTGCCGGGGATCGTCTCGAGCAGGATGGCGGCGATCGACGACGCACCCTCCGACTGGATGACGCGTTCCAGGTGCTGCAACGCGCGCTCCGACTCCTGCTCGGGCGAGTCGGCCCAGAACTCCGAACGATACTCGAAGGGTCCGAAGAAGTGCGCATGGCCGCGCGAGAACTCGTTGGGCACCCGACGCCAGTCCCCCGTGGCGACCACGGCCGCCCCGGTGTTGCCGTGGTACGAGCGGTAGGTCGAGAGGATCTTGTCGCGCCCCGTCGTCAGGCGGGCCATCCTCATGGCGTTCTCGTTGGCATCCGCACCGCCGTTGGTGAAGAAGACCTTCCCGAACGTGGCGCCGGCGCGCGCGAGGATGCGTTTCGCCGCCTCGCCGCGCGCGAGGTTGGCGTGGGCGGGCGCGACGGTGGTGAGCACGTCGGCCTGCGCCTTGATCGCGGCGACGACGGCGGGATGCTGGTGGCCGATGTTGGTGTTCACCAGCTGGCTGGAGAAGTCGAGGTAGGTGTTGCCGTCGAAGTCCCAGACGTCGCACCCGGCTCCGCCTGCGATCACGAGGGGCGTCAGTGCGCCCTGCGCGCTCCAGGAGTGGAAGACGTGCGCACGGTCGAGATCGTAGGCGAGCCGGCCGTCGGCGGGGTTCAGGTCGTTCATGGTGCGTGTCCTTCGAATAGCGGTCGCCGGGCCCGACGAGGGGCCCAGCGACCGGGTCATGACAGCGAGGCTACTCGCCGCCCTCCTTCAGTTCGACGGTGAGCGGCTCGAAGTCGGCGCCGTCGACGTCCACTCCCTCGTCACGCAGCTCGGCGAGCGCCTGCTCGACGTACTCGTTCGAGTACGCGGTCGCCGGCGGCTCCTCGGTGATGATGGTCGCGCCGGTCTCGTTGCTCGTCTCGAGCGCCATCGCGACGGTGGCGTCCCACGCGGCGGTGTCGATGGTTCCGATGCCGCCCGAGGTCGACGGCCAGATCAGCTTGTTGACCTCGTTGGTCATCCACAGCTGGTGCGAGAGCCCGAGGGTCGACCCCGCGGCCGTCACCTGGTCGGCGGCGTCCTGGGCGTTGTCGCGGGCGAACACCCAGCCCTTGATCGACGCCTTGATGAACTTGACGGTCGTCTCGGCGTAGTCGGCGTCTTCGAGACGCTCGGTGTCGGCCCAGATGGCGTCCTGCAGCATCGAGGTGCCCTCCTCGTTCCAGTCGATGACGTTGAAGTCATCGGCCGTGTACAGCTCGCCGGTCTCGGGGTCGACGGTCTCGAGCAGCTGTGCGTACTCGTTGTAGGTCATCGCCTGGGCTGCGTCGATGTCGCCGGAGAGCAACGCGTTCATGTCGAAGTTCTGCGATACGACGGTCACGTCTTCCGTGACCCCGGCCTTGTTGAGGCCCGCGTAGAGCTCCCACTCGTTGCCGTAGCCCCAGCTGCCGATGGTCTTCCCGCCGAGGTCGGCGGCCGACGTGATGTCCTGGTCCTTGAACGACACCTGCAGGGTCGCCGAGCGCTCGAAGATCTGCGCGACGTCGGTGATGTTGGCGCCGTTCTCGATCGAGCCGAGAACCTTGGGCACCCAGGAGATCGCGTAGTCGACGTCGCCGTTGGCCAGGGCGTCCTGCGGGACGATGTCGCCGCCACCCTGGATGATCTCGACATCGAGCCCCTCGTCTTCGTAGTACCCCTCGGCGGCTGCCGCGTAGTACCCGGCGAACTGGGCCTGGGTGAGCCACTGCAGCTGCAGCGTGACGGGGGTCAGCTCTGAGGAGCCGGCGCTGTCGTCGGCCTCCGGTTCGCTGGCGCTGCATCCCGACAGGACGAGCGCGCCGACTGCCGTGAATGCGGCGAGCCCGACGGTGATTCGCTTGCTGTGCTTCAACTGGTGCCTCCTTGTTGTGTGGATCTCTGTGGTGGTGGGGGTGCGGTCAGTGCGGACGGTGCCGCGTGAAGATCCTCTCGATGGCGAGGGTGGCGGCGAAGAAGACCAGGCCGACGATGATGGCACCGACCACGAACGCCCAGGCGCGGGCGTAGTTGCTTCCGGATGCCGCCGACGTGATGAACGACCCGATTCCCGAACGCGGTCCGCCGAAATACTCGGCGACGATGGCCGAGATCACCGCGAGCGACGAGGCGATGCGCAGCCCCGTGAACATAAACGGGAGGGCACTCGGGATCGTCACCGTGCGCGCGGTCTGCCATCCGGATGCCGCGTAGGCACGCATCAGGTCGCGCTGTACCGGGCGCACCTGGCGAAGACCGCGCAGGGAGTTGATGAAGACGGGCACGAAGACGGCGACGGCGGCCACGATGACGCGCGCCACCTCGGCTCCCGCCCCGAACATCGTGTAGAGCACGGGGGCGAGCGCGACGATCGGCACGACGGCGATGGCGGCGATGAGCGGCGCGAACATCTCGTCGAGCACCCGCACGAACGCGGCGACGACGGCCGCGACGACGCCGAGCAGCGAGCCGATCACGAGGCCGAGCAGGGCGTTCGTCGCGGTGACGAGGCTCGAGCTCACGATGATCGGCAGGAACTCGCCGAACTCGTCGACGATCGCGAGCGGGCTGGGCAGCAGGAACGCCGGGATGCCGCCGACGACGACCGCCAGCTGCCAGACCGCCAGCAGCGCGACGACGAGCAGCAGCGGAGGCAGCACGCGGTTGACGAGGGTCGAGGTCGCGGGGTTCATCGCAGGTCGACCCCCACGGTCGGCGCGTCGACGCCGTGCAGCGCCTCGCGCACCCTGGTGACGGCCGCGAAGAAGCCGGCGTTCTCCCGCAGGTCCTCGCCGCGATCCGCCGCGGAACCGAGACGCACGTCGACGATGTCGCGGATGCGCCCGGGGCGCGGCGACATCACCACCACGCGGTCGGAGAGGAACACGGCCTCGGGGATCGAGTGCGTCACGAACACGACGGCGGCCCCGGTCTCGGCGGTGATGCGCACCAGCTCGAGCTGCATGTGCTCGCGGGTCATCTCGTCGAGGGCGCCGAACGGCTCGTCCATCAGCAGCAGGCGGGGCCGTTCGGCGATCGACCGGGCGATGGCGACGCGCTGCTGCATGCCGCCGGAGAGCTGGTCGGGGTAGTGGTCGGCGAAGTCGCTCAGGCCCACCAGCTCGATGAGCTCTTTCGCCCGCGCCGCGCGCTTCGCCTTGCCAACGCCGTGCAGCTCGAGCGGCAGCTCGATGTTCGCGGCGACGGTGCGCCACGGCAGCAGGCCGGCCTGCTGGAAGGCGATGCCGTACTCCTGGTCGATTCGGGCCTGGCGCGCGGTCTTACCGAATACCGAGATGGCGCCGGCGGTCGGGGTATCGAGGTCGGCGATCAGCCGCAGCAGTGTGCTCTTACCGCAGCCCGACGGCCCGATGAGCGAGACGAACTCGCCCGGCGCGACGGTGAGGCTGACCTCGCTCAGGGCGGTGACCGTGGCGCCCTTCGCGCCCTGGAAGACCCTGTCGACGTTCGTTACTTCTACAGCAGCAGTCATGCGTGTACCTCCGCGCGGCGGTACCGGCCGAAGGCCAGTCCGAGTAGGGCGACGAGACCGGCGGCCACGAGGCCGAGCACGATCGCGCCGAAGATGGGAGCCCAGGGTTTGGCCGGGTCGCTCGAGGCGAAGTTCGCGAACTCGAGGATCATGCGCCCGATGCCGCCGGGCAGGCCGATCGACACCTCGGCGACCACGGTGCCGACGACGGCGTTCGCGGCGCCGAGCCTCAGGGCCGGCAGCAGGTAGGGCACGCTCGCCGGCAGCCGCAGGTGGATGAGAGTGCGCCACCTGCTCGCCGCGTAGGAGTGCATCAGTTCGGTGTGGATGACGTCGGGCGACTGCAGCCCGCGCAGGGCCCCGACCGCGATCGGGAAGAACGCGAGGTAGGAGGCGATCACGGCCACCGACATCCAGTTCTCCCACTCGAACGAGCCGACCTCGAGCTTCGAGCCCCAGCCCTTCACGAGCGGCGCGAGCGCGATGAGCGGCACCGTCTGGCTGAGGATCACGAGCGGGAGTACCGCCGACTCGGCGATGCGGAAGCGCTGCATCAGCAGCGCGAGCGCGAAGCCGACGACGAGGGCGATGAGCAGCCCCGCCGCGGCGACCCCGAGGCTGAACAGCGCGGCGAGCGTCACGGCGAGCCAGAGCGGCTGCGCGTCCGTCGCGCTAGTGATCGGCTCACCCAGCCGGGCGAACATCTCCCAGACGTGCGGCATGGCCAGGTCGCTCGTGCGCGGAAGCACGCGCAGGCCGGAGCCCCGCACGGCCTCCTCGGCCCCGATCACCCAGCCGTCGGCGGGGCCGAGCGCCTTGTACAGCTCCCAGACGACCGCGACGAGAAGCACGGCGAGCGCGCCGAGCAGAACCGGACGGAAGCGGCGCACGCGCTAGGCCTTCGCCGTGATGTGCTCGCGCAGCGCGGGGATCACGGTCTCGCCATAGACGCGCAACGTCTCCTCTTTGTTGTCGTGCTGCAGGTAGCCGGCGAACTGGTCGACGCCGAGCTCCTTGAGCGCCTTGAGCTTCTCGATGTGCTGGTCGGCCGTGCCGAGCAGGCAGAACCGGTCGACGATCTCGTCGGGCACGAAGTCGGCGTGCGTGTTGCCGGCGCGACCGTGCTCGTTGTAGTCGTAGCCCTCGCGGCCCTTGATGTAGTCGGTGAGCGCCTTGGGCACCGCCGAACCCTCGCCGTACTTCGCCACGATGTCGGCGACGTGGTTGCCGACCATGCCGCCGAACCAGCGGTTCTGGTCGCGCATGTGGGCCCAGTCGTCGCCTACGTACATGGGGGCGGCGACGCAGAACTTGACCGCCATCGGGTCGCGGCCCGCGGCTTCGGCCGCCTTGCGCACTGTCGTGATCATCCACTCCGCGACATCCAGATCGGCCATCTGCAGGATGAATCCGTCGCCGACCTCACCCGTCAGCTTGAGCGCGAGCGGCCCGTAGGCGGCTACCCAGACGTCGAGGGTCGACCCGACGCTCCACGGAAACTGCAGCGTCGCACCGTTGTACTCGACCGACCGCGAGTTGGCGAGCTCGCGGATGACGTGGATCGACTCGCGCAGGTCTTTCAGCGTGGTCGGTTTGCCGTTCGTCACGCGCACCGCGGAGTCGCCACGCCCGATGCCGCAGATCGTGCGGTTGCCGTACATCTCGTTGAGGGTGGCGTAGGTGGAGGCGGTGACCGTCCAGTCGCGCGTCGCCGGGTTGGTGACCATCGGGCCGACGATCACGCGCCGGGTCTCGGCGAGGATCTGGCTGTAGATCACGTAGGGCTCCTGCCAGAGCAGGTGCGAGTCGAACGTCCAGACGTGACTGAAGCCGTGCTGCTCGGCGAGCTTGGCGAGCGCGACGGTGCGCGACGCCGGCGGGTTGGTCTGCAGTACTGCTCCGAAGTCCATGTGCTTCCTTGTCGTCGTTAGATCAGGTACTGCCGGTCAGATCAGATATTGACTGAGGCCGCGCTTGAAGTACTTGCCGTCGCCCTTGCTACCGACGTAGGCGTCGTCGTCGACGATCACCTTGCCGCGCGAGAGCACGGTGTCGACGTGGCCGTCGATCTCGTAGCCCTCCCAGGCCGAGTAGTCCATGTTCATGTGGTGGGTCTTGCCGATGCCGATCGAGGTGTGGCCGTTGGGGTCGTAGACCACGATGTCGCCGTCGGCGCCGGGCTGGATGACGCCCTTCTTGCCGTACATGCCGAACATGCGGGCGGGAGTGGTGCTCGTCAGTTCGACCCAGCGCGAGAGCGAGATCTGGCCGTCGACGACGCCCTGGTACATCAGGTCCATGCGGTGCTCGACCGACCCGATGCCGTTGGGGATCTTGGAGAAGTCGGCGAGCCCCATGTCCTTCTGGCCCTTCATACAGAACGGGCAGTGGTCGGTGGAGACCATCTGGATGTCGTTCGTGCGCAGCGCCTGCCACATGTGGTGCTGGTGACCCTCGGCCTTCGACCGCAGCGGTGTCGAGCACACCCACTTCGCGCCCTCGAACGCGCCCCACTCGTCGCTCTGTGCGCCGAGGTTCTCTTCGAGCGAGAGGTAGAGGTACTGCGGGCAGGTCTCGCCGAAGACGTTCTGGCCGTTGTCGCGGGCCGTGGCGATCTGGTCGACGGCCTGCTTGGCGCTGACGTGCACGACGTAGAGCGGCGCGCCCGTGAGGTTGGCGAGCATGATGGCGCGGTGGGTGGCCTCCTCCTCCGCCTGCCACGGGCGGGTGAGCCCGTGGAAGTACGGCGAGGTGTTGCCCGCCTTCAGCGCCTGCTCGACGAGCAGGTCGATGACGCTGCCGTTCTCGGCGTGCATCATCATCAGCGCGCCGTTCTCGGCGCCCTTCTGCATCGCCTTGACGATCTGGCCGTCGTCGGAGAGGAAGACCCCCTTGTAGGCCATGAACATCTTGAAGCTCGAGACGCCCTCGTTCAGCAGCTCATCCATCGCGACGAGCGACGAGTCCTGCACGTCGGAGAGGATCTGGTGGAAGCCGTAGTCGATCGCGCACTCGCCCGCGGCCTTCGCCTGCCAGAGGTTGTACTGGTCGATGACGTTCTCGCCGGCGTACTGCACCACGAAGTCGACGATGCTCGTGGTGCCGCCGTGCGCGGCCGCCCGGGTTCCCGTCTCGAAGGTGTCGGATGCCTCTGTGCCACCGAACGGCATCTGCATGTGCGTGTGGGCGTCGATGCCGCCGGGGATGACGTACTTTCCGGCCGCGTCGATGACCGTGTCGACGTTGCGCTCGAGGTCGAAGCCGAGCAGGTTCGACCCGGGCGCGAGCACCGCGGCGATGGTCTCGCCGTCGATGAGCACGTCGGCCGCGCCGGTTCCCGTCGCGTTGACGACGGTGCCGTTCTTGATGAGAGTCTTCATTAACTGCTCCGTTCTCGCGTTACGGCTTCGGGATCGAGGTGTACGACTCGGGGCGGCGGTCGCGGTAGAACTGCCAGTCGTCGCGCATCTCCTGCACCATGTCGAGGTCGAGGTCGCGGATAACGATCTCCTCGTCGGTGCCCGAGCCGCGCTCGCCGACGAAGTTGCCGCGCGGGTCGATGACCTGGCTGGTGCCGTAGAAGTCGACGGCGAGGTCGCCGTACTCGTTGTCTTCGCGCCCGACGCGGTTCGGCTGCAGCACGAAGTAGCCGTTGGCCACGGCGGCGCACGGTCCTTCGACCTCCCACAGGCGGTTCGAGAGCCCGGGCTTCGTGGCGTTCGGGTTGAACACCATGTGCGCGCCGTTCAGGCCGAGTTCGCGCCAGCCCTCGGGAAAGTGGCGGTCGTAGCAGATGTACATGCCGATCTTGCCGACCGAGGTGTCGAAGACGGGGTAGCCGAGGTTGCCCGGACGGAAGTAGAACTTCTCCCAGAACCGGTCGAGGTGCGGGATGTGGTGCTTGCGGTACTTGCCGAGGATCGTTCCATCGGCCTCGACGATGACCGTTGTGTTGTAATACACGCCGGTGATGTCCTCCTCGTAGATCGGCAGGATCATCACGAGGTTCAGCTCTTTGGCGAGGGCCGCGAAGCGCTGCACGATCGGGCCGTCGGCCGGCTCCGCGTAGCGGTAGTACTTCTTGTCCTCGGTGATGCCGAAGTACGGGCCGTAGAACAGTTCTTGGAAGCAGATGACCTGGGCGCCGTCGGCGGCCGCGTCGCGGGCGAACTGCTCGTGTTTGGCCAGCATCGACTCTTTGTCGCCGGTCCAGGTGGTCTGGGTGATTGCCGCGCGTACTACGGTCATGTGTTACCTCCGGAAGGTCCTACGTTTTGTTATTATTGGCGCTAAACATTTCTCTTACGTTTCGGTTTGTGACGTTGGCGTAAAACCTACTAGGTGGGTCTCGTGAAGTCAGTAGCGCTTGCGGTCGACGAATCCACGCCCAGCGGCATCGCCGGGGCGATCGCCCGGCTCATCACCTCGGGCGACCTCGCGCCGGGCGATCGGCTGCCGACGGTGCGCGAACTGGCCACCGATCTCGGAATCAGTCCGGCGACCGTGAGCCACGCCTGGCAGGCCCTCGCCGGCGTCGGGCTCATCGTCTCGCGCGGCCGCAGCGGCACCTTCGTGCGCGCGGAGCGCACCGCATGGTTGCCTCCCCGGTCGCGCGGCCTGCGTGAGTCGTCGACGACGCAGGCCCGGCTCGACCTGTCGACCGGCACACCCGATCCCCTGCTGCTGCCCGAGCTCGGCCCGGCGCTGTCGCGGGTCTCGCCCAAGGCGGCGACCGCGAACTACTACGACGTGCCCGTGCTGCCCGAGCTCGAACGGGTGCTGCGCGACTCGTGGCCCTACGACGTCGACGCCCTGACCGTGGTCGACGGCGCGATGGACGCCATCTCGCGCACCCTCGACCTCGTGGTGCGCTTCGGCGACCGCGTGGTCGTCGAGAACCCCGGGTTCCCGCCGCTGTTCGACCTGCTCGAGCACTACGGCGTCGAGCGTGTGCCGGTCGAGCTCGACGAGCGCGGCATCCGGCCCGGCTCCCTCGCCGAAGCCCTCGCCCTCGCCCCCACCGCGGTCGTGCTGCAGCCGAGAACCCACAACCCGACCGGGGCGTCGATGACCGACGCCCGCGCGCGCGAACTGGCCACGGTCATCCGATCGACCCGCACGGCCGACCAGACGGTCGTCATCGAAGACGACCACTCCGGCGAGATCTCGGCGAGCGCCGACGTGAGTCTCGGCCGGTTCCTGCCCGAGCGGGTCGTGCACATCCGCAGCTTCTCGAAGTCGCACGGGCCCGACCTGCGCATCGCGGCGCTCGGCGGGCCGGCGTCGCTCGTCGACCGCATCGTCGCGCGGCGCATCCTCGGCCCCGGCTGGACGTCGCGCATGCTGCAGACGGTGCTGCACGACCTGTTGACGGATGTCACGACCATCGCCGGGCTCGACCGGGCGCGTTCCACCTACCGCGAGCGGCAGACCGCGCTGAACGCCGCGCTGTCGGCGAACGGCGTCGACCTGCCACTGGCCGACGGCATCAACCTGTGGCTGCCGGTGAACGACGAGCGCAACGCCGTCGTGCAGCTCGCGGCGGCGGGCATCCGGGTCGCACCGGGAGCGCCGTTCCTCGCCGCACCGCTCGACTCGGCGGCGCAGGGCACGGGCGACTTCGTGCGAGTCACCGCGGGATTGGTCGGCGACGAAGCGGATTCGGTCGCCGCGCTGCTGGCCGCGGCCGCCCGCTCCTGATCGGCGGCGCGGCTAGCCCTGGTTGCGCCAGCGCGCGCCGACCGCGAACCAGCGGGCGAGCACGGATGCCGGTGCCAGCGCCGCGCGCACCCGCACCCGTCGGTCGACCCCGGCCCGCAGGGCGAGCAGCACGGTGTGCAGGTCGGCGGCGGTCGCGGACGCGGCATCGGCACGTATCGACACGGCACCGCCCGACGCTGCGCCGCCCGACCGGGCGAACGACTCGGCCTCGACGGCCGAGCGCAGCCGCTCGAGCGCGGCGACGGCCACCGGGTCGCCGATCGGCGCTCCCCCGATCGGGCCCGACTCGCCGAACTCGCGCGCGTCGGGGTCGATCGTCAGCCTGTCGGCGAACTCGCGCGGCGTCTCGGCGTCGGTCAGCTGCCAGCCGAGGTCGAGCGCCGTGTCCTGCACCTCTTCCCAGGCTCCGAGCGTCGACCCGAGCCGCAGCGCGAGCACTCGCGAGCGGCGCTTGGCCACGCGCGCCACGGCCGGGATGGCGAGCACCCCGAGCAGGGCCAGCGCCGCGAGGCCGAGCACGATCGCGTTCCAGTTGATGGCCGCCTCCGTCTCGCCCTCGGGCACGGCGCCGGTGTCGCCGCGGTCGGGCGCGGCGTCCTGCGGCGAATCGGTCGGCGCCGGCGTGGCCGCCGACTCGTCGATGTCGGGCGTCGCGGGGTCGTCGACCGCGGCGGCCTCGTACTGCGGCACGTTCGTGCGACCCACCGTCGGTTCGAACCTGGTCCAGCCGACGCCCGCGAAGTACAGCTCGGGCCAGGCGTGCAGCTCGTCGGTGGTCACCGTGAACTCCTCGTCGCCGGTCGTGGCGTTCGGGCCCTCGGTGCCGGTGGTGAATCCCACCGCGACCCGGGCTGGAATGCCGAGGGTGCGTGCCATCGCGGCCATCGCCGAGGAGAAGTGCACGCAGTAGCCCGCCTTGGCATCGAGGAACTCGCCGATCACCTGCGGGCCGGTCCCGTCGTAGTCGTTCTCGACCGGTGCCTCTTCGGAGTAGACGAAATCGCCGCCGCGGAAGTAGCTCTGCAGCGCGAGCGCCCGGTCGTAGTTCGTCGTCGCGCCCGCGGTCACGGCCGCCGCCGTCTCGGCGACGACGGGCGGCAGGGTCTCGGGCAGCTCGAGGTAGTCGCGCAGCTCGTCGGCCACGACCGGGTCGGACGCCCGTAGCTGGTCGCTGGTCGGGTCAGCCGCCTGCGTCGTCACGACGTACTCCTGGGCGCGCACACTCGACCGCTCGGAGCGCAGGTTGAGCGTCTCCGGGTCCCAGAGCCAGGTGCCCACGAGCCCGGTGACGCTCGTCGGCGCGTAGGGCACCGGAAGCCAGCGGCCGCGCACGTTGCCCATCTGGATGTCGGTAGTGCTCTCGATCACCACCACGTCGGCACCGCGACCGGGGGCGGTCGCGATCTGCTCGGGTTCGAAGCTGCGGTCGCCCGTGCCGACCGTCGGTTCCCACGCGTTGTCGGTGAAGTTGCCCAGCGTCGCCATACGCAGGTACTGCCGGTCGGTCGACGTGGTCGTGTAGGTGAGCGCTAACACGGCGTCGGGGCGGCGCAGGTCGTCTCCGAGGTCGATGATCGGGTTGAGCCCGGTGGCGTATCCCTCGCCGGGGATCGCGTTCTCCACCGGCTCGACCGCGGGCAGCGCGAGCGGGACGATCAGGGCGGCCACCATCGCGACCGCTCCGATCGCCACCGCCACGCCGGGTTGGGTGCGCGGCGACGACACGAAGAGCACGAACAGCCACGCGGCCGCGGCGAGGGCGAAGTAGAACGGGTCGCTGAACTCGGGGTCGATGAACCCTGGCACCGCGACGATCGCGAGCAGCGGGATCCCCGAGAGCGCGGGCGCGCGGGCGGCGACCACGAACGCGTCGATCGCGATCGCGACGAGGCCGGCACCGAAGGAGAGGATGAAGAGGATGCCCGGCACGGCCGTCGCGGGCACGCCCTGTTCCTGGATCGACACGCCGCCGCTCACCAGCAGGTCGCCGAAGCGTGAGATGGTCGCCGGCGTGGGGATCAGTCCGAGCAGCGCGGTGTCGGCGGCGAAAAACAGGGTGAGCACGACGAGCAGGGCGAGAACGCCGGCGCCCGTCGGAACGAGCTCACGCCGGGTGCCGTAGCGCACGGTCGCGATGGCGACCACGACGAGCACGGCAACGGCGCCCGAGATGAGCCACCACAGGCCACCGGCAAGCAGCTGGTTGAGCCCACCGAGCGCGACGACCACGGCGATCGCGGTCGCGAGGCTCGGCCGCAGCGTCGGGATGGCCGGCCGCAGCGTGCGACCCCGTCTAGTGGCGGCCATCGGCGTCCCCGAACCGTGCGCGCGAGATCGAGCTCTCGCCGGAGCCGTCGTCGAGTGCGGCCGCCCAGACGTCGGCCGGATCATCCGTCACCCGCACCGCGATGCAGTGCCACCCCGCGCGCGTGAGCGACTCGATCGCCGCCGAGGCCGGCTCGCCGACGACGAGTGCGACACCGTGCTCGTGGGCGGCCCGGTGGCTCGCGATCCAGCGCAGCGAGTCGTCCGAGGCACTGGAGAGCACGGCGAAGATGGGCCCGTGCAGGTCGAGGTCTCCGCCCGCGGAGGCTCCCCCGGCGAGGTGGTCGGGCACGAGGTGGGCGCTCGCCAGGCTGGTGAGGAAGTCGATGTCGTGGCCGGTTCCGCCGCCCGCCTCGATCGGTGCGACGAGCTGTGGCGACCCGGTCTCGCGCAGCTGCAGGAGGAACCCCTCGCCGACGAGGTGCACGCCCAGCGACGCGACCATGCCGAGGGCCCACTCGAACGAGTCGGACGTCGCGTATCCGCTCGCGCGGGTGTCGACGATCACCCGCGCGGTGGGGAAGCTGCTCTCCTCCTCCTGCCGCACCATCAGGTCGCCGTGGCGCGCGGTCGCACGCCAGTGCACCCGCCGCATCGCGTCGCCCGACCGGTACTCGCGTGTCATGAGGTCGTCGTTGTTTCCCGCCGCGTTGCGCCGGCTGGCACGCACCGAGCCGTCGCCGCCAGCGAGCGAGAACCCGCTGCCGCTGAGATCGGTGACGCGCGGGGCCACGATGAGCTGGCGCGCCTCGCCGAGGTGCACGGCGTTGCGGGTGAGGCCGAAGGGGTCGAGGCGCTGCACCGTGAGCGGGCCGATGTCGCTGATGCCGCGGGCGGGCGGATGCAGCACGTATTGCAGTCGGGTGCTGCCCGCGCTCGTGTAGCGCGCCGACGGCAGCGACCTGAGCGGGGCGGGCTCGGTGCTGCCGGGGGTCCACGGCAGCAGGTCGAACCATTGCGCGCTCGCACTGCGGCCCGCGGTGTCGTTCGTGACCTCGATCGACACGGTCACCGGGCTGCCGACCGACACGACGTCGAGGTCGAACCGGCGGGCGGCGGTGAGCCGGGTCGACCGGAACCGCACGAGCAGTACACACAGCCCGACGAGCGCGCCGAGCAGACAGGCCGTGAACATCAGCTGCGGGTTGCCGACGAGGTAGGCGCCGACGAAGAGCACGGCCGCAGCACCGAGGATGCCCCACCCTCGCGGGGTGAGCCCGGTCGCGAAGCGACGCGTGCCCGAAGTCGCCACGCGGTTATCCCGCGTGACCGGCGGTGCCGCTCGCGCCGAGCGGAACGGGGGTGTGCGCGACGATGCGCGTGATGATCTCGGTGACGCTCGCGCGTGCGACGCCGCCCGACCGGTTCGCGGCGATGAGCCGGTGAGCGAGCACCGGGGCCACGATCGCGTTGATGTCGTCGGGAAGCACGAACTCGCGGCCGTCGAGCGCGGCGCGAACCTTGGCGGCGCGCACCAGCTGCAGCGTGGCCCGCGGGCTGGCGCCGAGCCGCAGTTCGGGGTCGCTGCGCGTGGCCTGCGAGATGCGCACGACGTACTGCTCGACCGCCTGGCTGACGAAGACGTTGCGCGCCGTGACGATCATCGCGGCGAGCGTCTGGCCCGAGATCACGGGGGCGACGTCTTCGAGCGGGCTGCGGGTCTCGCGCGACCGCAGCATCGCGATCTCGGCGTTCGAGTCAGGGTACCCCATCGAGATGCGCGCCATGAACCGGTCGCGCTGCGCCTCGGGAAGGGCGTAGGTGCCCTCCATCTCGATCGGGTTCTGGGTGGCGACGACGGTGAACGGGCTGGCGAGCGCGTAGGTCGTGCCGTCGACGGTGACCTGCTTCTCCTCCATGCACTCGAGCAGCGCCGACTGGGTCTTCGGACTCGCCCGGTTGATCTCGTCACCGATGACGAGGTTCGCGAAGACCGGCCCCGGCTTGAACTCGAACTCGCGGTCGGCCTGGTTGTAGATGGAGACTCCCGTGATGTCTGACGGAAGAAGGTCGGGGGTGAACTGGATGCGCGAGACCGAGCAGTCCAGGCTTTTCGCCAGCGCCCGCGCGAGCATCGTCTTGCCCACGCCGGGAACGTCCTCGATGAGAAGGTGCCCCTCGGCGAGGATGACGGTGAGCGCCATCTCGATCGCCTCGCGTTTGCCGTCGATCACGGTCTCGACCGAGTCGACCACCGCGCGGCTGGCGCGGAAGAACTCGTCGATCGTCATCGCGGCCGCCCCCACGACCGACACCGCCTCGTGCCCGGATTCGAACTGCCCCACAATGGTGTTCACCCTAAGAGTGTGCCAGACGATGAGCGTTCTGCCGCCTGAGAATCGGCACAATCCGTGCGCACGTGCCGGGTGCTAGGGTGCGAGCAACTATCGTGACCTAGGTGAAAATTACCGTTCTCTCCGGCGGCGTCGGCGGCGCCCGTTTTCTGCGTGGACTGCGCGAACACTCGCGCTCGAACCTGCCGGGGGCCGAGATCACCGCGGTCGTCAACACCGGCGACGACATGTGGCTCACCGGACTGCGCATCGCCCCCGACCTCGACTCGATCATGTACACGCTCGCGGGCGAGAACGACGAGGTTCGCGGCTGGGGACGTGTCGGTGAGACAGAGCGGGTGAGCGGCGAACTGCGCGCCTACGGCGTCGGCTGGCCGTGGTTCACGCTGGGCGACCTCGACATCGGCACCCACCTCACCCGCAGTCACCTGCTGCGCGAGGGCCAGCCGTTGAGCGCGGTCACCGACCGCATCACCGCGCGCTGGGACCTCGGCGTGCGCCTTATCCCCGCGACCGACGACGAGGTCGAGACCCACGTTCTCGTCGAGGGCGGCGAGCTGCACTTCCAGGAATGGTGGACCAGGCACCGCGCCGCCCTCCCGGCCCTCGGCTTCGTGCAGCACGGCGTCGAGGCCGCGACCCCCGCGCCCGGAGTGCTCGAAGCGATCGCCGACGCCGACGTTGTGCTGGTGGCGCCGTCGAACCCGGTCGTCTCGATCGGCACGATCCTCGGCATACCGGGCATCCGTGAGGCGGTGGCCGCGACATCCGCCCGCGTCGTCGGGGTCTCGCCGATCATCGCGGGATCGGTCGTGCGCGGCATGGCCGACGCCTGCCTGACGGCGATCGGGGTCGAGACCTCGGCCGAGGCGGTCGCGCTGCACTACGGTTCCCGGACGGCCGGCGGACTGCTCGATGCCTGGCTGGTCGACGAGACGGATGCCGCGGCTCTCGCCGCGCTCGAAGCGGCGGGCATCACGGCGCGCGCGGTACCTCTGTGGATGCGCGACCCGGCCACGAGCGCCCGGCTCGCGGCCGACGCCCTGGCGATCTAGCCGCCCGTGCGGATCGAGTAGCGCGCTCTGCGCGCGTATCGAAACCAAGTCGTCGGAAAAGCTGGTTCAGTTCGTGCTGATATCAGCGCGAACTGACACACGATCCGCGAGGCCGTGCCGCTTTCCTTGTGCCACCAAACGGTGGCATAGCAATTACGGCAACGCCGAACGGTTGCGCGACGGCCATACTCGCCGGCTGGGTAGCGCGCTCTGCGCGCGTATCGAAACCGGGTTTCGATACGGCCGCGGGCGGCAACCGACAGAGTGCCTACTCAACCGGCAGCGAGTGCGGCGGCCGTGTTCGGGCCCAGGCGGTCGCGCAGCGCGGTGAGCTGCTCGAGCGTGTCGACGTCGTTGCGCAGTCCCGAGTCGGCGGGAACGTCGAGCGCGACATACCCGACCGCGGCATGGGCGGCGCTCGACCCCGCGCCGAACGCGGTCTCGTGGGTCGCGCCGTCGGCGGCCGTGACCAGCACGGTGCCCGTTCCCTCGGCGTCGGGCACCGTGGCGCGGTCGTGCGCCGCCGCGAGGCCGAGCGCCGCGTCGAGCTCGGCTGGAGTGAGCGCGGGAAGATCGCCCAGCAGCACGGCGATGCCGCGGCCGGGCGCACCCAGTTCGGACGCCAGCTCGATTCCGCTGGTTATCGCGGCGGGCAGGCCGGCCGGGGTCTCCTCCACTACGACGAGCGCGTCGAGTTCGTCGAACGCGGTCGCGACCGCGCTGCTCGTCACGACGATCACGCCCGCCACGGAGTCGGCGGCGAGCGCGGCGGCGACCGTGTCGAGGGCGATCGCGAGGGCCAGGGCGCCCCGTTCGGGCACCTCGCCGAACCGCGACTTCGCGTCGGGCGTGCCCTTCACCGGGATCACGACGATCCACTCGCGGGTCGGCTCGACCACGTGGGATTCGGCGACGGGCTTGCCGGTCTTGCGGATCGCGGTGTCGCGCGGCCGCGACTCGAACTGCTCGACGGCGGCACGGCCGATCGCGGCGCGCGCGGTCTCGCGGGAGGGCAGGTCGGAGTTCACGGGGTGTGGCCCTCGGCGAGCGGGGCGGCGAGCGCCGCGGCGCGGCCGGCCTCATAGCCCTCGCGCCAGGCCTCGGCAGAACCCTGACGGAACATGTCGTTCGCCGCGGGGCGGATGAGCACCCGGGCTCCCGGCGCATCCGCATCGAGCAGTCGTTTGAGTCCGCGCACGACCGCCACCGGAAGTCCCCCGGCCTTGCCCTTCACGAGATCGGCCGCCGCCGCGATCTCGTCGCCGACGGCCGGGGTGGTGACGTCGAGGGTGCGGCCCTGGCTGTCGAGGCTGCCGCGCAGGTCGTCGATGAGGCGCACGCCGCTGCCGCCGATGGTGACGTCGGTCTGACCCTCGCGCCAGGCGCGGCCGAGGGTGTCGGTGATGATGACGCCGATGCGGATCCCGAAGCGGTTCTCGAGACTGAGGCGGAGCGCGCGGGCCGACGCATCCGGGTCGACGGGCAGCAGCAGCACGGTGCCGAGCGCGGTGTTGCTGGCATCGACGCCCGCGGCGGCCGCGACCATGCCCAGACGGTTCTCGACGATGCGGGTGACGCCGTTGCGGTGCGTGCGGCTCGCGACCAGGCGCACGGTCTCGTCGGTGATGGCCTGTTCGCGGTCGGCGGCCTTGACGACCCGCCCCTCGGCCTTGGACACGATCTTGCTGGTGACGGCGACGATGTCGCCGTCGGCGAGCAGACCGTCGAGGGCGTCGCCGAGGATGGACGCGAGGTCGTCACCCGGGGAGATCTCGGGGATGCCCGCGGCTGCGTAGACGGAGAGCACGCGCGTTACCTCCTGAGTTTCGGGAGGACGTCGCGCCCGAACACGTCGATCCAGTCGCGCTGGTTGCGACCGACGTTGTGCAGGTAGATGCGGTCGAACCCGAGATCGACGAAACGCTGGATGTTGGCGCGGTGCACGTCGGGGTCGGAGTCGACGATCAGCCGGCCGGCGAAGTCCTCGGGGCGCACGAGCTTCGCCATCTGCTCGAGCTCGAACGGCGAACGGATGTCGCTCTTCGGAAACTTCATGCCGCCGTTCGGCCACTCGACGAGCGCGTTGCGCATGGCTTCCTCGTCGGTGGCGGCCCAGCTGAGGTGCAGCTGCAGCACGCGCGGCATCGTCGAGGGATCTTTACCCGCCTCGCGGGCGCCCTCGTCGAACTTCGCGAACAGCCCGGCGATCTTCTCGATCGGGGCGCCGACGGTGATCAGTCCGTCGACCGTCTTGCCCGCGCGCTTTGCGGTCACGGGCCCCGCGGTGGCCACGAGGATTTCGGGCGCGACCGCGGGCATCGTCCACAGCCGGGTCGACTCGAGTTTGAAGAACTGGCCGGAGTGCTTGGTGTCCTTACCGGCGAGCGACGCCGTGAACAGCTTCTTGATCACGTCGATCGCCTCGAACATGCGGTTGATGCGCTCCGGCGCCTCCGGCCAGTACTGGCCGACGATGTGTTCGTTGAGCGCCTCGCCCGAGCCGAGTCCGAGCCAGTGCCGGCCGGGGTACATCGCCGCGAGCGTCGCCGACGCCTGCGCCACCATCGCGGGATGCCAGCGGAAGGTGGGAGCCGTGACGCCGGGGCCCATGTCTCCCGTGGTGCGCTCGCCGATCGCGGCGAGCACGTTCCAGACGAACGAGCTCTCGCCCTGCTGCGGAACCCATGGCTGGAAATGGTCTGCGGCCATCACCCCCGAGAAGCCGTGCTGCTCGGCGTAGGCGGCGAGGGCGACGGCTTCGGTCGGGTGGAATTGTTCGAGCATCGCGGCGTAGCCGACCTGCAAACCAGTCATAGCTTCATACTGTCACCTTCTGTGTTTCTGGCAGATTCCGTATCATCACCCCGTGCGCACCTTTGCCGTCGCAGCGATCGTGGTCGCGCTGACTCTCTCCGGCTGCACGCCGCAGCCCGGCGTCGCCCTGCCGTCGACCGACGCGGTCGTCGACTATCAGCTCGGCGGCGGCTACGACCCCGCCGCGGGCATCGACGGCGTCGTGCGCGACAGCACCGACCAGCCCGCACCCGGTCTCTACTCGGTCTGCTACATCAACGGCTTCCAATCGCAGCCGGCCGACCGCGACCTGTGGTTGCGGGAACGCGCCGACCTCGTCCTCACCCGCGACGGCGCGCCCGTGATCGACGAGAACTGGCCGGACGAACTCATCTTCGATATCTCTACTGCGGCGAACCGCACCGAGATCGCACGACTGCTCGACCCGGTGTTCGCGCGCTGTGCGGATGCCGGTTTCGACGCCGTCGAGATCGACAACCTCGACAGCTACACCCGCAGCGGCGGCGCGCTCGACGCTGACGACGCCCTCGAGTTCGCGCGCCTGTTCGTGCGCGCGGCCCACGATCGTTCGCTCGCGATCGCGCAGAAGAACGCGGCGGAACTGGTGTCGCGCGGAAGGGATGCCGGCTTCGACTTCGCCGTGGCAGAGGAGTGCCAGCGATTCGACGAGTGCCGCGGATACACCGCGGAATACGACCTGGTCATCGACATCGAATACGCCGACGACCTGAGCTCGGATATCGCCGACGTGTGCGCCGACCCGCAGATCCCCACATCGACCATCGTGCGCGACCGCGACCTGGTCACGCCGTCAGACGCCGGCTACGTGTTCGCGAGCTGCTAGTCGAGCGAGTCGGTTCCGCGCAGCTTCGCCAGCAGGTCGGCCTTGTTCAGCCGCGAGTAGCCGGTGACTCCGGTCGAGCCGGCGTGCGAACGCAGCGCGACCATGGTCCACGACTCAGACGGCTCGGTGCTCGCGCGTACGGCGCTCGAGCCGGTGCGCGCGACGCGGGCCGCGGTGCGCGCGGCGGGTGCGCGCGGCGTGATGGCGGCGCTGGGAACACGCACGACCGGCTTCTTGGCTGCGGGCGCCTTCTTCGACGAGGCCGCCTTCGGCTTGGCCGGGGCCTTCACGACGGTCTTCGCCTTGGCCGGCTCCTTCGGCGCGGACGCGAGCAGCTTCTGCGCGCGCTCCTCGTCTTTCTTCGCGATCTTCTCGGCCAGTTTCTTGGCCTTCTGCAGCTGTTCTTTGACGAGCTCGCGTTCCTTCTTCAGCTCTTTCTTCGCCTTCGCGGCGGCCTTCTCGGCCTTCAGAGTGTCGGCTTCGAGGGCCTTCTTGAGAAACTTTGCTTCGGCCTTCAGATCGGCCTTCTTCGCGGTCTTCTTGTCGGCCTTCTTGGCGTCCTTGACCTGCGACTTCTTGTCGGACTTCGATGCCACGGTGTACTCCTCGCTCGTTTCACGGTTTCCCGCGCGAATCGCTTCATTCTCTCGTGACCAGCCCGCGGGCGGGTGCACTACGCCTGCGCGTCGCCCAAATTCTGAGTAGCGACGCGGTAAACGGGCTACTTCTGCAGGTAACGTGCGACCGCGGGCGGCACGTAGGGCGCAATGTCTCCGCCGAGCGCCGCGACCTGGCGCACGAGCGAGCTCGAGACGTGCGCGTGTGCCGGGTTCGGCAGCATAAAGATCGTCTCGACGGCGGCGAGGTTGCGGTTCACGATCGCCATCGGGGTTTCGTACGCGACATCCACCTGCGACCTGATTCCCTTGACCAGCACGCTGGCACCGACGTCGGTGCAGTAGTCGACCAGCAGTCCGACACTCCAGCTCGTCACGACGATGTTGTCAGGCAGCCCCGCTTCGGCGATCGACTGCTCGATGAGCGATACCCGCTGCGCGATCGGCAGGAGCGCCGTCTTGCCGGGGTTGTGCACGACGAGAACGTGGAGTTCGTCGAAGAGGCCGGCGGCCCGTTCCACCACGTCGAGGTGCCCCAGGGTGACGGGGTCGAACGATCCAGGAACAACGGCGATCCTCTTCATAGGCTCACCCTAGCCGGTGAACGTTACTGATTTGTTACCGGCCGCTGTCGCGATGCTCGGCTGCCCCGTCTGATTTGTTACCGGCCGCTGTCGCGATGCTCGGCAGCCCCGTCTGATTTGTTACCGGCCGCTGTCGCGATGCTCCGCTGCCTCACTGAGGTACGCGTCGAGCACCACGCGCACCGCGAGCCGCTGCGCCCGGTCGGGACGCAGCAGCGCCTCGATGCGGCGGCCGGCGCGCACGTCGCTCAGCGGCAGCAGCCGGAACCTGCCGGCCGAGCGCTCTCGCGACGTGTGCCGGGGCACGAGTGCGATGCCGTGCCCGGTCGCGACCAGGTTCTCGATCAGCGGCAGATGCGTCGTGCGGTGGATGACTCTCGCGGGAACGCCGGCGCGCACGGCCATCGCGACGAGCACCCGGTCGAGGGGGTAGTCGACCGGCACCCCGATCCAGTCGTCGCGGATCACATCCTCGACGCTCACCCGGTCGCGCCCGGCCAGCGGATGATTCAACGGCACCGCCACATCGAGCGGTTCGCGAACGAGCGGTACGACCCGCAGCGCGGTCGGCTGCGGCGGCAGCACGTCGTCGGAACGGTGGGCGATCACGATGTCGTAGTCGGCGGTGAGGGCCGCGAAGTCGTCTTGCGAGACGTCGTGGTCGGCGACGTCGAGCCGGATGCCCGGGTGGGCCTTCAAGCGCGTCAGCAGTCCCGGCAGAAACAGTTCGGAGGCCGAGAAGAAGGTGGCCACGCGCACGGTGCCGGTGGCGTCTCCGCGGTAGGCGGCCCAGGTGGCCTCCGCCTCGGCGATCGCGGTGGCGATGCGCACCGAGCTGTCGGCGAGCGCGCGTCCGGCGTCGGTCAGGCGCACGCCGCGGCCGACGCGCTCGACGAGCTCGACGCCGACCTGCCGCTGCAGCGTCTTCAACTGCTGCGACACCGCGCTCGGCGACTTGCCGAGGGCCGCAGCGACCTCGGTGACGCTCCCCCGGTCGGCGAGTTCGCGCAGCAGGGCGAGCTGGGAGACATCCATGAAGGGAGTCTACAAATAGGATGCAGCATCCTGAGCTAGTCCTTCATGGTCTTTTCCGACAGCATGGAGACATGCTCCTGCGCCATCGCCTGCTCGCCCTGCTCGTCGCCGTCTGCTGGGGCGTGAACTTTCCGGCCACCGCGCTCGCGCTCGAGCACTTCCCGCCGCTGTTCCTCGTGGCCCTGCGCTTCTCGATCATCGCGATCCCCACGCTGATCTTCATCCCGCGTCCGAAGGTGCCGGTGCGCTGGCTGCTCGGCGTCGGTCTCGGCATCGGCACCATGCAGTTCGCCTTCCTCTACCTCGGCATGGAGGCGGGAATGCCCGCCGGCCTCGCGTCGATCGTGCTGCAGGCGTCGGCGCCCTTCACCGTGATCATCGCCGGCATCTGGCTGCGGGAGCGCATCAGCCGCCGGCAGGCGGTCGGTATCGCGATCGCCGTGCTGGGGCTGGCCGCGATCGCGTTCCACCGCTCGCAGGTCGCCGCACTGCTTCCGGTGGCACTCACGCTCCTCGGCGCGCTCGGCTGGGCGATCGGCAACGTGTCGACGCGCAAGGCGCAGGCGCCGAACGCGCTGCACCTCACCCTCTGGATGTCGGTCATCCCTCCGCTGCCGATGCTCGCGATCTCGCTGTTCGTCGAGGGCCCGGAGCGAATCGGCGAAAGCCTCACTACGGCGTTCACCCTTGAGGCGCTGCCTGCCGTTCTCGGCCTGCTCTACGTGGTGGTCATCGCGACCCTCGTCGGATACGGCATCTGGAACAGCCTGCTCAAGCGCTACCCGTCGAGCACGGTCGCCCCGTTCTCGATGCTTGTTCCTGTGGTCGGCGTGCTCGCCTCCTGGCTCGCGTTCGGCGAGGTGATCGACCTGACCGAGCTGCTCGCCGGGGCCACCGTCGTCGCGGGAGTGCTGGTGGCGAGCTACCAGCGCCGCAAACGCAGCCCGCTGGTGCTCGTCGACTAGCGAGGCTCGTCGACTGGCGACTTAGGCCAGCGCGCGGATGCGAGGCGCGAGGTCGCGTTCGAACTGTTCGAGGAAGCGGCGCTGGTCGTGCCCCGGCCCGTGGAACACCAGGTGGTTGAACCCCGCCGACACGTACTCGCCGACCTTCTCGGCGATCTCGTCGGGGTCGGATCCGACGATCCACCGTGATGCGACCTGCTCGATCGGCAGGGCGTCGGCCGCGGCCTCCATCTCGCTCGGGTCGGTGATGTCGTGCTTCTGCTCTTTCGACAGCGACAGCGGCGCCCAGAAGCGGGTGTTCTCGAGAGCTGCCGCCGCATCCGTGTCGTACGAGACCTTGATCTCGATCATCCGGTCGATCGCGCCGGCATCGCGTCCTGCCTTCTCGGCCCCTGCCGCCACGGCCGGCAGCAGCTTCTCGGTGTAGAGCTCCATGCCCTTGCCCGAGGTGCAGATGAAGCCGTCGCCGGCGCGGCCCGCATAGCCCGCGACGACAGGTCCGCCGGCGGCGATGTAGACGGGGATGCCGCCCTCGGGCCGGTCGTAGATCGACGCATCGTGTGTCGAGTAGTACTCGCCCTCGAAGTTCACCCGGTCTTCGCTCCAGAGCGCGCGCATCAGGCTGATCGCCTCGCGCAGCCGGGCGTACCGCTCCTTGAACTCGGGCCAGTCCTGCTCGCCGGCACCGCGGAACCCGGTGGCGATCTCGTTCAGCGCCTCCCCCGTTCCGACGCCGAGCATGATCCGGCCGGGATAGAGCACTCCGAGCGTCGCGAACGCCTGGGCGATCACCGCCGGGTTGTAGCGGAACGTCGGCGTCATCACCGACGTGCCGATCTGCACGGTCGAGGTGCGCTCCCCCACGGCCGCCATCCAGGCCAGCGAGAACGGCGCGTGACCCCCGGTGTGCCGCCAGGGCTGGAAGTGGTCGCTCACCGCGACCGACTCGAAGCCGTGCTGCTCCGCGAGCACCGCGAGTTCGACGAGCTCGCGCGGGGCGAACTGTTCTGCCGATGCCTTGTAGCCGAGTTTGAGAGGAAGCATGGTGCCCTTTCGAGACGGTGCAGAAATGTGCGTGAGACTACGGATGCTCCGGGGTGCGGCCATACCGTCAACTGGAGTATGACCATCTACTCGATCGACGATAGCGCGGGGTGGCCGGCCGCGCCGTCGGCGCGCACGAAGTACACCGTGACCGAGTGGCGCGACGCAGAACGTGACGACGTCGAGCCGCGCGACATCCTGCGGCTCATCGCGGCACACACCACGGCGGCGGTGCTGTACGTCGTCGTCGACGGGCAGCCGGCCCTGCGCGAGTACCACTCCACCGTCCGCGGCTACCGAGCGACCTACACGATCCTGTCACCGGAGAAGCCGCACGAGTGGCTGATCTTCGACCTGACCACGTCGCGCGACCACGAAGTCGCCAGATTCGACGCCCAGCTGGCGACGCTTCGCTGGTACTGGCCTCGCTCCGTCGAGGGTGCTCAGCTCTTCGACAGGAAGGCCTCGGCCTCGGCGTCGAGCCGCCGGGCGAGCGCGTCGCGCAGCTCGGGATAGTCGGCGAGGGTCGGGTCGACCTCGAGAACCGCCGCGGCCAGGTCTCTCGCGTCGGCGATCAGCTCGCCGTCCTTCGCCACCCGCAGCAGTCGCAGGCTCGACCGTCCGCCGGACTGCGTATTGCCCAGCACGTCGCCCTCGCGCCGCAGTTCGAGGTCTTTCTGCGCGAGTTCGAAGCCGTCGAGAGTGGATGCCACGGCCTCGACCCGCTCGCGGGCGAGGGTCTCGTCTTCCGCGTGGGTCACGAACAGGCAGACGCTCGGCACGCCGCCACGACCGACGCGGCCGCGCAGCTGGTGCAGCTGGGAGACGCCGAACCGGTCGGCGTCGAGGATGACCATGGTGCTCGCGTTGGGAACGTCGACCCCCACCTCGATCACCGTCGTCGCCACGAGCACGTCGATGCGCCCGGCCGCGAAGTCCTGCATGATGCGGTCTTTCTCGTCGCTCGTCATGCGCCCGTGCAGGGTCTCGATGCGTCGGCCGGCGAGCACGGGGTTTGCGCGCAGCTCGGCAGTGGTGTCGGTGACGTTGGCGATGGGGCGCTTGGTCGCGCCGCCCGCGGGTGCGTCGACCGGTTCGGGCACCGACCCGTCGTCTTCGACCTCCTCCTTGCGGTCGATGGCCGGGCAGACCACGAAGACCTGGCGCCCCTGCGCGATCTCCTCGGCGGCGCGCACCCACACCCGGTCGTACAGCGGCTTGTTCCAGACGACGAAGCTCTTGATCGGCACGCGGCCGCCCGGCAGCTCGGCGATCGTCGAGATGTCGAGGTCGCCGAACACCGTCATCGCGACCGTGCGCGGGATCGGCGTCGCGGTCAACACGACGACGTGCGGCGGGGTGGCGCCCTTCAACCGCAGGGCCTCGCGCTGGTCGACACCGAAGCGGTGCTGCTCGTCGACGACGACGAGCCCGAGGTCATAGAACCCGACGTTGTCGCTGAGCAGCGCGTGGGTGCCGACGACGATGCGGGCCGAGCCGCTGACCGCCGCGAGCAGCGCCTTGCGCTTCTCGGGCACGCTCAGCTGCCCGGTGATGAGGGTGGGGCGCAGCCGCGCCGCGAGCTCGGGGCCGAGGGTCTTCACGATCGACCGCAGGTGCTGCTGCGCGAGCACCTCGGTGGGCGCGAGCAGCGCCGACTGGCCGCCCGACTCGGCGACCGCGAGCATCGCGCGCAGCGCGACGAGGGTCTTGCCCGAGCCGACCTCGCCTTGCACGAGCCGGTTCATGGGGGTGCCGCCGGCCAGGTCCATAAAGATGTCGTCGCCGACGCGCTTCTGGTCTCCCGTGAGCGTGAAGGGAAGGGCGGCGTCGAACTCCGCGAGGAGTTTTCCGGGCAGCCGCGACGTCGACGCGACCTCTCGCAGCTTCGCGCGCTGCTGCAGCAGCGCGGCCTGCAGAACGAAGGCCTCCTGGAACCGCAGGGCCTTTCGCGCACCGCCCCATTCGGCATCGGTCGCGGGCCGGTGGATGCTCTGCACCGCGCGCTCGTAGCTCGTGATCTTGCGCCGCGTGCGGATGGGCGGCGGAACCGGGTCGGGCAGCGGGGGCAGGGTGTCGAGCACGACCGCCACGGCCTTCTGGATCTGCCAGCTGGTCATCGACGCGGTCGCCGGGTAGATCGGCACGAGGTTCTCGAGAAACGCGCGCGCCTCTTCTTTCTCGCGCTCGCTGCCGACCGGCTCGGTCGAGGAGGCGAACAGCTCGTAGTCGGGGTGGGTCAGCTGCAGGGCGCCGCGGTACTCGCCGATCTTTCCCGCGAAGATGCCCCTCGCGCCCGGCACGAGCTCTTCTTTGCGGAAGGCCTGGTTGAAGAAGGTGAGGGTGAGGATTCCCTTGCCGTCGCTGATCTTCACCTCGAGGATCGAGCCCTTGCGCGCCTGCATCGACCGCTGCCGCACCTCGAGCACCTCTGCGACGATGGTGACGTTCTCGTCGAGCGGGAGGTGGGTGAGCTCGGTCAGTTCACCGCGACGGATGTACCGGCGGGGGTAGTGGCTCAGCAGGTCGCCGACCGTCTTGAGGCCGAGCCCCTTGGCCAGCGCCGCGCTCGTGCGGGGGCCGAGCGCGTTCTTGAGCGGCTCGTCGAGCGGGGAGGTCACGGGTACAAGGGTACCCACTGCTGCCGACGCTCCGACGGACTGTGCACTACAGCCACTTGCGCTTGCGGAACACGGCGAACAGCGCGGCGCCGATGCCGACCATCACGAGCAGCGCGGCCGGGTAGCCGAACTCCCAGTCGAGCTCGGGCATGATGGCGAAGTTCATGCCGTAGATACCGGTGACGAGTGTCGGGGCGAAGAAGATGGCCGCCCACGCCGAGATCTTGCGCGCCTCGACAGCCTGCCGGTTGCTCGCCTCGGTGATCTTCTGCATGTCCTCGTTCTGTCGCTGCGCAACGAGCGTCGCGTTGACGGTGAGGATGTCACGCAGCAGGATGCGGAACTCGTCGATGCGCTCGTTCACGTGCGTCACGTGGTCGGCGACGTCGCGCAGGTACTGCTGCAGGTCGGCCGCGATCGAGTACTTGTCGAAGCCGCTCGAGATCTGGTCGAGGATGCCGATCAGCGGCTGGGCGGCGCGCTGGAAGTCGATGACCTCCCGCGACAGCTCGTAGATGCGGCGGGAGACGCTCGGGTCTCCGTCGAACACCTGCGTCTCGATCTCGTCGATGTCCTTCGCGATGCCGGCGACGACGGGCAGGTAGCCGTCGACCACCGCGTCGAGGATCGCGTAGAGCACGGCCTCTGTGCCGCGCGCGAGCAGGTCGGGCGACTCCTCGAGGCGCCTGCGCACGATCGAGAGGTCGGGCGACTCGGCGTGCCGCACGGTGATGACGAAGTTGCTGCCGATGAACACGTGCAGCTCGCCGAACTCGACCTCCTCGATCTGGTCGAGGTAGCGGGCAGCGCGCAGCACCACGAACAGGGTGTCGCCATAGCGCTCGAGCTTCGGACGCTGGTGGGCGAGCACGGCGTCCTCCACCGCGAGCTCGTGCAGCCCGAACTGCTCGGCGAGCGACGTGAGTTCGTCGACCGACGGGCGGTACAGGCCGATCCACGCCATCGAGTCGGCGCGTTTGGCGAGAGCCGCGTAGGTCGCACCGAGCGAGTCGGGCACTTCCACGCGGCATCCGGCCTCGTAGATTGCGTTGTTGATGATGCTGCTGGATGATTCGGGGCGCGGGTCACGGGTCGGCTCGACCTGCTCGGTCGTCGGCACCGGCTTGCTGGAGCGCCACAGCCCCCTGAAGGGCATGCGGAAATTACTGGCCATGGGGGCAGGCTACCCCTTCCGGTCTACAGGTCGAACGCGTAGCCGTCCGACGCGCGCACGGCCTTGCCGAGTTGCTTCGTGACCGCGTCGGAGTTGACCTCGAGCGACCGCAGCTCGCGACCGACCTGCCGCGCGGCCCTGTCGCAGAAGTCGACGGCGACGGCGCGCTCGGCGCCCGCGGCCGGGGCGCCGTCGCGGGCGATCACCGCGCTGACCCGGCTGATCACGGCCACCTGTGAATAGATTCCGGAAGCAGCATCCGACAGCCTCTTCTGCACCAGCTGCTTCTCCTGCACGTTCTTTCCGTGTTTGCGCAGTGCCGCCTCCGCCCGGTCGCGCAGGCGCGCGACCTGCTCGGCGACCGCGGTGACCTGCTTGCCGAGGCTGCCGTCGGCCCCGGCGAGCTTCTCGGGGCGCAACGCGCGGTTGACCCGCTCGGCGACGTAGGGGGCGAGCACGCCGATCGCCTTCGCCGGCGCGCCGACGGTGAGGGTTCGCACGTCGGGCAGCGCCTCGCTCAGCCCCTTGATGCCGTTCAGCGCGACGTACGCGCGCATCACGTCGTTGGCGCCCTCGAAGATCGGGAAGATGCGGAAGTCACGCAGCGCCTTCGACAGCGGGTGGTCGTTCATAAACGCCGTACCGCCGTGCACCTGGAACGCCTTGTTCAGCGCCTTCCAGCCCACGTCGCTCGCCACGACCTTGGTCATTGCCGACTCGAGCGAGAAGTCGGCGACGCCGCGATCGACGAGCCCGGTGGTGAGGTACGACATCGACTCGAGGCCGTATATCTGCGTGTTCATCCACGCCACCTTCTCCTCCACCATCTCGAAGTCGACGAGCTTGCGGCCAAACTGCTCACGCGAGTTCGCGTGCTCGAGCGTGTAGTTCAGGAACGTCTTCATGCCGCCCGCGATCGACGTCCCCATCGACATACGCCCGTTGTTGAGCGTGTTCATCGCGATGCGGAAGCCGTCGCCCGGTTCGCCGAGCAGGTTCTCGGCGGGCACCCGTACGTTGTCGAAGTGCACGCGCTGCAGGTTGTTGGCGCGCAGGCCGAGGGTGTCGAAACGCGGGCCGGTGCTCAGCCCCTCTGCGCCCTTCTCGACGACGAGGGCGACGTGGCCGAGGTCGCTGCGGGCGAAGACGGTGAGCACGTCCTTGCTGCCGTTGCCGATCCAGCGCTTCTCGCCGTTCAGGATCCAGCTGCCGTCGCCCTGCCGCTCGGCCCAGGTCTCGAGGTTATAGGCGTCGCTGCCCACGTTCGGCTCGGTGAGCACAAAGGCCGCGAGCTTGCGGCCGGCGGCGAGGTCGGGCAGCCAGCGTGCCTTCTGGTCGTCGGTGCCGTAGAGGTAGATCGGCTTGGTGCCGATCGACTGGTGCACGCCCATGACCACGGCGAGGGTGCCGTCGACGCGGCCGAACTCCTCCATCACGCGGCAGTAGCCGGTCTGGCTCAGGCCCTGTCCGCCGTACTGCTCGTCGACGAAGAGGCCGGTGAGGCCGCGCTCGCCCAGGTCGCGGATGGTGTCGTCGCCGACCCAGCGGTTCTCCTCTGCCTTGAACGGGTCGTAGGTTCCGGTGAGGTACTCTCGGGCGCTCGACGCGAGGGCGTCGACCTTCGCTCGCTCGGCTCCACCCAGAAGCGGATAAGGCATCACGAGCTCGGAGTGCGTGTTGCCGAGGAAGAGTGCCTTGGTGAAGGAGGGCTTGGAAGTACGATCGACGCTGGCCATGATCCGATTGTCTGGATGACGCGGAGCTCGCGCCAACCTGTTGTGGGGTCTCTACTACGGATGACGCGTGGAATCCCGGTACCGTTGGGGCAATGACCCGCATCATCTCCGGTTTCGCCGGTTCGCTCACCCTCGCCGTGCCGAGCACCGGCACCCGCCCCACCAGCGATCGGGTGCGCGAGGCTATCTTCTCGGCGCTCGACGCCCGAGGCGCCCTCGACGGTGCCCGCGTCGTCGACCTCTACGCCGGCACCGGGTCGCTCGGGCTCGAGGCCGCGTCGCGCGGGGCGTCGGCGGTCGTGCTCGTCGAGAAGGGCGCGCAGGCGGTCAAGGCGTGCCGGTCGAACGCGGCGCTTCTGCTGCGCGCCAAGCCGCGCGGCAGCACCCTGTCGATCGACACCTCGGGGCAGGCCGTCGACGCGTTCCTCGCGCCGTCGCGCGACAGCTGGGATGTCGTCTTCCTCGACCCGCCCTACGACCTCGGCGAGGCCGAGCTGGCACACACGCTCGAGCTGCTCGCGCCGCGGCTCGCGCCCGACGCGACCGTCGTGCTGGAGCGCAGCTCGCGCAGCCCCGAGCCGGTCTTGCCCGAGGGCGTCGAGCTCGAGCGCCGTAAGGACTACGGCGACACCACCCTGTGGTGGCTCACGACCACCGAGCCGGTCGAGTAATTCAACCGGCAGCACCGCTCCACTGCGCGTACGGGTCCCAGCCGCCACGCTCGTCGTAGGCCTGGGCGTCGACGAGCACGCCCTCGCCGGCCACCACCGCGCCGATGGCCCGGAAGCCGGCCGGCAGCGCCGTGCCAGCAGGGAAGGTCGCGAGCAGGGAGTGGTCCTCTCCCCCGTCGAGCGACTCGCGGTCGCCGACGGCCGACGAATCGAGGTCGACGGCCACGCCGCTGGCCTTCGCGAGGCGGCGCGCGTCGAGGGCGAGTCCGTCGCTGAGGTCGAGCATCGCCGTCGCCCCGCCGAGCGCGGCAGCGACGCCGTCGCCGATCGGGGGCGTCGGCGCGAGCTGGGCGGCGACGAGAGCCGGTTCGGCCGCGCGCAGGGCTGCTGCCGCCGCGGCATCCGGATGTCCGTCGACGACGGCCCTGTCGAACAGCAGACGCAGGCCGGCGGCGGCGCGACCGAGCACGCCCGAGACCGCGACCACGTCGCCGACGCGGGCGCCGGATCGCAGCACGGGTGCGCGACCGCCGAGGTCGCCGAAGGCGGTGACCGCGATCGTGAGTGTCGCCGAGACGGAGAGGTCGCCGCCCACGACACCGCAGCCGGGGGCGAGGGCGAGGCAGGCGTCGCGCAGTCCGTCGGCGATGCCCTCGAGCAGCGACACCGGCGAATCGGCGGGGGCGGCGATCGCCACGACGAGAGCGGTCGGCGTGGCACCCATGGCGGCGACGTCGGCGAGGTTCGAGGCGGCGGCCTTCCAGCCGAGGTCGTGCGGCGACGACCAGGCGAGGCGGAAGTCGGGGCCGTGGATCATCATGTCGGTCGTAACGACGAAGCGTGAATCGGGGGCGCTCATCACGGCGGAGTCGTCGCCGGGCCCGACCAGGGCGTGGTCGGAGTGCGGCAGGCGCGGGAAGATGCGCGCGAGGCTGGCGCCCTCCCCGATGCCGCGCAGAGTATCGGGTTGCGTCATGCTTCACACGGTAGCCTGAACCGGTGAAATCGATGCTCCGCCTGACCGCCACTCGCTTGATCGCCACCACCGCAGGTCTGATCGCACTCACAGCCCTCACCGGCTGCGCGCAGACGGTGAGCCTCGAACCCGCCGCAGACGCCCAGAACCCCGGGTGCGCCGAAGTCATGGTGCGGCTGCCCGACGCCGTGGGCGACCTGCCGCTGCGCGAGACGAACGCGCAGGGAACCGGCGCCTGGGGTTCCCCCGCCTCGGTGCTGCTGCGCTGCGGCGTCGCCATCCCCGACCGGGCCAGCCTGCTGCCGTGTGTGCTCGTCGAGGACGTCTACTGGCTGCGCGACGATGCCGACGCCCCCAACTACGTGTTCACGACCTACGGGCGCGACCCCGCGACCGAGGTCATCGTGAACCGCGATGTGACCTCGCCCGGCTCGGCGTTGTTCGACCTCATCGACGCCGTGGGAGCGACCGAGTCGACCGCCAGCTGCACCGAGATCGAAGACAGCCTGGGCGCGCCGACCATCACGACGGAAACGCCCACCCCGACGCCCGCGCCGTAGCCGCCCCGCCCGCGCCACAGATGACGCGTTTCCGGCCATATGAGCCGGCCGCGGTCACCTCATACGGCCGAAACCGGCTCATGTGCGGGTTGGGCAGGAACCCGCAAGAAGCTAGCCGCGCGGCCCGTCGAGCCCGACGAGCTTGCCGGCGATGCCGCCCGCTGCGCGCAGAGCGGCGCCCGAGCCGAAGCCCGAGGCGGGCAGCACGACGCGGCGGTCGCGCGCCTCGACGAGGGCGTCCTTGAGAACGGTGGCGGCGGGTACCTGCGGCGCCCACAGGTACAGCGACATCGCACCCGGGATCGAGTTGACCTCGTTGACGAAGAGCTCGCCCGCCGCTTCATCCAGCAGCAGGTCGACGCGCACGACACCGGTGAGCGCCGTGACCTCGGCCACGCGGGTCGCGAGCTCGGCCGCGAGGGTCGCGATCGACTCCGACACGTTCGCGGGGAACTCGCGCGGTGCGCTGGAGAGCCCCGCCTCGGATCCCGCGCCACCGGAGAGGTACTTCTCGGCGTACGAGTAGAGACCGCTCTCGCTCGACGAGCGCACGGGCTTCTCGAGCGCGGTGACCTGCAGCGCCGGGAAGGTGCGGAACGAGATGTTCAGGTCGACGAGCTCGGGGCGGTACGGCTCGACGACGGCGCCGGCGCGCAGGTGGGCAGACGAGCGCGCGATCGCGCGTGCCGTGTCGGCGTCGTCGACGATCTCGATGCCGATCGACGAGCCGCCGAAGCGCGGCTTCACGATGTATGGGCCGGGGAACGAGGGCGACCGGGTGGCCGACAGCAGCTCGCGGCGCAGCGTGGGGATGCCCGCGACCTCCATGAGGCCACCGAAGGCGAGCTTGTCCATGCCGACCGCGCCGGCGAACAGGGTCGAGCCGGTGGCGGGGATGCCGAGCAGCGAGAACAGCGCCGCCGCTCCCCCGCCCTCGCCCACGCCGCCGTGCAGCGTGAGCAGCACCGCAGAGATGTCGAGGGCGCGCTTCTTGACGTAGAGGCCGGTGTCGCCGGACACACGCACGTCGATCGCCTTCGCGCCCTTGGGAACGCCGTTCAGGTAGTCCTTGGCCTCGGTGGCCGAGGGAACGAGCCACCACTCACCGTTCGGCGCCCAGTAGATCGGCAGCACGCTCTCGCCGCTCGCGGTGAGCACCCGCTCGGACTGCAGCCCGGTGAGAATCGAGATCTCATGCTCGGGCGACGGTCCGCCGAAAAGTACTGCCCAGGGTGAACTCACGCGTGACCATCCAAAATTTCGAGCCGCAACATCTCCTGCTGGCCCGGTGCGGCTGGTTTACGGG
>Ga0247740_1000192_pt1 | contig 32810 bp, 27 predicted proteins | sample UWRJL148409B2_FD_180942 | JGI IMG/M metagenome (GOLD analysis project Ga0247740, IMG submission 180942) | Plant litter microbial communities from Arlington Agricultural Research Station in Wisconsin, United States - UWRJ-L148-409B-2 | ecosystem: Environmental > Terrestrial > Plant litter >...
TCACCTATTCGATCGGCAGCCATAAAGCGGCCGGTGGGGAGTGCTCGGAAACAATCCGAAAACCTGATTGGGTCCCGACAAATTTGTAAGTCGCCGCCTCCCGCATCCGACAACTTTGTCGGGTGTTTTCGGGTGTTCCGATTTCAAGGTTGTTTCGCGAGCCACGAATTGGCCCACATCCGAGGCAATTGAGCCGGGTGGCATGGAGGTTGCTGTAGGTGGCAATCACATGGAGTTGTCGGTCCCGGTCAAGAGCAGCACTCGCCCCGTCGTGGCGCTGCTCGAAGCGCGCATGATGAGCGAGCTCGCGCGCTTGGTGGAGAAGCATGGCGGAGCGCCGCTGTGCGTGCCTGCCGTGCGCGAGGCTGCGCGTATCGATCCAGAATCAGTGCGCGCGTTGTTGGACGAACTGAGTGCGGGTCGACACGAGGTCGTGGTCTTCATGACCGGCGTTGCTGTCTCGCTCTTGTTCGAGCTGGCTCAAGAGCTCGGGCGCCACGCGGAGCTGGTCACGGCTCTGCGCAACGCCACCACCGTCTGTCGCGGGCCCAAGCCGACGGCCGCGCTGCGTGGCTTCGGCGTGCCGTCGACGCTCAGCGCGAAGGAGCCGTTCACGGCGGCCGAGCTGATTGACGCGCTCAGTGAACTGGAGATCGCGGGCCGCGGAGTACTCCTTTTCAACTACGGTGAGCGCAGCGAAACGCTGTCCGAGACGCTGCTCGCGCGGCGCGCGGATCTCAGCGAGTTTTGGCTATATCAGTGGCAATTCCCGGTCGATTCGCAGCCCCTGGAGCTGCTCGTGCGGCGCATCGTGGAGCGCTCCGTCGACGCGCTGGCCATCACTTGTCAAATTCAGTTTCGTCATCTGTACCAAGTCGCCGAGCGCCTCGACCTCGGCCGCGAAATGGTCGATGCCTTGCGCAAAGACGTGGTGGTCGGCGCCGTGGGTCCGACCTGTCGCGCGATCATCGAGGTGCATGGCGTAACTCCACACGTCATGCCCGAGCATCCCAAGATGGGTCCATTGGTCATGGCGCTCATGCGCTACCTCGACACCAAACAAGGCAACGAGCGCCGCGCACTGGCCTCGCCTCGACCTTGATACGCCTCGATTGCGAATAGAACTCAGTAACTCACTCGAACCCAGAACTCATGCTCGGTCGGAGCGCAGCGCCTCAGGGTGCTGCGTTGCACGTACCGCTTTGCCCGCAATCACGCGGTAGCACCGACTCGCTTCTCTACGAACAGGGAGGATTATCGATATGGAAAAATCATCGAAGACTTGGATTGAAGAATGGAACCCGGACGACGCCACGTTCTGGGCGAAGACCGGCAAGAAGGTGGCTTGGCGAAACCTCGGTTGGTCGATTTTGGCCGAAAATATCGGGTTTTCGATCTGGCTCATTTGGAGCGTCGTGGCGGCGCGGCTCAAGACGGTTGGCTTCGATTACACGACCGATCAGCTGTTCCAACTGGTGGCCATCCCGGGCTTGGTCGGCGCGCTGATGCGCTTTCCGTACACGTTCGCGGTGCCGAAGTTCGGAGGGCGCAATTGGACGATCGTCAGCGCGCTGTTGCTATTCATTCCGACCTTGTCGTTGATCTATCTGGTCAACCGTCCGGATACACCGTTTTGGCTCATGGCAACTGCCGCCGCGACGGCGGGCTTGGGTGGCGGCAACTTCTCCTCCAGCATGGCCAACATCTCCTTCTTCTTTCCGGACAAGGAAAAGGGCTTTGCGCTCGGGTTGAACGCTGCGGGGGGCAATATCGGGGTCAGCACGGTGCAGCTGTTGGTGCCGATCGTCGTGGGCTACGGTTTGCTCCCGAGCAGCGAGGGCAAGAAGTTGCACCTCGAAAACGCGGGTTTGATCTGGCTGCCACTGATCGTGATCGCAGCCGTGGGCGCGTTCGTTTACATGAACAACCTCACCTCGGCGCGCTCCAACTTCAGCGACCAGGTGGTAGTCGCGCAACGCCGTCACACCTGGATCATGGCTTGGCTGTACATCGGGACTTTTGGCTCTTTCGTCGGGTTTTCTGCGGCTTTTCCGCTGTTGCTCAAGACGCAATTTCCGGAAGTGACTTCGAACTTGGCCTTCCTCGGCGCGCTCGTCGGCTCGGTTTCGCGCCCGATTGGCGGTAAGCTCGCCGACCGAATCGGCGGCGCCAAAGTGACCTTCTGGAACTTCGTGGCCATGACGCTGGCTACGTTCGCCTTGCTCTACTCGCTACAGGTCAAAGACTTCACGCTGTTCTTGACCTCGTTCTTGGGTCTGTTCATCACCACCGGCGTCGGCAACGGCTCGACCTTCCGCATGATCCCGGTCATCTTCCGTAGCTTTCACGCCAAACGCGTGCAAGGTCAGGGTGAGGGAGCGTTGGCCGAGGCGATGCTCGTCGCACGGCGTGAGACGGCCGCGGTGATCGGCATCGTCGCTGGTATCGGCGCGCTCGGCGGCTACTTCATTCCGCGTGCTTTCGGGGCCTCGATCAAGGCGACCGGCGGCGCCACCTTGGCCGTGTCCTGGTTCATCGCCTTCTACTTGACGTGCGTCGGGACGACCTGGTGGTGCTACCTGCGCCGCTCCTTCCTGACCCGTCGCATGCCGAGCTTGGCGAACGCGCAAGCGTAAGCGGATTACCCGTTTTTCGAGGAGATTGCCTTGTCCAAGAACTACTTCGAGAGTCCCAAGCCGCGCCTGATCGTGGTTGGCAACGGTATGGTCGGTCACCGTTTCGTCGAGGCGGCCGCCCAGCGCGGCCTGCTCGGCAAGTTCGAAACGATAGTGCTGTCCGAGGAGTCGCGGCTCGCCTACGACCGCGTGAACCTCTCGAAGTGGTTCGAAGGCAAGTCCGACGCCGACTTGTCGCTCGTTGCCGAAGGGCAATACGATGAGCTCGGCGTCGAGGTCGTGCGCGGTGACGCTGCAGTCGACCTCGACCGGGAGTCGCGCATCGTCCGCCTGGCCTCGGGTCGCGAGCTGGCCTACGACGAACTAGTCTTGGCAACGGGCTCCTACCCGTTCATCCCGCCCATCAAAGGCTGCAACGAGCCGGGCTGTTACGTGTACCGGACGATCGACGATCTGATCGCCATTCGAGATGCCGCGCAAACCGCGACCACGGCCGCGGTGATCGGCGGCGGGCTGCTCGGACTCGAAGCCGCCAAGGCTTTGCTCTCGCTCGGCCTCGAGACGCACGTGATCGAATTTGCATCACGCCTGATGCCTCTGCAAGTCGACGACGCGGGAGCGGCCGTGCTTCGCGGACGCATCGAAGAGCTGGGCGTGAAGGTGCGTTGCAACACGACGACCCGTGAAATCATGCTCGACGAAGCGGGGCACGTGAATGCGCTCTTGCTCGCCGACGGCACGCGCTTGCCGGTCGACATGGTGGTCTTTTCAGCCGGAATTCGCCCCCGCGACAAACTCGCGCGCGACTCGGGCCTGCAGCTCGGCGCGCGTGGGGGCGTGGTGATCGACGGCTCGTGCCGGAGTAGCGACCCGCGCATCTTCGCCATTGGCGAGTGCGCCGCCTTCGACGGCCAGACCTACGGCTTGGTGGCACCCGGCTACCGCATGGCAGAGGTCGCGGCGGCCACGATTGCGGGCGAGACGCAGGCGTTCGACGGTTTCGACATGAGCACCAAGCTCAAGCTCATGGGTGTGGACGTGGGCAGCTTCGGCGATGCCTTCGGGGTAACGCCCGGGTCGCGCGTGTTCACCGTCTTCGACGGGCACTCCGCGGTGTACAAGAAGCTCGTCGTGTCGGAAGACAAGACGAAGCTCTTGGGCGGCGTGCTGGTGGGTGACGCCTCGGCTTACAGCCAGCTACTGATTCAAGTGCAAGCGGGGATGACGCTGCCGGAGCATCCGGAAGATCTGCTGTTCCCGCCGCGCGAAGGCGCCAGCAAGGGTGGCTTCGGGGTCGATGCACTGCCCGACGCGGCCATGATCTGCTCTTGCAACAATGTCGAAAAGGGCGCTATTTGCGCGGCAATTCGCGAACAAAAGCTGAGCACCTTGGGCGCGGTGAAGACTTGCACCAAGGCGGGGACGAGCTGCGGTTCGTGCGTCTCCTTGGTCGACCAGCTGCTGAAGCTGGAACTGAAGAAGGCCGGCATCGCCGTTACGAACCACATTTGCGAGCACTTCCCGTACAGTCGTCAAGAGCTGGCGCACTTGATGCGCGTGCAAAATATTCGCTCGTTCGATGACATGATCGAGCGACATGGAAAAGGGCAGGGTTGCGAGATCTGCAAGCCCGCGATCGGCTCCATCTTGGCCTCGACTTGGAACGACTACGTGCTCACGCGCGAGCACACGGGCCTGCAAGACACGAACGACCGCTACCTTGCGAACATCCAGCGCGACGGAACTTATTCGGTCGTGCCGCGCTTGGCAGGCGGTGAAGTGACGCCCGATCAGCTGATCACCCTCGGCATGGTGGCAAAGAAGTACAACCTGTACACCAAGGTCACTGGCGGTCAGCGCGTGGACATGTTCGGCGCGCGTCTCGACCAACTGCCGGCCATTTGGCAAGAGCTCGTCGCGGCCGGTTTCGAATCGGGGCACGCTTACGGCAAAGCGCTGCGCACTGTGAAGTCTTGCGTGGGCAGCACGTGGTGCCGGTACGGCGTGCAAGACTCGGTCGGCGCGGCGGTTCGCATCGAGAACCGCTACAAGGGACTACGCGCGCCCCACAAGCTGAAGGGCGCGGTCTCTGGTTGCGCGCGTGAGTGCGCGGAGGCCCAGAGCAAAGACTTTGGGATCATCGCCACCGAGAAGGGGTACAACCTGTACGTGGCAGGCAATGGCGGCATGAAGCCGCAGCACGCCGCCTTGTTCGCGACCGATCTGGATGAAGAGACGCTCGTCCGCTACCTCGACCGCTACTTGATGTTCTACGTGCGCACGGCCGATCGCCTGCAGCGCACCGCCTCTTGGCTCAACAACCTGGAGGGCGGGCTCGACTATTTGAAGCGTGTGGTCATCGACGACCAACTCGGCATTGCGGCGGAGCTGGAAGCGGACATGGCGCGCATCGTCGGCACGTATCAGTGCGAGTGGAAAACCACGGTGGAGAGTCCCGAGAAGGTGCGGGCTTTCCGTGCTTTCGTGAACTCCGACGAGCCCGACCCGAGCGTAGCGTTCGTGCGTGAGCGCGACCAGCACCGGCCGGCGTCCTGGACCGAGAAACGAAGCTTGGTAGAAACCCGCAAGATCCGACTGCCGGTCTTGTCTGTATGAGGTGAGGGAATCATGTCCATGCAAGCGTTGCTAGAGTTTCCGCGAACCGCGACCGAACCGAGCGATTGGCGGGACGTCTGCGCCATCGACGACGTACTGCCGGGAACGGGAGTCGCCGCGCTGATCGAAGGTCAACAGGTCGCGATCGTTCGCACTCGAGACGAGCGTTTGGCGGCGCTGTCCAATTTCGATCCGTTCAGCAATGCGTTCGTGATTGCGCGCGGTATCGTCGGTGACCGCGCGGGCGTTCCGAAAATCGCGTCTCCGATCTACAAGCAGAACTTCAGCTTGGAGACGGGTGAATGCCTGGATGACCCGAGCGTGCGCCTGGTCGTTTATCCGATTCGCGTCCTTGCCGGTCGAATCCAAGTTTCAGTGGCGAAAGACTCGGCATGAGTGCGCGTACGGATGCCCCCGCGCTATCCGACGCCTTGCCGCGCCTGCTGCCGATGACAGAGCGTACCGATCCGTCCGAGCCGTCCGGTTCGAAGGATCCGAGTGAGCCGTTCGGTCCGATAAAAACTCACTGTCCCTACTGCGCGTTCCAGTGTGGGATGACCGTGACGCCGAGCGTGGTCCCGGGTGAAGAGGTCAAAGTCCAAGCCGACCCGGACTTCCCGGTCAATCGCGGCCAGATGTGCATCAAGGGCTTCACGTCGGGAGCCTTGCTCGACCACCCCCAGCGTGTGCTCGGTCCGCTGCTGCGCGCCGCGGACGGCCAGCTTCGGTCGGTGAGCTGGGATACCGCGCTCGATTTCGTGGCCTCGCGCATCATGGCCCTGCAAAAGGCGCACGGGGCGTCCGCCGTCGGCACCTTCGGTAGTGGCGCGCTCACGAACGAGAAAGCCTACCTGCTGGGTAAGTTCACGCGCGTCGCGCTGAAGTCGTCGAACATCGACTACAACGGCCGCTACTGCATGTCGTCCGCCGCGGCGGGCCAAAATCGCGCTTTCGGCATCGACCGCGGGTTGCCCTTCCCCGTGTCTGACATTGCCGAGACGCGCACGCTCATGCTTTGGGGCTCCAATTGCGCAGAGACCATGCCGCCCATCATGCAGTGGGTGTACGAGCAGCAGCAGCGCGGTGGCAACCTGATCGTCGTCGACCCGCGTTTCACCGACACGGCCCGTACGGCCGCGTTGCACCTGCAACTCACACCGGGCACCGATCTCGCGTTGGCCAACGGTCTGCTCTACTTGGCACTCGAGGAAAAGCTGGTCGACCGCGCGTACATCGCCGAGCGCACCGAGGGCTTCGAGGAGCTCGAGCGCAGTGTTTTGACCTGCCAGCCAGCGTTTACCGAGCGCTTGACGGGCGTTTCGATCGCGCAGCAACTGCGCGCCGTCCGGATGTTGGCTGATGCCGAATCGAGCATGATTTTATCCGGTCGCGGCTCGGAGCAGCAGTCCAAAGGCTCCGACACCGTGATGGCGATGATCAATCTGATGCTTGCGCTCGGCCGAGTCGGCAAGCCCGCTAGCGGCTACGGCTGTTTGACTGGCCAGGGCAACGGTCAGGGCGGACGTGAGCACGGGCAGAAGGCCGACCAACTGCCGGGCTATCGCCTGATCGAAGAGCCCGAGCATCGCAAGGCGATTGCCGCGATCTGGGGCATCGATCCGAGTGAGCTGCCGCGCAAAGGCAAGAGCGCCTACGAGCTCTTGGACTCGCTCGGACCCAAGGGCGGCATTCGGGGCCTGCTGGTTTTCGGCTCGAATGTCAGCGTGGCCTCTCCCAACGCCGCGAACATCAAGCAAAAGCTGTCCCAGCTCGAGCTGCTGGTCGTGTGTGATGCGTTTTTGAACGAAACTTGCGACAACGCGCACGTGGTCCTGCCTATCGCGCAGTTTGGGGAAGAAGAGGGCACCATGACCAACCTCGAGGGCCGCGTAATCCTGCGCCAACGCGTGCGACCAGCACCGTCCGGAGTAAAGACGGACATCGAGATTTTGTGTGCGCTGGCGGATCGCTTGGGCGTCGAGCGCGGCTTCTCGTTCACGTCGTCGGAGGCCGTGTTCGACGAGCTGCGCGCCGCCACGCGCGGCGGCAAGGCCGACTACAGCGGCATCGACTACGAGAAAATCCGAGCCTCACAAGGCGTGTTCTGGCCCTGCCCAGCGCAAGATCACCCGGGCACGCCGCGGCTGTTCGCTCAGCGCTTCGCGTTCCCCTCGGGCCGGGCGCGCTTTCATGCGGTCCCCTATCGCCCCGCGGCCGAAGTGCCGGACGATAGCTACCCGCTTTACTTCACCACCGGGCGCTACAAGGAGCACTACAATAGTGGCGCTCAGACGCGCTTGGTCGAGCCGCTGCGCGATGCCAAGCCCGAGCCTCTGGTGCAGATCCACCCTCGGCTGGCGGCGACGCTGGGAGTGCTCCCGGGCGAGTACTTGCTGGTCGAAAGCCGGCGCGCGAGCGTCTCGTTCCGGGTGCTGATTTCGGCGGATATTCGGCCCGACACGCTGTTCGCGCCGTTTCATTGGGGGGGCCGCCAAGCCGCCAACCTGTTGACCATTGCCGCGCTCGATCCGCTGAGCCGCATGCCCGAGTTCAAAGTTTGTGCCGTGCGGGCGCGGCCCGCCGGCTCTACCGTGAGGGTACCGTCGTGAACACTCGCAAGAAGAAGCTGGCGATCGTCGGCAATGGCATGGCTACCTGTCGCTTGCTCGACGAACTCGTGCGCCGTGAAGCCACGCGCCAATACGAGATCACCGTCTTCGGCGAAGAGCGCGGCGGGGCGTACAATCGAATTCTGCTCGGCAAGGTGCTGAGCGGTGAGTCTCCGGACGCCATCGTCACCAAGACGCCCGAGTGGTACGACGCCCATGGCATCCGTCTGATCCAGAGCACGCGCGTGACGCGTTTGGACACGCTGCGCAAAGTGGTCGAGACGGCGGACGGCCAGAATCGTCGCTACGACGTGTCGATTTTGGCTACGGGGAGCCAGCCGCTCGTGCCACCGCTCGAAGGGATGCGCGCTGAAGACGGCGAGCTGCGATCCGGCGTATTCGTCTATCGCTCGATCGCCGATTGCATCCGCATGCGTGAATACGCGCGGTCCGGTGACGGCGCGGTGATCGTAGGCGGCGGCTTGCTCGGCTTGGAAGCGGCCAAGGTACTGAGCGACATGGGCCTCCACGTAACGGTGGTGCAAAGCTCGAAGATTTTGATGAACGCCCAATTGGACGAGATCGCTGGTGAAATGCTCGCGCGCCAGATCGACCGCACCGGGATCTTCGCGCGCCTGGGGCGCACCGTGGAGTCGATCTACGGAGACGAGCGCGTCACTGGCGTCGTGCTCGATGATGGCACGACGCTATCGACTGACTTGGTCGTGCTCGCGTGCGGCGTGCGACCGCGCGTCGATACGGCGCGTGCTTCCGGCTTGCCCGTCAACAAGGGCATCCTCGTCAACGATACGCTCGCGACCGAGGTGCCCGGCGTGTACGCCTTGGGAGAATGTGCCGAACACCGCGGCAAGACGTACGGCATCGTGACACCCGTTTGGGAGCAGGCGGCCGTGCTGGCCGATGTGTTGGCCGGGCAAGGTAAGGATCGCTACCGCGGATCGAAGCTGTACACACGCCTCAAGGTCGCGGGTGTCGACGTGGCATCGATGGGCGCTCTCGAACCCGAGCATGAGCGCGATGAAGTGATTCAGATTGTCGAAGAGCGCCGCGATTGTTACCGAAAATTGATCGTGCGAGACGGCAAGCTGGTCGGCGCAATGTTGGTCGGCAACACGGAGGCGACGGCTGCGTTGGTGCAACTGTTCGACCGCGGTGATGCCGTGCCCGCAGATCCGCTGGAGCTCTTGGTCCCGCAGCGAATCGCGCAGCCACCCGGCGAGCGCGTGGTGTGCAATTGCAACAAGGTCACCGAACAGGTCTTGTGTGACGCGATCGCCGCGGGCGCGGACTCGGTGCTGGCGCTCGGCGACTGCACGCGCGCGGGGACCGGTTGTGGCTCGTGCAAGGGAGAGTTGACCCAGCTCTTGTCGAAGTACCCGACGGCCGTGAAATCATTGCCACTCTTGCCGCTATTGGCCTCGGCCTAGCGGGGCGTTTCGGGACTTGCACTTGCCGGGGCCGGCCGCCATTGTCCGAGCCCCGAAGCAACGATGTCGACCCGGCGAAAGCAATGGCTCGGTTACGTGGCGGCCCTGTGCGCGATCGCCATTGCGACGGCTTTGTCCGTATTCGGCGTGCGGTACTTGTCTTTGGCCGACGTGGTCATCTCGTACCTGGTCGGCGTGGTGGTGGTGGCTTGGCGTTTCGGCCTCGGGCCGTCGATCATCGCGGGCTTGGGCGGGGTGCTCGCGTTCGATTTCTTGATTTTGCCGCCCAGATTCACGGTGTCGCTCGAGTTTGGGCACGCGGTGACGCTGGTCGGGATGGTGTTCGTATCGGCGCTCGTCAGCGGCCTTACGGAGAGCTTGCGCCGCGAGCAGGCACGCGCGCTTCAGAGCGAGCGCAGCTCGCAACGAGCGCGCTTGGAGGCAGAGGTGGAGCGCGTGCACGCCGCCCTCCTCAGCTCCGTTTCGCACGACCTGCGGACGCCGCTGGCCACGATTTCGGCTTCTTCGCAGATGCTGGTGCGCAACCACGTGGAGATGGATGCCACCCTGCGCGGAGAAGTGCTGACCGGCATCGCCGACGAAGCAGAGCGCCTGGACGGGCTATTGCGCAACCTGCTGGCGATCACCCGAGTCGAGACGGGTGAGCTGCGACTCCAGGTGCTGCCGGCTTCGCTCGACGAGGTACTGCGCGAGGCGCTTCGTCGTCTCGACCATCGCCTTGCTGGTCGAGTGGTCGAACTGAACGCCGAGCGCGGCTTGCCTTTGGTCGACCTCGACGTTCGTCTCTTCGAGCAAGCGCTGCTCAACGTGCTCGACAACGCATTGCGTTACTCGCCGCCTGGCTCACCGCTGAGCATCGAGACCGAGCAGTGCGACGGGCAAGTACGCATTCGGGTAGCTGATTGCGGTGTGGGCGTGGCATCCGCCGATCGCGAACTCGTGTTCGAAAAATTTCGCCGCGGCAGCAACGCGCCCCGCAGCGACGGCGGAGTCGGTCTCGGATTGACTATTTGCCGTGCCATTCTGCGCGCCCACGGCGGTGAAATCACCATGTCGGCGGCGACCACCGGGGGTGCGCTCGTGACGTTGAGCGTGCCAACCAGTAAACTCCTGATTGCTGAAGCCGCCTCACGGCTTCCGGATATCGAATGACCAGAGCCGCCGCCGCCGTCGAAGCCCGTTTCAGTATCCTGATCGTCGAGGACGAAGCCCCGATGCGCAAAGTCCTGCGCCTCATCTTGGAGGAACAGGGCTATGAAGTGTTCGAGTGCGGTACGGGCGCGGAGGCGCTGTCCTTCATCTCGCGCAGCGCGCCGTCTTTGGTCTTGCTCGATTTGGGCTTGCCCGACATCGACGGCATCGATTTGGCCAAGCAGATCCGGGGCCATTGCCCGGTGCCGATCGTGGTGCTCTCGATGCGAGCAGACGAGCACTCCATCGTCGAAGCGCTCGACAACGGCGCCGACGACTTCGTGACCAAGCCGTTCCGGGAGAACGAGCTGTTCGCACGGGTGCGCGCTTGCTTGCGCAACGTATCACCCGGTAGTCCGCGTGAGATAGACGGCGTACGCGTCGACCCAGTGCGCCGCGTGGCTTTCGTGCGCAACCGCGAGATCAAGCTGTCTGCCACCGAGCACCGCTTGCTGTGGGTGCTGCTGCGCGCCAAGGGCAACGTGATGACCCATCAGCAGTTGTTGCGCGAAGTTTGGGGCGCCGCATACGTGCGTGACGCCGGCTATCTGCGTGTCTACATGCACCACCTGCGCGAGAAGCTCGAGGCCGATCCCTCGAACCCGCGCTGGCTGCTCACCGAGCCGGGCGTCGGATATCGTCTAGGCGGCGAGTGAGCGGCGAGTGACCGGCAGCGTTGCTCGGCGCCGCCCTCGGCTCAGGGGTTGAGCGCGAAGCAGTAGAAGCCGCCGTAGCCGCCGCCGTCACCGACCGTGGTGCCGCTCTGGCTGGGCGGGCCGTCGTCCGCGGTGGTGATGTGGTAGCCCGCGCCGCAGCCGGACTCGTCGAGCGCCGAGATCCAACTGTCGCCCGAACCCATGCCACCGCCCGGGACGCCACCGCCGAAGCTGCGCGGCCAGGAGTGACCCACGCGCGGACTTCCCCAAGTGGTCGCTTCGGCGGTCGTCCAATCATTGCAGGTGAACTTGAGATCCGTTTTGTAGAGCTTGCCGGTGGCATCCGAGCCGGTCAGCGTGTCGTGATTGTCGACCGCCGGTTGTGTGGGATCGGGCTGATGATTGGGCAAGCCGTCTTCGTTCGGCAGATCATTGATGATCGCGGAGTCTGCGCCTGTGGGCCGAGTTTTCGCTAGATCCGCGGCCGTGTTGGCGATCAGACGACCCAAGCGGTCGTACCAGGGGCCGCTGCCGACGCGATCGATGGCGTTGACTGGGTTGCCGTTGCCGCCGTCGGTCACGCTCAGGAATGCGCGCCAAACTTTGGCGTTGCCAGCCATGCTGCGCTCCGCAATCGCGGTGCAGATCTTATCGGCGCCGCGCAGGCCTGCGCCGGGGCCGGTTTCGCCGAAGCGCAGATCACCGCCGAAGCCTTTCTCGTTGCCTGACACGGCCTGCAGCGCGGCCATGCTAGTGACGAAGAAGCTGAACTTGACGCTGGACGGAGTGCCGCCGCCGCCCGCACCCGCCGTGCCCACGCCGCTGCCCCCACTGCCTCCAGTGCCTGCGCTGTTTGCGCCGCTCGCTCCAACGGTTCCGCCGGTCGCATCCGGCGACCCCGCACTTCCCGGACTACCCGCGGTACCGCCGCTCGGGCCGGCGCCAGCGTTGTTCGAACCGGCGGCGGTTGGCGAGCCCGCGCTGCTCGGGCTACCTCCGCTGCTACCCGCGGCGCTGCTACCCGCGGCGCTGCTACCCGCGGTGCTCGTTCCCCCGGTGCTGCCATCGGAGCTCCCGCACGCGCCCGTGCCCAACGAAAGCAGCAGGCTCAGTGGAAAAATGACGTTTTGGTGGCGGTTGTGCATCGCTTTCGTCAAATGTGTCGCGACTCGCCCGAAATCGATCAACCCATCCGGAAATATTTCGAGGACGGCCTTGGCCGGGGGAGCCATGCTCGGGCATGCGCCAAGTCTGGATCACCAAAGCTGGCCCTCCAGACGTGCTGCAAGTGCGCGAGGCCCCCGACCCAACGCCGAGGGCGGGTGAGCTACGCATTCGAGTGCGCGCGAGTGGCATCAACTTCTCCGACCTGATGGCGCGAGTGGGGCTCTATCCGGATGCGCCGAAGCTGCCTTGTGTCATCGGCTACGAGGTGTCTGGTGTCGTCGACGCGCTGGGCGAGGGGACGACGGGGTTTGAAATTGGCGACCGCGTAATCGCCCTCTGCCACTTCGGTGGTTATAGCGACGTCGTCACTTTGCCGAGCGCGCAGGCCTTGAAAATGCCGGAGCGCATGAGCTTCGAAACCGGCGCTGCTTTCCCGGTCGTGTACTTGACGGCGTACGACATGATGCTCTTCACCGGCCACCTTCGTCCGAAATCGAGCGTGCTCATTCTCTCGGCCGCGGGAGGGGTTGGCTTGGCCGCACTGCAGATCGCGAAGACCCGGCAGTGCACGATTTTTGGCAGCGCGTCGGTGTCCAAGCACGACTTTCTGAAGCAGCAAGGCTGCCACCACGCGCTCGATTCGAGCCGCGACTTCGCAGCCCAAGCGCGGGCGATCGTCGGCGACCGCGGGATCGACCTGATCTTGGATCCGGTCGGTGGAAAGTCGTGGACACGCGCGTACGAGCTGCTCGCTCCCTGCGGGCGCTTGGTGGCGTTCGGGCTTTCAGCCGCCGCGAGTGGTACCGAGCGCAACTGGTTGAAGGCGGCGGCCTCCCTGCTTTCGGTCAAGCGCTGGAGCCCGATGCAGCTGATGGACGACAACAAGACGATCAGCGGGACCAATATGGGTCATTTGTTCTCGCGCCCCGACGTGATTGAGCCGCAGCTCGTGGCCTTGCTCGAGATGTACGAGCAGGGGCAGCTCGAACCGCACATCGACCGCACGTTCACGTTCGCCGAGGCGGCGGCCGCGCATCGATACATGCACGACCGCAAAGCGCGGGGCAAAGTGCTGCTCGTGCCTTGAGCCCGCGCGGCAAGTTCGGGGAACGATGACGATGCGCGAGGTGCGTTGCCGGAGCGCGAGCGCCCCCTCTCAAGCGGCGGCGACGTAGCGCGCCAAGTGTGAAAAGAGGTGGTCGAACATCAGCCGCATGCGGCGTGTCGACTTCAGATCCTCGTGCATCACCAGCCACGTTTCCATCGCGAAGTCGAACGCGCTGGGCAGAATGCGCGTCAACTTGTCGCGCCGACCGAGCGCAATTTGGCAGACCCCGACGCCAAAGCCGGCTCGCAAGGCGGCATATTGCCCGATGTCGCTATCGCAGCGGAAGGCGAAAAGCTCGCTGTCGAGTGGAAAACCGAGCTTCTCGATGCGCTTGATGGAGGGCTGCTTGTCGAAGCCGATCAACGTGTGCTCGCGCAGCTCGGCGATGGTTTTGGGCGTGCCGTGGACTTTGAGGTAGCGTGGGTGCGCGTGAAAACCGAGATGGATCACGCCGACTTTGCGCGCGATCAACGCGCCTTGACTCGGGCGCACCATGCGCACGGCGATGTCTGCCTCGCGCCGCAATAAGTCATCCGAACGATTGGAGACGACCAGCTCGATCACGATGCGCGGGTGTGCCTCGCGAAACGCGGTCAGGATGCTCGGCAGGACCTCGCTGCCGATCATCTCGCTGGCGGTGATGCGCACGGCTCCGCGCTCGTCTTCGGCTTCACCGGACGCGGCGCGCTGCAACGCGTCCGCGGCGCTGGCCATGGCCTCGGCGTAGGGAACGAGGCTCAGCGCGCCGCGGCTCGCGGTCAGGCCGGCTTGCGAGCGAGTGAACAGGGACACGCCGAGCTCCGCCTCGAGCGCGTCGATGTGCCGGCCGACAGTCGGTTGGGTGAGGTCGAGCGCACGGGCCGCGCCGGACAGGCTGCCCTCGCGAATTACTGCGAGAAACGAGCGATAAAGCTCCCAACCGGGCTGCGCGCGCTTCATACGAATATGTATAGCAGGTAAACCCTTTTAGGCAATTTGCTTATACCGACAGAGGGCGCATGTTGAAGGTCATGAAGCAGACCGCATTGATCATCGGAGCGACGGGCGGCGTGGGCAGTGAAGTGGCGCGCGTGCTACTGACCCGCGGCTGGACCGTTCGCGCGTTGCACCGCGACCCCGAACAGGCCAAGCGGCGCATGACCTCACTCCCGGGGCTCGAGTGGCTGAAAGGCGACGCCATGAGCGCGGCCGACGTGCTGTCTGCAGCGCGCGGCGCCAGTATCGTGTTTCACGGCGCGAACCCGCCCGGCTACCGGAATTGGAAGGGGCTGGCGGTGCCGATGTTGGAAAACAGCATCGCCGCCGCCAAGGCGGCCGGCGCGCGCTTGGTTTTTCCGGGCACCATCTACAACTTCGACCCGGCGACATTTCCGAACCTGACCGAGGCGACCCCGCAGCAGCCAAAGACGCGCAAGGGCGCTATCCGGGTCGCAATGGAGCAACGACTCGAGCAGGCGGCGCGCGACGGCGTCCCGGTGCTCATCGTGCGGGCCGGGGATTTTTTTGGCGCTGCGGCCCAAAACAGTTGGTTCAGTCAGGGCCTCGTCAAACCCGGAAAGCCAGTGCGTTGGCTGCTCTATCCAGGCGCGCGCGAGGTCGGTCACGCCTGGGCCTATCTGCCGGACCTGGCCGAGACGATCGTGCAACTGGTGGAGCGTGAGGCAGAGCTGAAACCGTTCGAGGTGTTCCACTTCGAAGGTCATTGGTTCGGACGCGGCGTGGAGATCGCCGAAGCCACCCGCCGCGTTGCCGGAGTGCCGAAGGCGCGCATTTGGCCCTTTCCTTGGGTGGCCGTGTACGCCTTGTCTCCATTCGTAGAGACGTTCCGCGAGCTGCTCGAGATGAAGTACTTGTGGGCCTCCGAAGCCAAGCTCGACCACCGAAAACTGGTCGGTTTCCTGGGCAAAGAACCGCACACGCCGCTCGATGACGCGCTGCGCGCGACCCTCCAGGGGCTCGGCTCTTTGGGCTAGAGGCGCGCGCCCAGCTCCGCGGCCATTCGTTCGAGCGAGGCTTCGGCGGCGCTCAGCCCCGCTTCTTTCACCACGCGCGGCATGCCGTAAACCACGCACGAGGCTTCGGTCTCGGTCAGCACTTGCCCGCCCGCGGCGATGAGCGCGCGCGCTCCTTCCAAGCCGTCATTGCCCATGCCGGTCAGCACGACGGCGAGCGCGCGCTTGCCCAGGAGGGGCGCGGCGCTCTGGAAAAGCACGTCGACCGAAGGGCGATGGATGGACGCACTCGGTTCCGGATCGAGGTGCACGCTGAGTTCGGTCCCGCTGCTCGCGAGCCGTAGATGCACGCCCGCTTTCGCGAGGATGGCGCGCCCAGGCAACAGGGCCAGGCCCTCTTCGGCCTCGAGTACTTCGATTGCGCACTCGTGGTTCAGTCGCTCGGCGAGGGGCGCGGTGTAGCCCGCGGGAATGTGCAGAACGATGGCAATCGGCGCGGGAAAATCCGCCGGCAGGGCTTTCAATAGCCGAGTCAGCGCTTGTGGCCCGCCTGTCGACGTTCCAATCAGCACTACCTTGTCCGAGTGCGGTCGAGGCGGGGGCGCGGCCACGGGCGCGGCCTGGGCCGCGCTGGCCCGCCCAGCGGGCTGCGCGGCCGCGAGCAGCACCTTGCTCACCAGCTCTTCGGCGATGCCGTGCAAACTGGCGACGGCCAGCGCGGTCGGCTTGTGCACCAAATCGAACACACCGTAGGCGAGAGCCGCGATTCCGACGTCGCTCTCGCCATCGGCCATGCTCACGACCACCACGCGCGAGCGCTGCTCGGCCGTGAGCGCGGCCAACACGCCGAGCCCATCCAAGTTGGGCATCACCAAGTCGAGCGTGATGACGTCCGGCTTGAGCTCGGCGATCTTCTCCAGCGCGTCGATTCCGTCACGAGCGATGCCCACGACCTCGACCAGCGAGCTGGTGAGCAAGCTCTCTCGCACCACCTTGCGCGCGAAGGCCGAGTCGTCGACGACCAATACGCGGATGGCGCTCATTTGGGCTGCTTTCGATAGAAAAATGAGCCGCGCGTCTCTTCACACACGAACGGCACCTCGAACCTGAGCAGCGACTCCGAAGCGCCCACGAGCAGCAGCCCTTCGGGTGTGAGCTTTTGCCAGAAGCGATCCACCACCTGGGCGATCGTCTGGTCGCGGAAGTAGATCAGCACGTTGCGGCAGATGATGACGTCGAACATCCCGAGCTCGGCGGGGGCTTGCTCGTCGACCAAGTTGATGCGCTGCCAAGTGACGGCGCGCGCGATGTGCGGCGCAACGCGCATGCCGTCTTCGTCTCCCTCGAGCCAGCGGCCGACCACTCCCTCCGGTAGTGAGCGCAGCGACCGGCGTCGAAACAGATTCGCCTGCGCGTGCGTCAGGGCGCGCGTGCTGATGTCGCTGGCGACGATGCTCACGCGGTCCAAGATATTGGCTTCGTCGAGCAGCATGGCCAAAGTGAGGGGCTCTTCACCCGTCGAGCAGGCGGCGCACCAGATGCGCGGCTTGGCCCCTCGCGCCAGCAAGCGCGGCAGGTGCTCGCCAACCAAGACCTTGAGCGGCGAAAGCTCGCGGAAAAAATAGGTCTCGTTGACCACCAGGCTGTCTGCCAGCAGCGTGAGTTCGGCGTTGGCGCCCGGGTCGTAACGCAGGAAATAGTAGTAATCGAGCAGGGACTCGAAGCCACGCTCGACGGCGCGCCCCGACACTCGCTCGGCCAGGAGCTCTCGCTCGTGGACGTCGTAGTGCAGCCCCATGCGCTCCTCGATCAACGCGCCGAGGATGGCGAACACTTGTGGCGAAAGCGGGAGGCTGAGGCTCATCGGGTCAGGATTGCGGCGGAGATGCGCCGCACCTCCGCGTCCGGATCGCTCAGCGCCGCGTGCCGCAGCGCGGGAATGCTCGCCGTGTCGTGCAGCGCGACCAACGCCGACGACGCCGCTCGGCGCGCGGCGTCGTTGCTCGAGCCGAGCGCTGCACGCAGGGCGGCCAGCGCTTCTTCGGACTGCATGCGGGCGAGGGCGGCCACGAGGGCTCCGGCCGCGTCGTCGTCGGCGTGTACGAGACTCGCGGCGAGCGCCTCACAGCGACCGGGAGCGGCCTTGGCCAGGGCGCGAATCAGCGACTGGCGCGTGGGCGCCTCCAGCAGCAGCGTGATGAGCTCGTTCGTGGCGGCGATGTCCGAACGCGCCGCGAGAAAGCCGATAGCGGCCGCGCGCACGCCTTCGTCGGCATCGCGAGTGGCGGCGGCGATCGCCGGCAGCGCCTCCGGCGAACCGAGTTCACCCAACGCGGAGAGCGCGACCAAGCGCGTCGCGGCGTCAGTCGATGCCAGCGCCGCGAGCAGATGCGGCAGAGCCTCGGTTCGCTTGGACATACCGACTGCGAGCAAGGCCGCGCGGTTCAAATCAGCGTCGCTCGCGCCGATCACCCCGCTCAAGACTTCGAATGCGCGCGCGCCGCGCAAATGGGCCAAGGCTTCGACCGCGGCAACCCGGACTTGGCCGAAGTCGTCTCCCAGCAGGGGGGCGATATTTTCAGTTGCGGTGTCGTCCCGCAAGCGCCCGAGGGCCTGACAGGCGTAGTAACGCACCCAGGGATCTCCGTCGCTCAACGCGGACCGCAGTCGGTCCAAGACCGGCGGCTCGCCCGACGTGTGGCCCAGCGCACGCACGGCCGAGGTACGCGTGCGCGGGGATGGGTCTCGGGAAGCTTGCAAGAGGGTTGCTTGGGCGCCCGGGTCGTCGATGAAGGGCAAGCCAGCGAGGCCCGCCTCACGCAGTTTCTCGTCGTCCGCGCGGGTCGCTTCGATCAGGGCGCTCAGGCCTTCGGGGTAGCCAAAGTAGCCGATGATACGTAGCGCGGCGCGGCGCACACGTGCGTCTGGGGCGTCGGCGGCTGCCAACGCGAGGCGGCGGGTCTCGTCGCTGCCCAAGCTCTGAATGGCGGCCAGAGCGGCTTGACCCACGCGCGCGTCGGCATCGCCGAGTAGCGCAAAGATGGCGGGCACGGCGGCTGGGTCGGAGGTGCGAGCGAGCGCGTCGCAGCACAGCCCGCGTACGGTCGGATCTTCGTCTCCCAAACAGTCGATCAGTGAGTCCCGCGCCGAGCGTTTGCCGGCGAGGATAGGCACCAATAGTCGGCGCTCCTCGCTCGAGCCGTTGCGCAAAGCCGCGATCAGTTGGGGCTCGGCGATCGCCCCGAGTTGTTTGAGCGAGCGAGCCGCGCCCAGCGCGACGGCTGGCGCCCCACGAAGCAACCCGAGCAACGACGGAACGGTGCTCTCTTCACCCACCCAGGACAGGACCTCGCTCAGGGCGACCTGCTCGGTGGCGTCGGCGCGCTTGAGCCCGAGCGCAAGGCGTTGCCTGAGCTCGCTCACTTTGGGCGAGCTCGAAAGGGCGCGCTCGACGGTGACCCCCGTGCCGAAGCGCTGCTCGACCCTCTCGTGAATCGCGGCCAGCGCCAGCGCTAGCGCGCCGACTAGGCTGCCGCTTGCGCGACTGAGTTGGTCCAAGAGCGAAGGCACGGCGCTCGGATCGCCGAGCCGACCCAGGGCACGGATGGCTTCGGCGCCATACAGCGGGTCGAGCGAAAGCGCGAGCAGGGTGGGCAGCACGCGCGCGTCGCCGCTCCGGCCCAGGATGTCGATGGTGGGGAAGGTGCGGAAAAAATTGCGACTCTCAGCCAACGCGAGCAGCGAATCGAGCGCCTCTTTGCCGCCGATTCGGCCCAGAGCTTCGACCGCGGCCAGCGCCACGTTGTCGTCTGGGTGCTGCGTCAATTCCTTCAACTTGGGAACGCCGCACGTGCTCTCGCGTCGACCCAAAATCTGCGCCGCATCACAGAGTATGGCCACGTTTTCGTCGTTGGCCAGGTCGAGCACGAGCTCATCGATGACATTGGGCGTGGTCGCGAGGGCATCGACCAAACCGGCAATCTTGGCTTCGTTCTCGCGTGAGCGGCGCAAGCTCTCGACCAGCACCGGCATCGCCGAAGCCTCCGCGCCTGCGAGCGCAGCGACGACGGCGCGGCGCACGGCCCATGTCGCATCGGCCAGCTCGTCGATCAGTCGTGGCAGCGCCGAGGCACCCGCGCGAGTCAGCTCAGCGACCCGCGTCAGGTGCGCGGCGTCGGTGAGGGAATGATGTGCCGAGGTGGAGCTCATGTTGAACTAGCGGTAGTTGGAGCGGCAGTCGCGCTCGCGGCCAGCGCCGCAACCGCTTCGGCTTGGCTCAGGTTGGTCGCTCGAATCTTGGCGATATGCCCGGAGATAGCCTCCATTTCGCGGCCGAACAGCAACACCCCCTTGGTCTGCAGGGCGGAGGCGGACACCGTCTCGCGAATCCGATTGCGAATGTCGTTTACGGCGGTGGCGACCTGCTCGCTCGCCGTGCTTTGCTCGGCATGGGCCTTGCGCATCGCCGCGAGCGACGTCGTCTGCTTGTTCGTGGTGTCTGCCAGGGAGGTCACGGCATCAGTCTGTTCCTCCAGCGCGCGGGCGGTCTGCCGTGCGATGCGGCGAACGTCATCGGCGCTCTTGGCAATCGCCGTGGCGACTTTGCTTTGCTCGCCGCTGGCCCGGGTCACGTCGGCTGCAGACGCCGCGACTTGTTTGGCCGCTCCTTCGAGCTCCTTACCGGCCTTGGCTTGCTCGAGGAGGCCCTTGGAATTTTGCTGCGCATCTTTGCGCGCGGTGTCCACGGCTTTGGCGATCTCCGCCGCGCCTTTGGCTTGTTCGCTCAGGCCGAGCACCGTGCGCTCGGTCGCGGCCCGCAGTTCATCGGCTTGCGCGGCGATGCTCTTCACCAACGTGCTCTGCTCACTCAAACTCGCGAGCGTCGCGTCGGTTTGGCTGCGCATGTTCAGCGTGACTTTGGACAACTCGGCCGCGGCCGCAGCTTGCTCGGCCGCGCCCGCGGCGACCTGCTTGGCGTTGTTCGCAAGCTGCGCGTTGGCGCGCACGACGTCTCGCAGGGCGCGCGCCTGGTCGGCCGAGGCGACCGTCGTTTGCTTGGCCATCTGCCGCATCTCACCGGCGCTCTGCGCGAGATCTTGGGTGGCCTTGGCTTGCTCACCGGTGGCGGTGGCGATGATGCGTGATTGCTCGCGCACCTTGCTCGAGGTGTCGGTCAGCGACTTGACCGTATCGACCTGTTCGTTGGCACCCTCGGCCGCTTCGCGCACCGATTGCCCGAGTTCCTGCACTCCGCTCAAGATGGCACCCAGGGCTCGCTCGGCGTCCGTGGCCAATGCGGCGCCGTCGGTTGCAACTCGCTCCCCTTCGTGGGTCGCGGCAAGCGCGTCGCGAGCGGTGTTCTGCAGAGCGCGAATGATTTTTGCGATGTCGGAGCTGGCCGTCGCGGCGCGATCCGCGAGCGCGCGGATCTCTTCGGCGACGACGGCGAAGCCGCGCCCGTGTTCGCCCGCGCGCGCGGCCTCGATGCTCGCGTTCAGCGAAAGCAGATTGGTGCGATCGGCGATCAAATTGATGGTTTGAACGAAATCGCCGATTTCATCGACCTTTTGCCCCATCTCTTTCATCACCCCTGCCGAGGAAGTGATTGATGTCCGGATCTTGGCCAAGCCCTCGATCGAGCGACCGACCGTGGTTCCGCCATCCCTCGCGAGCGAGGTCACGCGCTCACCGACGGCGCGTGCTTCGTCGCACACGCGAGCGATGCGTCGAGTCGAGGCCTCGACTTGCTGGCTCGCCGCGGCGCTGGCGTCACCCAGGCGAGCAATGTCCTCGGCGGAGCGCGAGACGGCCTGCGCCGACTTGGCGAGTTCTTCGATGGTCGAAGCGTTGGCTTCGACCACACGCGCGTTCTTTTCCGAAGTAGCGGCCACCTCTTCGACCGAGGCTGCCAGCTCGGTGACGGTGGAGGCGTTCTCGGCGGTGGCGGTTTCCAGAGCTTTGGCGCTGAGTGCGGCCGCGGCGGCCGAGCGCGACACTTCTTCCGTTGTGGTCGCGGTTTCGAGCACCGAGGCGGCCAAGTTCTCTCCGCGTTCGGCGACGCTGGCGACGCCCTGAGCGATGGCTGCGGCGCTGCTGGCGACGGAGGCAATGCGCGCGCTGACCTCACGCGCGTCGCTGGTCAGCCGCTCGACGCCCTTGGTCATCTCTTCACAGGTCGCGCCGACCTCGGTGATCATCGAGGCGTTGCTCTCGGCGCGCAGGGAGATACTGGCCAAGCCGGCGGACATCTCGGTCGAAGTGGCCAAGAGTTGCTCGCTGGCCGCGGCCAGGTCTTGCGCGTTCCCGGAGACCGAGCGGATGGTTCGTGCCGATTGCTCGACGGCCGTCGCGGTGCTTTCCGCGGACTCCGCGAGCAGTAGGGTGTCTTTCTTTACGGCGCCAATCGACGAGGCGATCTCGCGCAGGGCGGCGCTCGACTCTTCGACGTCGGTGAGCAACGATTGAGCGAGCTCGGTGAGCGCTTGCTGCGCGCGCGCGCTCTTGGCGGTCATTGCGCCGGTCTCTTCGACCGAAGCCGCGATTGATTCTGTCGCGACGCTGACCTGTTCACCGAGCGCCGCGCGCTCGTTGCCTGCCGCCGCGAGCCGGAGCGTGGTGGCTTCGATATCGGCGATTTCCTGCGCGCTGGTACGCAGTGAGTGCGCTACCGCCTCAACTCGGGAGCTGTGGTCGCTTGCTTGAGCCATCGTCTGCGGGGAGGGCGCGGGGCTGGAGGTCATGGCTATTTTCACCTAACAGTTTCGGTAAATCGATCAATAAGAGGAGGCGCTTGCCCAGGGGGTGGACCGCGTTCACGAGGCCCGAGGAGCGCTCACTGACGATGCTGGGTGCGGGCTGATGCTTCTCGACGTCGAGCTTGAGGACTTCGCGCGCGCTGTCGACGCGCAGCGCGACGACCCGAGCCGCGGATTCGGTGACCACGATGCGGGTGTCCAAGCTGAGCTCCGCGCGCGGCAGGCCGAAGCGCGTGCGCAAGTCGAGCACGGGTAAGACCATGCCGCGCACGGTCACGATGCCGTCGACATAGGCGGGCGCGCCGGGGACGAGCGTCGCCCCCGTGTAGCTTTCCATTTGCAGCACGCTGTCGAAGGGCAGGGCGTATTCGGCGCCGGCCAACGTGAACACGACGTGCAGCTTCACCAGGACCTCCCATTGGCGAGCTTCGCGCTGCTCAGGCTCGCGCTCAGGGCGACTAAATCGAGCACCAACGTGGGCCGGCCATCGCCCAGATCGGTCGCCCCGGAGACGCCCGGCGCGCGCACCAAGACATCGTTCAGTGGGCGAATCACGACCTCTTGTTGACCGAGCATGCGGTCGACGGCAAACGCGACGGGCAAGCCCGCGCGGCGAACGACGATCGCTTTGCTTGCCGCTCTGGGGGACGTGTTCAGCCGAAACACCTGAGACAGCTGAACCATGGGCACGGCGACGCCGCGTCGCGAAAGGATGTCGACCGTGGGGCTGCCGTCGTCATTGGCCGGAACTTTCACGAGCGCGTTCGGGTCGACCTCGACGATTTCGTCCACCATCGTCACGGGCACGACGAAACGCTGTTCGCCGCACTCGAAAGAGAACGCATCGACGATCGAGATCGTGAGCGGCACGCGCAGCGTGAAGGTCGTGCCCTGGCCGAACTCACTGTGTACTTCCAGCTCTCCGCCGAGCTCGTCTACGATGGTGCGCTTCACGATTTCCATGCCCATGCCGCGGCCGCTGGTGGTGGTCACGATATCGCGCGTCGAGAGCCCGGGGATGCACAGCAGATCCAATAGCCCGGCGTCGTCACTGGGGCTCGCGCGGCCTGCCTTCTTGGCCACCGCCGCGCGATCGATGCCGCGCCCGTCGTCACTGACCGTGAGCTCCAGCCGAGTGTTCGTGCGCGCGCCGCAGGTAATGCGCAAAAGGCCCTCTTCGGGCTTGCCGCGCCGGAGCCGCTCGTCGGGGGTTTCGATCGCATGGTCGACCGCGTTGCGGACCAGATGCACGATTACCGGGAAGAGGCGCTCGGAGACCGCTTTGTCGAGTTCGGCGCTGCCGCCCTCGAGCTCCAAGCGCACGGAGCGGTTCGTGGCGCGCCGCAGACCGCGCACGAGCAGCGGGATGCGCTCCAGCAACTCGCTCACGGGCACCATACGCACCCGTACGATGGCCGCGCGCAAATCGCGCAGCTGGCGGGCGTTGTCGGTCATGATCTCGGATAGCTCGCGCGTGTTCACGCCCCGTTCGGTCAATGACGCGATGGCCCGGGCCAGTCGAAAGCGAGTGACGATCAGCGAGGACAGGCCCTCCATCGCGTCGTCCAAGCGACTCACGTCGACTCGCACCACGCCGCGCCGCGATTGGGTGTCGAGCTTTCCGTCTTCGGCGCCGTCCAGCTCGGCTTCCGAGGTGGGTACGAGCTCGCTCTCCGGCGGGGCCTCGGGGAGCTCGCGGGCGATACTCCGCAAGTTCGCTTCGGCGAGGCCAAGCGCGTCGACGACTTGCTCGTCACTCGACCGAGAGAGCAAGAGCAGCACGAACGAAAGCCCGCCCGGTGAGTCCGCACTCACCGGCACCGCCCGCGGCAATACACGCACGATGTCCGCGACCTTGGCCGCTCGCTCGCGCACCGAGTTGATGGTCAGGCCCTGCGCCGCGCGCTCCGGAGAGGGGCTGAACTCGACCCGCAGCGCGCGTTGCCCCGCGGCAATCCCACGCAGCAATTGCTCGACCTCGAAAGGCGCCAGTTTCGTGAGCATGGCTGGCTCTAGATCGAGCACGGCGGCAGGGGTGGGGGCGGGGGGCGTGGCCGCCAAGCCGAGCGAATCGAGCGCAGCCAAGAGCTCTTCTGATGGCGCGGCCGCCGAGTCGCCGCGAGCGAGTGCGGCCACGCGCTGCTCGATGGCGCGCACACCGCGCAGGAGGGCGTCAATCGCGGATTGGGCGAGCGTGCCGCCGGAGCGGTCCGAATCGCGCAGAAAGTTCTCCATGCGGTGGGCGATGGCCACCACGGGTTCGACTCCGACCATCGCCGACAGGCCCTTGATGGTGTGCAGGGACCGGAACGTCTCGCGCACGGCCCGAGGATTCGCTTGCCCGTCCTTCTGCGCGCTCTCGATGGCCAAGAGCTGGGTGTTGGCGACCGCGAGGTGTTCCTCCGCCTCGACTAGGTAGGCGGCGATGAACTCCTTGAGATCGGCCGTCCCTGTCACGCGACGTGCTCCGCGCGATCAGCGAGGATGGCGCGGACTTCGGCGATGATCGAGTCGGGTGTGAAGGGTTTTGCCAGAAACCCCGTGGCTCCAGCCTGCAGCACACGCTCGCGCGATTGGTCGTCGCCGCGCGTGGTCACGATCAGGACGGGCAGCGCGCGCAGGGTGTCTTGAGCGCGGACGAATTCCAAAACCTCGATGCCGCCGATGTCAGGCATGTTGAGATCGAGTACCAACAGGTCGAAGGCCGACAGAGACAAGCGTTCGATGGCCTCGAGGCCACTCGAAGCGTGCGTGAAGTTCGTTTCCGGAATCGCTCGCAAACAGGCAACGATCATGTCGCGCATGACCTTGCTGTCGTCGACCACGAGAATTTCGCCCATTTCGCCTAACCTAGTGGGAGGCTATGGCGCACTGCGGAGCGGGTCAAGCCTCGGGGGCTACGCGCCCGCCGCGAAAAATCGCCGTCAATCGAGGCGCAATGCCACAACGGCCTCGCCGAATTAGCCGCTCATTGGGCCCGGTTTTGGTCTATCGTTCAGCGCGGCGGTTTCTCGTCGACTTCGACTTTTCAGGCCATGAGCTCATTCGACACTCGCCCGCCTTCCTCGGAGGCTAGCCCCGCCCGGGCGCGGATTTGGCTGGTCGACGACAGCCCACTCGAGCGGGAGATCGCCCGCCGTTTGCTGGCCGATATGTATGAAGTCGAGGTGTTCGCAGACGGCCCGCCCGTGCTGGAGCGCTTGGCAGGAGGGGACCGCCCGGACGTCCTCGTGCTCGACTGGCACATGCCGCAGATGTCAGGTCTCGAGGTCTGCCGCTTTCTTCGCGAACGGTTCGACGAAGCGAGCCTACCGATTTTGGTGCTCACCGCCACCGGTAGCCAAGATGACCTCCTCGAGGGACTCGCCGCGGGTGCCAATGATTTCGTCACCAAGGCCTTCGACCCCGCCGAGCTCCTCGCGCGCGTGGCGACCTTGGCGCGGGCGCGCCTGCTCCACGAAAGCCTCAAGCAGACCGAGCTTGCCACCCGCCGAGCACGTGAAGCGGCAGATGAGGCGAACCGCGCCAAGGACGTGTTTTTGGCGGTCGTTTCGCACGAGCTGCGCACCCCACTCAATTCGATCCTCGGTTGGGCCCGCCTTCTCAGTGAGGGCACACTCGATCGAGAGACGCTCGCGCGCGGCCTCGCTACCATCCAGCGGAACGCGCAAATCCAGGTGCAGCTGATCGAGGACATTCTCGACACCACGCGCGCCATTTCCGGCAAGTTGCACCTCGAGCTGACTACGCTCGATTTGTCACAGGTGGCCCGCGCCGCGTTCGATGCCGCCAAGCCGTCGGCGGACGCGAGGCAGCTCGAGCTTTCGATCAGCGCGCCCGAGGAGACGCTGCGCGTGCGCGGCGATAGCGACCGCCTGCAGCAAGCCATCGGTAACCTGCTGGCCAATGCCGTGAAGTTCACGGCGCCGGGAGGGAGCGTCCAAGTCACCCTCACCCGTACGGAGCAAGGCGCTGCCATCTCGGTACGTGATACCGGCAAGGGCATTGCCAAGCACTTTTTGCCTCATGTCTTCGATCGTTTCCGGCAAGAAGACGACGCCGCGACGCGTCGACACTCCGGGCTCGGCCTCGGCCTCGCGTTGGTTCGCCACATCGTAGCGGCTCACGCCGGCTCCGTGAGCGCCGTCAGTGATGGTGAGGGGCGAGGCGCCACGTTCTCGATCACGTTGCCGAGTGATGAAAAGCGGCGCTCTCAGATCGGCGAAAGCGACCGGCCGAGCCCACCGCCGGTCGTGGTCAATCATGGCTTGCCCATCGGTCGCCTGTCCAACTTCAAAATCCTCGTCGTAGAAGACGACGAGGACGCTCGCGATTTGTTGATCACCGTGCTCAGGCAGCAGGGGGCGAAAGTGAGCGAGGCCGGCAACGCGAGCGAAGCGTTGGCGCGCGTCGCGCAATCGGTGCCCGACGTGTTGTTGAGCGACATCGGCTTGCCGGGCGAGGACGGCTACGAGCTGATTCGTGCGGTACGCGCGCGCGGCTACTCTGCCGAAAAACTGCCCGCTATCGCGCTCACGGCGTACGCGCGTCGCGAAGACCAGCGGCTCGCTTTGGAGGCGGGCTTTCAGGCCCACGTCGCCAAACCGGTAGAACCGGCGACGCTCGTCGCGGCCGTAGCCGAGGCGGCGCTCTTGGCAAGTCGAAAGTAGGGCGGCAACGCTCGTGGCTTGCCGTCGAGCTTCCGCTCGTTCCCCGCGCGTCTCGGCGAGCGCGTGGCTGAGCTAATCAATCGCTTCGGGCGCCGCCTCGGCGTGCTGACCGATCTGGAAATCGCGCATCCGGTCGGACGTGAGGGCTCGCGCTTTCGGGCTCGCGTGGCGAGTGATGCGCTGGAAGGCCTGGATACGACTCGGCTACGCTTTTTCCAGGTGATAGACGATGAAGGGCGCCGCTTTGCCGCGATGATCGACCATGTGGCACGTTTGCCGGACGACGCCCGCGTGACTGCCATCAGCGGCGTGGTCGTTGCAGGGGGATGAGCGATGGCAGACTCGAAAGCCGGCACTGAGCCGAAGCAGAGCGCGGGGAGACCGGGCTTCGTCCGGGTACGTGGCGCGCGTGAACACAACCTGAAGAACGTGGACGTAGAGCTGCCTCGCGATCGCTTGGTGGTGTTCACGGGCGTTTCGGGGTCGGGCAAGTCGTCTCTCGCCTTCGGAACGCTGTATGCCGAGGCGCAGCGGCGCTACCTGGAGTCGGTCTCGCCCTACGCGCGGCGGCTCTTCCACCAGATGGAAGTGCCCGCGGTGGACGAGATCGACGGCTTGCCGCCCGCGGTCGCCTTGCAACAGCAGCGAGGAACACCCACCACGCGTTCTTCCGTCGGCAGCGTGACCACGCTCTCGAATCTACTGCGCATGCTCTACTCACGCGCGGGCGACTATCCGAGCAACCAGCCGCTCCTGTACGCCGAATCGTTTTCGACCAATACGCCGGAGGGCGCATGCCCCACGTGCCACGGGCTCGGTCGCATCTACGAAGTCACCGAAGCATCGATGGTTCGGGACCCATCACTCACCATTCGCGAGCGCGCGGTGGCGGCGTGGCCTTCGGCCTGGCAAGGCCAGAACTTGCGCGACATCCTGACCACGCTCGGTCACGACGTGGACGTTCCGTGGCGTGATCTGCCGAAGAAGACGCGCGACTGGATCCTATTCACCGACGAGCAGCCCACGGTCCCCGTGTATGCCGGCTTCGACCTCGCAGAAGTGAAGAAAGCACTGAAGCGCAAGGAGGAGCCGAGCTATCAAGGCACGTTCACCGGTGCGCGTCGCTACGTGCTGCAGACATTTGCCACCACCCAAAGCGCGCTGATGAAGCGCCGAGTGTCGCAGTACATGCTCGGCACTGATTGCCCGGAATGCGGCGGGAAGCGCTTGCGTCGCGAGGCCCTGAGCGTGACGTTCGCGGGCCTCGATATCGCCGACATTTCGCGCCTTCCTTTGAAGCGCCTGGCCAGCACCCTCTCGCCCTTCGCCGACGGATCGGCCGAGTCACTATCTCGACTGGAAAAGGCGCATCCGGAGAAAGCGCTAGTGACGCGCCGCATCGCGGAGGACGTGTGCGCGCGCTTGACCGTGTTGCTCGACCTGGGGCTTGGTTACTTGAGCCTCGAGCGCAGCACTCCGACCCTCTCGCCCGGAGAGTTGCAGCGGCTACGACTGGCCACCCAAGTGCGTTCCAACCTGTTCGGCGTGGTGTACGTGCTCGATGAACCGTCCGCCGGCCTGCACCCCGCCGACACCGAAGCGCTCCTGCGAGCGCTCGATGGCCTAAAAGCCGCGGGAAATTCACTGTTCGTGGTCGAGCACGAAATCGACGTGATTCGTCATGCCGATTGGTTGGTCGACGTTGGGCCAGGGGCGGGCGAGCTGGGCGGGGAGGTGCTGTACAGCGGTCCGCTCCCGGGTTTGGCGGGAGTCGAACGCTCGGTGACGCAGCGCTACTTGTTTCAGTCGGAGCCAGCGCCGACTCGCACGCCGCGGCCGGCGAGGGGACTCTTGAAGTTGGTCGGTGTGACGCGCAACAACCTGCGAGACTTGGCCGTCGATTTTCCGCTCGGCGTGTTGACGAGCGTCACGGGCGTATCCGGCTCCGGGAAGTCGACCTTGGTCAGTCAAGTGCTGGTCGCTCTGTTGGCGAGCGAACTGGGCGAGCCGCTGGAGGAAGTCGAGGCCGACGGTGAAGAGCTCGAGCGCGCGGCCGCACCGACGCTCGAGGGGCAAATCGAAAGTGGCATGGCCAACATCAAACGCTTGGTCCAGGTCGACCAACGGCCGATCGGGCGCACGCCTCGCTCCAACTTGGCGACCTACACCGGCCTGTTCGACCAAGTGCGCAAGCTGTTTGCCAGCACGAAGATGGCCAAATCACGCCGCTATGATGCGGGTCGCTTCTCGTTCAATGTGGCCAAGGGCCGCTGCGAGACGTGCCAAGGCGAGGGCTCGGTGATGGTCGAGCTGCTGTTCCTGCCTAGCGTGTACGCGCCCTGCTCGGAGTGTCACGGCGCTCGCTACAACCAGAAGACCTTGGAGGTGAAGTACCGCGAAAAGAACATCGCGGAGGTGCTCGGCCTGACCGTCGACGCCGCGTGGGAGTTCTTCACGGACGAGCCGCCACTGCGGCGCACGCTGGAGGTGCTACGCGAGGTCGGACTCGGCTACTTGCGACTTGGTCAGCCGGCGACCGAGCTGTCGGGAGGTGAAGCACAGCGCATCAAGCTTGCGACCGAGCTACAGCGCGCCCAACGGGCGGGGACGGTATACGTGCTCGACGAACCGACTACCGGTCTACATCCGGCGGACGTGGATCGCCTCCTCGTTCAGTTGGAACGCCTCGTGAGTTCAGGTGCGACCGTTATCGTGGTCGAGCATGACTTGAGGGTGATCGCGAGTAGCGATTGGGTAATCGACATCGGGCCCGGCGCGGGTGACGAGGGCGGGAAAGTGATCTCGGCCGGTATTCCCGCCACCGTCGCGCGTTGCGGCGAGAGCCGAACCGCGCCCTACCTCAGCCGGTACTTGGCGGAAGAGCGCGCGCGCCCGCGATCCGCTTAGTCCGACTCCCGCGCGCTGCCGGCGCGGTTATCGCCGTCTGCAGAGCGGCCGTTTACGCCGTAGTCCGGCTCGTCCGACCGTCGATCGGCAGCGCTGCTGATCGGCGCTCGTTGCGGTTCGACGGAGGCCTCGGAGTCGTCACGTACTCGGCCGCGCGCGGTTCCTGCCACTTCGCTCGGCGCGCCCCGGTCGAGGTTTGCGCCATGGCCCAGCGCCTCGGGCCTGCGGGGGCTGTCCGCAGGCCCGGGCTCGTTCGGCTCGTTCGGCTCGCTCAATTGCGCGTGCACTCTTCGTTTTCTAGGCATCGTCCGTTTCCTTTCGTTGTCACTCCGACGGCGCATCGGCAAGCGTCAGGTGCTCGCCGCGCTCACTTGCGCTTGCGCGTGATGAAAGCGGAGACCGCCAGCGAGGCGGCCAGCACCGCATAGGAACCGAACAGGCTCTTCCGCGACAAGCGCTGCTCGAAACCCGGGGTGAACCGCTTCGGCACGATGTGGTAGTCGGTGGCGTAGGCGAGAGCGGTCACCAGCGTGGCGTTGCGCGCGGCGCCAAAAATGGACCGCGGTGCGGGCAAAATGCTCTGAACCGCGGACCAAAAGCCCATCGCGCCCGCGTTGAGTACAACGCCCGCGAGCGTGTGCCGGACGTCCCAGTCGTCGTATTCCGCCGCCTTATCGCCCCACAAGATGTGGCTCGTGGCGTTTAGAGCGGCGGCGGGATGTCCGGTGTCCTTCGACGACAACAGGAACAAGGCGGCGGTCGTGGCCGCGCTAGTCACGGCCGAGCTGATCAGAGTGCGGGCGATCGGATTGGTGGTGGACACGCACGCCGACTATGCAGGTGCCATGCCGCTCGCTCAGGGAGCAAGCTTTGCAAGACGACTCAGCAAGCTCTTGAACTCGAGCTCTTCGAACAAGCGCGCGAGCGATTCGAACGCGCTGGGCGGAGGCACGGCCCAGCCGATGGCGGAGCCATCAATCGGCGCGTCCTCACGTAACCGCGCCAGTGATTCGGTCTGCAGAATTTGCTCGCGGTGCTCGAGCAGGGTTTCGCGGATACGAGTGCTCTTCACACTCTCCAGCTCGTCGAACAACATCTGGCAGCTGCTCTTACCGATTAAGAGCTTTTGCGCCGTGGCTGCGCCGATCCCAGGAACTCCCGGCAAATTGTCGGACGGGTCGCCGATCAGCCCGACGTACGAAGGCAGCATTCGCGGGGCGACGCCGAAGCGGGCCACGACCGCCGCTTCGTCGTAAACCAGCGCGTCTTTGCCGCGGCGCCCGACGAAATGCACGCGCACCGAGCCTCGTGCTAGCTGCAACAAGTCGCGGTCCCCGCTCACGACCAGCGCGGGCGTTGTCGTGTCTCGAGCCCGCTTGGCGAGCGTGGCCAGCAAATCGTCGGCCTCGAACCCCGGACAGCGAAACGTGGGTACCGCGAAGGCCTCGAGCAATTGCGGCAAGCGCCCGAATTGCGCAGACAAATCCGAAGGTGTGGCAGCGCGACCCGCCTTGTAGTCGTCGAAGCGGTCGTGACGAAATGTGGCTTGTGGCGCGTCGAGCGTGAACGCCAACGCGGCCCCCCGCTGCTCACGCAGCAGCTTCAGCAGCAGAGACGAAAAGCCATACAGTGCCGAGGTCGGCTCTCCGGCGCGCGTCGACATCGAGGGCAAGGCGTGAAATGCGCGAAAAAAGAGCGAGTACGTGTCGATCAAAAACGCCGGCACCAAGGCTTCAACCACGCGCGTATCCTAGCAAATTCGACTCATGGTGAGAGCGCGTGTCAGCTTGGCACCGCCGTTGCAGAGCGTTAAAAACATGTCTCGCATGCTTCACGTGACGCCGTTCGCCCCGCTGAGCGACCGAAGCGAGCTGATGCTGGAGTTGAGCCACGTGGGGGGCCAGCTCCAGGCGTGCTCGAAACCGGAATCGACTCAGCATTTCATCGAAGAACTGGTCGAAATAGCGCGCCAACTCTACGTGCCCATGGATGAGGCGCTCGAGGACTCCGCGCTCTTCCTGTCGCAGCCCGAGCGGATTTCCGATGCGACCTGGGACCAATGCGGCGGCGTCCTCTACGCACTGTGCCACGAGTGCAAGGAAGGCCGCCTGCAGCTCGGTGCGCGCGTGGCCCAGCGCCTGGTGCAGCTGGCGCCTGGACACGGTTGAGGGGTCGCCGCGCGTAGCGAAACCGCACAGCGTGGCAGGGCGCCGCTGCGCGGTCGTTGCGGTGAAGCTATGTTGCGCCGCGCTCGAGTCCGACTTGGTTGGGGGGAGCATCCGCCAGCACGGAGCGCGCGAGCACATCCAGATCGACCGGCTTGACCAAGTGCATGTCGAAGCCCGCCACTTTGCTGCGCGCGGTCACCGCATCACCCGAAAAACCAGTCACGGCAATGAGTCGGCACTCGGCCAAACCCTCACATTTTCGCAACAGCTGGGCTAGATCATAGCCGGACATGTCGGGCAGCCCGACGTCGAGGATTGCTACCTGGGGCAAAAACTCGGCGGCCACCGCGACGGCCTCACTGGCACTGTTCGCGCTGCGCGCATCATGACCACGCATCTCCAAAAGCTGCACCAATAGATCGGCGGAGTCGGCGTCGTCATCTACGATGAGGATGCGCCGTTGAAGCGCGGTATCTCTTAAGCCGGAAGCAGGTCCCTGGGAGGGCATGGGGCGTAAGATGCGCGCAGTTCTGCGGCCCGTAAAGGAACAACGCGCACTCAGCCGCGATTGAGGCGGTCGCGCACTCGTCGACCGTGGCGGATATGTGGATGTTGCGGCCCAGCAGCGAGGGCCCCGTCAAGGCCAGGTAAACGCTCGCCTTTCTGGGTGAGGCGAATCGTCTCGATCTGAGTCGGGAACAGTTGCGGCCTGTCGGAGTTCGCCAGTTCGGGGGAGCGGGCCAGGGCGACCACGGGAGGCCTGCGCTTTGCATTGTTTAGGCGTCAGGCACCCATGAACCTCCGAAGGCCAGCCATCAAAATGAGCCATGAAGATGCAGATCAGACGCTCGATAGCGAGCGGGACACTTTGCCTCCCAGCGGTGGTCGGCGCGCGCTGTCTCTGGG
>Ga0247740_1000193_pt1 | contig 32797 bp, 24 predicted proteins | sample UWRJL148409B2_FD_180942 | JGI IMG/M metagenome (GOLD analysis project Ga0247740, IMG submission 180942) | Plant litter microbial communities from Arlington Agricultural Research Station in Wisconsin, United States - UWRJ-L148-409B-2 | ecosystem: Environmental > Terrestrial > Plant litter >...
GACAACGGCAGCGTGTACGAGGCCGCGCAGAAGTACTTCAAGATCAAGAACCCGGTGCTGGTCGTCGCGGGCGACGCCGAGCGCATCGCCAAGCCCCTCTCCCACTTCGCCAAGGTCGTGATCATCGACCCCGAAAACGACTTCCAGCCCGGCAAAACTCTGCCGTTCGACCCCACCCAGCCGCTCGGCGCGCCCGCAAGCGGGAACGCGCCCGCACCCCCCGGCTCTCCCGCGCCCGCTCCGGCTCCTCCCGCGCCCGCTCCCGCTCCGCCCAAACCCGCTCCCGCCCCCGCAAAGTGACGCCCAGCACTCCACACCCTGTGTACAAAGCTGTGGAGTCCCCGTTGACAACCCGTTCAGGTCCTCTGGGGTCCCTGGGTCCGACCTGTTCAGGGCCGTCTGTTCAGTAAAGAAAAGCCGAATCGGGTCAACTATTTAGAGCTGTGGACGCGAACGCGTGGTGTCGATGTAGGTGGAAACACCCAATATCTAGTGGGTTTTTGCTTGCCCGACCCCAAAGGCTTGGGGTAGACAGCATATTCACCCACACGGCGCCCCTCTGCTCGGGTCATCAGTAGGTTCGGTCGTCCGATCTCAATTCGGTACGCAGATGAGCAGAGCGCCTGAACGGGTAGTCACGTAGCAGGTCTTCAGGTCCGGTGGCCGTTTTGAAGCGGTGACCGAGGGGACAACGAAGCTGACCGGAAACAATCGCCGGACAGCAGTGCTGGTGGTGCGCTCTGCGTGGGCGTTCCGCCGTGTCGTTTCGAGGAGGTATCCAAGCATGGCGCAGTCGACGATCGTGGGTCAGGAAAAGAGCCGAGTGAAGAGCACGAGCCACACGGAGCCACACGCGGCCTCGCAGCCTGCCGGTGCCGCCGCCAAGCGCGGCAAAAAGAGCCGCGGTCTGACCTTCGAACGTCGCTACACCACCGCCGGCGGTGACGCCCTGGGTGACATGACCTGGGAAGGGCGCACCAGCGTCATCACCAACCCCGACGGCTCGGTCGTATTCAAGATGGAGGGCGCAGAGATCCCCGCCGGCTGGTCACAGCTCGCCACGGACATCGTCGTCTCCAAGTACTTCCGCAAAGCCGGCATCCACGGTGACAAGGCCGTGGGCGAGACCAGCGTGCGCCAGGTCGTGCACCGAATCGCGCACACCATCCGCACCGCGGGTGAACAAGCCGGCGGCTACTTCGCTTCGAAGAAAGACGCAGACACGTTCGAGGCCGAGCTCGTGTGGATGCTCGCCAACCAGTACGGCGCGTTCAACTCGCCGGTCTGGTTCAACTGCGGCTTGTTCCACGAGTACGGCATCGAGGGTTCGGGCGGCAACTGGGCGTGGAACGAGCAAAGCGAAAAGTGCGAAGAGACGGCCAACGCCTACTCGCGCCCGCAATGCTCGGCCTGCTTCATTCAGTCCGTCGACGACGACTTGATGGCCATCTACGACCTGGCCAAGAACGAAGCGCGGCTGTTCAAGTACGGCTCGGGCACGGGCTCGAATTTCAGCCACATTCGCGGCAAACAGGAGAAGCTCTCGGGCGGCGGCACCTCCAGCGGCCTAATGAGCTTTTTGGAAGTGCTGGACCGCGCCGCCGGCGCGACCAAGAGCGGCGGCACCACGCGCCGCGCCGCGAAGATGGTCTGCCTCGACATGGATCACCCCGAGATCGAGAGCTTCATCACCTGGAAGGTGCGTGAAGAGAAGAAGGCGAAAGCCCTGATCGCGGCTGGCTACGAGAGTGACTTCAACGGCGAGGCGTACCACACCGTCAGCGGGCAAAACTCCAACAACTCGATCCGCGTCACGGATGATTTCATGAAAGCCGCGCTCGCAGGCGGCAAGTGGCAGACGCGCGCACGCACCTCCGGCGCCGTGATCGATACGCTCGACGCCGCTGACTTGTGGAACACGGTCGCCGAGGCAGCTTGGTCCTGCGCCGACCCAGGGGTGCAGTACGACAGCACGATCAACAAGTGGCACACCTGCTCCAACACGGGGAAGATCAACGCTTCCAACCCGTGCTCGGAGTACATGTTCTTGGACGACACCGCGTGCAATCTGTCGTCGCTCAACCTGACGAAGTTCTTGGACGAGCAAGGCAACTTCGACATCCCGGGCTACCGCCACGCGATCGAAGTGTTCTTCTTGGCGCAAGAGATCTTGGTCGACCTGTCGAGCTACCCGACCGATCGCATCGCCAAGAACTCGCATGATTTCCGCCCGCTGGGCCTCGGCTACGCGAACCTAGGCACGGTCTTGATGCTGCTCGGCATCCCGTACGACTCCGACAAGGGCCGCAGTATCGCCGGCGCGTTGACCGCCATCCTGTGCGGTCACGCCTTCGTCGCGAGCGCCGAGATCGCGGCCGCCAAGGGCGCGTTCGCCGGCTACGCCAAGAACCGCGAGCCCATGCTGCGCGTGATGCGCATGCATCAAGAAGCGGCTTACGCGCTCAATCGCGATCAATGCCCGGATTCCCTGTGGCGCGCCGCGACCGAAGACTGGGACAACGTCGTGCGCCTCGGTGAGGAGCACGGCTACCGCAACGCGCAGGCCACGGTGCTCGCCCCCACCGGCACCATCGGCCTGTTGATGGATTGCGACACCACCGGTATCGAGCCTGACTTCGCGCTCGTGAAGTTCAAGAAGCTCGCCGGCGGTGGCTACTTCAAGATCGTCAATCAGTCGGTTCCGGAGGCGCTCAAGCGTCTGCGCTATTCCGAAGCGCAAATCCAAGAGATCGTCGCGTATGTCTCGGGCACCAACACGCTGCTCGGCGCGCCCCACGTGAGTCGTGCCTCGCTCAAAGCGCGGGGGCTGACCGATGAAGAGCTAGCCCGAGTCGAGAGCGCGCTGCCCGGCGTATTCGATCTGAATTTGGCATTCGCCCCGTGGGTGGTTGGCCGCGAGACGTACGAGCGCCTCGGCGTCACGGCCGACCGCATCAGCCAGCCCGGGTTCAACCTGCTCAAGTACCTCGGCTTCAACGACAAAGAGATCGAAGAAGCAAACGAGACCATCATCGGTCGGATGACGATCGAAGGCGCGCCCTACCTGCGTGAGGAGCACTACGCCGTGTTCGATTGCGCCAATCGTTGCGGCAAGATCGGCCAGCGCTACCTCGCGCCGATGGCGCACGTGAAAATGATGGCCGCCGCGCAGCCGTTCTTATCGGGCGCGATCAGCAAGACCGTGAACTTGCCCAACGACGCCACCGTCGATGACGTGCGCGAGATCTACGAAGAGGGCTGGAAACTGGGGCTCAAGGCCGTCGCGCTCTATCGTGATGGTTGCAAGGCCTCACAGCCGCTCAATTCGAGCGCCGACAAGACCGAAGAAACGGATTCCACCAATCACAGCTTGGCGGCGGCAGCTCCCGCGGCCGCGCGCGCCGCTAGCGCCGCCGTGCGACCCGAGGGCACCCGCGTTCGACTCCCGAAGAAGCGCCATGGCTTCACGCAAGAGGCGCACGTCGGCGGCCACAAAGTGTTCCTCCGTACCGGCGAATACTCGGATGGCACACTGGGCGAAATCTTCATCGACATGCACAAGGAGGGCGCCGCCTTCCGCTCGTTGATGAACTGCTTCGCGATGGCCGTGTCGGTCGGCTTGCAGTATGGCGTGCCGCTCTCCACGTACGTGGAGCAGTTCACGTTCACGCGCTTCGAGCCGCACGGCGTGGTGTCGGGCCACGAGAACATCAAGTTCTCGACTTCGATCGTCGACTACATCTTCCGCGTGATCGGCGTCGAATACTTGAAGCGTTACGACTTCGCCCAAGTAAAGCCCGCCGAAGACGCCGTGGCGATCGAAGATCCCACGCTGCCCAAGCACGTGCCGGTCGAGCCGCCCACGGCGAGTTTGCTTCCCCCGCCGCCACCCAGCCCCGGCCACGAAGCAACCAGCGCCCACGGCGCCCTCGACGCCCAGCTCGAAGAGATGATGGGCGACGCCCCCGTATGCGACGGCTGCGGCCACATCACGGTCCGCAACGGCGCTTGTTATAAGTGCCTGAACTGCGGCAACAGCATGGGCTGCAGCTAGGACCGTTTTGGGGGCGGGGCCCCAAAACTCTAGGGTGGGGCCCCGCTGAATTCACTTCAGCGGGGCGGGAGCGAAGCTCCCGAAGACAGACGCTTGTTACAAGTGCCTCAACTGCGGCAATTCGATGGGCTGCAGCTGAAGTCGAGCTAGAGCCCCAAAAGACCCTCTCGACCCGTCGACGCCGTGCGCGCCGGCGGGTCGAGCCGTTTTGTGGGACTTGCTGCCCGTAAAGTCCAATGATATCGAGATCTACGGGCTCGTTTGGCGTTTCGGCGCCAAGCCCGCTTCGAGCGTAAGTATTCGGCGTTGGGCGCGTTCTTCGAGTAGAAGAGTCACGACTAGATTTTGCCGGTAACAAGAGTCAGCGGAGGAAACGGAAATGTCGCAAGCGTCTAAGGTAGCCTCATCGGTGTTGGGACCAGTCCTGCTCGGACTCCTCGTGTCGTCTTTGGCGGCCGGTTACATGGGCTGCAAGAAGGACGAGCCGCCGCCGCCCCTGCCCTCGGCCGCGCCCGCCGCCGTCCCCACCCCCACCGCGCCGCTCGAGCTGGCACCAGAGCCCGTCCCGGAGGCATCGGCCTCTGCCTCGGTGAAGAAGCCCACCGGCACCGGTGCCCCCGCGCAAAGTTTCGCCAAGTGTTGCGCTGCGTTGACGCAGAACGCGGCCAGCGCACCGGAGCCGACCAAGACGTCGCTCACGCAGGCCGCCGGCATGTGCAACAGCCTCGTCGCCGCTGGCAAGAGCGGCCCCGGCGTCGTGAGCGCAATCCAAGGCTTGCTGCGCGGCGTCGGCATGCCCTCCGCTTGCCTCTGATACTTCGACAATAGCTGGCAGCGCCCCGGTGAAGCTCATCGGGGCGCGCGCCGCGTTGGGTGATTGAGTGCGCGTCACCCCTCGTGTCCAAGAATGAGCGTTCACATCCTGAGTGATGCCCTGCTGCGGCTCGATTGGTCGACGGCTCAGGCTCCGTCGCGTCGCCCGCGTACGCGGCTGTGGAGGTGTCGGCGGAAAAATGCGCATTGACATGCAGCGTCAATTGGCGGGCAAACGGCCCTTGCGGTTACCGTTCCGCGTTCGATCCGCCCGTGCGTCGCGCTCGTAAAGCAACTGCGACATACACATTCGAATATAACCAAGATGCGTAACTAACGTTTCGAGTCGATCACGCTCGCTTGGCGCGTGAGCCCTCGCTCCGAGTTTCGCTGGATGTAGGCCAATTCCGGCTTGAATTAGCGTGCGTGCGTATTTTTCCAGCTCGGTGCCTCTGACAATCGAGTCATGGTGCGGCAGCAAGCGCGACAGATAGAGTCGCCCAAATCGGTGCTGGACTGGAACCGCTTCCACATTCATTGTACACTGAAGATCATGGTGCTTAGGACGCAGCGTTACACCGGGCGTGTCGCCCACGACCTCCACTCTTCCCCCACTAGGTTCGCTGCGTCGCAGTTGAAAACCATGCTCAAACGCAGCTTCATTCCCGCTCTTGTCATCGCTCCCTTCGTACTGACGTTTGCCTGTGGTGGCGAGAGCAGCGGCGGCGGCGGCGCCGGCCTCGACAAAGACAACAACAAGCTCGCGGACGACCTCGGCTCCTATGTCGATGCCAACAAGGACGGCAATGCCGACTTGATCGACATCAACCGCGACAACAAGCTCGATGGCTTCGCGGTCGACCGCAGCGGCAAAGGCACCGCCGACGCGCTCGCGCTCGATATGGATTGTGATGGCATCTACGACTCGCTCGACACCTCGGGCGACGGCCTGCCCGATTGGAAAACCGGTCTGAAGACGATCACGACGCCAGCCGGGTGCAATCCGGTCAACCCGGTCACGGGCGGCGGCACGCCCGGCGGGTCAGGTGGCGCACCCGGTGTAGCCGGTGGTCCGCCGGTCACGAGCACCGCAGGCGCGACCGCAACCGGTGGCACGGGGGCGGTCACGGGTAGCGCAGGCCGCCCGGGCACCGCGGGCTCACCGCCGGTCACCGCGGGCGCAGGCGGCGGCACCACGAACCCGGACAGCCAATTGGGCATGGGTACGTATCAAGGCAGTGGTGACACCACCGGCCAGTACGCGGAAGATGACGTCTACCGCAACGGCGTCGGCTACAAGTTCATCGCCAACGGCTGGGGCAAAGGCTGGCAGAGCCACAGCATCTCGTGGAAGGGCACGTCATTCATCGTCAAATCACTGAGCGGCACTCAGGGGTCGGACTACTCGCCCGCGGGCTACCCGACCATGTTCTGCGGTTTGTACTCGAAAAAGCAGTCTGAAGACTGCGGCTTGCCGATCACGATCACCGCCGCCAAGTCGATCAAGACTGGTTGGCGCTGGAAGGCCAACGGCAACGCTGGCCAATACAATGCAGCGTGGGACATCTGGCTCGGCAACGGCGGCACCCTCTCCTCGTACTTGATGGTGTGGCTGCGCGATCCCCCAGGCCAGCAGCCCGCCGGCTCCGCCGCCACCGCGGGCGCTACCGTCACGGGCTTGCCCGGCACTTGGACCATCTGGAAGGGCATGGTCAACGGCCTTCCGATCGTGAACTACGTGCAGCCTGAAGGGAAGGATCTGAGCGAGCTCGAGTTCAACGTGCTCGATGTTTACAATGACGCGATCAAGCGCAACTTCTCCCTCCCCGGGCAGCAGTTCTTGGCGGTCGCGGTTGGCTACGAAATCTGGAATGGCCCTGTCTCAAACATCGCCACGGACGATTTTTACGTCGACGTGAAATGACGCGCGGGCGCTGAGCCCCCGCAGTTTGGCGGCGCGAGCAGCAGTCTTGCCTCTGCTCGCGCCGCGCTGTCCAACTACGCCACGCTTCGAGCAAGCGAGTGCACTGATGCGGAACCAGTCCCAGGTTCGTTGTCTCGATTTACCTGAAAACAGCGTTGGAATTCGTCGCTTCGTCGCTTGAACTAGTATCGCCTCTCGGCTAGTGTTCTGCGCATGAGTTCGGCAGTTAAAGTAATCCTGGGTGTCTCGGTTTTGGCGTTGGCTGCAGGCTACGCTGGTTGTGATAGCGGCAGCTCTGACGATGGCGGCACGGCCGGCAGCGGCCCGCAACCCGTCGCCGGGAGCAGTAACGGCACTGCCGGCTCCCCGCCTGTGGGCACCGCCGGCTCCCCGCCGGTGGGCACTGCCGGCTCCCCGCCCGTGGGTACCGCTGGCGCGCCTGCAACCGGTGGCACCACTGGCGCCGCTGGTAGTGGTGGCCTACCGGAAGGCATTCCGCTCACTCCGAGCGCGGGTTGGGTCGCCCTCGAGAGCAACACGGCGATGATTCAAGGCGCCGTCTTCTCCTTCGCCGACGACACGTCGAAGGTGGGCTTGGTCGACAACTTGATGGACGCCACGGCGACCAAGGCCTGTATCTCGGGTACGGCCGCCAAAGTCGACCTGATGTGCACGCCCGTCGCGCCGGCGACTGACTGCTACGGCACGTTCTGGGGCGCGGCCATCGGCATGAACCTGAACCAAGCCATCGACCCCGTGACTGAGATGGGCGGCGACCCCGCCCCGTATGACGCCTCGGCCTACAAGGGCTTCGCGTTCGTGATTGACGGCAACACGGTTCCCGCCCCGGGCTCGTTCCGCTTCAAGGTCGAAAATGCAGCCGGCGAGTACTGCAATACGAAGGACCTCAAGATCAAGGTCGGCGTCAACACCGTGCTCTTCAGCGATTTGACGACCGAGTGTTGGATGCCGACGGCGACGTCCGTGAAGGCAAACACCCCGGCCGTGCAATCCACGTTGCTCAAGATCTCCTGGCAGGTCGTGACCAACACCAGCGCAACGGTCCCGTTCGACTTCTGCGTCTCTGATATCCGCGCACTGCCCAATTGAGCGAACGCGCTCTTCGCAGCGCACGCTGAGCCGACCGTGGGTCACTGACGCAAGTCAGTGGCCCACGTCGCATTTTGTGCTGCTGTGTTTTGGCGCGAACCTCAGCGCTCCAAGCTCGCGGATTGCAGCTCGCGAAGAGGGACGGGGGGGAACTCGTACCGGCGCGAGTTCGTCGCGGGACGAGAGACGAGAGACGAGAGCGGGCGATCGCAATCCCGCATCGCACCCCGAGCGGCATCGGAGTTCCCGCCCTCGGACGCCGAAGGCTGCGCCGAAGCGCGGCGGCATGCGTGACCATCCAACCCAATCAAACAACGAAAAACGGCGGCTCAGCCGTCAAGCCGAGCCGCCGCTTTCGTGGCGCTATCTCAGAATCAGCTCAGCCGCCGGTTCCGCCGCTGCCCGCTTTGCCGCCCGAACCACCGCTCGCGCCACCGGTGCCCGCGCTGGCGCCGCCGGCGCCCGCGCTGGCACCACCGGCACCCGCGCTCGCGCCGCCCGCGCCGCCGCTAGATGCGCCGCCGGCGCCGGCACCGCCGGCTCCGCCAGCAGCCGGGAGCCCGATGAACTTCACGTCGTCGATGGTGACGTCTGCCACGTAGGAGCCCGCGGGAGCCGCGCCGCCAGAGCCGCCCGTGGCGCCTCCGGTACCGCCACTCGCGCCGCCGGTGCCGCCGCTTGCGCCGCCCGAGCCACCGCTCGCACCGCCGGTGCCACCGCTTGCGCCGCCCGAGCCACCGCTTGCACCACCGGTGCCGCCGCTCGCGCCGCCAGCGCCTGCGCTCGTGCCGCCGGCACCTGCGCTCGCTCCACCGGCACCTGCGCTCGCTCCGCCGGCACCCGCGCTCGCGCCGCCAGCGCCTGCGCTCGCTCCACCAGCGCCGGCCGTACCGACAACCGGGGGCGCCCAATTGAAGGCCCACTCGAGACCGACGATGTCCTTACCGGTCACGCCGTCCTCCGGAAGGCCGCCCGTGAGCTGCGCCCACGTGACGGAGACCACGGCACCCTCCGCGGTCACGGGGACGTCGAACGCGGCGGCGTGACACAGCGGGTATGTGTCCGTCGTGCCCGCGGGGACGACGCACGTGCCCTTCATGTTCGTCGTGTCGACGGCCGTGTTCGCGTTGCTCTGCACGCGGAAGCTGACGGTGCCCTTTGCGCCTGCATAGCCCTTGATGCGGAAGGAAATACCCGTGGCCGCCGACGCATCGGTGCACGAGTTGAGGTACAAGCCGAAGCCGTCATAGGCCTGGATCGTCCCCTTGACGTTCAATGCCCCGCTCACGTTCGACAGCGTGAGCGCGTTCGGTTGATAGGAGAACGTGCCGCCCGGGACGCCAGCGAGGAACGTGAAGTTCCCCGCGTTGGTCGGGTTGGCCACGAGATCGGTGAAGTCGGTGATTGAATTGGTGGCGGGCTTGTTGCCCACGCACGAGAAACCGGCGCTTACGCCGCCCGTGCCGGCCGAGCCCGCGGTCGCGGTGGAGCCGCCGGTGGACGTGGTGCCTGCGGTCGTCGACGACGCGCCGGCAGAAGCGCCACCGGTGCCAGCGGGCTTTCCAGCCACGCCGCCGGGCGTCCCCGTGTTGTCGTCGCTGCCACCGCACGCTGCAATCGCTCCCGCGGTGAAAACTGCGAGGCCCAATCCCGAATATCGCAAAACCCGATTAGCCATGTATCAAATCCTCCAAGCCCGAGCGGGCTCAACCTAAGGGTTACGCAATGTGCGCGACCAACTCGGCCTTGTCCAGGGCGGCGCACGCATTTCTGGAACCGGTCCCTCACTCGAATTGCCGCAGATTGACGCTGACGCACTGCATGAAAGTCGCGGCTGGCCCTAATTCACGTTTGCCACGGGGCAAATTGGGGGCGCGGGCCCGCCCGGAACGCGCCCCAGTCCCGGATAGGCCGCTCAAGTCAGGGTCTTTTGCCTGTGTTTACAGACTGCCGACCACTATCAGCGAGCCTTCGGCCGAAAGACCGGGTTCAGCTTCCGGACTTTCGAGCGCCGGTGTGCTCGAAACCACGACCCGCGCGGCGTCGCCGCTCGCCGTCCAACAGCCAAACCCCGCCGCCTTTCTCGATGCGGCCAATCACCTTTACTCCGCGGGGGCGAGCCCGCTTTGGTCCCGCCGCGACGAGCGCGTAGTCCTCGCCGCCATACAGCGCGAGTTCGAGCGCAGAGCTGCCGAGCTGTGCGGCCAGCCCTCGCAACGTCGGGGGCAGCGCCGCCGACAGCGCCGCCAGGTCGATCGTCAGCGCGACGCCGCTCGCGCGCGCCAAGTGCGCCGCGTCCCCCGCCAAGCCGTCCGAGATGTCGATCGCGGCGTGGGCGCTGCGCGCCAGTTGGAGACCAGCCGCGAGCTGCGCGCGCGGGCGCCGGAACGCGGTGAGCGCGCGCCGAGCCGCCACGCTCGTGCCGCGCAGCGTGCCGCGTTGCAAGAGCCGAAGCCCGGCGGCGGCCAAGCCGAGCTCTCCGCACAACCAGACCTCGTCCCCCACCCGCGCCCCGCTCCGCAATAGCGGGCGCTTCACGTTGCCCACGACGCTGGTCGTGATGCTGAGTTCTGCACCGCGCGCCAAGTTACCGCCCACCATTGCGCAGCCCGAAGCTCGGGCGGCCGCGCGCTGACCGCGCGCCAATTGCGCGAGCTCCCCCGCGCCGAAGCCGGGCGGGAAAATCACGCTCGAAAGCGCGGCGAACGGCGCGCCGCCCATCGCACCCACGTCGCTGACCGCAGCCTGAAAGCTGCGCCAGCCCAGATCGGTGAGGGAGAGCCAGCCGCGCTCGAAGTGCACGTGCTCGACGGCGGTGTCGACCGTCCACACCCAGCGCCCGCGCGACGCGAGCACGGCCGCGTCATCACCGATGCCGAGCTCGACTTGCGGCTGCGAATGACGGAACAACGCCTCGAGCCGAGCAATGGCCGAAAATTCGGAGAGTGGCCGAGCGCGCGCGGTCATGATCGAGCGCGCCACCCTACACGGATCAGCCGATCGTGGCGCGCCTAACCGGAATGGTGACGACGAACACCGTGCCCTTGGGCGTGTTGTCGGTGATGCGGACGGTGCCGTCATGACCGTCGATCAAGCGGCGGACGATCGAGAGCCCGAGCCCCGTGCCACCCGCTTCACGCGTCGAGCTCGAGTCGACCTGGTAGAAGGCGTCGAACACGCGCTCGCGTTCCAGCTCGGGGATACCGATGCCCGTATCCGAGACTCGGAATTCTATCGCGGTGCGCCGGGCGCTGAGGATCACCATGCCGCCCGCGTCTTCCGGACGCGCGGCGTCGATCGCGGTGGTGCGCGCCGAGAGCGTGACTTTGCCTTGGGGCGGCGTGAACTTGATCGCGTTTTCGGTCAGGTTCAAAAATACCTGCCGTAGTCGCTCGCTGTCGGCCCAGATCAGCGGCAAGCCGTTCTCGACGTCGACCACCAGCTCGACGTCTTTCTTGCGCGCGGTGGGCGCCATGGTCTGCGAAACATCGCGCAAGACGCCGAGGATGTCGGTCTGGCTCTTGCGCAGGCTCATCGTGCCGCTCTCGAGCTTCGACAAATCGAGCAGGCCTTTGATCAGCTGCAGTAGCTGTTCGCCCTTGTCGCGAATGGTCTGCACGAACTCACGTTGCTCGCCGGTCATATCGCCCGCGAGCCCCTCGACCAGCATCTCGCTGTAGCCGATGATCGAAGTCAGCGGTGTGCGCAGCTCGTGCGAAACCGTCGCCAAGAAATTGCTCTTCAAGCGGTCGAGCTCTTTCAAGCGGTCGAACGCGGTTTGCAGCTTGTCGTTTTTGTCCTCCAGCTCGCGAAAGCTTTCGCGCACGGAGGCCAGGTGCATGTTGCTGGTCAAGAGCGCGCGGTGCCCGCTGAACAGCAGGAGATCGAGCGTGCGCGCGAGATGGCGCGCCAGCTTGACCACCGCGTCGTCCTCTGCCTGCGGCAAAGCGCGAAACGATTCGCGTAGCCGAGCCGGGTCGAGCTCGGGGTCGAGCGCCAACAGCGCCTCGGGCGGAGCGTGGCCTGGAGGCACGAACGGCCCGAGGATCATGCGGCCGATCCGCTTGCCGTCGTACTGAATGGCCGCGACGCGATAGAGCTCTCCGGTGAGGCACGGGTAGCTGGCCATTCCGTCTTCACCGAGCGTGATGTTCTTGACGCGGCTGACGACCTCGCCGAGCGCGGCGCGCCCCGCCTTCACCGTGTTGAGCAACGTGTACAAGGGAACCGGGTCGGCCGAGTCTGCGAGCAGCTTGCTTTCTTCGCTGAAAATGCGCAGCGGCACGCCGAACAGCTCGTAGAAGCTCTTGACCATCTCGCCCAGCGCGTCACGGTCGATCAAGTCTTCCAGACTGACGCCGTGGCCGAGCGTGAGTTCATCGAAGGTTTTCGCGGGAGCAGGCGGGATCATCAGCCAGCCTCCGGTCGAAGCACTTCGAGTGCGCCGCCCACGCAGGCTTGGAGGATCTCGGGGATGGGCTTCGGGTTGCCCAGCTTTTGCGCGACCTGGGCCAAAAACGCCTTGGAGTCGAAGCCGAATTTCTTGTTCAGGTCGTGTTCGGCGTCGAGCGCGCTCCAAGTCAGATGAAGTAGCCCAATCATGCTCTCGACCACGCCCACACCGCGCGTGGCCACGGCCAGGTACACGGGCTCTCGTCCTTTGGAGGCCAGGTCCGCGATCTCGGCGTCGCTGCGAACGTCCGGCATGTCGCGCTTGTTGAACTGAATGATCAGCGGCATCTGCTTCAAGGTCAGCCCGTGCTGCTTGAGGTTCTCCCGCAGATCCATGAAAGATTCGGTATTGTGCTGCGTCTCCGCCGTGCGTGAATCGGCGATGAAGGCGATGCCGTCGGCGCCCTGCACGACTAGCCTGCGCGTCGAGGCGTGAATTACCTGCCCGGGGACGGTGAACACCTTGAGCCGCACGGCCAAGCTGCCCTGATTGCGAAACGTGAGCGGCAAAAGATCGAAGAATAGCGTGCGATCGTCCTTCGTCTCCAGCGTCATCAAGCGCCCGCTCGCTCCTGGCTCCGCGGCCTTGTGCAGCGCCTGAAGGTTGGTGGTCTTGCCGCTCAGCGCGGGACCGTAATAAACGAGTTTGATCGTGAGCTCGCGGTTCACGAAATCAAGCTGCACGGGACCCTCGGTACTTCCGCGCCCTCTGGCGCACGCACGGCCGCACAAGTTGCGGCAAAAACGAGAAACCTAGCCTATCATGGCGCATCCATGAGCCAAACGGCCGTTCTCGTCTGGCTTTCAGCCTCGTCGATCGCGTTTGGCTCGTCTGCCCTGCCTGACTCGTCTGCCCGGTCGGGCGCGCCTGACTTGCCTACATTTCGTGCACACCTCGACGCTTTTGCGCATAGCCGATTACTGCGCCTCGAAGCGCCCAGGGAGAACGCAGCTCCGTACCGGGCGAGCGCCTCGGCCTACGCGCCGGACGTCGTGGCACAGGTCGAGACTTCGCTGGAGGAGGCGCGCAATGCCTCGGCTTCACTCGAGCCGAGTCGAGCCTTGGGCGCGCTCGAACGCGCCCAGCAACTGCTGCGTGAGCACCCAGAACTTCCACAATCTGCCTGGTTGATGGCCGAGATCTTCGAGCAATCGGCCGAGGTGGAAGACAGCGCGCCAACCGGAGCTGATGCCGCTCATGCGTTCCGCCAGCGCGCCGCAGCGCTCGAGGGCCCCCGCGCCGCACCTTTCGCCGACCGTGCACCCACGCCCGAGCGCGAGTCAGGAACCATTCCGATGCAACAGGTCCGAGTCGAGGGCTTGGAGCCGGGCGACACGCTGGAGTGGGACGGCGTGCGCACGCAGAGCGAACTCCGGACCGCCGCCGGGGAGCATCACGTTCGCGTCGCGCGCCGCGGACGCCTACTCTGGGCGGGCTGGACGACGCTCGCAGCCGACGCGCAGCGCATCGGCTTGCCGGTGCCGGAAACGGTCGCGTGCAGCATGGACGACGTCGGGAGGGGCTACTTCGCGGCCGGCCGCGCGGTGGCGGCGGCGCACGCCCGTTGTGACAGCTACGTCTTGGCGCGCCCGCACACGGGCGGAGGGATCGAAGCCGCGCTGTGTGAGCGAGAGCAGTGCGGCAAGGTCGTGGTCTGGCAGCATTTGCAAGGCGAAAACGCCAGCGCGGAGCGCTCCAAGAAAGCGGTCTGGCCGTATGCCATCGCCGCCTCCGTGGGTGCGCTCGCGCTCACCGGCATCGCCCTTTGGCGTGCCGGCGTCTTCGATCGCGCGGAGCCCAGCACCCGCGAAACCTGGGTATTCAACGGCGTGCCGAAGCAGATGGGCTCGAGCTTTTAGCGTTCAGTCTTGCGTCGGCCAACGCGAACGCGCTTCGGCAATTGCGCTTTGCACGCGCGCCTTGGCCGGGCCACCGACGAGCGAGCGACGCTCCACCGCGGCTTGTGGGTCGAGCGCGAGGGCAAGCTCCGGACCCGTCAACGAGGGATGCGCAGCGACCAGTACGTCCGCCGGCAGCTCGCCGATTTGCACGCCACGGCTCTCCGCTTCACGCACGATGGCGCCCACGACGTGGTGCGCTTCTCGAAAGGGCAACCCGCGCTGCACCAAGAAATCAGCCAAATCAGTGGCGCACAGGTGACCTGTGGCAAGCGCGGCTCGCATGCGCGGGCCGTTGAACGTCGCCGTGGCGATCGCTCCGGTCAGAGCGCGCGCGCTGGTCAACGCGCACTCGAACGCGTCGAAAATGGGGCGCTTGTCCTCTTGCAAATCGCGCCCATAGCCGAACGCCAGGCTCTTCTCCAAAACCAAGAGCGTCGTGACGCAGCCGATCAGCCGCGCACATTTACCGCGCACCAGCTCGGCCACGTCCGGGTTCTTTTTCTGCGGCATCATCGAAGAGCTGGTCGAGAACGCATCGCTCAGTGTGATGAAGCCGAACTCTTGCGTCGACCAGATCACGATCTCTTCACCGATGCGCGACAAGTGCACGCCGAAGATCGCCAGCGCCGAGGCCACCTCCATCAAAAAATCACGGCTGCCCGTCGCGTCGATCGAATTTTGCATCGGCTGTGAGAAGCCGAGCGCCCGCGCCACGCCCTCGCGGTCGAGCGGGAAGCCGCTGCCCGCCACGGCGCCAGCGCCGAGTGGCGACTCGTTCAGGCGCGTCATGGCATCGACCAAGCGACCGCGATCGCGAAATAGTAGCTCTTGCCAGGCCAAGAGGTGATGCGACAGCCGGCTCGGCTGCGCGCGTTGCAAATGCGTGTACGCCGGCATCAAAAGCTCGATCTCCGAGGTTGCGCGGTCGAGCACCGCAGACGCAAGCTCATCAATCGCCAAGATGGCTTCTTCACAGCGGCGCCGGGTCCAGAGCCGCAGGTCGGTCGCGACTTGATCGTTGCGCGAGCGGCCGGTGTGTAGCTTGCCACCAACGGGGCCCACGACATCGCGCAAGCGCGCCTCGATGTTCATGTGCACGTCTTCTTTCTTGCGATCCCAAACGAACTCGCCGCGTTCGATCTCGCCTTTGATCTGCTGCAGGCCAGTGACAATCGCGAGCGCCTCGTCGGTCTTCAGCACGCCAGCGCGGGCCAAGCCTTCGGCATGTGCGATCGAGCCGGCGATGTCTTCGCGCCAGAGCTCCCAATCGATGTCTACACTGGTGTTCAGCCGCTCCATTGCCGCATCAATTGCGTCCGGGAGCCTGCCGCCTCGAGCAACCGTCATGTCTGTTCGTGCCTCGTCGTTTGCGTGGGTTCGGGCGACCTGTAGCACGAACAGGGGCGCCGGCCGACCGGCATACGCCCTTGCCGAGGGTGGCGGAGGTGGGGCCGAGCCGTGGGCGCGGCCATTCATGCGATCGCGTGGGCTACCCGACCGAGCCGTTCACAAACTCTGTTCCCAGCGCCTTCGGGTGTCCGCGATGGCCAAGGTCAGCTCGTGCGAGCCCTGCGCAATCTCCAGTAAAAATGGCGCAAGCAATAGCGCGCCCTCTTCGACCGTGCTGGCGAACTTGAACGGGACCCTGTGCGGCAGCAGCACCGTGAGCGCGACCCCGACCCCTCGCACCAGCGCGTTCTTGAAACCGCCGCCCTCGGCCACCATCACCGCGACCGCCATCTTGCTCACCACGTCTCGGCTCCAAGTGGCAAGCGCGTGACGAACGGTCTCGGTCGGTGCGGGTGACGAACGCTCGATCACACTGAGGTAGGTGACCGCACCGCGATTCTCTTGGAGTAGCCCGTTGCAAGTCTGGGAGATTTTCAGCACGTGCTGCAAGGTCGCCGGACCGCGAAAGACGGTGAAGATAGTCTGATGCCAGACAGCGACAAAGTAATCACTGTCTTGCGCGACCACGCGCGCGGAGACCCTCGGGGCTTGCATGTCGCTATTCGACCTGAATCGATGTTTAGACGAATTACCCCACGAGTGCCACTGGGGCGCATTGCAACTAGCCATGCGCGCCGTACTCGTCTATCGCGCGCTCGAGCTCGCGACCCAAGCGTGCCAGCGCTTCGTCGATGACATTCATCGCAAATTTCGCGGCTCGCTGCCGCAACGCGCGCTCTCCTCGCCCGCGACCGAGTGAAAACAGCGTCGGTGCGGCCAAGAGGAACAAGCCGCCAACCGCCGCATTCGCGAACAGGGTGCCCACCCCCAACGCCAAAGCCGCCACGACACCGGCATCGAGCGCGAACGTGCTGACTTCGAAGCTCGGCCGCAGGGAGGGCGAATCCGCGCCGGTCAAGGCGCTCGCTTCCGCCGCCAACGGGCTCACCGTCAGCGCTGGTTCGCGCTGACCGAGCTGCACCAATGCGGCCTGCAGCTCTCGGCTTTCACGCTCGGCCCGGTTACATTTGGGTGAAGTTGACTCGGCCGTAGGCCAGACGACACTCGCCGGCGATGAACGCGTTATCGACCGTGCCGGGGCCCCGCGCCTTGCCCGTGCTGGGCCCGATTGCCGAGCTCCTGCGGTTCGTGAGCGATCCGCTCGCTCACGTCGGCGCGCTATTCGACGAGTACGGGCCGATCGTGCAACTCGTCGTGGGCAGCCCGACGCGCTTGGTCTCTACCGAGCGCAAAGTTCCGGGCACGGTGTTTCTATTCGGACCCGAATACAACCGCGCGTTACTCACGAACCACGCCGATTTTCACAAGTGCGCACTGACGGGCCCGCTCTATCCCGAGGCGCCGCTCACGCCGCGCACGCGCCCGCTCACGCGCATGCTGACCGGATTGTTCCACGCCAACGAAGGCGATCACCGCACGCAGCGCCGGCTGCTGATGCCGGCGTTTCATCGCAGTCGCATCGAGAGCTATCGCGACGAAATGGTCGCCGTCACCGAGTCACTCTTGGCTGACTTCCGGCCCGGCACCACGCGCGACATTCGGCCAGACATGATGCACGTCACCCTACGCATCGCGACCGCGACTCTATTCGGCGCCGACTTGGGCGACCTCGGCTTGCAGATTGGCCACGACCTCGAAGCGTGGAACGCAAACCTGCGCGCAGCGAACATCGTCCCCTTCGACCTACCCTTCACGCCTTACCGACACTGGCTCGATCTCTCGAGCGCTATCGATCGCCGTATGCTCGAAGTGATCCGCCTCAAACGCGAGAGCATCGGCGAAAGCCGCGACATGCTGTCCATGCTGATCGCCGCGCGCGACGAAGGCGGCGTGCAACTGAGCGAAGACGAACTGATCGGCCACGCCGGCGTGATCTTTGCCGCGGGCCACGAAACCAGCTCCAACGCCCTCAGCTGGACCCTGCTGCTGCTCGCCCAGCACCCGAAAATTTTGGCCGATCTGTGCGACGAACTCAGCGGCCAGTTGCGCGGCAGCGCGCCCAGCTTCGAAGACCTCGCACGCCTGCCTTTGCTCGACCAAGTCGTGAAAGAGAGCCTGCGCCTCTTCCCGCCTGCGCCGCTCAATCATCGCATCACCGCGCGCGACACCGAACTCGGGCCGTACGCCATCCCCGCGGGTACGGAAGTCCTGGCCAGCATCTATCACACCCATCGCATCCCAGAGCTGTACCCCGAACCGCACCGCTTCCGCCCCGACCGGTGGCAAGCCGCCGACCCCGGCCCTTACGCCTACAATCCATTCAGCGCCGGCCCGCGCATGTGCATCGGGGCTACCTTCGCCTGGTTCGAAATCAAAATCGTGCTCGCGATGCTCCTACAGCGCTTCCGGCTCGAGCTCATTCCCAACCAACGCATCGACCGCTACTTCGGTATCACCCTGGCCCCCTCGCCCCGTGTCCTCATGCGCGTGTCCCGCACTGACCGAGCCTACGCCCGCGCCGCGCCCATCCACGGCAACATCCACGAAATGGTCGATTTGCCCAGACCTTAGCCGATCGGTTGGGGCCACGCGGAAACGGGCGCGCAGTGACACGCGCTCGGCCGAGTGAGCTGCCAACCCGCCCACCTCCCCGCGATGCAGCCGCGCCTGCCCTCGCTGCAGTGATGGCGATGTAATCACTGACCTGCAACAGCGAGATCAGGAACTTCTCGGACGAAAGTTGAATTTCACGTGTCTCGCTTTGAAAAGCACTGTGTGCGCACGGTACTTTTGGTAGCGTGGGCAAGCGTCGCGCCGCGCGCGCTGCGGATCCGGCCAAGAAACCGCGATCTCGCTTTGAAAGCACTGTGTGCGCACAGTACTTTTGGTAGCGTGGGTAGCGTCGCGCCGCGAGCTCGCTTTGAAAGCACTGTGTGCGCACAGTACTTTTGGTAGCGTGGGTAGCGTCGCGCCGCGATCTCGCGTTGAAAAGGACTGTGTACGCACAGGGCGATTGGTAGCGTGGGCAAGCGTCGCGCCGCGCGTGGAGCCCGCGATATTCAGCTCGGAGAGGAGTCGGTCTTGCAGCACGCCCGCGACCTTCGAGTCTCTAGACTCCGCCTGACGGAGCGGCGCTCGGCGGTTCTGCTTGGGGCTTCGCGCCGCAGCGCGCGCTGCCGCGCCCGCTACCCCCCATTTCCAGAAACCGAGATAGAACGCTAACGCGCGAGCGCCATCTTCAATGACAGCACCGGCAATGGCGATACGCCCAACGGCTGCAGCGTGCCCTCCAGCCACGGAATGAGCCCCTTGCCGTAACCAGGTCCGAAGCGAGATTCCGAAGCGCCACCGGGCAAGTTGTACCACGCGCCGCGCTGCTTCATATCCATCAGCAAGTGGAACGCGGGGGCGTACACCAAACGCTCACCGGAGATGGGCGAGATGCGGCATTGGAAGGGCGCAACCGGACTGCCCGGGAGTTCGACGGGCGGTGAATCGAAGCCGAGGAACGCGGGCGAGCGGCCACGGGTGACGAGGTGCGCAAAGCGCGTGCGTACGGGCACATCGTGCTTCGTGTGTTCGGCAAGCGCGACTTCGAACGAGACGCGAAGCAGCGCTTCGAGCTCTTCTTGGCGGAGCAGCTCGGGGCATTCGAGAGCCAGCACGCGGTCGAGCTGCGCTTGATAAAAGGCCATTGCCGACCATTCGCGCAGTCGACGCGCGTCCGCGCGCGGCACATCCTGCTCGATCAGCTGAAAACAGGCTTCTTCGTACAGCTTTCCGAACAGGCTGACGAGTGAACGGTCGGCCTGCGCTTCGGCCCACGCGACCAGCGCTTGCGCGAGCGGGTGTCGAGGCAGGAGGGGGGCCCAAATGGGCAATAGGCGCCGCGCGCTGCCATCGAACGTGTCGTAAGAGATACGGGCCAAGCTTGCGGGCTCGTGCAATTCGCGCGCGGCCAGCAGCTCGCTGATGCGGTCGAAGCGATAGGGCGCTTCGGGAAAGGTGCACCAGCGTTGGCGATGAGGCCCCTGCCCGCCTTGGTTCGCGGAGACTAGCGCGCCCGATGTGGGGCGCAGGGCGATCGGGCGCTCGCTCTCGGGGACGGGTTCGGGCAGCGCAGCGCTCAACGAAGCGCCAACTAGTGGGTAAGCGCCGCTGTAGTCGTCGGGTTTTCGGTCGATGGTGCCGGTCACGATGCTGGCAATGTCGCCCTGCGCGTCGACCAAGATCGCTTCCAGCGAGACGCTCTTGATCTCGCGTTGCACCTCCAGCAAGTCGTCGACGGAGCGGCAAGAGGGGATGCGTGTTGCGGCAGAAAAAGCGCGGAATGCTTGTTCGAGGCCGGTCACGCGCACGCAAGGCAGCTGGGCCTCGCCGCTCACGTCGCCCAGCACCGTGCCGCGGTCGTTCTCGTGGAAGGCCCAGGTTTCGCTCGGCTTGCCTTTGATCGCGACCGTCTCTTCGCGGCGCGTGAGCGGGCGATAGCGGCCTTCACGCAAGTACTCACCAGCGCGCACCGTCTCGGAGATGAAGTCCACGTTGTCGGCGTGGGCGAAGGTGTACGACCAGCCGACGTGCTCGGTGCGGCCTGCCGCGAACCACGGGCAGCCGGGGATAGTGATGCCGCACAAGTACGACTTGTCCGCGAAATCGAGATCAGCGGCGTACAGCAGGGGCGGGAACTTGCCACACTCCATGTGGAACTCACCCATCAACAGCGCACCCCCGGTGTGCGAGCGCGCTCCGCTCACGGCAAAGGCGTTCGAACCGGCTTGCGTCGAGCCCCCACCCGACGACTCGAAAAACGAGAGCGATTTCGGAATTCGGAGCTGCTTCAAGGCTTCGAGATCGATTCCCCGTGCGTTGGGGCCGAGCAAGCGTTCGAACACGCGGCGCGGGGCGCCGCGCGCCGCCAGTTCGGCGATCACCAGCTCCGTCGACACCGTCATGCTCGTCAAGCCGAAGTAGCTCACGAAGCGGTAGATCTCGAGCACGCGCTCCGCGCTGAACGGCGCGCGCGGCACCCCCAGCAAGCGCAGGAGAAGCGGATAGCCGCGCGCCCCCACGCCCGCGTTGAACCCGTCCGCGTACGCGCCGAGGAGCGCTCGGCTCTCCGGCGTGCACTGAGCGACTTGCTCTTGCAGATCTCGACCCAAACCCAGCGCACGCGAGCTATGATCGACCAGGCGCGCAATCGGAACGTCCCCCAGCACGCTCATCAGTTCGCCACGGGCGGCGAGGCCCGTGAGCGTGATCTGCACCAGCCGATCACGAGCGTGTAGGTAGCCGAGCGCAAACGTCCCTTCGCGCAAGTCGCGCGCCTTGACCGAAGGGTAGCCCCAGTTGTCGCGCGTAAAGTCGATCGCTCTATCGGGACCGGGGATCGTCGGCACGGCTCAGACTCCGAGAGTCGCGATGCAACGGTCCAGCACGCCGCTCTCGATCGCGGTCATGCGCGCCAAGAAGCGGCCATAGTCGCGAATCGGCGCGGCCCCCTCCGGAACACGCAGCGAGAAATCCGTGAGCCGCGTAGTCGCGAAGCGCAAGCACGCAATCGCGCCTTCGCTGCGCATGGCCGCCACTTCCGCCGCGGGCAACGGGCGCACGCTGCGGTAACCGTCGAACAGCGCTTGCACCAAGTCGACCCTGAACTCGCCGCCATAGGTCCAAGCGAGGGTCGTCACCATCAAGTCGTAGGCGTAGTTGTTCTGACACACACTCTCGAAGTCGATCAGCGCGCGCAGCTTGGGGCCTTGCCAAAGTACGTTGTCGCGGAACAAATCCCCGTGGCAAATGCCTTGCTCGAGGTTTTGGGCACGATTTGCCTCGTAGTGATCGAGGCGCGCGCGAATCATACCGACCGCCGGCAAGAGAGATGCGCGGCCCGAAGCCTCCACCCGCGCGAGCCGCTCACGCAAATCCGGAATGCGGAATCGCCCACCCGGCAACGGCGGCACGCTGGGCGAACACAGGTGCACGCGCGCCAGGGCCGCGCCCAGGATGCGACAAGCACCGGGAGTCACGAGACCCTGGCACAAGATCTCACCGTCGACCCACGGGAACACCGCGAACGCCTTGCCCTCGAAGTCGGCGAGCGAACCACCGTCTTTGGTTCGGAGCGCGCGCACCACGGGCACCCCCGCGTCGTCCAACGCGGCCACCACGGCGTGCTCGCGCACCGCCCCCACGTGGTCTTGCTCCTCGTACAAGCGCGCGAAATAGACCTGCCCGTGGGCGTCGGTGAGTCGGAAATTGGAGTTCACCGAACCTTCGGCGAGGGGCTCGACGTTGCGCAAATCCAGATTGAAAAGCTCGGCCAGCGGTGCCGCAGAAGTCAACGAAAGCTCGGTCAAAAGCGCCATGCGCCGGACTATGCCTCAGCCAATCTGGGTAGGTGCTGCGTTTTTCTAGCGGGCCGAAGAGGCTCGACTTTGCCCAATCTCGCGCCGGGGGACGTCGGGGGGGAGGCCGGGGGCCGCCGCGGCAGCAGCAACTCCAGCACCGGCACCGGGTCGGTCTCCGCCACCGAAGCCAGTTTTCCGGCAAGGACGCCGCACCCTGCGACCTGAGTCTGCGGGCGGCGGCGCGCGCAAAGCGTGGTAACCTGAACAGCGCGCCGCGCGCCCCGCATGACCGAACTGTACGGAAACACGACCGGCCTTTCGCCGAGTGCCATCAAGACCCTAGAGCGCATCTACAGGCGCCGCGTGCCGAGCGATCGCATCGCCACGCCCGAGCTCGTGCGCTCGTTGGCGGACGCTTCGCGCGAGTCGCGGCGTCAGGTCGGCGCCCTCGTGCACCGCTCCGGCCAAGTCGACTACGTGATCGTCGGACACGCCACGGGCTTGATGCTGCCCGACATCGGCCGCCTGCGCGCCGCCGAGGGCCGCTTTCGCGCGCTGCGCCTCGTGCACACCCATTTGTTCAACGAGCCGCTGACCAAGGATGATTTGGTCGATTTGACGCGCTTGCGGCTCGACCTCGTGGCGGCCGTACTGCTGAACCCGGCCAGTGAACCCCAGCGCTTCAGCTACGCGTACAATACGCCTACCTTCGAGGGCAAAGGTACACCCTACGAGGTCGTGGGTCCCCTGCCCTACGGCCAACAAGAGCCGAACTTCGCCGAGTTGATCGGCTCGCTCGAGGCCGAGTTCGCTCAACAAGAGAAGACGCGCACCGTCACCGCCAAAGACGGCCGCGCGATCTTGATCCACGTGGGTGACAAGCGCCGCGCCGGCGCCATGCAACGCGCCAAGTCCCGCCTGGGCGAGCTCGATAGCCTGGCGCGCACGGCCGGCGTGGAGGTCGCCGACACCATCATTCAGCTCCGCGATCAGCCCGATCCGAAATTCGTGATCGGCCCGGGCAAGCTCGAAGACGTAGTGATGCGCGCCATCGACTTGGACGCAGAAACGCTAATCTTCGACTGTGATTTGAATCCGGCGCAGGCCCACGGCATCGCCGGTAAGACCGATCTCAAGGTCTTGGACCGCTCACAACTGATCTTGGATATCTTCGCTCAGCGCGCCGAGACTCGCGACGGCAAGCTGCAAGTCGAGCTCGCGCAGTTGAAGTACACCCTGCCGCGCCTGGGCGCGAAAGACGACTCCCTCAGCCGCTTGACGGGCGGCATCGGTGGCCGAGGCCCCGGTGAAACCACGCTCGAAATCGGGCGTCGCCGCGCGCGTGACCGCATCAACCGTCTGGAAAAAGAGTTGAAGAACTTGGGGCGGCAGCGCTCCGAACGTCGCCGCCGTCGCGCTCAGAGTGACGTGCCCGTGGTCGCGATCGTCGGCTACACCAACGCCGGCAAGAGCACGTTGCTCAACACGCTGACTGATGCGGGCGTGCTCGCCGAAGACAAGCTGTTCGCCACGCTCGACACGCGCGCGCGCAAGCTCACGCTCCCCGACGGCAAAGACGTCGTGCTGACCGACACCGTGGGCTTCATCCGCGGCATGCCCAAAGATCTGTTCGCCGCCTTCCGCGCGACCTTCGAAGAAGCAACCGAGGCCGACCTGATTTTGGAAGTGGTGGACGCTTCGGATCCGGAACAAGGCGAACACCTCGAAACAACCAATAAAATCCTGAGCGAACTCGATCTCGAGCGCGCGGCCCGGCTGCGCGTCTTCAACAAGATCGATCGCGTTCCGCCCGAAGAATTGGCCGGTTTCGAAGCCGAGCCCGACTCGGTATGCATCTCCGCGCTCGACCGCTCCACGACCACCACCCTGCTCGAGCGCGTGAGTGACGAGCTCGCGCGTGTGCTCAGGGAGCGCGAACGCGAAGAGCGCGAGGCTGCGCAGTACGCCGAGTTCGCCGAGAACGAACTCAGTCTGTAGCGCGCTCGTTCTTCGACGCGCCAGGCCGGCCTGGCGCGCGCGGTGCGAGCGGGCGCTGCAGCAAGCGCTGGGCGAGCCCTTGGATGCCGCTTGCGAACCAATGCTCACGGTCCGCGCCTCCAATCGCAACGGCGCTGCCATTGACCGGAACGTCCGCGAGCGGCGAATCCGCCGGGTCGAAAATCCGCGACATCAATGGGCCGAGGGGGCCCGCCTCGGTCACCTCGCGCCGCCGTAGATTCGATTTCCTACTCGCCAAAATGTCGTCGATTTTCGCGGCCAGGCCGCGCTCGAGTTCGAACTCCGACGCAGGTAAACCGCTGTGCTCGGCCAACAGCCGCGTGCGAATACTGCGCACACAGCCGCGCGCGTCTTGGTCTTCGTCTTCACTCGTGCACTGCCAGGTGATCGCGATCTCGGAGTCGAGGCCGATGCTGCGCTCGGTCAGGTTGGGCGACCCCACCATGAGCAGCTGGTCGTCTACGACCAGCAACTTGGAGTGAATGAAGGTCGGCGTCTCGCCGCCGTCGGCGTTTGGCTTTGCTGGGTAAACGAGCCGCAATTCGTGGCCGGTCTCGCGTGCGGTCTCGAGCAGTGCGTAAAGCACCGCTTCCTGAGTATCGCCGAGCGCGAGTTTTTCTTTCGGGGAATCAGAGCCGTGCGGCATGCAGACCACGATGTCCAGCTTGGGCCGCGCGTCGTCACGCATGCGCTCGATCAGCGCGGAGGCAATGCTGCGCGACGTGAAATACTGAGTCTCGGCGTAAATCATCCGCTCCGCCGCCCAAAAGGCGTCCGTGAACAGATTCAGGATCTCGTTGATTTCCACGGGCTCGGCGCGCGGATCCTGCTGCGTGCGGCTATAGGCCACCGACCGCGCCCCGATTGGCGCGCCTCGCCCCTCGCTCAACTCGATCAGATCGAAGCGCGCTCGCGTTTCGTCGCGAGCGGGGTCGAGCTCGAGCCGGTCACCGGTTGCGCGCTGCCAACGGTCGCGGAACACGCGCACCAAAGGCTCCACGGCAGGCCCGGTAATGGCCGCTTGGACGTCGTGGTAAGGCTTGCACGCGCCGCCCGCGAGGTCGACGCGATTTGGATTGGCGGCACTGTGCTCGCAGTCGTCCCAGCGAGCGTCGCAAATGTCGATCCCACCCAGGAAGCCGACTGCGCCATCCACCACCACGAACTTCTGGTGGTGACTGGCGCCCAGCACGGGGTGTTCGTCCCATTCGAAGCGCAGTCGGGGATTGGTGGAGAAGCCAAATTTCAACCCCTGCATCCACTCCCGTTCCTGCAAGTAAGCGAAGCTGAAGTCCCAAGCCAAAAGATAAATCGACAGCTGCGGACGCTCGTCACACAGCGCGCTCAAGAACTTGAGCAGGGTCACCGGGCGCTGAGCCTGGCGTGCGTCTTCCCCGCGTAGGAGCGCGACCCCGCTGTCGAACTGCCAGCCGCTGAGGACGGCGTAGTGTTGCGCCTGTTCCAGCGCTCGATACACCGTGGCGTAGTAATCGCGCGCATCGATCAGCAGCGTGCTCTGTTCGGCGTTGGCACTGGCAAAGACATTGCGCGGCTGCTGCAGTACCGGTTTCATCGACCACCGGTCCGGAATGAGGCTCGAGAAATCATGACCCGCGCACGTTTGCAAATTCCGCACCCGCCCCGGAAGCTGCGATGTTCGGCCCCGAGGGTCCCGCCTCTCATCGACCAACGTGGCGGAAGACCACGGTTGGAACGCCTGCTGCATCTGGCCGATGCCAATCTTGACATCAGTGTGTCAGGAAAGCCCAGCTCGGCCGCTGGCGCCCGATTGACGTCCTGCATCGACCGGCCCACGAATGCCACTCATTCAGGAGGGTTGCATGTCCACCATCGAAATCGCCAAGAAGTACTTCGAGCTCTGTAAGTCGCACCAGAACCACACCGCGCTCGAAACGCTATTTTCGCCGGACGCGGTCAGCGTCGAGGCAGCGGCCATGCCCGGCATGCCCGCTGAAACGAAAGGCCTGCCCGCGATCATCGAAAAGGGGCGCAAGTGGATGAACGATCACGAGGTTCACAGCGCCGCGATCGAAGGCCCCTGGCCCAATGGCAACCGCTTCGTGGTTCGCTTCGACTACGACGTGACCAACAAGCCGAGCGGGCGCCGCATGCAAATGCAAGAAGCCGCGCTGTTCACGATCGAGAACGGCAAGATCGTGCGCGAAGAGTTCTTCTACTCGACCGAGGGCTGATTGCTCGGGGCGCGCGCGGTGGCCACCGTTCCGCCGCGCCGCGCCCCGTTGGCTTTTTCGATGGTCACGAGTGACCGCGCTCGCCGTCACAGCCTTCGGCGTCGCTCCGCGGCCGATGCGCCCAGTCTGGCTCAGTAGTGACCGCGAATCAACGGCAGCAGATCTGCGTGCTGCACGGGCTTCGTTAGGTAGGCCTCGAACCCGGCGCTGATCCCGCGGGCTATTGCGCTCTGGCTCTTGTGCCCGGTTACCGCCACGTAGCGGCAAGCCTCGAGTCCGGGCAGTGCACGCAGCGATCGAACTAGGTCGTAGCCGTTCATGTCCGGCAAACCGATGTCGATCAGCGCCACGTCGGGCCGTAACTGACCCGCGATTGCGAGTGCGTCACGCGCGCAGCTCACGACCTGCGGCTGATGCCCCGCGCGCTCGATGAACGCGCCGAGCAGTTCGCCGGCATCCGTGTTGTCATCGACGATCAAGACGCGGCGCGATGGTTCATGATCGAGTTGCGGATTGGGCGCGCGGTCGCTGTACATGGCACCCAAACTTTGGCGCAGAGTCAGCGTTCGTAAAGGGCAAAGCGGCGATCTTCGCCATCCATTTGTGAGGGGTTGAGTGAGGCGAATTTGCGTTTCGCGCGGATATTGTAGTGATTTGCGGCGTGTCTAAGCGAATGCTCGGGCCCCCACGATGGCGGAGCCAGCGTTTGGGGGACCGCCGCGCGCAGCGCAGCGAGCACGGCGCCGTGTCACGTCGTGCTACGCGCGGGGCAACGAAAGGAAGCCTGTCCCGCAGGTGACAAAACATTCATGCGGGTCACCTCGGCGCGTCGCGCAAGCCAGGAGTGCGCGGAAGGAAATGCGCGTCTTGGAGACGCGCTCGAGTTGCGCGCGGGGGAGCGGCAACAGATACGCCGAGCACGCGCGAACGCACACTCGACGCATCGGGACGACCCGCGCAGGGCCGCGTGACGGTGCCCCGAGCTCGCGCTCAGGGCCGTTTGGTCACGCTTTTTCGGACTTATCGCCGTCGCGGCGGGGGCGCTTGTTACAGTCGAGGACGCGCTTGCGCAGGCGGATTTGGTCGGGGGTGACTTCGACCAGCTCATCGCGATCGATGAACTCGAGGGCCGCGTCGATCGACAGGGTGCGCGGCGGGATGAGCACGACGTTCTCGTCTTTGCCGGCCGCGCGAATGTTCGTGAGCTTCTTCTCACGGACGCAGTTGACGTCCAAGTCGTTGTCGCGGTTGTGCTCGCCGATGATCATGCCCTCGTACACGGGCGCGCTCGCGGCGATCAACAGCGTACCGCGCGGCTGAATGTGAAACAGCGCGTACGGGGTGGCGGTGCCCTGGCGGTCGGATACGATGGCGCCGTTCGAGCGCCGGAGCATCGGTCCGCCGTAGGCTTGCCAACCGCCGAACAGCGAGTTGAGCAGGCCGGTGCCGCGGGTTTCCGTGAGGAAAGCAGAGCGGAAACCGATCAAACCACGCGACGGAACTTTGAATTCCATGCGCGCGCGGCCGAAGCCGAGGTTCGCCATCTTCATCATCTGCCCGCGGCGCTCGCCGAGGCGGGTGGTGACGGCACCGACGTATTGATCGGGCACGTCGATGATCACGAGCTCGACCGGCTCTGACTTCACGCCGTCGATGTCTTTGACGACGACTTCGGGCATGCCGAGCGAGAACTCGTAGCCCTCGCGGCGCATGGTTTCGGCCAAAATCGCGAGCATCAACTCGCCGCGGCCGTACACGAGGAACGTATCCGGCTCGGCCGTGTCTTCCACGCGCAGAGCCAGGTTTTTCATCGCCTCTTTGTACAGGCGCTCACGCACGTGACGTGAGGTCACCCATTTGCCGGATTTTCCGGCGAAGGGCGAGGTGTTCACCATGAAGCTGACCTTGATCGTCGGCTCTTCCACGGTGATGCGAGGCAGCGCCTCTTGCTTGTCCATGGCGCTGATGGTGTCGCCGATGGTCACGTCTTCCATACCCGAGAGGGCCACGATGTCGCCGGCTTCGGCCGACTCGACCTTCACGCGCTTCGTGCCTTCGAAGCTGAAGATTGCGCTCACGCGCACGTTGGTGGTGCTCTTCTCGCCGATCAGGGCCACGCTCTGGTTGACGGCGATCTTGCCGCGGTTGATGCGGATGATGCCCAGGCGACCGACGTACTCGTCGTGCTCGGTGTTGTGAACGAGCGCTTGCAACGGGCCGTCCGCGTCCACCTTGGGCGCGCGTACGCGCTGCACGATGGTCTCCATCAGCGGCTCGAGGCTGTTCGAGGTGTCGCTCAGCTCGCGCTTGGCCATGCCCTCTTTGCCGATCGCGTAGATGGTCGCAAATTCCGACTGCTCGTCGCTGGCTTCGAGCTCACAGAACAGGTCGAACACCTCGTTCAACACGTCGTCCGGGCGCGCGTCTTGGCGGTCGATCTTGTTGATCACCACGATCACGGTCATGCCGAGCTCGAGCGCTTTCGAGAGCACGAAGCGCGTCTGCGGCAGCGGGCCTTCGGCCGCGTCGACCAAGAGCAACACGCCGTCCGCCATCTTCAACGTGCGCTCGACTTCACCGCCGAAATCGGCGTGGCCGGGCGTATCGATGATGTTGATCGTGTAGTCTTTGTACTTGACGCTACAGTGCTTCGCCAAAATCGTGATGCCGCGTTCACGCTCGAGATCATTCGAGTCCATCACGCGATCGGTCACGGCTTCGTTGGCACGGAAGACGCCGGTTTGACGCAGCATGGCGTCGACTAGAGTGGTCTTGCCGTGATCGACGTGAGCGATGATGGCGATGTTTCGGAGCTTCTCTGCGGACATTGGCGGCGCATCGCTAGCCCGGAACCGCCGTCCACGCAAGGCAAAGCCCTATTTCAGCCTGCATTGGAAGCTGACCCGAGCCCTTTTCACCCTCCGGGCAGACGGCTCGGCGGTCCGTGGGCGATGACCGCGGCACACGCCTTTGCTACGGTAAGCCGCGTGTTTACGCCCACGGTCGCGGTTCGCTTGTACCGACCCATCGCGCTCAGCCTCGAGCAGGCCGGCATTTCCGCGGCGGCCGTGTTCGCCGAGTTCGGCATGCCCGATCCCGCCAGCACGGGTTGGGACGTGCGGCTGCCGCTGCCGCAGATCGCCGGCATTTGGGGGCGGCTGCTCGAAGTCACGGCCGATCCGGCGTTCGCGCTGCGCGCGGCTCGGCACGTCGATCTGACCACCTGCGACGTGATCACGTACCTCGAGGGCAGTGCGCGCACGGTCGAAGGCGCGCTGCGGGCAAAGTTCGAATTTTTGCCGCTGATCACCGACGCCATCGAATGGACCCTGGAACAGCAGGGAGATGAAGCGTCGATCACGCTGCACGAGCGGCCCGCGCGCCCGCCCCTAGCACCGGTTGCCGAGTACCTGCTCGCCGCCCGCCACGTGTTCTTTCAGCGCTTCGTGGCCAGCCCCTGGCAGCTGCACGCGGTGAGCTTTCGTCACTCGGGCCCCCGCCTCGCTCGATCATCATCGAGAGGTGTTCGGGGTGACACCGCAGTTCGAGGCCGAGTTCGATCGGCTCTCATTCGATCGCCGTTTGCTCGAAGCGCCGATGCAAAACCGCGACGATGCACTCTCCGAGCTACTCCGCCGCTACGCCGAACCCGCGGCCAAGGCCCACGCCCGTGCTGAAACCTGGAGCGAGCGCGTCGAAGCCCTACTCGAAGCAGGCATCGATCCCGGCGTCGCGACCATTGCGAGGCAGCTGGGGGTCGCCCCCCGAACCCTGCAGCGCAGCTTGAGCAGCGAGGGCACGAGCTACGCGGACATCGCGGCCCGGACACGGCGCGCCACTGCGGAGCGCCTATTGCGGCGGCGCGAGCTCGCCATTGCGGAAGTCGCGTACGCGCTCGGCTACAACGATGCGTCCGCCTTTCACCACGCGTTCGTCCGCTGGACAGGCGTCACTCCCGGCGATTTTCGCGGCCAACACCTGGGCGATGGCTTCGCCGAGCCGAGCCGCGGGCGACTACGGCCGGGCGACGCGGAGTAACCCGCGGCCGGTGTGGCGCGGATCCGCAAGCGGTTGGCGCGAGCCAACAATGACGCTCTCAGCCGTGCCGAGATATGACTCTATCAGAGGGCGCGGGGACTGATGGTCGGCCGCGGGTTGGCGCTGTTCAACCCGCGGCCGAGCCCTCGGTTACAGAATAGAGCACCGCGTGGGCGCGTCCTGAGTTGATCCAGCGGTGCCCGACTTCACGCAGGATTGCCGCGACATCCCCGCGATTGAGCCGGTGCGTTTCGCCGCCCGCCTCCAGGGTGAGCTCGCCCGCCTCCAAAGTGACGAAGCAGCGCCCGGTGCGGGCCTCCGCCGCGGCCTCGAAGCGCGCTCCCGCCGGCAACTCGACGCGCTGAAACGATAGCCCGGCGAACGCGGCCGGCGCCAAATCCACCAAACGCGCCTTGCCGCGCTTCTGTTCGGTCAGTGTTTTCGACGCATGTAGCGTGACGGCCGGCTCCACGCGCCCGATCAGTTCCTCGATGCTCGTGCCCAGCGCCTCGGCCACGCGAACCAGCACGCTAAGCGTCGGATTGGCTTCGCCCGACTCCAGATGAGCAAGCGTCGGCCGCGGCACGCCCGAGCGCTCCGCCAAATCCTGCTGCGTCAGCTTTCGCCGCTCACGCAGGCGGCGCAGGTTGGCGGCCAGCATGGTTGACGTATGGTCCGCCATGTTCATAGATTAACAGGACGCGGTTGGCTTGTCTGCGGGCGTGTCGGCCCGGCCCGGCCTTCACTAAGTCGTTCGATAGCAACTGGGTCCGCCCCTGACCGACCACGAGAAATGCGGTGGTTTTCGCTATTGCTCCTGTTGCTAGTCGCGCCCGGCTGCCACTCGGCCCTGGCTGACGCCATGGATTCGTACACCGACGGGCGCTACCCATCGGCGGCGGCGCAGTTTCGCGCGGCCGAGCCCGCCGCGCGCAAGCTCAGCCCGCAGGATTTTGCCAACTACGCCCTGTACCGCGGACTCACCCACCTGGCACTCGGTGATGCTCGAGCCGCCACGCGTTGGGTCGGCTACGCCAAACAAAGCGCCGATCACGACCCGTACGTGTTTAGCGAGCAAGATCGCGGCGCGCTGCTCGCGGCCTGGCGCAGCATGGGGCACATGCCGGGTGAAGCCGCATTCGCCCCGCCCGCCGAGTAATCCGCTTGCCACCGCCCCGCTTGCCACCGCCCACCGGCCGCCCATCAGCCGCCCACGGGCCACCCACTACCGCGCGCTCACGCAAGCTGCGCGACGATCCGCTCGGTCTCTTGCCAAAGCCGATCCGCCAACGCCGCGTCACGTCCCCGCGACGTCGGCTGAGCCAGGTTGCAGTCCGCAAAATACTCACCACTCACGCCCTCGAGTTCGGGGCGCGTGGCCACGTAAACCTGGGTGGCTGCACCTTCCGAAATGTTCTTGAACGCAATCGGCGAGGCGATCGCCATGCCCAAGCGCTGAACCGCAGGCATGCTGCGCTGCAGCCCGGACATGATCACACCGGGGTGCACCGAATTCGCCGTGACCTTTGACCCTTCACGCGCCAAACGGGTCGCGAGCTGCTTGGCGAAGAGGAGATTCGCGAGCTTGGATTGGCCGTATGCGCTCCACGCCGAGTAGCTGCGCTGACCCGCCAAGTTATCGAACTCGATGCCCGCTTTGGGCGCCATGCCGTGCGCGCTGCTGCTCAAAATGACGACGCGCGCCCTCTCGGCAAGCTGATCGAGCAGCCCCGTGACCAGCAAAAAATGGCCGATGTGATTGGTAAAAAATTGCCGTTCGTAGCCGTGCACCAGCTCCAAAGTGGGCAACGCCATGACCCCCGCATTGGCGATGATGCCATCGAGCTTGGCGCCGTCACTCTTGATGGCAGCCACGCACGCCCGCACCGAACTCGGCTCGGACAACTCACACTCGAGCGGCACGACCGCGCCCGGCACACGCCCGACAGCACTCGCGGCCTTCTCCTTGCTGCGCCCGGTGGCAAACACGCGAGCGCCACGCTGAGCCAACACGCGCACTGTCTCGAGCCCGATGCCTGAGGTGCTGCCCGTGACGAGAAAATTTTTGCCCTTGAGCAACACACCCTGCGTCACGACCTCCGCCGTGGTGCCATAGCCATAGCCACTGGGGCCGTTACCTTTGAGCAAAGAAACGAGACTCATCCAGCCATTCAGTGGGGCAACCGCTCCGCAGCGCAAGCCCTACCCACACCATCACGGAGAAATGTGCGCAAGCCCCCGTATGGCTCTAGAGATGAGTCCGAGTTCGCGGCGGCGACCGAAGCTGCGACGCCATCTGGCGAAGCGCGGTGTCGCGCCGCCTGGCGAAGCGCGGTGTCGCGCCGCCTGGCGAAGCGTCGCAGCGCGGTGTTCACGCTCCCAAAGGCACTGTGTTTACACAGTGCTTTGCGCAGCGCGGGGTCGCAGCGCTGCGTTACCTCGCGGCGCGCGCGAGTTTGGCGGCCGCAGCGCGTGGTTCACGTTCCAAAAGGCACTGTGTTTACACAATGCTTTG
>Ga0247740_1000194_pt1 | contig 32774 bp, 26 predicted proteins | sample UWRJL148409B2_FD_180942 | JGI IMG/M metagenome (GOLD analysis project Ga0247740, IMG submission 180942) | Plant litter microbial communities from Arlington Agricultural Research Station in Wisconsin, United States - UWRJ-L148-409B-2 | ecosystem: Environmental > Terrestrial > Plant litter >...
CAATTATAAAGATTTAAAGCCTTTTGATAGTGGAGTTGCTGTAAAACAAATCAGGGAACGTTTGTTTGTCGTGGGAGATTTGCCGCAAGATTCTAAAAGAGATGTGTATGACGAAGAGATGATGGCAGGGATTTTAAAATATAAAAAAAGATACGGACTTAAACTTAATTATACCCTTACCATAGACCACATTAACCAAATGAATGAACCTGTTGGGAATAGTATAAAAACAATAATGCTCAACATGGAACGTTGCCGATGGATACCGGCACAATTGGCACAGGCAAGCGAATATGTTATGGTCAATATTCCGTCGTTTAAACTGGTGTATGTTAAAAATGGCCAATACGAATTGGTGTCAGATGTTTTTGTTGGCACCAGAATGACCGAAACTGTAATTTTTAGTGGTAATATAGACAGGATTGTGTTTAGCCCCTATTGGTATGTTCCGCAGAGTATCATTAAAAACGAATTAAAATCAAAAATAGCAGAAGACAAAAACTATCTCGCCGATCATAATATGGAGTGGAACGGAGGAAATGTGAGACAAAAACCGGGACCTAAAAATTCTTTGGGATTGGTAAAATTTATGTTTCCAAATCCTAATGATATTTACTTGCACGATACGCCGGCCAAAAGTTTGTTTGAATTTGAGAAGCGTATTTTTAGTCATGGCTGTATTAATGTAAAAGAAGCGAAAGGTCTGGCACTTGCTATTTTAAAAAACAATCCGGATTGGCCCGTTGATAAAATAGATCAGGCAATGAGCGGCGAAAAAGAAACCACTTGTATGCTCAAAAATAAAATCCCTATCTACATAGGTTATTTTACAGCCTGGGTAAGTGAGGAAGGGGAAATTGGTTTTTATCCCGATGTATATGACAGAGATCCGCAATTAGATAAACTATTATATTCAGACACTCTAGTTTCAAAATAAGAAGAAACCCGCCAAACTTTAATAATTTGGCGGGTTTCTTAAAAAAAATGGTCTACAAGCTTATTCGTATTTTAAATATTTCAGGATATCTATTTTGGTTACCTGGTAGGCTTTGGTTAAAACAATTATCAAAGTTAATACCAGTAAAGAAATCAAAGCAATACTAAACGGAACAAATGAAATATTGATTCTAAAGGCAAAATCTTCTAGCCATTTTTGAAGTAAAATGTAAGCCGGTATAATACCAATTACAAATCCCATCAAACAAAAACCAATATATTGTTTTGAAAGTTCTTTTAGTAAAGCATCAGTTTCTGCACCCAGTGTTTTTCTAATCGCAATTTCTTTAAGTCTTCTTTCCATCGAGAAAGAAGCCAAAGCAAATAATCCAAAAACGGCAATAATAATTACTACAAGATTTAGAATAAAAAACAAATCCTTTTGTTTTACTTGTTCCTGATACGTTTTTGCAAATCCTTTGTTTACAAACTCATAGAAAAAAGGATAGTCAGGATTTACATTTTTCTCCCAGTACTTTTTTAATTTCTCCAGTGTTTCGGGTAAATTGTTGGGCGAGACTTTTACAAAAACATTACTAAAGTTATTCCATTTTAAAGTTTTAAGATTAATGAAAACCATAGGAGGTACTTTATCTTTTAAGCCAGTAATATGAAAATCTTTTACCACGCCCACAACTTTAAATTTCATGTTTCCTTTGTCATTTCCCCAGCCCGAAGATATTATGGTATTTATTGGATTTTTAAGTTTTAGCTTTTTAACAAGAGTTTCATTTATCAGCCAATTATCAATAGTATCCGAAGCAAATTGTGGAGAAAGATCACGTCCCTCAACAATTTTAATTTTCATCATCTCCAGAAAACCAAAATCCATTTCGACATTTCGGGGCTGAACAAAAATACTATTATGAGTTAATCCTGAACTCGAGCTCGTGCTATTGCCAAATGAACCGGCAAAAGTAGAAACATCCTGAACACCTGAATATTTTTTAATTTCCTGTTTCAGTAACATATATTTAGCAGCTTTTTGTTTGCTATCATTATAGTTAAACGGAATTCTAATGACCTGATCACCGCTAAAACCAAGCTCCTTGTTGGTCATATAATCAACCTGTGAGTTTACAATTAGCGCCCCGATGATAAAAAATGCCGCTATACCAAACTGAAAAATAAGCATCGAATTTCGAATCCAGATACCGCTTTTGCTTCTGGAGAAATTTCCTTTTAAAACCTTTAAAGTTTCAAAATTTGAGATATAAACGGCAGGAAATATACCCGCAAGAATGATTACTAATCCAAAAATCAAAACGAGCTGCAGATAAAATTCACCACCATTCATAGTCAAAGTTTTCTTTAAAAAGGTATTGTAGTGCGGCAGTGAGAGCTCGACTATTGCTAAAGCAAACAGAATGGCAAGAATAACAATTATAGCAGTCTCAAATATAAACTGGGCGATAATTTGTTTTTTTGATGCCCCGACAATTTTACGAACACCAACTTCTTTTGCACGTTTTATTGCTGAAGCAGTGGCAAGATTAATGTAGTTTACTAATGATAAAACTAGAATTAAAACAGATAACCCGGCCATAATATAAAGAAGCTGTAAGTTTCCTTTTCCTTCCGGAGTAGATGTTCCGGAGGATTTGGTGCCATAAAGGCGCAGGTTTTTCAGCTGGTCCAGAATGATTTTGATTTCGCCATTTTCTTTGATATACTGTTCAACCGTCTGACCGCTTTCTTTAGCATCTTTTAAAGTTCTGTTGACGTAATTTACATTATGCATCTTTTTTAAAACCAGGGCAGGATCTACACCTTTTTTGATTTTAACCATCAATCCATAATTAAAATTCCCCCATTGATTAAGATCGTAATCACGAACAGCTCCTCCAAAAACATAGTTAGGTTCAATAGAAGAGGGTTTTATAAGACGATAAACGGCTTTTACAGTATAAGATTCATTTTCATAATTAATAGACTTGCCAATAGGATCTTCATTGTTAAAAAGTAACGTTGCCTGCTCTTCTGAAATGGCGACACTATTTTTCTCTTTTAAGATGTCTTTTTTAGAACCCTTGATTATTGGAAAAGGGAAAAAATCAAAAAAGTTATTATCAGATACGGTTATTTTTTTATCTATTAATTTCTTGTTTTTATATTTTATTACAGATTCATAGTACCAATTATATAAAAAGCAAATTTGCTCAATTTCAGGAATTGTAGCTTTGCAGGTGTTTCCAAAAGGTATAGAACTTGTTGCCCAGGTATCGCCCGTTGCGCCAATTACATTGAGAACCTGATATACGTTTTCTTTTTCCGGATTCCATCGATCGTATGCGTGCTCATTATTCCAATATAAAATAGCGAAAATTACTCCGGCGATCCCAATGCTTAATCCCATGACATTCAAAAACGAAAACAGTTTGTTTTGCTTCAAATGATATATAAATATTTTAAACCAGTTAAAAATCATGATAGTTTTTTTATCGTTATTACAGTTGCTTTTTAATGTAGTCCAGCAGGTTTTTGAACCTGCCGGATTTTTATATTGTTGCCAATATCTGGCAAACAAATCCCACCAGGATTAAGATTGCCGTTACAATAAATTTTATCATTTTAAAATTATTTAGCGTCCATAAAAACATCAACATTTCTCTGATTTAATTTTTCAGAAAATATAACACCATCTTTCATGTGAATCGTTCTTTGCGAAAATGAAGCATCATAATCAGAGTGTGTAACCATCAAAATAGTGGCGCCTTTAGCATGCAGATCCGTTAAAAGTTCCATTACTTCATTACCATTTTTACTATCCAGATTACCGGTTGGCTCATCGGCCAAAATGATTTTAGGATCGTTTACCAAAGCTCTGGCAACCGCAACCCTTTGTTGTTGTCCTCCTGAAAGCTGCTGCGGATAATGTTTTAATCGGTGTGAGATATTAAGCTTCTCAGCAATTGCCTCTATTTTTTGTTTTCTTTCGGATGCTTTTACATTGTTATAAAGCAAAGGCAATTCGATATTGTCATAAACTGAAAGTTCATCGATCAGGTTAAAATTCTGGAAAATAAAACCAATATTTTCTTTACGAACAACAGCTCGTCCTTTCTCTTTTAAGCCCACCATTTCCTGATCTAACAATTTATAACTTCCGCCGGAAGCACTGTCTAAAAGACCAATGATATTAAGTAAAGTCGATTTTCCGCAACCAGAAGGTCCCATGATAGTTAGAAAATCCCCTTTTTTTATTTCTAAAGAAATACCGCTTAAAGCGGAAGTTTCTACTTCTTCTGTTCTAAAAACTTTGGTTAAATTTTGAATTGTTATCATAGTTTTGATTTTAGTTGTTATTGATTATTTTTTGATTGATGATTGAAACTTTTTTAATTATTAATTGTAAACTGCGACTGCGACTGAAAACTGCAACTGACAACCGTTACTGAGTACTAATCGACAACTCTTCGATGTCTTTATAATCAGAATAAGATGAAGTAACCACAGATTCGCCTTCTTTTAAACCTTCCAGAATTTCATAATACGAAGGGTTTTCTCTGCCTAATTTTATATTTCTTCTTACTGCTTTATTGCCTTTTACGACAAAAATCCATTTTCCACCTGTATCCTGATTAAAACTTCCTTTTTGAAGTACAAGAGTTGTGTTTTTCTCGGATAAAATTAATTTCACACCAAAACTAAGTCCGTCTTGTAATGTAATATCTTCTTTAGAGGTAAAAGCCAGTTCTACGATAAAATGTCCGCCTTTTACTTCCGGGATTACTTTGGTTACTAAAACTTCGAGGTTTTTTCCTTTAAATTCTACCTGTCCTTTCAATCCTTCGCGTATTTTTTCAAGATAAAATTCATCTACATCTGCAGTAAGTTTATAACCTTGTTTAGAATCTATTTTTCCGATGCTTTCTCCGGCCTGAAATGTTTTTCCTAAAACAGGCTGAAACGAAGTTAATCGCCCGGATTCAGGAGCTGTAATCAGGAAATTCTTTTTATTGTTTCTCAAAATATCCAGACTTTTTTCCATAGTCTGAATCGAATGATTGATTTGAGAAATCTGAATTTTATTGGTTTGTTTTTCTTTTTGAATACTTTGCTGAATCGTTCTTTTGCGTTCTTCCTGAAAACGTAAACTTTCCTTAAACGTATTCCAGTCATTTTTCGAAATCACCTCTTTTTCATACAATCGGGCATTCATATCATACAATCTTTTGGCATCATTATAATCGTGTTCGATTAAAACCAAATCTTTGTTTAAGTTTAATTCCTGATTTCTAATGTTTAGTTTTCCAGTATTCAAGTTGTTGATTTGCTCAATAATTGCCGTTTCCTGAGTCAGGTAATTCAATTCGGTATTAGGATTGTACAAACGTGCCAGCGATTGGCCTTTAGTCACCATGGAACCGTTTTCGACAAAAATCTCTTTTACAGATCCTCCTTCGGTAACATTAACAAGCATCACATTCAAAGGTTCTACTTTGGCCTGAAAAACAACAAAATCTTCAAAAAAGGCTTTTTCAACTTTCTGGATACTTAGTTCTTCTGCTTTTACATTTAAACTTCTTTTAGTGTTAAACGAAAAAAACACGATTGTTGCCAAAACTAAAAAAACTCCAATTGCTATTGTGAGATATCTAAATTTTCTATTTTTACGAGGAATTATTTTGTCCATTTCTTTAATAATTTACTGATTACCAATAGGTAAATACTGTGCCATAAAATTTATTATTTGTAAAGCATTGATTTTAAAGAGGCTTTAGAAATCATTCAAAAAACCAACTGTTCGATAATGAACAGTTGACCGTTCATTATCGAACAAAAAAATACATCATGCGAAAGAAACAAGCTCAAATATTAATCGTTGACGATCAGGAAGAAATTCTTTTTTCGGCAAAAATGATTCTCAAAAAGCATTTTGAAACCATTTTTACAGAAAATAGTCCCAAAAAAATCATTTCTATTTTAAGCGAAAATGAAATAAATGTAGTTTTATTAGATATGAATTACCGAATTGGTTTTGAAGACGGGCGCGAAGGTATTCATTGGCTCAAAGAAATTAAAACACTTTCGCCACAAACTGTCGTGATTTTAATGACGGCTTTTGGTAAAATTGATACCGCTGTTGAGGGAATAAAAATTGGTGCTTTTGATTATGTTTTAAAACCGTGGAATAACGAAAAATTACTCGAAACAATAGATAAGGCTGTCGCCGAAAGTAGAAAAAACAGCAAAAAAGTGGTAGAAGAAAAACCGGCAAAAAACTATTTTGTTGGTAATTCTCTTAAAATTAAACAAGCTTATTCTATTGCCGAAAGAGTGGCCAGAACAGATGCTAATGTTTTGATTTTGGGCGAAAACGGAACCGGTAAATATGTTTTTGCAGAATTTATTCATCTCAATTCAGAGCGTAAAGCACAGCCATTTGTGCATGTTGATTTAGGATCTTTGAGCGATAATTTATTCGAAAGTGAACTTTTTGGTTATGCAAAAGGCGCTTTTACAGATGCCAAAACAGATACTGCAGGCAGATTTGAAATAGCTTCTGGCGGCACGATTTTTCTGGATGAAATTGGGAATATTCCGTTGCATTTACAATCGAAACTATTGCACGTTTTGCAAACCAAAACCGTTACCCGTTTAGGAGAAAGTAAGGCAAGACCTTTGAATGTTCGCGTAATTGCAGCTACAAATAGTGATATAAAAGCTGAGGTAAAAAATAAAACATTCCGCGAAGATTTGCTGTATCGCATCAATACAATGGAAATTCATTTGCCTTCGTTACGCGAACGAAAAGATGATATCGTTCCGATGGCACATTTTATCCTGGATAAGATTGCCGAAAAATACAATCAGGAAAACTGGCATTTTGATGATAATGTAGCGCCCTATCTGGAAAAATATCCCTGGAAAGGAAACATTCGTGAATTGGAAAATAAAATAGAGCGCGCTTTAATTTTGGCCGATAACAATACCATTTCTGTAACCAATCTGGATATTTTAGATTTCGAAGAAATTCAGGAAAATGACGAGAATCCTTTATCTGAAATGGAAAAAAGTGCGATCGAAAAAACACTCTTCAAATACAACGGAAACATCAGTAAAACAGCCGAAGAATTAGGTTTGTCAAGGGCAGCCTTGTATAGAAGAATCGAGAAATACGATTTAAAGAACTCTTAAAACGAAAAATAGTTTTGCCACAGATTAAAGGATTAAAGTGATTCTTAAAATTTATCTCTCGCAGATTTTGCAGATCGCGCAGATAAAATTTATTGTAATTAATCTGCTATATCTGCGAGAGTAAAAAAATCATTTCTAATCTTTTAATCTGTGGCAATAAAAAAAACAATAATGAAAAACTGGAAATTCTATAATGCTTTGTTTATAAGGGTTCTCTTTATTATGATGCCCTTTTTCTTTTGTGTTTTTCTGATTTATAAAACGCTTTACTACAATGCAATTTTGGTAGGTTTTTTTATATTCTTACTGTTGTGCGAGATGTATTTTTATATCAAAAATCATTCTTTATTTTATGATAAAATATTGCTCTCCATTTTGCAGAAAGATTTTTCGACCAATTTTCCGCAAGAGAAAAAAGAACAGAAATTTAGCAACTTATATCTTTTATACAATACTTTAAAATACCAACAACAAGAACAGACTTCGAAAGAAATGGTTTACCAGTCGATATTGAATAATATAGACACGGCCACTTTGATTCTCGAAAAAGAAAATGAAGACTGGAGTGTTTTTTTAATGAATGATTGCTTTTCAGGTTTGTTTAAAGTACCCAAAGTGAGTCATTGGAAATATCTTAAAAATTATTTGCCATCACTTTGTAATGAGATTGAAAAAACAGCATTTACAGAGTTGAAATCGGCAATTTCGATTAAAATAGAAGAACAGGATGTACAGACATTTGTATTGCAGACATCCTCTACAAAGACTTATGAAAAAGAATATTTTATTATTTTATTAGACAGTATTCAGCGCGTTATTGAGAAAAAAGAAAAAGAAGCCTGGATTAATTTAATGAAAATTATTTCGCATGAATTGATGAATTCCTTAACCCCAATTCGTGCGCTTTCGCAGAATTTACTTCAGATTGTCGATCAGGAAAAACTCGAAGAAGATGATTTTGACGATATCAAAAGCAGTATTTCGACTATTATCAATCGAAGTGATCATTTGCAGGTATTTGTAGAAAATTACCGGAAACTGGCCATGCTCCCAACTCCAACAAAACAAATGACGCCAATAAATTTACTTTTAGAGGATTGTATGCGCATCATGAGTCCAATTTTGAAAGCGGAAAACATAGAAATGGTAAACGAAATCAGTAGTCCAAGATCTATTTTGATTGATAAAAATCAGATCGAACAAGTGATTATTAATTTAATAACAAACAGTGTTTATGCCCTAAAGGAAAAGACGGAAAAGAAAATGTTCTTGTCCAGTTATACCGAAAATAATCGCTTTTTTATTGCTATTTCAGACAACGGAAAAGGCATCGATGCCGAGATTAGAGAAAAAGTCTTTCTCCCGTTTTTCACCACCAGAAAAGATGGCGCCGGAATTGGTCTTACACTTTCTAAAAACATCATCGAAGCACACGGCGGTTACTTGAGCTACCAAACCGACGAAGATAAAACGAGCTTTGTGATTTGCTTGATTTGATTTTTTTGAACCGTATAATGATATAGGTTGATATTAAAGTTTTTCTTTGCTCATTTTTTGTCATCCCGAGGAACGAGGGATCTCCATTAGCAGCTCGACAACGATTGAAAACCATGCTTACGGAGTTTCTTGCGGAGATCCCTCGTTCCTCGGGATGACAAACTCGACGAAAATATTTTTATGAAAACGGGATTAGCTCCTGAAAAAAAGATTTGATTTTTATCACAGAAATCGGGATTACAAGATTGCGGTTAGAATTCAACTTCAGGCGTCCAAAAGTGCTTTTCTAAATCTATAATTTGATTGTTTTCTACAACAATACCTTCGCTTTCCAGTAATTGCTGCATTAAATTAGTTCCGTCAAAATGATGTTTTCCGGTTAAAAGACCTTTTCGGTTTACCACTCTGTGTGCGGGAACATCTTCCATATTATGGCATGCATTCATTGCCCAGCCTACCATTCGCGCAGAACGTGCGGTTCCTAAAGCTTTCGCAATTGCACCATAAGAAGTTACTTTTCCGTACGGAATTTGTCTGGCGATTGCATAAACCCTTTCAAAAAAATTATCTTCAGCCATACGTTTAAGTTATTTTTACCATTAAGATATTAAGATTCATGAAGTCAAAACTTAACTTTTATTGAAAAATAATTAAGAAAGTGAAGTTTTGCAAAGTAGTGCTTAGTTTTTCTTAATTACTTAAAGGTCAATTTTATAAACCTAAATTTTTAATTTTAATCTTTAAAAACACTTTCATCCAAAATAGTAATTCAGGATATTAAAAAGCGTTGCAACGGCAATTAAACCCGTAATGCTTCCTATAATAGTATTCATGTTGCGCATCAGGTAATCGGTTTTCTTTTCGATCCTGCCAAAGAAACCAATATAGCTGTATAAAGCCGCAAACGAACCTAAAACAGATCCGAATACAAAAGTAAAAATAATGTTGTTTTCGAAGGCAAAAAGGTGGTAAGAAGCCAGCGTAACACTCACGACAACATAATACGGAATAGGGAAGAAGTTCAAACCAGACAAAAGCATTCCTAAAAAGAAACGGCTTTTTTTGCTGCTCTTTTTAATCTTCGATTTCTTGGCTTTGGGTTCTTTTGCGATAAACAAAAAGTAAATCGTAAGAATAGAAAAAATAGCAAATCCAACCTCACGTAACAATGTTACCACATCAGGGCGATTGTCGATTACCTGAGCGAATAAAACGGCTAAAGAAACCTGAAAAAAGATTACTAAAACCGCTCCGGCAACAAACCATAAGGCGTTCTTTTTCCCCTCTTTCATGTTCACTTTGGCTGCCGTCATATTGATTAGTCCTGGCGGAATAATTCCAATGAAAGCGGCAATAAAACCTGAAAGTAATGGGGTAAGTAATGCCATTCAGTTATTTAATGGGTTGGAAAAACGTTCACAAAATTAAATTAGTCTTTAATTTTAAAGCGAATATACGTAATTGCCTTGTTAATTTCTAAATATTGTTTCTCGTAAAAAGTCTGAAAAGCAGTAACTTCCTCAGGACTTCCTTCGTTTGTATATACGTTATGGTTCGCGTATAAAACCTCATGTCCTTCACCGTGAAGCAATCCAAGAGTATAACCGTGCATAAATTCGCTATCGGTTTTAAGGTTTACAACACCGTCTTTTTTAAGGATTTTTTTATACAATTTCAAAAACTCAGAGTTGGTCATTCTGTGTTTTGTTCTTTTGTATTTAATTTGCGGATCCGGAAACGTAATCCAGATTTCATCCACTTCATTCTCATTAAAAATATGGTCGATCAATTCGATTTGAGTACGAATAAAAGCCACATTATGAAGACCTGTTTCTACGGCAGTTTTAGCACCTCTCCAGAAACGAGCCCCTTTAATATCGATTCCGATAAAATTTTTGTCAGGATATCTTTCTGCTAATCCAACAGAATATTCTCCTTTTCCACATCCTAATTCTAAAACTAAAGGATTATCATTTTTAAAGAAATCAGAGTTCCATTTTCCTTTTAAAGGCATCAAATCGCCTACAACTTCTTCTCTGGTTGGTTGAAAAACGTTTTGAAATGTTTCGTTTTCTCTGAATCTTTTTAGTTTATTTTTACTTCCCACTTTTACAAAAATTTTCAGCAAAATTAAGGAATATAAACGAATGAAAATAGCGCAATTGGGTTTTAAAGTTTTTTGCCACCAATTTTTACATTTTGGATCTTTTTTAACCGCAAATTACACAAATTTTCACAAATTAATAAATGAGCAAAGTCAAAAAAAATTTGTGAAAATTTGTGTAATTTGTGGTGAAACTTTTAATATTACCCGTAATGCGCTTCAGTAATAGGTTTTAATTTTGGGTCAAGCGTTTCATCGTGTTGCGATAAATCAAGACCAATATGTTCGTTTTCTTCAGAAACACGCAGCGGAATAATAAAGTTTGTTACTTTAAACAAGAAATAAGCTCCGAAGAAAGTAAAAATCGAAACCAAAACTAACGCCATCATGTGGTGGCCAAAAACGTTCCATCCGCCGTGTAATAAGCTTGCATCTTCGCCGTGCGCAAAAATGGCGGTTAAAATCATTCCCATGATTCCGCCAACACCATGACAGGCAAAAACGTCAAGTGTATCATCAAATCTTTTTGAGAAACGGCAATTTACGACTGAGTTAGAAACCAAAGCGGTGATGAAACCAAAGAACATACTTTCAGGAACTGATACAAAACCTGCTGCAGGAGTAATGGCAACTAAACCTACAACAGCTCCGATACAGGCACCAAGTGCAGAAACTTTTCTTCCGTTCATTCGATCAAAGAAAACCCAGGTTAACATTGCGGCGGCAGATGAAGTTGTTGTTGTGGCAAAAGCCATTGCAGCAGTTCCGTTGGCCGCAAGAGCAGAACCAGCGTTGAACCCAAACCATCCAAACCATAACATTCCGGTTCCTAATAATACAAACGGAATATTGGTGGGTATATGATCGCTATTTTTTCTTTTTCCTAAAACCAGAACCCCTGCCAAAGCAGCAAATCCTGAACTCATATGTACTACAGTTCCTCCGGCAAAATCTTTTACGCCAAAATAACTTCCTAAAACACCTGTTGGATACCAAACCGAATGGCACAAAGGCGCATAAATAAATATGGTAAACAAACTAATGAAGAGTAAATACGATATAAAACGAACACGTTCTGCAAACGAACCCGTAATAATTGCCGGAGCAATAATGGCAAATTTCATTTGGAACAAAGCAAATAACATAAACGGAATGGTATTGGCCAATTGTTTATGAGGTAAAACACCCACATAATCCATAAAAGCAAAAGTAGTTGGATTTCCGAAAAAGCTATAAAAATGTTCTCCTGAACCAAAACCTACAGGATCACCAAAAGCCAGACTAAAACCTACTACAACCCATAGAAGCGTGACAACGCCCAAACAAATAAAACTTTGCAGCATGGTCGAAATCACATTTTTGCGGCCTACCATTCCTCCGTAGAAAAAAGATAATCCGGGTGTCATGATCAAAACCAAACAGCAGGAAGTCAGCATCCAGGCAACATCGGCAGGAACAATATGATCTGTAGTGCCAAATTCTGATAATACGTAATTGTTTTCAGTAACAGTTGGCCAAAATGCGCCCGTAATACAAACGATACTTATAATAATAAAGGAAATGATCCAGCGTCTTTCTATTTTCATTTTTCAAATACTTTATTTAACCCTATTTTTTTTGGGGTCAAAGTTAAAAAAAAATAAAGATTTTGATTTTCGGGGCTAATAAAATAGAGGTCGATCTTTTATTTTAGTCAATTTTGTAAAATTCGATCCATTTTTTTGAGAGTATCTTATTTTGAACTTCTAATTTATGGATAAAATTGCCAATTGTATTATAATTAATTTGATATACGGCGCTCTAAAGCACTAGAAAAGTTAGGATTATAATAAGAAAGTTCGAAATTGTTTATTTTTTCTGAAGCTTAGCAATCAGAACGTCTTCGATTGGCGCTTTTATCTTAGTAACCGCATCGACTTCATCATTAGGAATTGTCATTGATAAAACATAATGCTGAATTTTCCATTCTTTCCCTACTTTAACCAAAACGCCCGAACCGCGGCAAATTTTCATTTGTGTATTGAGCAATTCATCAAACCACGCAATTTTTCCTGATTTGTCAAAAAAGATATGACGTTCTAAGGCCGTAAAATTCCAAGTGGTGCTTTTATCGAAAAACGGTTTCGCCCAAACTTTAAAATCTTTTTTGGTCCAGTTTTCGGTAGCGTCAGTTCCAATAAAAATTCCGTCTTCGGCAATTAAATTAAAGTAGTCTTCAAATTTCACATCGGCCGCAGCCTTATGCCAGGTATCAATGGTTTGACTGACTTTGTCTTTCTGAGAAGTTTGTGCATTCGCAAAAGTGGCAACGAATAATAAAAGTAAAATTGATTTTTTCATGAGGTTTTATTTTGGATTTAAAGTTAGTAAAAAATTTTTCAGAGGTGCAAGGCTCAAAGGCGCAGAGTTTTTTAATCGCGCAAAGACGCAAAGGCGCAAAGTTTTTGGTTCACGCAGATTTAAAAAGATTTAAGCTGATATACGCAAAGCATTTTAAATCTGCGTGAACCAAAATTTATTTGAATCTTTTTAATCTGTGTCTTTAAAATAAAAACTTTGCGCCTTTGCGCGAAATTTTCGGCATGAAGATTAAAATCCAAATAGCGAGAGAATCTTAAATTATCTTATATTACTTATATGGTGAAATCTTACTATATTTGAGAGCTCTAAAAATCTACATCATGAATCCAAAAATACTTATCACCTCAATATTTGTCACTTCTTTGGTTTTACCTCTTGTAAAAAAGAACTGGAACCACAGGAAAACACACCAACATCTGAATTGGTAAAACTAGGATTAGCAAAAGACACCACAAAAACGCAGTCGGTTGTTCAAAATCCGGCGACGAATCCTAATACCGTAATGGGCGCAACGCAAGGAATAAATCCCGCACACGGACAACCCGGACATCGTTGCGATATTGCAGTTGGTGCACCTTTAAATTCGGCTCCAACGCAAGGACAAACCACTACGCAACAACCACAAACAGTACAAGTAAATTCAGGACAGCAAAATGTAGTAACCACCACAACCGTAGCGCCAACGAAAGTAGCCAAAGGAATGAATCCCGCACACGGACAACCCGGGCACAGATGTGATATTCCTGTTGGATCACCTTTAAATTCTCCTGTAGCAAAACAGCCAGCTGCTAATACAGCACAAAGCGGCACTACAACGCAAAACTTTACCGTTACGCCGCCAGCAAACAATGCAGTTCCGGCCTTATTAAGCACCGAAGAAGTAGCAACAGCAGACGGAATGAATCCAGCGCACGGAAAACCCGGGCACCGCTGCGATATCGCCGTTGGAGCGCCATTGCCAAAATCATAAAATACGTCAATTATAACTTTGACTTGCTACCAATAAAAAAAGGCATTATCCGTATTTGAGATAATGCCTTTTTTAGATTTTGATGCTATATAAATTAATGCGCTTTCATTTTTTCGAAAGTCGTAGTAAGTGATTTTTTTGCTTTGGCAAGAGCACCGCTAAAAGCTTTTTCAAGCGTATCGGCGTGATCTGTTACGGTTAGGGGTTGTAAATTAGCAATACGAACTTCGATTACACATTTTTTATCGTTTAGGCTGAATTTTTCTCCGTTTTCATCTCCAAAATGTACTTCGATGCGGGTAATTTTTTCTTCAAAACGAGCTAAACCTTTTTCTAATTCTTCAGAAAAATAAGTTGCTAATCTTTCGTGTCCTTCGATGTTCTTGTCGGTATTGATTTGAATTTTCATATGGCTTTATATTTAATGATTGTTTCTCAAAGCTATCTTTTTTAGAATGAAAAGCCAAGTGAGTTAAGGAAACATTATGAAAAAATATTGGAAAATTTCAAGGTCATTTTTTTGTTAGACATGGCGATACTGGAATGTTAATATGGAACGCGGATTTAACGGATTCACTTCGTGAAAACGCGGATAAAAACAGATTTTTTTATTGTGTTTTTTTTCGTCAGGCTGAGCGCAGCCGAAGTCTTCGCAACAATTATAAAACTTGTCTTTCTGCGATTGCGTTTTAACAATTTAGATTCTTTTAATTTTAAATTTTGTTATGTGATCGCAAATGTCACATTTACAAAACTATTATCATCAACAAACATATTTATTTCAATTTCATAATCACAAACAGGACAATTGTAAATTACATCTATGACTTTGATAGGTGAATTAAGTACAGTTGGGATTTCTAAGATTGAATATTCTATCATGTTTTTTAACCTATTGACATTTTTGCAGACTCTTTCCAAAGATAATTAGGCATTGGCTCATTTAGCTCCCATTTTATATTCATAGGTTTCGAACCTTCAGTTTCTTTAAAAATACCTTCGCCAATAAAAACATATCCAAGTGTATTTCCATTTTCATCTTTTCCTTTTTCTCTAATAAAAAGTAATATTTTTTTATTGCTTTCAATATGTCTTATGTATGAAACTCCTTTGCTTGTTTCTGGTCCATAAGCATTATGTGATTGCCAATGAAATAATGTTTCACTTATGGCATAATCCTCATACATAGTTGTTGGCGAAAAGTTCTCTTCGGATTTAATCAAATTAATAAAAAGTATTTCTGTGTTTAAGCTCTTATTTTCTGCTGCACCTTCTCGATTAGATGATTTTTTATCGAATGTACTTAAACGGAAAGCTGCTAGTATTTGATCTCTCGTATATCGAGCGTGTAATTTTAATGGTTGTTCATAAGGTAATTGAATATCAATTTCTTTAAAACCAATTTTATCAATTAATATTTCTAAAACTTCGATAATTTCATTAACAAGAGTTTTATTTTTTCCTATTTGAATTATACTTTTTTCTAAAGAATCGAATCCTCCAGCATTTTGCCATACATCATAATGTAGCATTAATAACATGGTTTTTTGGTTTTCATCGAAATCATCAATTCTAATATTGAAACCTTGTTTTGCGATCGTTAAAATGAAATTAAAATAACTTGTTGAGTTGGTAGAAAGCCATTTGTTGCTTATTGCAGAGTAAATTTGTTTTTCATTTATGTTTTCAAAATCATCAGTTATTCCTGCTCGTTGACATAATCTTGACCAGCTATCTTTTTTGTAAATAGTTTCAATGGGAATATGATACAATTCAATGAAATTATTTAAAGTTAACGGTAAATTTGTTTGATGTTGAAAATTTATAATTTTAGTAATTATTTGATTTACATTTAAGGATGTAGCTTTTTTAATATTTTCAAGAATTGTTTCTTTTGTTTTCTTCTCCAAAACAATGGAACAGCCTAAAGGAAGATGAGGGAAATCATCTTCAATTTCTTTTTGAACGGAAGTTGTTGTTTTACCAATTAATGCTCTGAATTTACTTTCAAAATCATATTCAGGTCTTGAGTTTCCAACAAAATCTAAGACAGTCAAACAATCCTTTCCTTCTGCCAAACGTAAACCGCGACCTAATTGCTGAAGAAAAACGGTTAAACTTTCGGTTGGTCTTAAAAATAAAACGGTATCAATTTCAGGAATATCCACACCCTCATTGAAAATGTCAACTACAAATAAATAATTGAATTCTTTTTTCTTGAATTCTTCTCGAATTCTGTCTCTTTCGCTTGCATTTTTAGATGTTAAGTAATTTGCTTTTAATCCTGCCAAATTAAATTTTTCAGTCATAAAAATAGCATGTTCAACAGTTACACAAAAACCGATTGCACGAATGTCATTTATATCATTAAGATATTTATTAAGATTTGTAATTATCTCCCCAACACGAATATTGTTTTTAGTATATAATGCTGTTAGTTCGCTTGCAACATATTTACCCTTTTCCCATTTTACATTTGTCAAATCAATACTATCAGTAATTCCAAAATATTGAAAAGGACTTAACAGTTTTTTATTTAATGCTTCAGGAAGTCTTATTTCTGCTGCAATACGATTACAGAAATCATCTAGAATATTTTCATTATCCATTCTTTCTGGAGTTGCCGTTAATCCTAATAAAACTTTAGGTTTAAAATAATTTAGAAAAGGTCTGTAACTTGAAGCTGATCCGTGATGTGCTTCATCAAGAATAATAAAGTCGTAGTATTCTGGAGAAAGTTTTAAATCTTTTAATCTATTGTTTAAAGTTTGTACTGATACAAAAAGATATTCATTAGAATTGGGCTCAATTCCGTCAACCCATAAATCACCAAAGTTGTTATCTTTTAAAACTCCTTGAAAAGTTGCTTTTGCTTGTTGTAGAATTTCTTTTCTATGTGCTACGAAAAGCAATTTAGAGGATTTATTATTGGTCCTGAAATTCTTGTAGTCAAATGCAGAAATTACAGTTTTCCCCGTTCCAGTAGCAGCTACCAAAAGATTTCTATATCGATTATGAACCGTTCTTTCAACTTCTAGTTTTTCAAGAATTTCCTTTTGATAAGGAAAAGGTTTGATGTCAAAATAAGCTGTAGTAAAAGTATATTCTTTTGAAAATCTTCCTTGTTTAAGAGCATCAACTAATTTTTCAGAATGAATACTTTCATCATATAATTCAAAGTCTGCATTTTGCCAATACGCCTCAAATGTTTTTTTAAATTTATCAATAATATGTCCAACTTCTTTAGTCGTAACTTTTAAATTCCATTCTAGTCCATCAGTTAAAGCTGAACGGGAAAAATTTGAAGAACCAATATAGCCAGTATGAAATCCTGTATTTCTTTGAAATAAATAAGCTTTTGCATGTAAACGCTCATTTCCTGTATTATATGAAACCTTTACTTCTGTGTTTTCTAATGACGCCAAGAATTCAACAGCTTTAGAATCTGTTGCGCCAATATATGTAGTTGTAATGACTCTCAGTTTTCCTCCTCTTTCTGTAAATTCTCTTAATTCACGTTCAAGAATTCGAATACCTTTCCATTTAATAAAAGAAACTAATAAATCAATTTTATTTGAAGATAATATCTCTTTTCGTAATTCACTTTCTAAAGTTGTTCCTGCATTTCCTCCAGTAAAAAGCTCGCTATGAATTAGTCTAGTGTAAGGTGTAATTTCTTTTAAATGTAGATCTAAGTCTTTAAAATGAGCATCGACTTTTGTGAAAACAGCGTTCAATATTTTTCCTTCTGTTTCAATTAAATCGCCTTCAAACTCTTCGTTTTTTAATTCATCTCTTAATAGTTGAATTATCTTATTCGAAATTTTTATTTGATTATCTATTAAATCAATTTCCTTTTGTTTAGGTAAATTTTCTAATGCATATTTGATGACTTTGCCAATATGCTGTGATAATAATTGAGATGCTTCGGCTTTGTCTATTGAAGTCTTTTTTATTTGAAATATATCTTTATCTAATTCGTTTATTTTGTAGTTTATTAGCTTGGTAACTAATTCTTCATATAATCCTTGGTTCATATTTCAAGTTTTAAAAATTCTTCAACGATTGGTAAATCTGCTTCTGCCCAATCAAGGTTTAATAATTGTGATCTTTCTAGTAATCTGTAATCTTTATGTTCTGCTAGTTTGATTTCACCTGAAATATATTGAACTAGGAAAGGAATTAAATTGATTTTGAAAGTACCGTAATCATGAATGTTATTTGATAATTTTTGCAACACCTCAATATTGATATTTATTTCTTCTTTAATTTCTCTTTTGATACATTCTATTTCACTTTCATTAATTTCTAATTTACCGCCAGGAAATTCCCATTTTAAAGGTAATTTCATTTTTTCATTTCTTTGCGCAACGAGAATTTTTTTATCCTTTAAAATAATTGCACAAGTAACATTTATGATTTTAGACATTTTTAATAATGCGGTAAATGATTTATAAATAATAATTTGATAACGAAGTTTAATATTAGTGAAATATAATCACATTAACTATTCTTATTAATTTTTAGGAATAAGATTTTCAGGATAAGCAATATTAAAATAATTTTCAAAAGCTTTACAAAGTAATTCTTTATCTACTTCAAATAATTCGTTCCTAATATCCCAATCTTTAATATTCTCTTCGTCTTGCTCGCAAATCTCTTCACCCACAAGTTTTCTAGTTAATATATCGCTTAGTAAAACATTATCACAGTGATAATATTTTGGATAATATTTCTCAATGAATGCCCAATAATCAAATTTATCGTCATCTTCTTTTTCTTCTTTGCTATCTTTCTCTTCGTATTCTTTAATTACTTCGAATTCTAACCAGCCCATTGCTTCACCAAGTCCTTTGTAAAATGCATTTCTTTCTACCCAAGTTTCGAAAGTATACTTTTTTAAGTTGATGATTTTTTCAAAGTCATTTAAAGGTTCATTATTATGAAATTTCCTTACTGGATCCTTTCCGAAAATTATTTCTGCTAAATATTTCATTTCTTAATAATGGATTTTGGTACTAAAAATATTTTAAAATATGCTTAATTCAAATGTAGTTTTTAGTCGATAATTGAGCCGCTTACAATTGGCCTCGTTAATAATATTTAAAAATTACTATTATTTTAGTTTTAAATTTTTCCATAAAAAACGCCAATCATTTCTAACTGGCGTTAATTTATATTTATAAACTTCTTATGAAAACAAAAGCCCTAGCCCTGATGGGAGCGGCATCCTTTTGTGGCGGGGTTCGCCACAAAAGATATAGTGGACAGCAGGAAATAGCTCCTGAAAATTGAAATTACAATATTTTTAAATTACAAATTACAAGTTGAAAAAGCTCTTCGACTTCGCTCAGAGTGACAAATCTTTGGCGAGTTTCTAGTGTGATTGCTTTCGCCGAGGCGAACAGGTCTTTCCTCAAGAATGACAAGATTGAGATGAGTTTGTGTTTTATTATGTGGTAAAATCATTTTTCTTTATCCTTCTTCCCCCATTTAATTTTCATTTTTCCTTCGTCATCCAGAGCAATTAGATGCAGGACAATTCCGCGGTCGCGAACGGCGTCACGTTCGGCTTTGGTGGCGAGTTTGATGTCGTTTTTGGAGTTTCGGAGCGGGATGGTGAGGGCGAGATTGGTGCCTCGGCCAAAGGAATAAATACCTTCGGCATCGAGGTTTAAGACGCTGGAACTAATGGTGAAATTATTGACATCGATTTGTTCTCCGCGCAATTTTAGAGTACCGGATAAATCGCTAAACGTAATATTCTCGACATCGCGGAACGGAAAAGCAAACTTGCCAATTTTTACGATAGGGTCGAAATTGACCAAAGCGCCCTGATTGACATTGAAAGTCAGATTTCCGTGCATAGAATTGGTGATCAACTCGCCGTTGCTGTTGATAAATCCGGTAACATTGGCCTCGCTGCTGAGTTTTCCTTTGATGTTATTGGGACTAAAAGATTTCACTCCGAAGTTATTAAACGAACGTAAAAAACTCGCAATATCAACACGGTTTACCTGTGCGTTAGAGCTAAAAGCAAAGTTTTTTCCGCTGGGTTGTACTTCGCTGTTAAACGTAATACTTCCACCAGAAGTTTGCAGCGAACCGTTTTTAATCACCAATCTCGAATCGATCATTTGTACGGTTGCGATTGTGTTGGTCGCAGTTAGTTTGTTGTAACTAATTTTATCGGCTTTGATGTCGATTACTACAGCGCATTTGTCGATTGCGGTTCGTATCTGGTTCGAAATTGTGGTTCTTTTATGGGTTTTCGCCGTGGCTTTTGTTTTTTGCGAAGTGGCTAAAACGCCCAGAAATTGTTTCAGATCAATATATGGAGAATAGATTTTCCAGTTTACAATCATTTTTTCGGGCGCATCGTAATAAAGGTTCAGGAAATTGTCGATTTTGCCTTCGATTAAAATTGTGTTTTTAAGATGTTTGTATGTGATTTGTTTGATAAGCAATGCTTTCTCGGTAAAATCAAGGTGAATATTGGTTTTTACGGCATGAACATTTTTTGGGATATAATGAAATGAGGCATCATCAACATCTATTTTGCCAATAAAACGCGGTTTTGTAATGTACAAATCGACGATATCAAACTGAAATTTCAGGTTGGCTTTTGCATGTCCGGCTGAAAACTGAATCCATTTGTCGTTGCTGATTTGGTTGAGTCTTTCTACATCAAAATCAGAACTTACGTTTCCGGTTGCCAATGGTTTTTCGAGATTGTTAATCGCCAACTGCGGAATCGTAAGTGGAATATTCTCGTATTCGCCCACAAATCTGGTCAGAATAATAGCCGAATTGGCGTCGTTGTAACCGTCTTTTGGTTTAAAATTATTGGTAAAAATCCCTTTAAAGTTGCATTTTTTAATTAATCCGTCGGGAATACTCAATTCGTTGTCTTTTATAATGGCCTGAACGACAATTCGTGGATCTCCTTCGGCATTAAAATCGCCTTTTATATCGCAATTTACGTCGATGGGTTGACTCAGATTAAAGCGATTTAATTTAGAACTAATATTTCCGGACAATAAATTCGATGCATTTTGCCATAAAATCGAAGTCCCAATATTGATTCCGAAAAGGGCATTTCCTTTGGCAAGATTAAAAAATGCGGTAATATCAAAAGAATCTGTTCCTATTTTTAGACCTCGGGTTAAGACATCAATTCGTTCTTTTTCGGCAGAATACGCAACATTAAAAGTTCCTTTGAGTTCTTTTTCTTTGGCAAAACTTCCGTGTACGGTATTAAAGGCTAAACTCTTTATTTGAGTATCCAGAAATACATCGGTTTGCCAATTGTCGCCATCAAAATCTACTTTTGTTTTTAAACTGGCAACATCAAAATCAAACAATTTATGCCCAAGCCTATTGTCCAGAATAAAGTGAACATCGTTGAGGTCGATTTGGTCAATGGTAGTTTCGCGATCTGATTTATTTTCGGGCGATTTTTTCTTTTTAGGTTTAAAGATATCGGCGTTCGAATAGCCATCTTCGGCTTTATAAACATAAATATCCGCGTCGTTGATGAGAATTTTATGAATGTTGATTTCGTTTTGCAGTAAACTCCAAACGTTTAATCGGGCTTCGATTTCGTTAGCTTTTAGTAAAGTATGTTTGTGCGTTGCCCATTGATTGTCTTTGAGTTCAACATCTTTTAAGGCCAGAGTAAAATTGGGAAAACCAGTTAAAAATTTATAATGAAAGTCGCCAATATGAAATTTTCCGTTGATGTTTTCATTTATTTTGGTATTGATCTTGGCAATGATTTCGGTTTTATTTTGATTAAAATAAATTGACAATCCACCACAAGCAATCAATAACAATGCGATAAGTCCTAAAATGAAAAAGCCAAAACGCTTAGCATATTTCTTAAAACGAGCCGATTGAAAAAATGTTTTTATGTGCTGTAAGGTTTCTGCCATCGTGAATAATTTTCTGTATCATTAAAGATAAGGTAAAAAACCGACGTTATGTTAAAAAGATAACACAACAACAATGCGTAAGTTAAAACTTATGATTTATAAACATGGGAATGATATAATAAATGACAATGCATTTATAATTAAAACTAATTTAAGAATGGTGTTTGATTAGTATTTAATTTTTAAATTTGTACTCTAGTTTGAAACGAAACAATTCAGACAATAATTTTAAAAGATAAGAAATTATGGCATTAGCAATAACAGATGCTACTTTTGATGAAGTAGTTTTGAAATCAGATAAACCAGTAATGGTAGATTTTTGGGCAGCATGGTGCGGTCCTTGTAGAATGGTTGGTCCAATCATTGACCAAATCAGTGAAGAATATGCAGGTAAAGTAGTTGTTGGTAAAGTCGATGTAGATGCTAACCAGGAATTCGCTGCAAAATATGGTGTGCGTAACATACCTACCGTTTTGGTTTTTCATAACGGTGAAGTAGTAGGAAAACAAGTAGGAGTTGCTCCGAAACAAACCTACGCAGATAGTTTAGACGCTTTGTTGTAATCGTAAGATTATGATTTATATAAAAAAGGTTTGGCGAAAGTCAAGCCTTTTTTATTTGTGTTTTTTTGCCACAGATTAACACAGATTCAAATGATTTTTTTGCCACTAATTACGCTAATTTTTACTAATTATTTTTCTCACGCAGATTTTGCAGATTAAGCAGATAAAAGTGATTTTAAATTAATCCGCAAAATCTGCGTGAGTATATAATATAAAGTAAAGGAAAGAATCATTTCAATCCTTTAATCTGTGGCTAACTTTTTAAGCAGCATCAAAATAAATAATTGGTGAAAATTAGTGCAATTCGTGGCAAACCTTAATTAGAGCAAACTTTAATCGTAAATGTAGTTCCGGATTCAGGTTTTGAGCTTACTTCGATTTTGCAATTGATTGCGGTTGCCAAATCCCTTATTAAATGCAATCCTAAACCAGATTTGATGCCTATAACTTCTGAATCATCATATAAGGCTTTAAATTGTTCCTGAGTTCCGCCTGGACCATTGTCTGAAATGGAGAGGTATTGAGCTTCGTTTTCCTGCCAGGCTTTCCAGATTATTTTTCCGTTTTCTGTTTTTTCTAATGCTTTTATGGCGTTTCCGGTAAGGTTTCTAATAATGGTTTTAAGGTAGTTCTCATCGGTATTTAAGATGATATTGTTTTGATCTTCAAATAATATCCCGATGTTTTCTACACCCGAAAAATGATTTTTCATTTCTTCGAATACAACAGCTATGGAAACTTCTTTAAAATGGGGCTTGAAATTTTCCATTTGGCCCTTGCTCCACAATAAAATATCCTCCATGGACGATAATAAATTCTCAGCTCCGGTTATCACTTTGGTTTGCATTCTTAACGCTGTGGCTTCATCAATGAGTTCCGGACTTTCTTTTTGAAGATGAAGAAAGTGAATTAAATTCGAAACCGGACTTCGTAAATCGTGGTTTAAAATACTAAAGAAACGCGCTTTTATTTTATTGGCTTCATCCAGTTCCTGATTCAAAAGCTGTAATTTCTCATTGGTTTTTTTACGGTTCCGACTTTGTTTGAATAATAATATCAGGATGATTCCAACCAAAATTAATCCTGAAATTAAATAAACTCTTTGTTTTCGCGCATCAGCAATCTGAATGTTTTTTAGTTTGTTTTGCGTCGAAAGATTTTTGATTTCCTGCCCTTTGGTTTTATTTTGATAACGTGCTTCGGCATTGGCAATATTTTGTTTCGCCGATTCCTGCATCATTTCATCATTATGTTTGGTGTAGATTTCGTTGTAATAAAACGCCTCTTTCCAAAGCCCCAATGCGGCATAACTTTGTGATAGTTTTTTATTGATATTTACAAAAGATTCCTTGTCGTAAGTCAAAGCATTTTTTGAAGCATTTTTCAGGATTTCGATTGCTTTTTTATATTCTCCTTTTTCATATAAAACCCTTCCCATTACAGCATTGGCTTCCATAATAATATCCTGATCATTCGATTTTTTTCCCAATAAAACAGCTTTTTTAGCATAACTAAATGCGGTGTTTGTTTGGCCTTCATTGGCATAATATTCAGATACGCTTCGGTTAGCAAAACTTAGATTAAGAAATAAAGAATCTTTTTTGGAAGGATACGTATATATTAAGGTGTAATATTTTTGAATGCTATCCGGATTTTTTAAAGGAACAAAACATTGCAGATAATAGTTGCAGGAAAAAGCACTGATATAAGGTGACGTTTTGATATAAGGCCGGGCATAATTTAAATATTCAATCGCCTTATTAAATTGTTTCATCTTGGTATAAGCAGCCGCAATCTGACTGTACGAAACACCAATTGTTTCATCATTGGCTATCGTTTTTTTGAGCTGTTTTTTGTAATTAATCGCTTTTAGCTGATAATCAATAAAGGTTTCATATTGGGCATTATCAAGGTAATATTCGCCAAGACTTCCGTAGAGTACAGATTTTGTATACGTACTTTTTGTAGTGTCAAGAACTTGTTTGATGTAGGTTACTAATTCTTTTCTTTTAGATGTTTCATTCAGCGCATAATAAGCATAATTAAGGCGCATTAAAATAGAAGTTTCATTTTTAAGATGCCTCGCCTTTTGTGCATATTGTAAGGCAATTTCATAATTTGCTAAAGCGTTTTTTGTCTGATTATTATTGAATTCGTATGCATTTCCTTTTAAAAAATAAAATCTTGATTTGTAGGCCAGCTGATTTTTAGAAAGGTCAATTCCTTTTTGTGCAACGATTAAAAGTTTAGGATAATCTTCAGCATCTAAAACTTCATTGCTATATTTTAGCCAGGCTTTTAGTTTTTCATTCGGGTTTTGATAACTTACCAAATTAGGTTCCTGCTGTGCAAAAACAGTTAGGTTGATGAAAAACAAAAACAAGAACCTCATTTTTTTCATGAGAACAGGTTTAGGTTTTCCTTATAACTTCTGCCAACCGGAATCGAAATGTTATTGTTTAGAATAATTTCGGTTGAATTTATCTTTTGAATAAACTGTTTCTGAACCGCAAAACTACGATGAATCCTGATGAAAGACTGAAAGTGATCTTCTTTCAACAAATTGCCAATGCTTGATAAAACGCAATGTCTTTTTTTATCGGTAATAATCAAAGTATAATCTTTTAAGGCCTCAAGATATAAAATTTCATGTAGTTTAACTTTTGTCTGTTCGTGACCTTCTTTTATATAAATCGTATCGCCGCCAATACTGGCTTCAAAAAGAGATGCTTTGAGTTTGATTTCCATAAACTCTTCGATACGGCTTACGGTTTGTGCAAAGCGATCCAGTTTCAAGGGTTTTACAATAAAATCTAACGTTTCGATCTCAAAACTTTCTACAGCATGTTCAGGATGTGCGGTGATAAAAATACAAACCGGAATTTCTAAGGCCTTTTTTCTAAACTCAATTCCGTTTAAACCCGGCATATCAATATCCAAAAATAAAATGTCGACTTTTTCTTTTTCGATAAACAGAACAGCTTCTTCAGCCGATTCAAAAACACCCAGAATATCCAGAAGCGGAAATTTTTTGGCAAACGACAATACCGTCAATCTGTCTATTTCGTCATCGTCGATAATAATACAAGTGTATTTTTTAGCCATTTTATTCGGTTTTACGTCGTCTGTCTATTTAAAATGTTGTTTGTCTATTAGTGGTTTTTCGGCACATTTTAATCCTGCAAATTTGTCTTGTAATTGAGTCATCAGATAAAAAGAAATATTCTTTTATGATCATTTGATTATTGCAAAAATAATGTTATTGAATTAAATACGAATCATTTAGCCAAATTTAAAAACCAAAATTATCATGAAATTTTCAAAAACCATTTTTACCATTTTATTAGTTGCCATTGCTACCATTTCATGCAGCAGCGATGACGGGACCGACGGAGTAAACGGAGTTGACGGACAAGCAGGTCCGGCGGGAGCAGCAGGAACAGCAAATGTTATTTATAGTGCGTGGCTAACAGCTCCAACGGCAGTTGCAGAGATAATAGACGGAACTTCAGGAATGTCTACATCGATTAATGCACCACAACTATCAGAAGATATTCTGTCAAAAGGAACCATATTGGTTTATGTGTCTTTTGGATCAGGTACATATGCACTGCCTTATACATCAACAGCCGGCGGATTTGTTAATACGATTACAGCTATTTCTACAGCAAAGAAAATTAAACTTTTCAGATTCAGACACGATCAGGCCGCAACAGTAAATCTTCCAACATCACTTAGCTGGCGCTATATTTTGATTCCCGGAGGTGTTGCTGCAACAACAGGAAAAGCAGTAAAAACAGATTACACTAAAATGAGTTACGAAGAAGTGTGCGCACATTTTAATATTCAGCAATAAAAATCCATCTATTCAATCCTATAAAATCACTAAAATTAATTATTATGAAAACTATAAAAACTCTTTTTACCATTTTATCAGTTGCATTATTAACCATTTCGTGCAGCAGCGATGACGATAAAGAAGAAGCTGTTAAGTATAACGAAGAAAATCCTCTTGATGCTTATATGGCTGGTTCAGGATTTAGCCAGAAAGCAGTTGATGTCAAAAATTCAGGAATTTACGAGTACGGTTTTAGTTTTAAGCCAACAGTAACGGGTAAAATAAATGCTCTCGTGGTAAAAATTCCAGATGTAAATGCTGCTTTAAGAATCACTTTATGGGATGCGGCTACCAAAACCGTTATAAAATCTGAAACGATAAATGTACCAACCGCAAATGTTACCATAGAAAAAGCAATTACACCAATTGCCCTAACAAAAGACAAAGAGTATTTCTTTACCGTAAACAGCGACGATTGGATCAACAGAACAAAAACAGACGGATCTGCTGCGACGTATCCTATTACGGCAGGAAATATAGTAATTACGGGATATGCGTATATTTCAAGTACAGCTTCAGAAACTATTTTCCCAACCAATGCGCGTAATACTTATTATGCCGGAGATATGACTTTTAAATTTCAGCAAACTCAATAATTTTATTTTTGGATAGTTAGAATTAGTATGTTTGGAAAAGGTCTGGCAATAGTCAGACCTTTTTTTAGAATTTAACGTAAATTTGATAACATTTTTTTAGATAATTAATCACTTTAAATATTTGAATATGAAAGCAATATGTTTATTAATCGTAATGTTGAGCACTACAATTGTTTTAGCTCAAAACAAAGAAGAAGCACTTAAAAAAATTATTGAGCAGCAGGAATTAGACTGGAACAAAAATGATATGAAATCTTTTTCTCAGGCCTTTAGTGAAGACGCTGTCTTAATCAATTTTTTAGGAATGTACTGGAAAGGGAAACAAGAAATAATAACTCAGTTTTCTCATATTAACGAATGCTGTATTAAACCAACAGCAGTAAAATTGGACTGGATAGATGCTAAATTTTTATCAGAAAATGCGGCTTATGCACATATAAAAGAAACTTTGACTGCAAAAGAAGATTATGCTGTTCCGGGAGGAGTTGTTAAAAAAAGAACCGTAAATACTAAATTTATAACGGCAGTTTTTGAAAAACAGAATAGTAGCTGGAAAATTACTACTATGCAGGTAACTCAGGTAAATGCTCCGCCAAGATAATTTCGAAATAACCCGTTTAAAAAATTAGCGACTCCGATAGCCATCGGGATAAATGATTACACAGATTAAAAAAAAATCATTTTAATCTGTGTAATCTGTGGCAATAAGAATTTTAATTCGTGCTAATTCGTAGCAAACTTTTTTTATTTTTACAGATCTAACATTCCTTTAAAAATGAAAATTTTCTACAGCTTTCTTTGTCTTCTCGCATTTACTGCAATCGGTTTTTCTCAATCGAAACAAAAAGAAAATCTTCTTTTAGAAAACGGTGTTTCGGAACAATTGGCTATTTTTCGAAAAAAACAAGTTTCAGATGTTCGCTATGATTTGGGATTTGAAATTCCGGCTAAGAAAACCGAAGATATCAAATCAGATTTGAAACTACATTTGACTTTGTCAGATTTGAGTCAGTCCTTATATTTAGATTTTAAAGAGAAAACATCCAACATAAAATCAATTCAGGTAAACGAAAAAAGTATTGCCATTGTTCACGAAAAAGGTCATATTGTTATTGCTCCCGAAGTTTTAATTTTAGGAAAAAATACAGTTGCGATTTCATTTACAGCTGGAAATTTATCACTAAACCGAAACGATGATTTTCTCTATACATTATTAGTTCCGGATCGTGCCAGTACATTATTTCCTTGTTTGGATCAGCCAAATATCAAAGCCACTTATAAACTGAATTTAACTGTGCCTAAAGACTGGACAGTTTTGGCTGGAGCCGATGTAAAAGAGAAAGTCGAAAAAGGAGATTTTACGAGTTATACTTTTGGAGAATCAGATAAAATGAGTACGTATTTGTTTTCGTTTGTGGCCGGAAAATTTAAATCAGTAACGAAGAAACCAGGAAACCGTGAAATGACAATGTTGTATCGCGAAAACAATCCGGAAAAATTCAGAGTAAGTGCTGACACTATTTTTAATTTACACCAACAATCGTTAGACTTTTTAGAAAAATATACAAACTATCCATTTCCGTTTAAAAAGCTCGATTTTGCTTCAATTCCTGTTTTTCAATATGGCGGAATGGAACATGTTGGGGCGATTCAGTACAGAGAATCGACTTTGTTTTTAGATAACAGTTCAACCGACAGCGAGAAATTAGATCGTGCAAAACTGATTGCACATGAAACCTCGCATATGTGGTTTGGCGATTTGGTCACTATGAAATGGTTTGACGATGTCTGGATGAAAGAGGTCTTTGCCAATTTTATGGCAGATAAAATCATGAATCCAATTTTCCCGAAAGTCAATCATAATCTACAATTTTTAACAGCGCATTATCCTAACGCTTACGCGGAAGATCGTTCATTGGGCACACATCCGATAAAACAGCATTTGGCTAATTTAAAGGATGCGGGTTCACTTTACGGCGCCATTATTTATAACAAAGCACCTATTATGATGCGCCAGCTTGAAGCTTCGATGGGAAAAGAAGCTTTTCAGAAAGGAATCGAAAAATACATTAAAAAATACGCTAACGACAATGCCGACTGGAACAATCTGGTAGAAATTCTGGATGCCGAAACGCCGCTGGATATGCAAAAATGGAGTGAAGTTTGGGTAAATAAATCAGGAAGAGGCATTTTTACAGATAAAATAGAATACGATTCTCAAAACAAAATTAAAAAATTTGAAATAAGCCAGGAAGCCGAAGATAAATCAGGGAATATCTGGCCTCAGATTTTTGAGATTGGGCTGGTTTATCGCGATCAGGTAAAAGTGATCAGCGTCAATATTAAAGATCAAAACCTATCATTGAAAGAAGCAATAGGGCTTGAAAAACCGCTTAGTTTCATTTACAACTATAATGGTTTTGGTTATGGTGTTTTTCCGCTTGACGGAAATACTTTAGAATCTGTTTTGAATTTGAAAGATGAGGTAGCAAGAGCCTCAACATATATTAATATTTATGAAAATACCTTAACAGGAAATGTGGCTCCATCAAAAGCTTTTGATTGTTTTTTAAAAGGAATTCAGCAGGAAGAAAACGAATTGGTTCTAAAAACAATTACCAACCAGACAAGTAATGTGTTTTGGAAATTCCTGACAACAAAACAACAAAACAAAGCGCAGAAACAATTGGAGGATGTTTTGTACAAACGTTTGCAAGCCAATTTACCAAGCAATATCAAAAAGACATTATTTAATTTATTCAGTTCGATTGCGTATTCAAATTCGGCGAAAGCCAAATTATATTTGTTATGGAATAAGGAAAAGGTAATTCAAAGCTTAAAATTAAATGAAGACGATTATACCAATATGGCAATGAATCTGGCGATATTTAAACATGCTAAAGCCGATGAAATTCTGAGTAAAGCAAGAACAGCAATCACAAACCCGGACAAACAAAAACGATTTGACTTTTTGCTCCCGTCTTTATCAAAAGACGAATTGGTTCGTGATGCTTTTGTAAAATCATTGAAAGATGATGAAAACAGAGAAAAAGAATCATGGGTTGCTGTAGGTTTGGCCAATATCAATCATCCGTTGCGTCAGGAAAGTGCTCAAAAATATATTAAATTTTCATTAGATTTGGTCGAAGAAATTCAGCGAACCGGAGATATTTTCTTTCCAAAAGACTGGCTGAATAATACAATTGGGAAATATTCTTCGAAATATGCTTTTGATGAAGTACAGCGATTCTTAAAAGAAAACCCTAATTTTAGTCCTATATTAAAAAGAAAATTGCTGCAGGCCACAGACGCTTTATACCGCGCACAAAATATTAAAAAAGAAACCGAATGAAAATCGAATCGGAAATAGAGAAAGTATCCAGTTTTCAGCATCTCGAAATGCTGGCAAATCAGGTTGTAGAAGGTTTTATATCCGGAATGCACAAGAGTCCGTTTCATGGGTTTTCGGCAGAATTTGCTGAGCATAAAGTGTATAATGCAGGCGAAAGCACCAAACATATCGACTGGAAATTGTTTGCCAAAACGGACCGTTTGTATACCAAACGTTTTGAGGAAGAAACCAATTTGCGATGTCATCTTATTGTCGATAATTCGTCGTCGATGCATTATCCGGAACTAAAATCAGGTCAGCCTTTTTATGAAAAGAAGATTGGTTTTGCGGTTTTGGCTTCGGCAGTTTTAATGAATATTTTAAAGAAACAGCGCGATGCCGTGGGTTTAAGTGTTTTCTCGGACAGTTACGAATATTATGCCCCCGAAAAAGGAAGCGATCGCCATCATAGAATGTTGCTCAATAAACTGGAGCAATTATTAGAACAGCCAAAAGTCAAAAAAACTACTGATACAATCACGTATTTGCATCAAATTGCAGAAAAAATGCACCGTCGTTCGATGATCATCATATTTACAGACATGTTTCAGTCAGAAGATGATGAAAAGCTATTTAATGCCTTGCAACACCTTAAACACAATAAACATAAGGTAGTCTTGTTTCATGTTGTGGATGATAAAACAGAGCTTAAATTTGATTTTGACAATACGCCAAGAAAGTTTATCGACTTAGAATCAGGTGAAGAAGTATCTATTTTTGCCGATAATGTAAAAGTAGAATATGAAAAGAGGGCAGAGGAGTACTTTAAAAAACTCTCTTTGACTTGTGCAAAGAACCAAATTAAATACGTTCCGGTGAATGTAGGCGATAATTTTGAAAAAATATTGACCACATATTTGGTTGAAAAACAAAACTTTGGCTAATGATTTGAAAATATATTTAATTTTTTTTAGCAAAACGCTTGCAGAAATGAAATTCTGTACTATCTTTGCAACCGCAATAACGCAGAGGTTTGGTAGTTCAGTTGGTTAGAATACATGCCTGTCACGCATGGGGTCGCGGGTTCGAGTCCCGTCCAGACCGCAATATTGGGAAAAGCCTTTCTTAACAGAAAGGCTTTTTTGCCCAAATACGGTATCTAAGATTAGTTGTGTTGTTTTGCTACGACTTTGTAACTCGTAGCTGGTTTAGTAGTTAGACCAATGAAAAGCTTTCCACTTTTGTGGATGGCTTTTTTGATTTATAGCCTTTTGGCAAATCCCCTATTTTATTTATAAATCCAGGATAAGTCCCTATTTTGTATTGAATCCTTTTTAGATATAGCCTGTGGTTTCGATCACGGGGATACGCATTGTGATCCTGATTTTTTTTACTTTTAATTACACAGGGATAAAGTCCGCAAAGTTCTGTATTGACGGCTTTGTGAGCTTTCTGTTTTTAAAAGCATTCTTAGTCGAAAAAACTTTGTGCTTTTTATGGTAAGATACTTACTTAGTGCTTTTTTTGTGTTGTATATAGGGGTTTTTCATAGAGTGTGAATGAAGTATATTTTCATCCTTATATATTAAGGTAAGATGTGTTCTTAAAACACTAAATAGTTATTTTAATTTTTTCGACAGTATTAAGTTTGGTTTGATTAAATATATAAGTATGTTGTTTTTATTTCTTCTCGAGTTTTGTGTGAAATGATTTTTTATCTCGTACTATTTTGGAATCGATAAATAAATAGTTTTCATAAAATGGCAACCGTTAGTCAGGTTAATGGTTTTGGTGTTTTTGATACATATATAATAGGTAGCTAAACGGGAATCTGCTTTTGAAATTTGAATTCGAGTGCTGGTGAGCAGGTAAGGCAATTTAGGAAATTTGAAATTTAGTTTTAATGAGTAGTTTAATCTTGTTTCCGATGCTTTGGGGTGTTCTGGTCTTTTGGGTCTCCTGATAGCGATCTTGACCGACACAAAAGGATTTCCTCTCGAAGTCTCGGGAATATCGGGGCAAGGGCAGTAGTTCTCAAGATAAACATTAAGATGAGAGAAACTGCTTCAAAAGAAGAGGCTTTGCGTCTTTGTGCGATAAAAATGAACTTTGAGTCTTCGTGGCATGCTGATTCAGAAGGATTGATATATTTGTTGTCAAGAAATCAATATCCGCTCAATAAAGTTGTGAAGTCAATAAAAGCAGTAGTTGTTTAAGAACTGCTATTACGAAAAACACATCTCAAATCAGAAAATTCCTAAAATCTATAAAAAAGACAGGTTGTTAAGTTTTGTGTTATCAGAGTGTTAAGAAAAAGTTTTAAAAAAGATGGAAAATATATAATAAAAAGGCTTGTAAATGTAAATAAAGGGTCTACTTTTGC
>Ga0247740_1000195_pt1 | contig 32635 bp, 30 predicted proteins | sample UWRJL148409B2_FD_180942 | JGI IMG/M metagenome (GOLD analysis project Ga0247740, IMG submission 180942) | Plant litter microbial communities from Arlington Agricultural Research Station in Wisconsin, United States - UWRJ-L148-409B-2 | ecosystem: Environmental > Terrestrial > Plant litter >...
GTGATGCCGCTGTCTTTAGCGGCGCGGATAACGCGTACTGCGATCTCTCCGCGGTTAGCGATGAGAACCTTGGAGATGCGAGCCATAGTCCCCTAGCTTATGGGGCTGCGAGGGCTCTCAATTTGGTTGCTGTCTACAAGAATGACGGATGCCACCCTGAGGAGCCCTACAACCCGCGGTTCCAGAGGGTGTGCCAGCGCACTCCGAATTCGAGCAGTAGTTCGCGAAGCAGGGCGACCGAGAGGCCGACCACGGCGTGCGGGTCGCCCCGCACCTCGCTGATAAAGGGGGCGCCGAGGCTGTCGATGGTGAACGCTCCCGCGACCTGCAGCGGCTCACCGGTCGCCACGTAGGCATCGATCTCGTCATCGCTGATGTCGGCGGCGAACCGCACGCTCGAGGTGGAGACCCCGCCCGTGGCGCCGGCCGCCACCCCGCCACGGTGGTCGATGAGCCAGTGTCCCGAGTGCAGCTCGCCCTCGCGGCCGCGCTGCAGCAGCCAGCGCTCGCGGGCCACGGCGGGCTCGTGCGGTTTGCCGTAGACGATGCCGTCGAGCTCGAAGGCGGAGTCGCCACCCAGGATGAATCCGTCGATCGGTGCGCCGTCGACCGTGCGGCCCACCACGGCCTCGGCCTTGAGCCGGGCCAGCAACAGCACCATCTCTGGAGCGGTGAGCGGCCCCGCGGCCGCCACCGCGGCATCCTCGTCGACATTCGAGGCCAGCAGAACAGGCTCGACCCCCACCGCGCGCAGCGTCGCGAGCCTGGCCGGTGACGTGGACGCGAGGTAGAGACGCACGCTGACTCCTAAACTCGTGTAATGGCTGAATCGCACGCAAAAGAACTAGAGCTCGACGTTACCAACATCGCGCACGGCGGAATCTCCGTCGCGCGCCACGACGGCCGGGTGATCTTCGTCAGCGACGCGATCCCCGGTGAGCGCGTTCTCGCGCGCATCACCGAGGACTCGAAGAAGTCGTTCTGGCGCGCGGAGACCGTGAAGGTCATCGAACCGAGCGAGCACCGCCAGATGCACGTCTGGTCGTCGGCGAGCGTCGCGCGCGCCCCCGAGAACCGCGCCGGCGGTGCCGAGTTCGGCCACATCGAGATCGGGCACCAGCGCGAGCTGAAGCGCCAGGTCGTCGTCGACTCGCTGCAGCGCTTCGCCAAGGTCGATTCGCCGATCGCCAACGACGTCACCGTCGAGGCCATCCCCGGCGCCGAAGACGGCACCGGCTGGCGCACCCGCGTGCGCCTGCACGTCGACGCGACCGGCCGCCCCGGCCCCTACGCCGCCCGCTCGCACACGGTCATCGCGGTGACCGAGCTGCCGCTCGCGACCGCCGCCGTGCAGGAGGCCGCCCCGCTCGCCGCCAAGTTCGTTGGCGAAGAGAACGTCGACATCGTGCAGGCGTACGACGGCGTGGCACGCCTCGTCATCGGCGCGCAGAAGCCGTCGACCATCACCGAGGTCGTGGGCGACCGCGAGTTCCGCCTCGCAGACACCGGATTCTGGCAGGTGCACACGCACGCCGCGCAGACGCTCACGACGGCCGTGCAGGAGGCCATCGACGCGGCCCTGTTCGACCCGAAGGCGCACAACCTCGACCTCTACGGCGGGGTCGGACTGCTCGCCGCCGCCGTCGCCGACCGCTTCGGTTCCGGCACCAAGATCACCAGCGTCGAGAGCGACGCCACGGCCACCGGCTTCGCCGCCCGCAACCTCGCGGAATGGATCGGGGCGGATGCTGCGACGGGACGGGTGGAGCGCTGGATCGCACAGCTCGCGGCCACCGCCAACGCGCACGACCGCGCACGCCTGCGCTCCGCCACCATCGTGCTCGACCCGCCCCGTTCGGGCGCGGGCAAGCAGGTCGTGCAGTCGATCGGCGGCCTGCAGCCGGCGCAGATCGTCTACGTCGCCTGCGACCCCGTGGCCCTCGCCCGCGACATCGGTCTGTTCGCCGAGCGAGGCTACGATCTGACCGGTCTGCGTGCGTTCGATCTGTTCCCGCACACGCACCACGTGGAGGCCGTCGCGACACTCACCCGTCGCTAACGGTATTATCTCGAGGCGTCCGCTGTGTCGACGTGCACGACGGTTTCTCGCCATGAGACTATTGCTGTGACAACCCGTGTCCAGGCGGTTGTCACACGCAGCAGACAGGATCGACATGGAGCAGCAGACGGCCACCACGGCGGGTGAGCCCGCGGCGATCGCCGCCGTGCGCGTCGCCGTCGTCGACGACCACGAATCCGTTCGCCTCGGTCTCAAGGCCGCCTTCATCGACGAGGGTTACCAGTTTCTGATCGCCGCGGCCAATGTCAACGAACTCGTCGACGGACTCGACGGTCGTGAGTGCGACGTGGTCGTGCTCGACCTCTCCCTCGGCGACGGATCGAGCGTCACCGAGAACGTGAAGCGCGTGCAGGCCCTCGGGTCCGCCGTGCTCGTGCACTCGATCGCCGACCGTGTCGCCTACGTGCGCGAGGCGCTCGCCGCGGGTGCGGCCGGCGTCATCCCGAAGTCGTCGGCCACCCGCACGGTGATCGCGGCGGCCGCCAGTGTCGCGCGCGGCGAAGTGCTCAACAACCTCGAATGGGCGACCGCGATCGACGCCGACGGCGACTTCGCGAGGGCCGAGCTGGGTCGCCGCGAGCGCGAGATCCTGCACCTCTACGCCTCGGGTCTGCCGCTCAAGCTCGCCGCGCAGCAGCTCGGCATCAGCTATTCCACCGCGCGCGAGTATCTCGACCGCATCCGAGTCAAGTACGTCGAAGTGGGGCGGCCGGCGCCGACCAAGGTCGACCTCCTGCGCAGGGCCGTGGAAGACGGCATCCTTCCGGGACTCGACTCGGACGGCGGAGATGGCCACTAGGCCGGCGCCTCCCCGGATCGTCCCCCCGGGCAAACGCAGCCCGATCAGCCGGCTCCAGATCGAAGGACTCGCATCGCGCCTCGTCGCGGTGTTCGGCATCGTCTTCGGGCTACAGACGCTGCCCGTGCTTCTCGCGCAGATCGACGCGTCCCAGCCGCTGTGGGCCTGGATCATCGTGCCGTCGCTCTACGGCAGCATCGTGGTCGCGTTCATCGCCGCGATGGCCCAGCGCTGGGTGGTGGGCACGAACATCGTCGTCGCCGCGATCTACCTGGTGGCTCTCGCGACCTGGCCGCTCGTGATCATCGCCCCGAGCGACAGCCAGCTCGACCGGTACTGGATCTACTTCCTCATCACGTACGCGACGGCCGCCGCGACGGTCGGCTTCAGTCTCCCGATCGCCACCTGCTACCTGTTCGCCGCGCCCACCATCTACGGCTTCATCCGCATCACCCCGCAGGGCGGCAACGCGACGGTGCTCGAGGCCACGCTCGAGACCGTCTACTCGATCCTCATCGGAGGCGCGGTCGTGCTCATCATCACGCTGCTGCGGCAGGCGGCGGCCGCCGTTGACGTCGCGCAGTCCGCCGCGCTCGACCGCTACTCGCTGGCGGTGCACGCGCACGCCACCGAGATCGAACGCGTGCAGGTCGACTCGATCGTGCACGACAGCGTGCTGACCACGCTGCTCTCCGCCGCGCGCGCGTACTCGCCCGAGGCCAAGCGCATCGCGTCGACGATGGCCTCGAACGCGATCGGCCACCTGCGCGAGGCGGCTCTGGTGAACCCCGACGACGGCGGTACCGTGCGGCTCTCGGCGGTCTCGCGCCGCATCTCGGAGGCGGCGTCGAGCATGAGCGCGCCGTTCGAGCTGCGCACCCGCGACGTCTCCGCCCACACGATGCCGCTGCAGGCCGCGGAGGCCGTCTACTCGGCCGCGGTGCAGGCGATGGTCAACAGCCTGCAGCACGCCGGCCAGGATCCGCGGGTGAGCCGCTGGGTCACCATCCGCAGCGCACTGCCGTCGGGTATCGAGGTCGAGGTCGGCGACACCGGGGCAGGCTTCTCGTTCGTCGACCTCCCGGCCGAGCGTATGGGCCTCCGCGTCTCCATCGTCGAGCGCGTCACCAACGCTGGCGGCGCGGTCGAGATCGACTCCGCGGTCGACGAGGGCACCGTCATCGCGATCCGCTGGCCGCGGCCGGAGGTTCCCGGCGCGCTCGACGACCGAGCGAAGAGCCCGTTCGCCGACGGGGGGTTCGTATGATCATCGGAATCCCGCGGTTCATCATCGTCGGCATCGGCGCCTCGTTCTCGGTCTACCACGTCATCCTCGGGCTGATCACGCTCGGCATTCCCGAGTCGCCCGCGCCGGTCATTGCGGCGATGGTGCTCTACCTCGGAGCCACGGTGCTCAGCCTGCTGCGTTTCGGCCCGCCGCGTATGCCGATCTGGATGGCCGCCTTCAACGTCGCCGTCGTGATCACCGTCCCCCTGTTGGTGACGAGTCAGCTCGACCCCGACCGCGAGGGCGGCAACGGCTACGCCACCTGGTACATCGCCGCGGTCGGCACCCTGATGGCCATCACGTCGACCCGCAGGCGCCACCTGTTCGCCTGGGTCGGTATCGCCTTCCTCGTGCTGCAGTCGGTCGTCTGGGGCGGACCCGGCACCCTCGTCGAACTCGGGGTCATCGGTAGCGTGTCGTGGGTCGTGATCTCGCACGTACTGAGCCGGTCGATCGCGAAGGCGACGAAGGACGCGCGCCGCTTCGCCTACGCCGAGCGGGAGGCGGCCGACTGGCAGGCGGCCCAGGAGGCGCACGTGTTCGAACGCCAGTTCCGTCTCGGGCAGACCAGCTCAATGGCGCTGCCGATGCTGCGCCGCATCGAGTCGGTGGCGGGCGACCTCGCTGAGATCGACCGGCAGGAGTGCCTCTACCTCGAGGGCGCTATCCGCGACGAGATCCGCGGCCGCAACCTGCTGAACAACGCCGTGCGCGAGCAGGTCATGCTTGCCCGGCGGCGCGGCGCCATCGTCACGCTGCTCGACGAGGGCGGCATGGACACCGTGGTCGAACCCGCTCGCGACCGCGTGCTCACCCAGCTCGCCGAGGCGATGCGGGGCAGCTCGGCCGACAAGATCATCGTGCGCACAGCCAACGAGGGCTCCGACATCGCGATCACCGTGGTCGGCTTGCGCAGCTCGGGTGCCGACGGCGCCGAGTCTGCGGGCATGGACCTCGACGACGACGAAGACGACGAAGTCGACCTCTGGCTCGAGATCCCGCGCGCGTAACGGGCGCGCGTAACGGGCGCGCGCAACGGGCAGAGAGTCCTACTGTGCTTGTCTTAAGGACTTCGTCCTTAACTGACTACAGGGCCGGAGACGAAGCTCCGACCCTGTGTCAAAATCCGAGTCAGGATGCTAACCCGAATAGCACCCTGACTCGCCTCCATGAGTTAGCCCGCTTACCCTAGTCGGCTAACAAATGGTGGTGTAACTCGATGAGAGACACCTAGCACTAGTAATAATGCCGTCTCGTCCACCCCTCCGCAGTCGTCATTTAGGGGGACAGTAGGGGTACAGTTTTGCACCCCGGGTAGTGCGATGCCAGTAATTTACCGGGATTACCTAGATTTCGCCATCGAAAACCGGGGTACATCGGGCGATTGACGGCTGTTTAGTCCCGAGTTTGTTCGCAATCCTGACGAAACCGGTGCATCTCGGTGCGCACGGCGACGGTCGCGTGTACACCCGCCGGTAGTCAACTGGGTAGTCGGCAAAACCCCAAGACCAGTAGTCGGATCAGCGGGGGAGGCCGCGCCAGCTGTCGAGGCCGCGCACGATCGGGGTGCGGATGGCGCGCTGGCTGCGCTGCCAGACGGTAGGGCCGGATGCAACGTGCCGCTCGTTGTCGCTCGCGAGCTCCTCGAGGGCGGCTCCGAGCACGGCGGTCACCGCGGCGACCTCGGCCGCGGTCGGGTCGCCCGCCACGATCGTGAACGACGGGCTCGCAGCATCCGGAGCCTGCTGGGCGTCGCTCACAGCGGGATGTTCCCGTGCTTCTTGGGCGGGAGCGTGGCGCGCTTGGTGCGCAGCGCACGCAGCGCCTTGATGATCGCGACACGGGTGGCCGCCGGCTCGATGATGCCGTCGAGCTCGCCGCGTTCGGCCGCGAGGAACGGGCTCGCCACGTTGTAGGTGTACTCGTTGGCGAGCTTGGTGCGCACGGCCGCGACGTCTTCACCGGCCGCTTCGGCCGCCTTGATCTCGTTGCGGTAGAGGATGTTGACGGCGCCCTGGCCGCCCATCACCGCGATCTCGGCGGTCGGCCAGGCGTAGTTGAGGTCGGCGCCGAGCTGCTTCGACCCCATCACGATGTAGGCCCCGCCGTAGGCCTTGCGGGTGATGACGGTGACGAGAGGCACGGTGGCCTCGGCGTAGGCGTAGAGCAGCTTCGCGCCGCGGCGGATGACGCCGGTCCACTCCTGGTCGGTGCCGGGCAGGTAGCCGGGAACGTCGACGAGCGTGATGATCGGGATCGAGAACGCGTCGCAGAAGCGCACGAAGCGCGCCGCCTTCTCGCCGGCCTCGATGTTGAGCGTTCCGGCCATGGCGTTCGGCTGGTTGGCGACGATACCGACCGAGCGACCCTCGACGCGGCCGAAGCCGACGACGATGTTCGGCGCGAACAGCGGCTGGGTCTCGAGGAAGTCGCCGTTGTCGACGATGTGCTCGATGACGGTCTTGACGTCATAAGGCTGGTTCGGGCTGTCGGGGATGAGCGAGTTGAGCTTGCGGTCCTCGTCGGTGATCTCGAGCTCGACCGCTCCGTCGTACACCGGCAGCTCGGCCAGGTTGTTGTCGGGCAGGAAGCTGATGAGCGCCCTGGCGTAGTCGAGCGCGTCGCTCTCGTCGCTCGCGAGGTAGTGCGCGACACCGGAGATGCTGTTGTGGGTGAGGGCGCCGCCGAGCTCCTCCATGCCGACGTCTTCGCCGGTGACGGTCTTGATCACGTCGGGGCCGGTGACGAACATCTGGCTGGTCTTGTCGACCATGATGACGAAGTCGGTGAGGGCGGGGGAGTAGACCGCGCCGCCGGCCGCCGGGCCCATGATGATGGAGATCTGCGGGATGACGCCCGAGGCCTGGGTGTTGCGGCGGAAGATCTCGCCGTACTTGCCGAGGGCGACGACGCCCTCCTGGATGCGCGCCCCGCCGGAGTCGAGCATGCCGATGATCGGTACGCCGGTCTTGATCGCGTGGTCCATGACCTTGATGATCTTCTCGCCGGCCACTTCGCCGAGCGAGCCGCCGAAGATCGTGAAGTCCTGGGCGTAGACGGCGACCTGGCGCCCGTGGATGGTGCCGAGCCCGGTGACGACCGCGTCGCCGTAGGGACGCTTCTTCTCCATGCCGAAGGCGTGGGTGCGGTGGCGCACGAACTCGTCGAGTTCGACGAACGACCCGTGGTCGAGCAGCTCCTCGATACGCTCGCGGGCGGTCTTCTTGCCGCGCGCGTGCTGCTTCTCGATGGCGGCCTCGCCGCTCGCCGTCACCGCCTCGTGATACCGGACCTTGAGGTCGGCGAGCTTGCCCGCGGTGGTAAAGAGGTCGGGATTGGCGTCTTCTAGATTCACGGTTTCACTCTACTGGTGCCCCTTCCGCGCCAGCGGCTGCCGAAACGTACAGAAACGCCAGCGTTCGCTTGCACGGATGTCGCGAACTCGTCATTCTCCGTTCACCGGGCCGTCGCCTCCCCGGTCATTTCGCCGCCGTAACGTCACCACATTGGCAGCCATCCGGGCGCCGGATGCGGAGACCCGAGTTGCAGCTTTCGACCGAGATCGTCGCCGTCATCCCGGCGCGTGGTGGGTCGAAGGGCGTACCCCGGAAGAACCTGCGCGAGGTGGGCGGCGTTCCGCTCATCGTGCGCGCGATCCGCAGCGCGCAGGCCGTCGCGGCCATCGACCGGGTCGTCGTCTCGACCGACGACGACGAGATCGCCGCCGTCGCCTTCGCCGCGGGGGCGGACGTCGTCGACCGGCCGGCAGAGCTCGCCGGCGACGAGGCGAGTTCAGAGGCGGCGCTGCTTCAGGCCCTCGACGCCCTCGACGAGCGCGGCATCGACACGCGCATCCTCGTCTTCATCCAGGCCACCAGCCCGTTCATCGACCCGGCCAGCCTCGACGAGGCGATCGACCGGGTCGAGACCGACGCCGACGTAGTGTTCTCGGCGGTCGAGACCCACGCCTTCCTCTGGCAGGTCGGCGAGGCGGGAGCGGTCGGGGTGAACCACGACCACTCGTTCCGCCCGCGCCGCCAGGACCGCGACGCGCAGTTCCAGGAGACCGGCGCGTTCTACGTGATGCGCGCCGCCGGCTTCCGCGCCGCGGGGTACCGCTTCTTCGGCACCGTCGGCGTCGTGACCGTCGACGAACGGCACGCGATCGAGATCGACACGGTCGAACAGTTGGCCGTGTCATCCGTTCTCGCGAGCGCTTTTGATCCGGATGCGCCCGACGACGTCGCTTCCGAGACGCCTGCCGCGCCGACGGCCATCGACGTCGACGCCGTCGTGACCGACTTCGACGGTGTGCACACCGACGACCGTGTTCTCGTCGCCGAAGACGGCAGCGAGTTCATCGTCGCCAACCGCTCCGACGGCATGGGCGTGCGCCTGCTGCGCGAGGCCGGCGTGCCGATGCTCATCCTCTCCACCGAGGTCAACCCCGTCGTCTCCGCGCGGGCGCGCAAGCTCGACGTCGACGTGCGCCACGGGCTCACCGACAAGGCGAGCGCGCTCGTCGAGTGGGTCGAGGCGCGCGGGCTCGACCTCAAGCGGGTCGCCTACCTCGGCAACGACGTGAACGACCTCGCGTGCCTCGATCTCGTCGGCTGGCCGATCGCCGTGGCCGACGCCCACCCCCTCGTCATCGCAGCCGCACGGGTGGTACTCACCCGTCGCGGCGGCGACGGCGCCGTTCGCGAACTCGCCGAGCTCGCTATGCCAACCGATAAGGAAAAAACATCATGAGCAACACCATCGGAAAACGCTCCATCGGCACGCATTCGATTGGCGCAGGCGAGCCCGTGTACGTCATCGCCGAGATCGGCCTGAACCACAACGGCAGCGTCGAGCTTGCCAAGCAGATGATCGACGTCGCCGCCGACGCCGGCGCGCAGGCCGTCAAGTTCCAGAAGCGCACCCCCGACGTGTCGACGCCCGAGCACATGAAGAGCGTCATGCGCGAGACGCCGTGGGGGACCATGACCTACCTCGACTACCGCTACCGGGTCGAGTTCGACCGTGAGCAGTACATCGAGGTCGGCGACCACGCGCTGCTGCGCGGACTCGACTGGTTCGCATCGCCGTGGGACGAGCCCGCCGTCGCGTTCCTCGAGGACCTCGGCGTCGTCGCCCACAAGGTCGCCTCGGCGTCGGTCACCGACATCGGCATGCTGCAGGCGCTCGCCGCCACCGGCAAGCCGATCATCCTCTCCACCGGCATGTCGACGATGGACCAGATCGACGCCGCCGTGAACGTGCTCGACCGCGAACGGCTCGTAATGCTGCACGCGACCTCGTCGTACCCGATGCCGACCGAGGAGGCCAACCTGCGCATGATCCCCGCGCTCGCCGCCCGCTTCCCCGATCTGCCCATCGGCTACTCGGGCCACGAGCGCGAACTGCAGATCAGCCTCGCGGCCGTCGCGCTCGGCGCGACCGTCGTCGAACGCCACCTCACGCTCGACCGCGCGATGTGGGGTTCGGATCACTCGGCGTCGCTCGAGCCGAAGGACTTCGCCCAGCTGGTCGCCGACATCCGCGTCGTCTCCGAGGCGCTCGGCGACGGCGTCAAGCGCGTCTTCCCCGGCGAACTCGCGCCGCTGGCGAAGCTGCGCCGCGTCCAGGCCTGAACCGCGACCCAGTGAGAGCCCTCGCCCTCGTCGACACCGACTCCTACGTGAAGTGGGGGGCCGCGCTTCTCGCGCAGCTCCCCGACACGTGGGTGCGCGAGGTCGCCGTCGTGGCGACCCCCGGCGCCCCGAGCGCCGACCAGCTGGCCGCCGCGCTCGCGGGCAGCGGCTTCGAGGGTACGGCTAGGGCGGTGACCCTCGACGCGCTGCTCGAGCGTGTCGAGGAAGAGCAGCCCGACGTCGTCATCGTCGCGATGCGGGGCCCCGCGGCATCCGTCGTCCTCCGCGTTCTCTCCCTGATGCCGAACCGTCCGGTGCTGGTCAGCGGGCTGCCCGGCATCTCGATCCCGGCGACCTGGAAGGCGCTGTTCTACCGTGCGCAGGCCGACCTGATGGTGTTGCACAGTAAGCGCGAGATCCGCGAATTCCGGGTCGTCGCGGGCAAGCGGGGCTGGACGCACCGGCTCGCACTCGCGACCCTGCCGTTCATCGACCGGCGGCCGGCGGCGGGCGGCAGCGACGTGGTGTTCGCGGTGCAGTCGATCGTGCCGCTCGAGCGGCCGGAGCGCGAACGGGTGCTCGACATCCTGCTCGAGACCGCGCGGCGCAACCCCGCGCACCGCGTCGTGATCAAGGTGCGCGCGGTGAGCGGCGAGCAGCAGACCCACGACGAGGAGCACAGCTACCCCGACCTGCTGGCGGCGCGCGAGGGCGCGCCGGCGAACCTCGTGGTGGCCTCCGGCCCGATGTCGGCGGCGCTCGACAGCGCGCTCGGCTTCGTGACGGTGAGTTCGACGGCCTCGATCGAGGCGGTCGCGCGCGACGTGCCGCTCGTCGTGCTCGACGAGTTCGGGGTCAGCGACGAGCTGATCAACCCGGTCTTCCTCGGCAGCGGGCTGTTCGGCGACGGTGAGGCCGTGGCGGCGCTGCGCTTCGCGACGCCGCACGCCGACTGGCTCGACGACAACTACTTCCACGCGCCCGACGACGTCGACTGGATGCGCGCCCTCGACGACCTGCTCGAGCAGCGCGCGTCGGCGCCCCTGCCCGATCGGCCGTCACTGCGCGGCACCCTCGGCGGGCTGCTGCGCCGTGCTTGGGAACGCAAGCAGGCGTTCGGCGTACACGACCGCTCTGCTCTCGGCGCGGTCGCGCTCGCGGTCGGCACGCCGGCCCGCGCCGTGCTGCTGCGGGCGCGCAGGCTGCGCCGCACCAACGGTCGCGGGCGCGAGCACGTCTGGGAGCGGCAGTAGCGCGTACCGGCTGCGCAGATGACGCGGTTCCGGCCGGATGAGCCGGCCGCGGTCGGGTCATCTGGCCGGAACCGGCTCAGGAGCGGCCCGCCCGGCACAGTAGCCTTGACCGATGAAGCTTCCCCGCAGCACGGCCGTCGTGCCGCACCTCGAGATCCTGCCGGAAGCCGGCTCGACCAACGACGAGATGGTGGCTAAGGCCACGGGGCTGCCCGACTTCTCGGTCATCGTCACCGGCAGCCAGACCGCCGGCCGCGGTCGGCTCGGCCGGGTCTGGGTGGCGCCTCCCGGGGCGAGCCTCGCGATCAGCGTGCTGCTGCGCCCGGTGTTGCCGGGCGGCCAGCCGCTCGAGCTCTCGCACTTCGGCTGGTTGCCGCTCATTGCCGGAGTCGCGATGACGCGCGCTGTCCAGTCGCTCGTCGAGCCGGAGCGGGTCGGACTCAAGTGGCCGAACGACGTGCAGGTCGATGGGCTGAAGATCTCCGGCCTGCTCGCCGAACTGCTCCCCGGCGGCGACGCCGTGGTGATGGGGGCGGGCCTCAACCTCTCGCTCACCCGCGAGCAGCTGCCGACCCCGGTCTCGACCTCGCTCGACCTCGCGGGCGTCTCGCTCGCGGGCGACGAGCTCGCCGACGCCGCGCTCAGCGCCTACCTCGTCGCCCTGCGGGAGCTGTACAGCGACTTCGTACGACTCGGCGCCGACCCCGTGGCGAGCGGGCTCTCGTCGCAGCTCGACGAACTCTGCACCACGATCGGTCGGCAGGTGAAGGTCGAGCTGCCCGGTGCATCCGACCTTCTCGGCTCGGCCGTCGGCATCGACGGCAGCGGCCGCCTCCTGGTGCGCGGTTCGCTGGATGGCCGCGTTACGGCTGTCGCCGCGGGCGACGTGACACATCTGCGGTATGAATGAGACATGTCCACTGAGAGCAGGGTGCCCGAAGCCGTCGTAGCGCGGCTTCGCCCGCACGGTCGCGCCCTGTTCTGGCCAAGCCTCGCGCTCATCCTGATCCTCGGGGCGACCGGGTATTTCTACGGCACCTTCGACGAGCCGTGGCAGAACCTCGCCGTTCTCGCCGGGGCGCTGCTGCTCGGCGTCCTGCTCTGGCTGCTGCCGCTGCTGCACTGGCTCGGCCGGCACTACACGATCACTACCCGCCGCATCGTGCTGCGCAGCGGGTTCTTCGTGCGCGTGCGGCAGGAGCTGCTGCACAGCCGCGGCTACGACGTGACGATCCGCAAGAACGTGCTGCAGAGCGTGTTCCGCAGCGGCGACGTGCTCATCAACACCGGACTCGACAAGCCCATCGTGCTGCGTGACGTGCCGGGCGCCGATCTGGTTCAGGCGGCACTGCACGACCTGATGGAGCTCAGCCAGAACCCCGTGGCCGCCCGCCGCCAGCAGGAGCAGTCGGCCGCCCCCGACGAGACCACCGCCTGGGGCGTGCGCTAGCCCGCAACTGCGCGAAGATAGATGTGTCCACCGCCCGGAATCCCTCCGGACGTACCGAACCGCAGGAGCACCCGCATGTCGCAGATCGTCGGAGTAATCGGTGGCGGCCAGCTGGCCCGCATGATGATCCCGGCGGCGGTGAACCTCGGCATCCCGATCCGCGTGCTCGCCGAGAAGCAGGGCGAGCCGGCCGCGCTCGCCGTCACGTCGTACGGCAGCCACCTCGACCTCGAGGCCGTGCTCGCCTTCGCCGCGACCGTCGACGTCGTCACCTTCGACCACGAGCACGTGCCGCAGGCCATCCTGCGCGAGTTGGTGTCCCGCGGAGTGAACGTGCAGCCCTCACCGGATGCGCTCCGCTTCGCGCAGAACAAGCTCGAGATGCGTCAGCGTCTCGCAGACCTCGGTATCCCGGTGCCCGACTGGGCCCGCATCGAGAACGTCGGGCAGCTCGCCGACTTCCTCGCCGACCACGGCGGAAAGGCCGTGCTCAAGACGGCCACCGGCGGGTACGACGGCAAGGGCGTGCGGGTTGTGCGCGACGCGAACGAGGCGGCCGACTGGCTCGAGGTCGGCGAACCGCTGCTCGTCGAAGAGCTCGTCGAGTTCCGCCGCGAGCTGGCGCAGCTCGTCGCGCGTCGCCCGAGCGGAGAACTCGCCCTCTGGCCCGTCGTCGAGTCAGTGCAGCGCGACGGCGTCTGCGCCGAGGTCATCGCGCCCGCCCCCGGCTCGGCCGGACGTGTCGCCGACGTCGCCGCCGACATCGCCACGACGGTCGCCGAGGCGCTCGGTGTGACCGGCGTGCTCGCGGTCGAGCTGTTCGAGACCACCGACGACCGCCTGCTCGTGAACGAACTGGCGATGCGCCCGCACAACACCGGCCACTGGTCGCTCGACGGCTCGACAACGAGCCAGTTCGAGCAGCACCTGCGCGCCGTTCTCGACCTGCCGCTCGGCGCCACCGGCTGCCGCGACGAGTGGAGCGTGATGGTCAACGTGCTCGGCGGCCCCACGACCGCGACGATCGCCGACCGCTACCCGGCCGCGTTCGCCGACCAGCCCACCGTCAAGTTCCACTTCTACGACAAGACCCCGCGGCCCGGTCGCAAGGTCGGGCACGTCAACGCGGGCGGCGACGACCTCGACGACGTGGTCTACCGTGCGCGTGCCGCAGCCGCGTTCTTCGAGGGTTGACCCGTACGATTGTCACCGTGTCCACACCACTCGTAGCCGTCGTCATGGGATCAGACTCCGACTGGACGGTGATGGAGGCGGCCGCCACGGCGCTCGCCGAGTTCGGCATCGACCACGAGGTCGAGATCGTGTCGGCCCACCGCACCCCCGAGCGCATGATCGAGTTCGGGCGCACCGCGGTGTCGCGCGGCCTCAAGGTGATCATCGCCGGAGCCGGCGGAGCAGCCCACCTGCCGGGCATGCTCGCCGCCGTCACCACCCTCCCGGTCATCGGTGTGCCCGTTGCCCTCGCCAAGCTCGACGGCCTCGACTCCCTTCTCTCCATCGTGCAAATGCCGGCCGGCGTGCCGGTCGCCACCGTGTCGATCGGCGGTGCGCGCAACGCGGGACTCCTCGCCGCCCGCATCCTCTCCACCTCCGACCCCGAGCTCGCCGAGAAGCTCGCGACCTTCGCGAAGAGCCTGGAACAGCTCGTCGCCGATAAAAACGCGGCTCTCGCCTCCCGACTGTGACGATCGCAAGCCCTGTCCGTTTTCCGGACACGAGCTCCCGCACCACCATGACCCGTAGGGCCTGGTGGTTGGTCGGCTTCAACATCCTCCTGCCCGGCAGCGCCCAGCTGCTCGCCGGCAACCGCAAGCTCGGCCGGTTCGGCGTTCTCGCGACCTTCGCGCTCTGGATCATCGCCATCCTGGCTCTCGTGCTGTTCCTCGTCGCGCGCCCCGTGCTCTACACGCTGTTCACCAACGTGATCGCGCTCACGGTCATGCAGGTCGTGATCGTGTTCTACGTCGCCCTCTGGATCGCCCTCACGGTCGACACCCTGCGGCTCGCGCGCCTGATCAAGGTCGCGACCGGGGCCCGACCGCTCGTTGCCGCCCTCGCGGTGCTCGTGCTCGTCGGTATCAGCGCGACCGCCAACTACGGCGTGGTCGTCACCGGGGCGACGCGCGACGCGATCAACCGGGTGTTCGTCGCCGGCCAGGCCGCGGAGGCCGTCGACGGCCGCTACAACATCCTGCTGCTCGGCGGCGACGCGGGGCCCGACCGCCAGGGCCTGCGTCCCGACAGCATCTCGGTGATGAGCATCGAGGCTGCCACCGGCAAGGCGACCATGATCGGCATCCCGCGCAACCTCGAGTTCGCGCCGTTCGTCGAGGGCTCACCGCTCTACGGCCCGTTCCCCGACGGCTACGACTGCGGCGACGACTGCCTCATCAGCTACCTGTACACCTACGGCGTCGAACACCCCGAGCTGTACCCCGATGCCGCGGCCAACGGCAGCAACTCGGGCGTCGAGGCGATGCGCGACGCCGTCGGCGGTGTGCTCGGCCTCACTCTCCAGTACTACGTGCTCATCGACATGCAGGGCTTCAGTGACCTCATCGACGCCCTCGGCGGCGTGCAGATCGAGTCGACCGGCCGCTACCCGATCGGCGGCGGCGAAGACCGTAACAGCCAGCCGATCAACGTCGAGGGCTGGATCGAGCCCGGCGTGCAGCAGATGAACGGGTACACCGCGCTCTGGTACGCCCGCGCGCGCCACGGCACGAGCGACTACGACCGCATGGCCCGCCAACGGCAGGTTCAGGAGGCCATCCTCGCCCAGTTCGTGCCGGCCAACGTGCTCGGCAAGTTCCAGGCGATCGCCGAGGCTGGCGCGCAAGTGGTGACCACCGACGTGCCATCCGTCACCCTGCCCTATTTCGTCGAGCTCGCCGAGAAGACGCGCGCGCTGCCGATCGGGTCGCTCGAGCTGGTGCCGGCGAACGGCGTGAACGTGGTCGACCCCGACTTCGCGAAGATCCACTCGATGGTCGACACCGCGCTGGCGCCGACGACCGAGACGCCCGCACCGTAGCGGTCGGGCAGTAGCGGTCGGGCAGCGCTGGCCTACAGGTCGGCGTGCAGCTGCCAGACCTTCTCGGCCGAGTTGCGCCAGCTGAACAGGTTCGACCGGTCGAGCCCCGCCTGGCCCATACGCGCCGCGAGCTCGTCGTCGTTCGCGACCGTGGCGATGGCCTCGGCGAGACGCTCGGGGTAGCCCTCCGCGTCGGCGCGCGCGACCACGAGCCCCGCGTCGCCGCCGACCTCGACGAGCGCCGGGTCGTCGGAGTGCACGACGGGCGTGCCGAAGTGGAACGCTTCGATCACGGGGATGCCGAAACCCTCGGCGAGGCTCGGCATCACGAACACCGTCGCGCGGTCGAGAGCGACCGAGAGGTCGGCGTCGTCGAGGTGGCCGAGCGGGCGCACGCGGTCGGGGGCGAGGCCCGCGGCGGCGGTGACCGCCGCGACATCGACGTCGCCCCAGCCGGCCGGGCCGACGATGAGCAGCGGCAGGTCGGCGGATGCGCCGGACGCGAGCGAACGGATGAGCGGTTCGAGCGCCTTACGCGGTTCGAGGGTGCCCACTGCCAGGATGTAGCGCTCGGGGAGCTCGAGGCGCTCGGCCCGCTCGTCGGCGTCGTCGGGCCGCGCGAGCTTCGAGCTGACTGCGCTCCCGATGACACGCACACGTTCGCCGAAGTCGAAGATCTCATTCAACTGGTCGCCGACCGCGTGGGTGGGAACGACGATCGCGTCGGCGTACCGGTGCGCACGCTTGGCCATCGCGCGGTGCCACGACGCGCCGTGGGCGGTGAGGGTCTCGGGGTGGGTCCACGGCACGGCGTCGTGGATGGTGACGGCGATCTGCTCACCCGATCCGTTTACCCTGTCGTGGCGCGAGAGCGGAGCGAGCAGGCTCGTCGCGTGCACCATCCCCTTGCCGGGCAGGCGGGTGAAGCCGTGCTGCCACGCGGCCGAGAGCTCACGCCGCGCGAGGGCGCTCTTGTAGACGCTGTCGAGGCCCGGCAGCTTCTGCTGCAGCAGCGCGTACTGGGCGTCGGTCGACGACGAGACGATTCCCTGGATCTCGACGCCCTCGGGCGCGGTCTCGATGAGCGCGCGCGTGATCTCCTCGGCGTAGCGGCCGATGCCGCCCGGCACGGGCGCGAGGATCTGGTCGATGATGATGCGCAGTGTTGTCATGGGGCTTTCCGGTTCCGGCTGAAGGAACTGTCGATCGGCTGAAACCTAGCGTATTGCACCCGGGCTGACAGCGAGGTTCGTGGTGCACGACGGCGCGACCAGATCGATCGGCGCGGTGCCCTCGGCGAGCAGCGCGTACGGGCGCAGGAACTGCACGTCGCCCCAGTCCCACACGCGCTCGGGAGCCGCGTCGAGCAGCACCGGGCTCACATTCCAGCACACGGCCGACCGCAGGAGCGCGCCCGTCGCGTTGACGAAGAACCCGGCGGCGACGAGCAGGCCGACCGCCGCGACGAGCGCCGTCGCCGCCGCTCCGGTCTCGCGGCGCGGGTGGGCCAGCCGGGAGAGCGCGGGTACCGCGAGGATCATCAGCAGCGGCAGGGTGTCGAGCATCAGCCGGGGCCCGAAGGTGAACCCGTGGGTCGATCCGAATCGGGCGATGACCACGAACTGGCAGGCGAACGCGAGGATGAAGACCAGATCGACGGATGTGAAGGTCTTGCCGCGCAGACGCAGCACCACGCCGATGGCCGCGATGACCAGAACCGGTGCGAAGAACAGCAGCCCGCGCGACGGGGAGACGAGGTTGACAGCTATGCTCTCGGCGAGCTCGTACACGCCGGTCGAGACCATCCGCGTCGGCAGGTAATAGGCGGGCAGCACCGTGCCGTACTGCGAGAACGAGAACGCGGCGAACGGGACCGCGACGATCGCGGCACCGCCGACCGCGGGCAGGAATGCCGACCGGCGGCGCCAGAGTACCCAGAGCGCGATGAGGGCGAACAGGATCGCGTTGGTGGGGCGCATCACGACCGCGAGCGTGAGCCAGAGCCCGAGCAGCAGACCCCAGCGCGGCCGGCGCTCGAGCCGTTGCAGCGCGACGACCGCCGCGGCGATGAACAGCATCGACGCCGTCTGCTGCCAGAGCGCGCGCGACCCCACCGACCAGGCCATGCTGCCGAACGCGAAGACCAGGGCGGTGACGAGGGCGGTGCGCGGTGTCGCCCACGGCTGAGGGAGCGTCAGCACGATGCGGTGCAGCAGCACGGCGGTCAGCGCGACCATAACGCTCGCGGTGGGCACCTCGACGAGCCAGGTGAGGTTGGGGTCGGCGATCGACAGCGCCCCGGGATCGACGCCGAACAGCGCGGCGACGAGCGTACCGGGCAGCGCGAGCAGCATCGTCGGCCACGGGAAGAACGGCACGAGGTGACCGCCCGAGGCGACGAGGTCGCCCTGCGCCGCGAGCGCCTGCACCGCGGGGTAGCCCTCGAGCCGCAGGTCGAAATGGGTGGCGAACCGCCAGGCGGTCACGACCGACAGCCGCGAGTCGCCGGACTGCGGGGTCGGGCTTAGCGAGTGTACGACCGCCACAACGACGCCGAGCAGAAGGGGCACGAAGAACGGGCGGTCACGCAGCCGGGTACGCGCGCGGGGACGCTGCCGGGTACGCGGCCGGGCGGCGGCGTCCCGGGCGCCGGTCACGCCGCCGAACTGGTCGGTGCGTCGCCGTCGGCGGAGCGGGCGACGGTGGGAGACGTGCCGCGGCCGAAAAGGCGGAGGACACCCCACTGCGTCACGCGGAACAGCGCCTCGAACACGATCGTGCGGCTCATCTTGGAGACCCCCGACTGTCGCTCGCGGAACAGGATCGGTACCTCGGCGATGCCCGCCCCCGAGTCGTGCACGCGCAGGGCCAGGTCGATCTGGAAGCAGTAGCCGCGGGAGGCGACCGTGCGCTCGGTGATGCGCCGCAGCAGGCGCGCGTCGTAGGCGCGGTAGCCCGCGGTCGCGTCACGCACCCGCAGCGGCAACGCGAACCTGACGTAGTCGTTGCCCGCTCTACTGAGCAGCCGGCGCCGCGTCGGCCAGTTCTCGACCGCGCCGCCGTCGACCCAGCGCGACCCGATCACCAGGCCGACGGGGTCGGTGCGGTCGGCCAGCCGGTCGAGCATCAGCGGGAGGGTCTCGGCGGGGTGCGAGCCGTCGGCGTCCATCTCGACGATCACGTCGAAGTCGCGGGCCGCAGCCCAGGCGAAGCCGGCGAGGTAGGCCTGTCCGAGACCGCTCTTGGTCGGCCGGTGCAGAACCCGGATACGTTCGTCGCTCTGCGAAAGGCGATCGGCGAGCGCTCCCGTGCCATCCGGACTGCCGTCGTCGACCACGAGCACGTGCACCGTCGGCACCGCGCCGAGCAGGGTGCCGAGCACACGTTCGAGGCTCTCGATCTCGTTATACGTCGGAACGATGACGAGCACCCGACCCCAGGATTCCACGCGGTCAGGCTACCGCAGGGCGCCGCTGGCGACGGCTTCGGCGAGTGCCTCGCGCCACGGGCGCATCGGCGCGACGCCCGCGGTCTGCCAGGCGTCGTGGCCGAGCACGGAGTAGGCGGGGCGGGGTGCCGGTCGCACGAAGTCGGCGCTCGTCGTCGGAAGCACCCGTTCGGGGTCGAGACCCCCCTCTGCGAAGACGGCGCGTGCGAAGCCGAACCAGCTCGTCGACCCTGCGTTGGTGCCGTGGTAGATGCCGGCCGGGGCGTCGGCGTCGAGCAGCGCGACGATCTGCTTCGCGAGGTCGAGCGTCCAGGTCGGCTGGCCGAGCTGGTCGTCGACGACCGAGACCGTCGGCCGCGAGGCGGCGAGCGAGAGCATGGTGCGCGCGAAGTTGCCGCCGTGCCCGCCGTAAAGCCAGGCGGTGCGCACGATGTAGGTGCCGTCGGGGTGCGCCGCGAGGGCGAGTCGTTCGCCCTCGGCCTTGGAGCGCCCGTAGGCGGAGACGGGGGCGGCCGGCGTCGACTCGGCATACGGGGTGGTCGCCGCCCCGTCGAAGACGTAGTCGGTCGACACCTGCACGAGTCTCGCGCCGGCGGCGACCGCGGCCGTGGCGAGGTTGCCCGCTCCCGCGGCGTTGACGGCGAAGGCGTCGTCTTCGTGGCTCTCGGCGTCGTCGACCCTGGTGTACGCCGAGGCGTTGATCACGACGTCGTGCCCGGCGACAGCCGAGGCGACCGCGGACGCATCCGTCACATCGAGATCGGATCGGGTGAGGGCGGTGACCTCGCGACCGACGAGCGCGGTCTGCAGGTCGGTGCCGAGCATCCCGCCCGCGCCGACGATCAGGTAGCGCATCAGACCAGCTCGGCGCGGCTCTTAAGCGGCTGCCACCACTCGCGGTTGTCGCGGTACCACTGCACGACCTCGGCGAGCCCACGGTCGAACGGCACGAGCGGCTCGTAGCCGAGCTCGTCGCGGATCTTCGAGATGTCGACGCTGTAGCGCAGGTCGTGGCCGAGGCGGTCCTGCACGCGGTCGACGTACGACCAGTCTTTGCCCGTCGCGTCGAGCAGCAGTTGCGTGAGCTCCTTGTTGGTGAGCTCGGTGCCGCCGCCGATGTTGTAGATCTCGCCGGCGCGGCCGCCGACGAGCACCATCGCGATGCCACGGGTGTGGTCGTCGACGTGCAGCCAGTCGCGGATGTTGTTTCCCTCGCCGTAGAGCGGCACGTGCGCGTCGTCGATGAGGTTCGTCACGAAGAGCGGGATGACCTTCTCGGGGAAGTGGTACGGCCCGTAGTTGTTCGAGCAGCGGGTGATCGACACGTTGAGACCGTGCGTGCGGAAGTAGCTGCGTGCGAGCAGGTCGCTGCCGGCCTTCGACGCGGAGTAGGGCGAGTTCGGCTCGAGTGGGCGCTCTTCGTTCCACGAGCCCTCGGCGATCGAGCCGTAGACCTCGTCGGTCGAGACGTGCACGAAGCGCTTGAGGCCCGAGCGCAGCGCGGCGTCGAGGAGCTTCTGCGTGCCGAGCACGTTGGTCTCGACGAAGATCGACGCGTCGCGCACCGACCGGTCGACGTGGCTCTCCGCGGCGAAGTGCACCACGGCGTCGACGGTCGGGAAGAGGGTGTCGAGCAGGGCGGCGTCGCGGATGTCGCCGTGCACGAAGGTGTAGCGCGGCGAGTCGGCGACCGGCGCGAGGTTCTCGAGGTTTCCCGAGTAGGTGAGCGCGTCGAGAACGACGACTTCGGCGCCCTCGAGGCCGGGGTACGCGTCTTCAAGGGTGCGTCGAACGAAGTTCGACCCGATGAAACCGGCGCCGCCGGTTACCAGAATTTTCATGGTCTGTCACAAACTTTCCGGGCTAGTTTTCATTCGAATACTAGCGACACCTCGGCCGGTAGACTCCTGCACGTGAAGATTCGTGAGCTTTCGATTCCCGGCGCTTGGGAGTTCACTCCCGTGCAGCATCGCGACGAGCGCGGCGTATTCTTCGAGTTCTACCGCCACGAGGCGCTCACTGAGGCGGCAGGGCACCCGCTGAACCTGCGCCAGGGCAACATGTCCGTCTCCGCCAAGGGTGTGGCCCGTGGCATCCACTACGCCCTCGTCCCTCCCGGACAGGCGAAATACGTGACGGCCGTGCGCGGCGCCTTCGTCGACTACATCATCGACCTGCGGGTCGGATCGCCCACCTTCGGCGAGTGGGACTCGGTGATCATCGACGATGTCGACCGCCGCACCGTCTACCTCTCCGAGGGGCTGGGCCACGCCATCGTCTCGCTCACCGACAACGCGACCGTGAGCTACCTCGTCTCCGAGGTCTTCAACGCGACGCGCGAACTCGGGGTGAGCATTCTCGACCCGGAGATCGGCCTGAGGTTTCCCGACGAGATCACCGAACCGTTGATGTCGCCGAAAGACGTCGAAGCGCCGTCGCTCAGCGAGGCCCTCGCGGCGGGAAACCTGCCGACCTGGAACCAGTACAACGATCTGCAGCGCGCGCTCGCGGGCGGAACGGGGAACTAGACCATGCGCGGCATCATTCTCGCGGGCGGCTCCGGAACACGGCTGTACCCGATCACCAAGGGCATCTCGAAGCAGCTCATGCCCATCTACGACAAGCCGATGATCTACTACCCCCTCTCGACGCTGATGATGGCGGGCATAACCGAAATCCTGGTGATCTCGACGCCCGACGACCAGCCGCAGTTCGAACGCTTGCTCGGCGACGGATCGTCGCTCGGCATCTCGATCCAGTACGCCACGCAGCCGTCACCCGACGGCCTCGCCCAGGCGTTCATCATCGGCGCCGACTTCATCGGCGACGAGAGCGTCGCGCTCGTGCTCGGCGACAACATCTTCCACGGCGCGGGACTCGGCACGGCGTTGCGCAAGCACTCCGACATCGAGGGCGCCCTGATCTTCGCGTACCACGTGTCCGAACCGCGGGCCTATGGCGTCGTCGAGTTCGACGCCGACTTCACCGCGGTGTCGATCGAGGAGAAGCCCGAGAACCCGAAGAGCAACTTCGCGGTGCCCGGTCTCTACTTCTATGACAACAGCGTCGTCGAGGTGGCGAAGGGCATCCTGCCGAGCGAGCGCGGCGAACTCGAGATCACCGCGGTCAACGACCACTACCTGCAGAAGAACGCGCTCAACGTGCAGGTGCTCGACCGCGGAACGGCCTGGCTCGACACCGGAACGTTCGAGTCGATGATGCAGGCGAGCGAGTACGTGCGCGTCATCGAAGACCGTCAGGACTTCAAGATCGGATGCATCGAAGAGATCGCGTGGCGCGCGGGGTGGATCTCCGACGACCAGCTGCGCGAGCTCGCGCAGCCGCTCATCAAGAGCGGCTACGGGCGCTACCTCGCGCGCATCCTCGACCGCTCCTAAAGTGAGGATCACAACCGTTTAGAAGGCTCCCAGCTTCACGGTTAAGATTGCATGTCGGGCGCCATCGTGCCCGAATACACACATGCTTTTTTGGGAACCGTCGTGCCGCACCAGAATGAAGATGTCGAGGCGATAGCCGCCGAACGAGACGAGCTCCGCGCCCAAGTCGAAGAACTCTCCGCCGAGCTCGCCGTGCTGCGCGACCGCGAGGCCGAGCACTGGCTCTCTGCCGTGCAGTCGGAGTACGCCGAGTCGACGATCATCGTGTCGCTGCGCAACAGCGTCTCCTGGCGCGTGACCAAGCCGTTGCGCGCGGTGCAGGCCATCCGCCTCAAGGTCAAGCGCGTGGGCGTCGCCCGTTCGATCCGCATGTCGGGCGGCTACGTCAAGAACCGGATCGCAGCGAGACGACGTGGCTGAGGTCGCAGAGCCCCTGCTCGCACGACTGCGACAGGGCGCCCCGCACCTGCTCGGCCACACCGACGTCGACACGCTCTCGGTCGGTGCCCTCGCCTCCGAGATCGGCCGCTCGCTCTGGACCACGCCCACCTACGACCGGCTGTGGTTGGCGCTCGTGGTGATGACCGGGTCGTTCCCCGAGGCCTCCGACGTGCACCGCCTGCGCCGCAGCCTGCGCGCGGGCACCCGCGGCGAGGCGATGGCCGTGTTGCTGTCGAGCGCCGTGCGCCCGGCGAGTGCGGACGGGTTCGGCGGTAGCGCCATCCGCATCGTGGCCGACCGTCCGGTCGTCGACGTCGACTTCTGCGCGCGCCACGGCCACAACAGCGGCATCCAGCGCGTGGTGCGCGAGACGCTCTCGCGCTGGGCCGACGACGAAGACAAGAGTTTCGAGCTCGTCGCCTGGACCAACCGCGGTTCGGCCATGCGCGAGCTGCGCCCCGAAGAAGAGGGCCGCGTGCTCGAGTGGACCAGCGCGAAGCGCGCGCAAGCCTCGCCCGAGAGCAACGACGACGGCGCCGTGCTCGTCGTCCCGTTCAACACCGACGTGATCCTCCCCGAGGTCGCGCGCGAGCACATCTGCTCGCGTCTGGCCGCCCTCGCGCAGTTCTCGGGCAACCGGGTGAGCGCCGTCGGCTACGACACCATCCCGATCGTCAGCGCGCAAGACGTGCCGTACTCCGAGGCCAACCGGTTCGCGAAGTACCTCTGGGCGGTGAAGCACATGGACCGCGTACTCTCCATCAGTCGCTCGGCCGGTGAGGAGTTCGCCGGTTTCTCCGACGCTCTCGCCGCGCAGGGCCTCGTCGGGCCGCGGATCTCGGCCGTGCCCCTCCCCATCGATACCGTCGGGGCGAGCTTCGTCGCGCAGAACGACGTCTCGACGCTGCCGCTCGTTCTGAGCGTCGGCACCCAGGAGCCGCGCAAGAACCAGGTCTCGCTGCTCTACGCCGCCGAGCAGCTCTGGCGCGAGGGCTACGCCTTCGAGCTGATGTTCATCGGCGGCGCCGACGCCGCGCTGGCCCGCGACTTCGACGACCTCGTCGCGAGGCTCAAGGCGGTCGGCCGCACCGTCACCGTGCACCGGCACGCCACCGACGAGCTGCTGCAGGCCGCCTACGCGCGAGCCCGGTTCTCGGCCTTCATCTCGCTGCACGAGGGCTTCGGCCTCCCGGTGGGTGAGTCGTTGGCCTACGGCACCCCCGTGCTCACGAGCGACTACGGCAGCATCGAGGAGATCGCGCGCGACGGCGGCTGCTACTCGGTCGACCCGCGCGACGACGAGGCCGTGCTGGCTGGCCTGCGTCGGATGCTCGACGACGACGCCCTGATCGAGACGCTGCTGGTCGAATTGGGCGCGCGGGTTCCGCGCACCTGGGAAGACTACGCAGACGAGCTATGGCTCGCCGCGACATCCGAGATCCTGGAGAACACCCTGTGAGCGGCGACTGGCTCTCCCGGCGCTACGGCGCCCTCGTTTCCGCGCTGGATGGTTCTGATACCCCGACCGCGACCATCGCCGAGGCCGTTGCGGCCGTCGAGCGTGCACCCGGCGAGGAGAGCACCTGGCTCGCTCTCTCGGTGATCAGCGGGCACCTGCCCACCGAGCACGAGGTGCAGACCGCGCATCGCACGATGGAGCTCAACGGCGTGCGCTCGGTGATCGAGTCGATCGCGGCGGCCCCGCGCGGCCTCGGCGCCCTGCGCGCCCCCAACAACGTCGAGGTGCTGCGAAACGCCGTGGTCATCGACATCATGCACACCGCCGAGACCGAGCTCGCCACCGGCATCCAGCGGGTCGCTCGCGAGACCGTGCGTCGCTGGAACACCGACCACGACGTCGTCTTCGTCACCTGGCGCGACGACCGCCGGTCGCTCCGTCGGCTCACCGCGAGCGAGCACGCGCGGGCGCTCTACGGCACCCACGCCACGACGCGCGACAAGCACGTCGGCCGTATGCCGATCGTCGTGCCGTGGCAGGGCCACTTCCTGTTACCCGAACTCGCGGCCGAACCGTGGCGCACCGAGCGCATCGCCTCGATCGCGCGCTTCGCCCGAGCGCGTTCCGGCGTGATCGGATTCGACTGCGTGCCGCTCACCAGCGTCGAGACCGTCGCCGACGGCATGGCCTCGCACTTCGCCTGGAACCTCGGCGCCGTGGCGCACATGGACAGGGTGGCATCGATCTCGAAGGCCGCGGGCATCGAATACGGCGGGTGGCGCCGGATGCTCGCACCGACGGGCATTCCGGGGCCGCGCATCGAGACGGTGTTCCTGCCGTCCGAGGCCGAGGACGCCACCGACGCGGGTCTCGCCGAATTCAAGGAGCTCATCGAGTACAACGAGAGCGACCCGCTCGTGCTCGTCGTCGGCAGCCACGAACCGCGCAAGAACCACATGGCCGTGCTCTCGGCGGCGGAGACGCTGTGGAACGAGGGCCACCGGTTCCAGCTCGTGTTCATCGGCGGCAACTCCTGGAACAGCCGCGCGTTTACCGCGCAGATTACCCGGCTGCACTCGCTCGACCGCAAGGTGCTATCGGTCTCGGGCATCGCCGACCCACTGCTCTGGGCCGCGTACAGGCTCGCCCGGTTCACTGTCTTCCCCTCGGTCAACGAGGGCTTCGGGCTGCCGGTCGGCGAATCGCTGTCGGCGGGCACGCCGGTCGTGACATCGCAGCACGGCAGTATGCGCGAGATCGCCGAGCTGGCCGGGGGAGCGGTTCTCGTCAACCCGTACGACGACGACAGCATCGCCGCCGGCATGCGCTCGCTCATCGACAACGACCTGCTGATCGCCGAGCTGCGGGTCGAGGCGCTGAACCACCCGACGCGCGGCTGGGACGACTACGCGGCCGAGCTCTGGGACTATCTGGTGACCAGCGACTAGCTGGCAGAAACGAGAAAAGGGCGGTCGACCGAAGTCGACCGCCCTTTTTGTCGCTCTCGCTAGCCGTTCGGGAAGCGTGCCGAGGCGCGGCCCCAGTACTCGCCGCTGCCGATGATGGCCCAGCGCACGCCCGCGTCGCCGCGTTCGATGGCGATCTGCGCCCAGCCGGCGACACCGGCTTCCTCGGGCGCGCGGCCGAGGTAGCTCGCGTACATCAGCGAGACGCGCGACCGCGCGGTCTCGACCGAGCTCCAGATCGAGTTGACGACCACGTGGCGGCCCTGGCCGGCGGCGATGGCTGCCCAGCCCGAGACCTCTTCGGGAGCGGCGCCGCGGCCGATGAGGCGCTGGTAGAGCGCCGCGACGAACGACTCGTTCGTGCCACCCGTGTTGACCAGGTACTCCTCGGTCGCGAGGAAGACCTTGTCGACGTCGTCGGTGGTGAGCAGGCCGTTCTTCATGTTGACGAGCCAGCCGGCCGTGCCGCCGTCTTCCGCGGCGCGGCCGAGGATGGTCTGGTAGGCGGCGTTGATGCGGATGTTGCGGTACTCGTCGCTGTCGACGAAACCGGCCGCTACCTCGACCGGCGCCCGACCGTTGGCGACGAGCATGCCCCAGCCGTGAACCTCGGTCGCTCCGGCTTCGCGGCCGAGAACGTCGTTGTAGAGAGCCTTGACGAAGGCGGAAGCGGGCTTCGGAACGGTGGTCGAGCCGAACCACGAGGTGAAGAACTTCCAGAAGTTGCGGTTGCCGTAGGAGGAGCACGCGTCACCGGTGCCGCCGAGGTTGTTCAGAGCGGCCTGGTTGGGGCGGTACGGGGTGTAGTTGTAGAGCGCGGCGGTCGCATTGTTCACGATGTAGACCTCGGTGGCGCCGCAGGCGGCGTTCGGGTGCCACTGGATCGCGTTGACCTGGCCGGCCTTGTAGCGGAACGTATTGCCCGGGGCGACGTAGCGCTGGAACTGGCGGGCGGCAGCGAAGACCTGGTTGCCGAAGCCATAGAAATTGGCATCGCAGGCGGGCTGTCCCGGCGCGGTGTTGTCGGGGCAGCCGTACCCCATCGCAATGCGGTATTTGCCCGCGTTCGGGTTGCTCGAGGTGACGAGGCCCTGCTCCTTCTCGAGTGTCGCGAGAAGCACCTGCGGGTTGATCCCGCAGGCCTGCGAGGCGCGGAAAATGATGTCTGATGCGAGTTCGTTCGTACCAGCCGGAATGGCGACGCAGTTCGCGTTAGCGGCTTTGGCGGGCGTGTCGGAACGGTAGGTCTCGAGACAACCTGGGTTGCCGGCCGTCGGCGCGCAGTTCTCCATGGAGTCGATGAACGCCTGGATGGCCGCCGCGCCCATCGTGTTCGGATTGTAGAAGACGCCGTCGTCGATGATGCGGCCCGGGTCGAAGTTCTGGGCGTTAGGCGTCTCTGCCTGTGCCGGCGCGGGCAACGAGGCGCCCGCGAGCACGCCGCCGAGCAGCGCGGCCATCGCTATTCCGGTAATGAATTTGGTCAGTTTTTTTCGCATGGCAAACCCCCGCTTGCGGTGCCGCGGCCCGAACCACGGCGGATGTAGGGGGCTCGGAAAAAGGCGAGATGAACCCCGTGTTTGTCTCAGAGTAGCCGCGATCCCGCAAAAAACCACCACTTTTACCCGAACGGCGCGCCCTATCGGCGTGTGATCGAGGCCCGCAACCGCAATCCGATGCGCAACGCGAGGCGAAGCGGGGCGAGATACCAGCCGGTGTACCGGGCGGCGAGGTACTTGTACATGCTCTCGTGGTGCGCCCGGATCATGACCCGGTTCACCTTGTCGGTGGAGTGCCCGCCGACGTGCATCAGCTCGGCCGACGGCGCGTAGACGATGCGCCAGCCGGCGCGGCCGATGCGGGCGCACAGGTCGACGTCTTCGAGGTACATAAAGAACTTGTCGTCGAAGCCGCCGACCTGGTCGAAGGCCTCGCGGCGCACCAGCAGGCAGGCGCCGGAGAGCCAGCCGGCGTCCCGCTCGCGCGGCGGGTTCTCGCGGTCGGCGGTGTAGGCGCGGGTCCACGGGTTGCTCTTCCAGACCTGCCCGAACAGCGCGTGGCCGATGCCGTGCCGCAACGAGGGCAGACGTCTGGCCGACGGGTAGATCTCACCCGACGGCGTGTGGATGAGCGGTCCGACCACGCCGATGCGCGGATCGGAGTTGCCGACGCGCACCAGCTCGTCGATCGCGCCCGGCGACAGCGTGAGGTCGGGGTTGCTCAGCAGCAGCCAGTCCGAGTCGGGTGTGTGCGTGGCTCCGAGGTTCATCGCCTTGCCGTAGCCGAGGTTCGCACCGGGATCGACGATCACGGTGTTCGGGATCGTGCTCATCACCCCGCCGAGGTCGGGGTCGTCGCCGGCATTGTTCACAACGACGGATGCGACGGGTACAGAACTCGCCGCCGTCACCGATTCGAAGAACCCGGGCAGGTAGTCACCCGAGTAGTACGACACGGTGACGAGCGACACGGCCGCGCGCTGCGGGGCGGTCATCGTGCGTCCACCGTGAACAGCAGGTAGCGGTTCTCGTCGTCCGTGGAGACGATGGCCGGATCATCCGCATCGGCCACCGTCTCGACCAGCTCGCGCCAGGTGGAATCGTCATCGCCGTACGCGGCCGTGTCGACCTCGATGGCGCACGCACCGGAGTCGGCGATCTTCGCTTCGAACTCGCTCGGCGTGGTCACGTTCTCCCAGTAGTCGCCCGAGATCGAGCCGACTACGGCGCCATAGCTCCAGCGCAGCGAGTTGTCGGTCGCGAGGATGTAGGGCAGCGACTGGTTGTAGTCGCTCATGGCGCCGACCGGGCCCGCGGCCGGGTAGGCGTGCAACGGCAACTGAACCACGCCGCAGTCGTCGTCGAGCAGTTGTTCGGCGTCGGAGACGAATGCGCGCAGGCTGGCGTCGTCGGTGGCCTGCAGGTCGATTGCGGTGTGCACACCGCCGAGCTGGTCGACGACGGCGATGATCGCGAGGAGGGCGATCGCCGGCAGCGCGAGCTTGAGCGGCTTGAGCACCTGGTCGATGAGCACCGCGAAGAAGCCGAGCGCGAGCATGATCAGCACGATCGACATCCGCACCCAGGCGCGGATCTCGGGGCTGACCACGTACGAGAAGATGGCGCCGAGACCCGCGACGGTGAAGAACAGCAGGCCCCAGAGGAAGGCGGCGGCGAACACGTTCGCGCGCTCGTCGATGATGAACCGTCCGAGAGCGGTGGGCGAGACGGCCCGGCGGTTGTGCATGAGCCGCACGAGGATGAAGACCACGATGAGGATCATGCCGCCCGCGGCGACGATCGGGGTGCCTGGCGGCTCGGCGTAGATCGACACGGTGCTGAAGCCGAGGTAGTTCTTGGTGATGTTGCCGAGCGACTCGAAGCCGGTGCCCACCCAGGGCAGCACGAGGCTGGTGATCTTGCCGGCGTGCACCTCGGACTCCCCGGCGGAGCGTTCGCCGAAGTACTGCGCGTAGCGATCGCCGAAGTCGAGCGAGAGGATGGCCAGCTGCACGCCGACGAAGAGCAGCAGGGCCGCGATCGTGACGAACGGCCAGAGCAGCGTGCGCAGCTTCTCGCGTTCGGCGAGCGTGATCACGAGGCGAACGGCGAGCAGCGCGGCGAGGATGATGGCGGCGAAGACGAAGTAGTACGACAGCGACAGCGACAGCAGCAGGGTGATGGTGACGATCGGCAGCCAGCGACGCCAGGCCCGCATCGACCGCGACTGTGCCGTGTTCACCCAGCCCTCGAAGGGGTTGGTCTTGGGGCCGGCGATCATCAGAATCAGGATGCCGATGAGCGCGACGGCCCAGTAGTTCGCGACGAAGCCGTGCCCGAAGCTCACTCGCTGGAAATGGTACGGCGCGAGGGCGAAGACGAGCGCGAAGAAGATCGCGATGAAACGGCGCACCCGCAGGGCCTTGAACAGGAAGTAGCCGGCGAACGCCACCGTGAAGAAGCCGAGCAGGTGGTAGACGTTGAGGATGAGGATGGGGTTCTTCGTGAACAGGCTCTCGAACATCATGAACAGCGCGGAGGCCGGGTCGTAGTTCGGGGCGAAGAACAGGTTCTGGAAGGTCGGGAAGCCCATGCGGTCGTTCGGGCCGAGCAGGGGCACGTCGGTGATGGCCTTGGCGACCAGGTAGTGCTGGGTCTGATCGTCGGCGATGTTGGTCTGCCAGCGCTGGCCGAGCGTGGTGAGGTTGATGCCGAGGGCCACCGCGCCCGCGATGAGGCTGACGATGCCGGTGGCTGTCGCCCAGACGAGCTCACGCAGCACGGTGCGCCACGGGGCGAACGCCGCGATTGCCGATGTAACCCTCATGGGATGGTCAGACCTTTCCGTTGGCCACGCGTGCGAACACGGCCTGGTGCGTAATCGCGCTCTCCCGCCAGGAGAAACGCTTCGAGCGCTCGATGCCCTGCGCCGCGAGCCGGGCACGCAGGGCGGGGTCTGCCATAAGGGTGCGCAGGCCGCCGGTTATCGAGGGGGAATCCGGTTCCGAGTATGCCACGGCGTCGCCGCCGACCTCGGGAAGCGCGAGTCGACGCGTGGTGAGAACGGGCGCGCCGCAGGCCATGGCCTCGAGCACCGGCAGGCCGAAGCCCTCGCCGAGGCTCGGGTAGCTCACGACGGTCGCGCCGCCGAGAAAACCACGCATGATCTCGAGGTCGATGAAACCGAGCACGTGCACCGTGGCCGGCGCCTCGACCTTGGCCACCTCGGCGTCGAGACCGGTCTCCCAGCCGAGACCGCCGGCGATCGCGAGCGCGGGAACCCCGCCCCAGGCCGGCTGCCACTCGGCGACGAGCGCGCGGTAGGCGGCGACGAGCGCCGGGACGTTCTTGCGCGGCTCGACGGTTCCGAGGAACGCGATCCAGGGCGCTCCGGACAGCCCGAGGGTGGTCGACGCGTGCGCGATCTCGTCGCCGGTCGGCTCGTGGAAGCGGTCGCGGTCGACGCCGTGGTACGCGACGTCGAAGCCCCCGACGGCGCGCGGGATGTAGCGCGCCAGCTCCGACGCGGTCGCAACGCTCGGCACGACGACGGCGTCGGCGAAGCGGGAGGAGAAGCGGATCCAGCTGCGGAAGAACAGGCCCTTGAGCGGTGTGTGCACGCCGGGGTCGCTGAAGAAGGTCGCGTCGTGGAAGGTGACCACGCGCTTCTTCCGGCTCAGCACGGGGATCGTGTAGTGCGGCGAGAAGACCGCGTCGACCCCGGCCGCGCGGGCGATGCGCGGCAGCGTGAGCTGCTCCCAGAGCAGGCGTCGGGCGACGGACGTGATGCGCGGATGCTGCGGCAGCACCAATGCCGACGGTGCGAGCTCGCGGTAGTAGAGCTCGTCACGGGCCTGGCAGGCGATGACGAACCGCCCCTCGAGTTGCGCGACCAGCTCGTCGAGGTAGCGGCCGACGCCCCCGCGGTCGGCCGGAATCGCCGTCGCGTCGACGAGCACCCGTGGAGGGCGCGCTTCGACGGTCGCCGCGTTGCGCACGGCTCGGGGGAGTGCCACGGTCAGGCCGAGAGCAGCTCGAGGTCGTGCTCGACCATTGCCGCGACGATCTCGTCGAAGCGTTTGGTCGGCTGCCAGTCGAGCGTCTCGCGGATCTTCGTGTTGTCGCCGCGCATCAGCGGAGCGTCGACGGGCCGGTTGAAGCGCTCGTCGACGGCGACGAGGCCCTGCCAGTCGGTGATGCCGGCGGCGGTGAAGGCGGCTCCGACGAATTCGCGCACGGTGTGCGATTCGCCGGTCGCGATGACGAAATCGTCCGCGACATCCGCCTCGACGATGCGCACCAGCGCGTCGACGTAGTCGGGGGCCCAGCCCCAGTCCCGCTGCGCGTCGAGGTTTCCGAGCAGCAGCTCGCTCGAGCGGCCCGCGGCGATCTGCGCGACACCGGCGGTGATCTTGCGGGTGACGAACGCCTCGGGGCGACGCGGGGACTCGTGGTTGTAGAGGATGCCGGTCGCGGCGAACAGGCCGCGCGAGCGGTAGACGCCGACGAGGTGGTGCGCGTAGGCCTTGGCCGCGCCATAGGGGGAGACCGGATGAATCGGAGTCGACTCGTTCTGCGGAACCTGTTCGGCGGCCCCGAAGATCTCGGAGCTCGACGCCTGCACGAACCGCACGGGCTTACCCGTCGACTCCTGCAGGTTCCAGGCCGCGTCGAGCATCGAGCCGACCGCGAGGGCGGTCACGCGCGAGGTGAGCTCCGGCTCTTTCCACGACTGGGCGACAGAGCTGATGCCGGCCAGGTTGAAGACGTAGTCGGGCGCTGCGTCGACCACGGCCCGCTGCAGGCTCTCCGGGCGGAGCAGGTCACCCTCGTGAAGGGTGACCCACTCTGCAACGGACTGCTCCTGAGCACTGGATTCGGCTCGCACGAGCGCGTGCACCTCTACACCCTTGGCGTGGAGTTGCTCGGCGAGGTAGGAACCGTCTTGGCCGGTGATACCGGTAATCAGTGCTGAGGACATCGTTCTGCTTAGCGCAGCTGTGCCTTCTGCTCGGCGATGTCGTTCTCGACCATCATCGTGACGAGCTGCTCGAACTTGACGGTCGGCTCCCAGCCGAGAACGTCTTTCGCCTTCGACGGGTCACCGATGAGCAGGTCGACCTCGGCCGGACGCATGAACGCGGGGTTCTGCTTGACCAGGGGCGCCCAGTCGTCGATGCCGACGGCCTTGAAGGCCACGTCGAGGAGGGTCTCGATCGAGTGGGTCTCGCCGGTCGCGACGACGTAGTCGTCACCCTCCGGCTGCTGCAGCATGCGCCACATGGCGTCGACGTAGTCGCCGGCGAAGCCCCAGTCGCGCTTGGCGTCGAGGTTTCCGAGGGTGATGTCGTCCTGCAGGCCGA
>Ga0247740_1000196_pt1 | contig 32484 bp, 32 predicted proteins | sample UWRJL148409B2_FD_180942 | JGI IMG/M metagenome (GOLD analysis project Ga0247740, IMG submission 180942) | Plant litter microbial communities from Arlington Agricultural Research Station in Wisconsin, United States - UWRJ-L148-409B-2 | ecosystem: Environmental > Terrestrial > Plant litter >...
GAACAACTTCCAGCCGCTCGTCGACTACATCGCCGCCAAGACCGGCAAGGAGGTCGAGGTCATCGAGTCGACCAACTACGCCGCCCTCGTCGAGGCCGCCATCGCCGGCCGCATCGACATCGGCAGCTTCTCGGGCTTCACCTACGTCGCGGCCACCAACGGCGGCGCCGGCCTCACCCCGATCGGCGTTCAGATCACCGAGGAGGGCGAAGAGCCCGGCTACGAGTCGCTCGCCGTCGTGCCCGCCGGATCGGACATCGCCTCGATCGAAGACATGGCAGGCCACAACATCTGCTTCGTCGACCCCGGGTCGACGTCGGGCTACCTCTACCCGAGCGCCGAACTGCTCGCCGTCGGCCTCGACCCCGAGACCGACATCACGCCCGTCTTCGCCGGCGGCCACGACGCCTCCGCGCAGAAGACCGCCCAGGGTGTCGAGTGCGACGCCGGATTCGCCGAAGACGCCGTCATCGAGGGCACCGGAGTCGAGCAGGGCCTGTTCGCCGAGGGCGACCTCGAGGTCATCAACCGCGTCACCGTTCCCGGCGCCCCCGTCGTGATGTCGACCAACCTGCCGCAGTCGGTGCAGGACGAACTGCTCGCCGACCTGCAGAACATCACCATCGCAGACATCGAGGCCGAGGGCGTCGAGGTCACCGACGCGTTCCGCGAGTACTTCTACGAGCTCGTGCCGGTGGAAGACAGCTACTACGACTCCGTGCGCAAGGTGTGCGAGGAGACCGGCGCAGCCCAGTGCCAGCCGTAACCGCCCGTAGCTAGAACAAGCAAGGAACAGGTGTCATGAGCTCTTCTCCCGTGGTGACGTTGACCGACGTCCGGAAGAATTTTGGAACCACCCAGGCGCTGCGCGGTGTATCGCTGACCATCGAACAGGGCGAGATCGTCGTTCTGCTCGGGCTCTCGGGCTCGGGCAAGTCGACGCTGCTGCGCCACTTCGACGGTCTCGAGATCGCGTCGTCGGGATCCGTCGAGGTGTTGGGCAGCGACGTGTCCGCCCTGCGCGGCAAGCCGTTGCGCGAGCTGCGCAGTCGCATCGGTTTCATCTTCCAGCAGTTCGAACTCGTCGGTTCGATCACCGTTCTGGAGAACGTGCTCACGGGAGCCCTTGCCCGACTGACCGGTCCCCGGCTCGGGCTCCCGACCTATCCCGCCGCTCTGCGCGACACCGCGTTCGACCTGCTCGAGGAGGTGGGCCTCGGCGCGCAGGCGTTCCAGCGCGCCGACACCCTCTCGGGCGGTCAGCAGCAGCGGGTCGCGATCGCGCGGGCCCTGATGCAAGACCCGGATATTCTGCTGGCGGATGAACCGGTGGCATCTCTCGACCCCGAGTCGAGTGAGGCCGTGATGAACCTGATCCGCGAGATCGGCATGAAGCGCAAACTGACGGTCATCTGCAGCCTGCACCAGGTGGAGCTCGCGCTCTCGTGGGCCGACCGCATCGTCGGCCTGCGTCACGGCGAGGTCGTGCTCGACACGGTCGCGGCCGGGCTCAGCAAAGAACAGGTGATGGAGGTCTACGGCCGCGTCGCCACCTCGACCGGCGAGTTCGAGGCCGTCGCGAGCGAGCTCGCCGAGACGGCCGCCGAGATGCGCGCGGTGGTCGGTAAGTGACCGCCACCCTCACCCCCGAGAAGCGGCCGGCCCCGGCGGCGCCGCCCGTCGGCCCCCGCACGACGCTCGCGCCGCCCTCGCGCAACACGGTGACCGCGGCCGTGCTGCTGTTCGGCCTGCTCGCGTTCTCGCTCTGGTCGCTCGGCGAGATGGACCTGCGCATCGACTTCACCTACGCGCTGTCGTTCCTCGAACGCACGGTGCCGTTCGTCTGGCCGAGCCTGCCCGACGCTCTCTGGTACTCGACCCTCACCCTCGCGATCGTGATCAGCGGAACGGTGATGGCCGCCGTGCTGTCGATCCCGGTCGCCTACCTCGCCGCGAACAACACGACACCGGCGCAGAGCACCCGCTGGCTCGGCCGCTTCCTCAGCGTCACCTCGCGCGCCGCCCCCGACGCGATCATGGCGATGATCTTCGCCCTCGTCATCGGCCAGGGCGCGCTCGCCGGAGTGCTCGCCCTCGGCCTGCACTCCATCGGCATGATCAGCAAGCTCACCGCCGATGCGATCGAGCAGATCGACGAGGGTCCGCGGCTCGCGCTGCGTGCCGCCGGCGCCACCCGCTCGCAGGAGTTCTGGGGCGCCGTCTGGCCGCAGATCATGCCCTCGTACATCGCGACCGTGCTGCACCGCACCGACATCAATCTGCGGGTCTCGGTCATCCTCGGCTTCGTCGGCGTGAGCGGCCTCGGCTACGAGCTGAGCCACGCGCTGAACACCCTGAACTACCGCGAGGCCATGCCGTGGGCGATCATCATCTTCGCCCTCTGCGTCGGCTTCGAGGTCATCTCGTCGGTCGTGCGCAAGACCCTGCTCGGAGTGCAGCCCACGGGCCGCGGACTCGGCGACCGTATCGTGCGCCGCGCGACGCGTGGCCGTGCCGACGGGCAGAAACCCGCGGCAGGTGCGGCGGCGAGCCGCATCCGCCCCTGGACCAGCGAACGCGTCAAGACGACCTCTTTCGCCTGGATCGCGATCGCGGCCATCATCGCGTCGGTCGTCATCTCGGCCACCCAGGGCAGCAACTTCACCAACTTCTGGCTCAACGCGAGCATCGCCTTCAACCGCCTCTGGCCGCCGGCGCTCGACGAGAGCAAGTGGGAGACCACGGCCGAGAAGCTGTTCGAGACGGTGCAGATCGCGGGGGCCGCGACGCTCATCGCCCTGCTCGCCTCGGCCGTCATCGGCTCGTTCGCGGCCCGCAACGTGGCGCCGAACCCGGCCGTGCGTGGGGGATTCCGGTTCCTGCTCGTGGTCATCCGCGGGCTGCCCGAGCTGCTGCTCTGCATCTTCTTCATCATCCTCACCGGCCTCGGTCCGGGAGCGGCGGTGATCGCCCTCGGCATCGGCGGCATCGGGCTGCTCGGCAAGCTCATGGCCGACTCGCTCGAAGAGGTCAATCCCGGCCCGGAGCGCGCGCTGCGGGCCACGGGCGCCACCCGCGTGCAGATCTTCACCTCGGCCACGCTGCCGCAGGCCGCTCCGGCGTTCGTCGGGCACATCCTCTACCTGTTCGACACGAACATCCGTGCCGCGACCATCCTCGGAATCGTGGGCGCCGGCGGAATCGGCTACATGCTCGCGGGGGCCGCGCGCATCAACCAGCACGAACTTCTCGTGCTGCTACTGTGCGTTCTCGTGATCGTCTTCCTGGTCGAGGCGCTGTCGTCGTTCATCCGGCAGCTCATCAAGTGACGGATTTCGACGTCGTCGTGGTCGGCGCGGGCATCGTCGGCCTGGGCGCCGCGCTCGCCGCGCACGACCGCGGGCTGCGCGTCGCGGTCGTCGACCGGGCCACCGGCGTGAACGGCTCGTCGATCCGCAACTTCGGGCACGTCGGCGTCACGGGCCAGTCGGGGGAGGCGCTCGAGTACGCGCTCGCCAGCCGCGAGATCTACCTGTCGCTCGCCGACCGCGCCGGCATCTGGGTGTCGCAGCGCGGTGCCTCGATCGTGGCGCGCGGCGACGACGAACTCACCCTGCTTGCGGCGTTCGCCGAGGAGCGCGGCGGCGACCAGGTCGAGCTCGCGGGCGTCGACGAGATGCTCGAGCGCACTCCGGTGCGCGACGCTTCGCTGACCGGCGGCGCCTTCCTGCCGCTCGACCTCCAGGTCGACCCTCGTGCCGCCGCCCCGACGATCGCAGCCTGGCTCGAGACGCAGGGCGTCACCTTCTATTGGGGACGCTCGGTGCTCGGCATCGAGACCGGCGTCGTGCACACCGCCGCGGGCGAGCTGCGCGCCGAGAGCGTCGTGGTGGCCGTCAACTTCGACGTCGACCAGTTCTACCCACAGATCGCCGCCGACGCCGGGCTGCGCCGCTGCGGCCTCGACATGCTGTCGGTCGACTGGAACGGTCGCCGCCCGCTCGACAGCCCGCTGCTCACCGGCTCGTCGATGCTGCGCTACTCGGCCTTCGCCGGTCTGCCCGGGTTCGACGAGCTGCGCGCCCGCTACGCCGTCGAGTTCCCGCAGGTCATCGCCCGCGACATCAACCTGATGTACACGCAGCGCCCCGACGGCACCCTCGTCGTCGGCGACACCCACTACCGCGGGAGCGTCATCGCGCCGTTCCAAGAGGAGGCGTCGTTCGACGAACTCCTCGCGCTCACGAGCCGCCTGTTCGGTGTCGACGACCTTCGTGTTCTCGAGCGCTGGCAGGGCGTCTACGCCAGTGCCGACGCCGAGTTCTTGCGCGCGGCACCCGCCGACGGCGTGCGGATCGCGTCGGTGACGACGGGCATCGGCATGACGACGGGTCTCGGGCTCGCCGCATCCGTCATTCACGACCTCTATTCGTAACCGAAAGGCACCCACCATGACCGACATCACCCTCGCCGTTCTCGACCTGGCCGGAACCACCGTGACCGACGACGGCGTCGTCGAGCAGGCCTTCGCCGACGCGTACGACCGCTCGACCGTGCTGCACGCCTTCGGAAGCCGCGACGCCGTGCGCGCCTTCGCGCTGCAGACCATGGGGCAGTCGAAGATCGTCGTCTTCGGCGAGCTGACGAGCTCTGCGGATGACGCGGCCACCGCCAACCGCGACTTCGAGCTCGCCTACGCCGAGCTGGTGGCCGGCGGAGCGTGTGCGCCGATGCCGGGTGCGTTCGACACGATCACCGCGCTCAAGGCCGCGGGCATCGCGGTGACGCTCACGACCGGTTTCTCGCCGACGACGCGCGATGCCCTGCTCGACTCGCTCGGCTGGACCGGCCTCGCCGACCTCGTGCTCAGCCCCGGTGACGTGGGCCGTGGGCGCCCGTTCCCCGACCTGAACCTGACCGCGCTGATCCGCACCGAGACCCTCGGCGTGCAGAACCTGCTGGTCGCGGGCGACACGTCGAGCGACATGCTGAGCGGCGTGCGGGCGGGCGCCGGCCGCGTCGTCGGTGTGCTCTCCGGCGCGCACGACGAGGAGACGCTCGTGGCGGCGGGTGCGACCGACATCCTGCCGGGCATCGCCGGGCTGCCGGGGCTGCTTGGGCTGTAGCGCGCTGCTACGCCGAGTGCTGCACCGCGGCTAAATGGTGCGCCAGCTCGCGGGTATCGGGATAGAGCCGCAGGTAGCCCGCGAACAGGTCGTCGTAGAGTTCGCGCAGGGCGGGGTCGGGCTCGACCCGTGCCTGCGGCGGATTCCACTCGGCGATGGCCGTGTCTGCGACGAGTCGTGACGCGAGATAGGCGGCGCCGTAGCTCGCGCCGATGGTCGTCGTCGCGACCTCCTGCACCAGCCCCGTGACGTTCGACACGATCTCGGTCCACAGACCGCCCTGGGTGCCGCCGCCCACGGCCGCGATGCGTTCGATCGCCGCTCCCGCCGCGCGCATCTGCTCGACGTTGTGGCGGATTCCGAACGCGGTGGCCTCGAGCGCGGCCCGATAGATGTCGCCTCGGGTGTGCTCGAGGGTGAGCCCGACGACGACGCCGCGCGCGTTCGGATCGTTGATCGGCGTGCGCTCGCCGGCGAAGTAGGGCAGCATAAGCAGGCCGTTCGCTCCGGGCCGGGAGAGAGCGGCCTCGGCCAGCAGCGTCGGGTAGTCGACGTCACCGAAGAGTTTGGCCAGCCAGGCCGTGATGGCGCCCGAGGTGGCCATGCCCGCCGCGAAGTTGTAGGTGCCGGGGTAGGCGCCGACGGTGCCCCACAGCGCGGGGTGGCTCAGACTCTTTGTGCCGGTGGCGACGAGGAAGAGCGTCGTGCCGTACATCAGCATCAGGTCGCCCGCGTTCTGCGCGTCGACGCTGACGGCCTCCGACCAGGCGTCGATGGTTCCGACGATGACGGGGATGCCGGCGGGCAGCCCGGTTGACGTCGCGGCTTCGGGAGTGACGTACCCGGCGGTGTCTCCCGGCCACGCGAGACGGGGGAGCGTGATCGCGCCGCGCAGTTCGTCGGCCCAGGGCGAGTGCCAGCCGAGTTCGGAGACGTCGTAGAGCGGGGTCGACTGGCTGGCCGACTGATGATCGAGCAGGTATGCGCCGGTCAGATTGAACGCCAGCCACGAGGCCGGCATGTACAGGCGTCGTGCGCGCGCCCATACCGTGGGCTCGTTGTCGGCGATCCATGCGAGTTTTGGCCCGACCGCCTGGCTCGACAGGGCCGACCCGCACCGCTCGAGAATCTGCGCGGTACCGAATCGGTCGCCCAGACGCGCGATCTGCTCGTGCGCGCGCGAATCGACGCCGTAGAGGATGGCCGGACGCAGCGGTTCGTTGTTCTCGTCGGTGATGAGAACGCAGGGCCCCATCCCGCTGACCCCGACGGCGATGACCTCGCCGTCTGTCTGCCCGGTCAGTTCGAGCGAGAGCGAGCGAAACTCGGCCCACCACAGATCGGCGTCCATCTCCACGTGGCCGACTCTCGGCCGGTCCACGTCGTGGGAGCGCGATGCGCTCGCCACGACGTGGCCGGAGAGGTCGACCAGAACGCCCTTGCTGCTCGAGGTGCCGATATCCACCCCGAGCACGAACCGCTGCGTCGAGCCCATCGACTAGAGCGCGACGTCGCCGACGAGGTGTACCTGCACCCCGAGCCGGGCGAACATCGCGGCCTTCGCGGCGAGGGCGCGGTCGGCGGTCTCGGCGTCGGGGGCGTAGGCGACCTGCAGGTGGTTCGCCTTGTGACGCGCCATGAACTGGTCGCGCGAGGCACCGTGGATGACCGCGTGCATGATCGGCCACTCGGGGTTCGTCGCCTGCCAGCGGCGCTCCGTCTCCTCCTGCGGAAGGTCGACGGCGGTGCCGCGGCCGATGTCGAAGTGCAGCTCGCCCTCGGCGATGAACAGGCGCGACCAGACGAACTCGCCGGGCTTGGAGACGCCCTTGATCGTGCTTCCTCCGAGGGGGAAGTAGACCGGCCCCTGGCGCCAACCGACCGCTCCGCTGTAGCCCCCGGTGAGGTGCGAGGGCGGTACCGAACCGGAGATCTCGAATACCCAGACGAACTGGCCGTCGTAGTCTTCGCCCCACCGGATGTCGTGCAGGGTGTTCGCCGGGTCGAGACCCATGGCGGTCCAGATGCGGTTGGTCAGCAGCGCGTCGACGGCGACGCCCTCGTCGGCCTCGTTGAAATGCGGGAAGGCCTCGCCGGCCCAGAGCTCGCGGCTGCCGTCGCGGCTGAGCACCGGCGGGCGTTCGACGTTGTTGAGGATGCCCTCGATCAGGTCGCTCGCGGGGACGAGGTCTTTGAGGCCCTGCTGGTACTGGATGCCGACGGCCGAGAGCCCGTAGTCGTCGCTGATGCGGAGGGCCGCGACATACATCTTCGCTTGCCAGAGCAGCTGGCTCTCGGTCAGCTCGGTCGCCTCGTCGGTGCCGATGACGAAGGTCATGCCGGCGTCGCGGATCCACGCGATGACCGCCTCGGCCTCGGAGTCCGGCACCGTGAGCATCTCGGCGTACAGCGCGCTCTGCGAGAGACGCTCCTTGTAGATTCCGAGCGGGTTCAGCAGCTCGTCGTCGATGATCGCGTTGTACATGCCCATGCAGCCCTCGTCGAAGACGCCGATGATCGCCTTGCGATCGACGAGGTGCGCGGCGAGGGCGTCGGCGAGCTCGGTCTCGGCGGACGCGGCGAGGGCTGGCAGGTCGCGCACGTGCGACGAGTCGTGTTCGATCGTGCCGGTCTCGAGCCATGACGCGATACCCGACCGGAACCACTCGTCGGTGAAATCGACGCTCCAGATCGTGGAATAGCCGACGTCCATCTTCGTCAGGCCGGCGTTGAGCCCGAGCAGGCCGACGAGCCCGGGATTGTCGCCGACGAAGTTCGCCACGGTGAGAATGGGGCCGCGGTGGGTGCGTAGACCGGCCAACACGTGATGGCTGTACTGCCAGACCGATTCGGCGACGACGAGCGGGGCATCGGCCGGGATGCCGGTGAATACCTCGAGCCCGTAGGCCTGGCTGTCGATGAAGCCGTGTCCCTTGACGGGGTCGACGGGGTGGGCTCGCTTGATCGTCCAGCCGAGCGCCGCGAATTCTTCGGCGAGACGCTGTTCCATGGCCTCCTGGATGGGCCAGCCGGCGAGGTTGGCGGCGAGTCGAAGATCGCCGCTCGTCACCAGCCAGGCCGTCTTCGCCTCGAGGGCGGGGCGCGTGATGGGGGTGGGCATGGAATACGGTGCTGTCGCCACGAATCCTCCTTGATTCCGGTCGTATCGCTGAACCTGCCGACCTGAGCGGCAGTACCCGACAGCATGCTAGAAATCGATTACACAGTCAACAGCGACTTCGTGATCCGCCCGGCGACCAGTGCGAAAGTCTCGGCCACGATGTCGATCGGAGAGGGCAATCCCGGGGCCGCCGCCACTTTGACGATCACGAGCGGCTCGCTCGACGCCGCCGACCGAACACGACCCGCGCGCAGGAACGCGTCGACCTCGGGCTCGCCGAGCAGGCTCTCACCGAGGCCGGCGCTCGCCGCGAGCGGGCCGCGCGCGGCGATGTGGCTGTCGCCCCAGGCCGGCCCGCGCACGGTATCGACGGCCGCTACCCCCGAGAACGCGAGCGCGCCGAGTCGGCCCGCATCGGCGGCAAGTCGCGCGTGACGCGTGGCCGAGCGGACGTCGCGGGCCTCGAGGACGGAACGCCCCCAATTGATGCCGAGCGCCAGCGGGGTCGGGCATCCGGAATTCTGCTCAATCGCCGTCAACTCGGCCTCGATCGGCAGAAAACCCTTCACGGGGCGCACGCCTGTCGCGGCGTCGCAGTGCTCGACGAGCAGCTCGGTTCCGTGCCAGTTCCAGCCGGCGATCTCGGCGAGGCTCTCGGCGAAGGCGCGGGTGTGATCGTCGATGCGGTCGAGGTGAACGGATGCCGCGGACTGCACCTCGACCGCCCGAATCACCGGTCGGCCGTCGGGCGAGCTACCCAGCGCGACGGATGCTTGGTACGCGTCGCGGACGAGCTCCACCGCCGCGGCCCTGCCGCGGGGATCGAGCGACGCGAGTCCGACATCGTGCCGGGCGCGGGCCTCCATGGTGGCGGCCACGAGGGTCAACACGTGAGAGCCGCCCTCGCCGAGCAGCGTCGAGAGCGCGCCGGGATCAGGGGAGAAGGTGGCACTTCCCCACGGCACCTCGAGTCCGGCACAGCCGGTGCGGGCCGCGGCCTCGCGAAGGTAGGCGATATTGGTGCTCGGCTCGGAGCGGAGTTCGTTCGGCATCGACGCGTAGGCGCCGAGGTAGATCGCGGGCTGGGGGGTCATCGTCGGCCTCCGTTCGGTGCGAACGCCCAATGCGGTTCGCGCCTTCGGAACACGAGCATAGGCAGGTGTGGAGCTATCATCACAAGCAGCTTCGCGGCCAGAGTGCGGCGAATGGGCTTTCTGCGCGACGAAAAGGTGACCGTGATCGAAAAAACAGCGAGACCCAAGGTGGTCGATGTCGCCCGACACGCCGGCGTGTCGACCGCGACGGTCTCCCGGGTATTGAACAACAACAGCAGGGTGGATCCGGCGATCACCGCGCGGGTCCGTGCCTCGCTCGACGAGCTCGGCTATCGCATGAACAGCGTCGCCCGCAGCCTGCGACGGCAGACGAACAGCGTGATCGGGGTCGTCGTTCCCGACATCGCCAACCCGTTCTTCACCGACGTCGTCAGAGGTATCGGCGACGCCCTCCGCGACGACGGATACATGCTGATGCTCTGCAACAGCGACGACGATATCGAGCGGGAAGCGAGCTACCTGCGGCTGCTCGCGGCGCAGCAGGTGAGCGGCGTCATCGTGGCGCCCGCCGACTCGCGGCTGAGTGACCTCTCGGAGTTGGATGCGGCGGGCATACCCGCCGTCGTTATCGACCGGCTCACCGGAGCGGGCGGATTCGACTCGGTCGTGTTCGACAACCGCAGGGGAGCCCACGATCTGACCTCGCGGTTCGTCGAGGCCGGTCGCACGCGCATCGCCCACGTAGCCGGACCCGGGCGCACCTTCACCGGAAAAGCGCGCAGGGAAGGCTACCTGGCGGCGCTGGCGACCGCCGGCATCGCCGAGGATGCGGCGTTGATCGTCGAGGCCGACTATTCGGAGGAGGGCGGCTACCACGCGGTCACCGGCCTGCTCGATTCGGGGGTGGCGCTCGACGCGATCGTCGTGGCGAACAACGCGATGACCCTCGGCGCGATTCACGCCATGACCGAGCACGGGGTGGATCCGGCGAGCGTGTCACTCGCGAGCTTCGACCCCGTGCCGTGGAGCACCTCCCGACGGTACCCGCTGCTCGTGCTCGACCACGAGAGTCTCCGCATGGGGGCGGTCGCGGCCGAACTGCTCGTCGCTCGCATCGGAGACCCCGAGCGAGACATCGATTCCCGCGAGTTGTCGCCCGGCGCCATCGCGGTATTCACCGAGTGATAATCGGGTTGAACGTATTTGCTTGACAACGAACCACGGTGGCTCGTAGCATCCATGAAATCGATTACTTGAAATCTCGCACACAGCATCGCGCAGACTCCGGTATTTGATCGTGGCCCCTCGATGACGACGGGTCAGAGGCCTCAACAAAGGAGTTAGCCTGTGAAAACGACACGACTTGCGACAGTGCTCGCCATCACGACGGGAACAGTGATCGCGATCGCCGGTTGCACCCCCGTCGCGGAGACGACGCCAGGGGAGACCGCTGCGGCGTCGACGTTCCCCGAGAAGGACATCCGCCTCATCATCCAGGCCAACCCCGGCGGCGGATCCGACCTCTCCAGTCGCGCGCTCGCCACCGAACTCGAGAAGCTCCTCGGCGTGAGCGTCATCCCCGAGAACATGCCGGGTGCATCCGGCGCCCTGGCCATGGAGTACGTCGCCCAGCAGCCGGCCGACGGCCACGTGATCGGCTTCGGCCCGGTCGAGATCGCGATGCTGAACACGACCCAGAACGCGAACGTGCTGCCCGAGAACTTCGACCTCATCGGGCAGATCATGCTCGCGCCCGGCGTCATCTCGGTCGGTGTGGACAGCCCGTACGAGACGCTCGAAGACCTCATCGAGGCCTCGAAAGACGGAGCGGTCACCGTCGCCAACTCGGGCACCGGCTCGATCTGGGAGGCGGCGACTCTCGGTATAGCAGAGGAGACCGGCGCCAAGTTCACCCCGGTGTCGTACGACGGCGGAGCGACCGCGGTATCTGCCGCGGCGTCCGGCGAAGCTGTCGCGGCGGTGTCCGGTGCCGGCGAAGCGGTCGCCCAGGCGGGCGCCGTGCGCGTTCTCGCCGTGCTGAACGACGAGGCCTACTTCAACCTGCCCGACGTGCCGACGGCCGAGGAGGCCATCGGAACGAGCCTCGAATACGGCGGTTGGGGCGGAATCTACGCACCCGCCGGCCTGCCCGACGACGTGCGTGCGATTCTCGAGAAGGCCGTGGCCGACGCGGTGGAGACCGACTCCTACGCCGACTTCCAAGAGAAGTCGGGCAACCTCGTTGTCTACCGCGACTCGGAGGAGTTCACCGGCTTCGTCAACGACCAGTTCGACCTGTTCAAGAGCCTGCTCGGTTCGTAGCGCAGTCTCCTCTCCGCTCGGTGTTATGCGCGAGGGGGGATGTGTGCGCCCTAGACGCACCCCCCCTCGCGCTCTCAATAGAAAGCAATCATCGTGACAAGACATCGCGAGGAGCCCGTCGTCACCGACGAAGCACCCGAAACCGTCGAACCGGATATCGTCGCCAAACCGTCGCGTCGGCTCGAGATCGCCGCGGCCGTCGTCGCGCTCGTGGTCATGGCCGTGTACACGGTTCTCGTGTTGCAGATCGACCTGCGCCGCGAAGGCGCGCCGGGCCAGATCGATGCGCGGTCATGGCCGACCGTTCTCGGAATTCTCGGCATCGTGATCGCGCTCTGGCGCCTCGTCGTGGCCGTGACCCGAGCGCCGATCGACCGCGACGACCTCGAGAAACAGCAGCCGGGCGGAATCCGCCGTCTCGCGCTGACCCTCGTGCTCACGGTCGTGTTCATGGCGCTCTGGCAGATCCGCGCGGTCATCGCTTTCGGCTACAGCATCAACCTCTTCGTCTTCATCACCCCGCTCTTCCTGTTCGGACTGCTCTGGATATACGGGGCGCGCACGTGGAAGGCGCTCATCCTCTACCCGGTGATCACCACCGCCTTCATCTACGTGCTCTTCGGAACGCTGCTAAGGATCCCCCTATGAACGCCTTCGCGGACGGAATCGCGTCGCTGCTCGACGTGCAGGTTCTCCTCGGGCTGCTGCTCGGCCTCGGGCTCGGTTTTCTCGTCGGAGCGTTTCCGGGCATCACCGCCACGATGGCGGTCGCGCTCGCTGCCGGCTTCACCCTGACGCTTGAACCCGTGCAGGGCCTCGCGGTGCTGCTCACCATCTACGTCGCCGCGAACTTCGGCGACCGAGTGCCCTCGATCCTGGTGAACACCCCCGGAACTCCGGCGTCGATCGCGACCACGCTCGACGGCTACCCGATGGCCAAGCAGGGTCGCGCCGGTCTGGCCCTCACGGTCTCCGCGGTGGTCTCGGCCATCGGCATCCTCGCCAGCCTGGTCATCTTCGCCGCGTTCGCCATCCCCATCGCTACGATCGCCCGCGACTACTTCAAGTCGCCCGAGCTCTTCGCGCTCGTGGTGTTCGGCCTGACGATCATGATCAGCATCTCGTCGAAGTCGATCCTCAAGGGCGTTCTGGCCGGTCTATTCGGTCTCGCGCTGGGAACCGTCGGCGTCTTTCCCGCGACCGGCGACCAGCGCCTCACCTTCGGCAGCCTCGACCTCTGGGACGGCTTCAACTTCATCGCCGTGATCATCGGACTGTTCGGCATCGCCGAGCTCTTCGACCAGCTGCTGACCCACCACCAGAGCAAGGTGAAGCCGATCTCGAGCCTCGGCCGCTACTGGCCTACACGGGCGGAGATCAAGCGCATGGGACGCCCGCTCGGCGTCAGCGGCGCGGTAGGACTGGTCGTCGGACTCATCCCCGCCGCCGGCGGCGACATCGCCGGACTCATCGGTTGGGACCGGGCGAAGCGCATCTCGAGGCACCCGGAGGAATTCGGCAAGGGATCGATCGAGGGCATCACCGCCTCCGACACCGCATCGAGCGCGACGCTCGGCGGCTCGCTCACCACCACCATGGCGCTCGGCGTGCCCGGCGACTCGGTGATGGCCGTGATGATCGGCTCGATGATCATCTGGGGCATCACCCCGGGCCCCGACCTGTTTACCTCGCGTCCCGACCTGGTCGTCAGCATCACGGGCATCATGCTCGTCGCCACGATCCTCTCCCTGGGTCTGAGCCTCGTGCGTATGAAGGGAATGGTGAAGCTGCTCGACGTTCCGCAGCACTACATCTGGAGCGCCATCCTGATCTTCTGCATCATCGGCACCTACGCGACCACGAACAGCTTCTACACGGTCGGCACGATGCTCGTCTTCGGCGTCATCGGCCTCGTGATGAAGCGCACCGGCTTTCCCGCCGGCCCCGTCGTGCTCGGCCTGCTGCTCGGCCCGCTCGCCGAAGAGAACCTCGCGCGCACGCTGTCGATCCTCCCCACGAAGCCCTTCCTCGAGGTGGTCAGTCCGATCGCGATCGGACTGCTCGTGCTCTCCCTCGTCTCGCTGTTGCTGCCGATCATCCGCAGCGCTCGAGCGTCGAAGTCTGAGCGCGGCAAGACCCTCGCGCAGTCGCTGCTCGACAGCGAGGTCGCCGACATAGAGTCCCGCGATTCCGAACCGACCATCAAGAAATAAGAGAACCGAACAATGACAAGCAGAGAAGTCCTGACCGCCGTACCGGTCGCTTTCCACCCCAACGGCGAGCTCGACCTCGAAGGCTCGCGCGACATCCTTCGCTTCGTCGCGAAATCGGGCAACGAGGGCGCGTTCGTGCTGGGCACGACCGGCGAGTTCCCGTCGCTGTCGCACGAGGAGCGAACCGCTCTCGTAACGGCGAGCATCGAGGAGCTCTCCGAGCACATGCGCGTTGTTGTGCACGTGGGATCGGCGAGCACCTACGAGTCACTGCGACTCGTCGCCCAGGCGCGGGAGGCGGGGGCTACCGAGATCGCGGTACTCACTCCCTACTACCTCAAGGCGACCGACGCCGCGCTGCTCGATTACTACACCCAGATCACGGCCGCCGCGGATGGCCTCGACGTCTACATCTACGTGTTCCGTGCGGTGAGCGGCAACTTCATTTCGAACGAGCTCATGGCCACGCTCGCGCACCTGCCGAACGTCGTCGGTGCCAAGGTCAGCGACGAGCCACTCGAACAGATCCGCGCGTATCGCGAGGTCGTTCCCGAGGGGTTCCTCATCTACACCGGGTCGGACCGCGAGCTCGGTCGCGCCGAGGAGTACGGAGCGCAGGGTGTTATCTCGGGCGTCTCCTCCGTCTTTCCGAAGCCGTTCCGTGCCCTCGCGGATGCCCATGCCGGCGGCGATGCGACCGAGATCGAGAAGGCTCAGTTCGCGGTCGACGAGGTGGTCGACGCCATTGCGGGCAACATGGGGCGGATGAAGGCGGCCTACGGCGTGCTCGGAGTCAACGGGGGAACCACGCGCATGGCCATCGAACCGCCCACCGACGAGGTGGTCGCGGAGATCCGCCGCGTCGCAGCGCTCTACGCCTGATCGGCGGCCACCATCTGCCCGTCGACTCACACTGGTAGATTTCGACCATGGTGTGGTGGAAGCGCAGGCGCGTCGATCTCGGAACCTACGAGCACCCGCCGCTGGTTCCGCTGGCCCCGATCGAGCGCGTCGTCGACGAGGGTGTGCTGATCTCAGCCTCGGCCGTGCGCATGGCGATCAAGAACGAGCTCATCGTGCTCGCCGTGCGTGAGCAGCGGTCGTACGACCCCGCGGTGATCGCGCGGGCGGCGCAGCAGCGACTCGCGGCGGTCGCGGCCGAGAGCGACGCGACCGCCGACCGTCTCGACGCCGCCGGCAGCACCGCGCTCGTCGCGTCGAAGGGCGAAGATCTCGACGACAACGAGCTCGCCCGCAACGAAGAACACCGCCGGCGGCCCGAGGTGCACCGCCTGCTCGCCGAGGCCCTGCGTGCCTTCGCGGCCGACCCCGACGCCGTTGCCGGGCTGGTCGACGCGGCACGCACCGACGCCGCACAGGACATCAGCGGCGCGGTCGTCGGACGGCTGCGGGCGCGCGACTACGCCGCCGAGCCGGGATACGCGCAGCAGCGCGCGGAACGGCTAATCGGCATCGGCGACGACCTCGCCGCCCTGTCGACGCGGGTGCCGCCGGAGGCCTGACCAGACCTGTGGAAAACTCGCGCGCGAAGCGGGGCATCCGAACACAATGTTCTGCATGTCGCACGCCGAGTCGATCATCACCGACCAGGTGCGCGAGCGCGTTCGACGTGACGGCGTCGATCTGCGCACCGACCGGGAGCTCGCCGGCCGCTACGTCAGCGACGCCGTACGGCGATACAGCGAGCGGGCTCTCGGTGGGTCGGTGCCCCTGCTGGTCGACGAGGCGATCACGACCCGGCAGATCGTCGCGACGCTCACGGGCTTCGGCGCGCTGCAGCCGTTCTTTGACGATCCTGAGATCGAGGAGATCTGGATCAACGGCCCGAACCGCGTCTTCATCGCGCGCGACGGCGTGCCCGAGCTCACCTCGATCGCGCTGACCGACGGCGAGGTGCGCGACCTCGTCGAGCGCATGCTGCAGTCGTCGGGGCGCCGCGTCGACCTGTCGTCGCCCTTCGTCGACGCGTCGTTGGCCGACGGATCGCGGCTGCACGTCGTCATCCCCGACGTCACGCAGCGCTACTGGGCCGTGAACATCCGCAAGTTCACCCAGCGCATCCGCGACCTGCAGCGGCTGGTCGCCCTCGGTTCGCTCACCCATCAGGCGGCCGAGTTCCTGCGCATGTGCGTGCTGTCGGGTCAGAACATCCTCGTCTCGGGCGCGACGCAGAGCGGCAAGACGACGCTGCTCGGCGCCCTGCTGTCGAGCGCGCGGCCGAGCGAGCGCATCGTCACGGTGGAGGAGACGTTCGAACTCGACCTCGTCGCCCGTGACCGGGTCGCGATGCAGTGCAGGCAGCCGAGTCTCGAGGGCACCGGCGAGATCACCCTCCGCCGGCTGATCAAAGAGTCGTTGCGGATGCGCCCCGACCGCCTCGTCGTCGGCGAGGTGCGCGAGGCCGAGTCGCTCGACCTGCTCATCGCGCTGAACAGCGGGCTGCCGGGAATGTCGAGCATCCACGCCAACAGCGCCCGCGACGCGCTCGCCAAGCTGTGCACCCTGCCGCTGCTGGCCGGGCGCAACATCGACTCGGCGTTCGTGGTGCCGACGGTGGCGGGCTGTATCGACCTCGTCGTGCACTGCGAGATCTCGCGGGCCGGCAAGCGTCGCGTCGTCGAGATGGTCGCCCCCAGCGGCCAGGTGAGCGGGTCGCTCGTCGAGGCCAGCACGATCTTCGACCTGCAGGCGGGCATGCTCGCGCCGACCGGCAGCCATCCGACGAAGACGGCGAAGTTCCGGGTGGCGGGGTTCGATCCGGCCGCGGTGTTGGCGGGGGTGCGCTGATGGCGCTCGGGTGCTCATGATGATCGACCGCTCATGACACTGATCTGGGGCCTGTTGCTGGGCGTGGGTGCGCTGCTCGCCGCCTCGCCCTTCCTCTGGCCAGCCGCCGAGGTGCGGGCCGCGTCGTCGCCCGGCCCGTTCGCGCCCGTGCGGGTGCGGCTCGCGCAGGCGGGTCTCGGCCGGGTGACACCGCTGACGTTCATCGTCGTCTCGCTGCTGATCGGCCTCGTCGGCGGGGCCGTGGTGTTCGCGCTCGTGCCGGTCACCGCGCTCGCCGTGGCGGCGGCGGTCGTGGCCGCCGTCGTGCCCTCGACACTCGTGACCGTGCGGGCGCGGGCACGACGACGGGCGACCCGGGTCGTCTGGCCCGACGTCGTCGACCACCTCGTCTCGGCCGTGCGCTCGGGGCTGGCCCTCCCCGACAGCGTCGTCACGCTCGCCCGCGCCGGACCGCCGGTGACGCGCGCGGCGTTCGCCGAGTTCGAGGCCCAGTACCGGGCGACCGGCAACTTCGGGCTGTGCATCGGGCAGCTGAAAGACTCGCTCGCCGACCCTGTAGCCGACCGCATCCTCGAGACGCTGCGTATGTCGCGCGAGGTCGGCGGCAGCGAGCTGACGACGGTGCTGCGCAACCTTGCGGCGTACCTGCGGCAGGAGGCCGCCATCCGGTCGGAGGTCGAGGCGCGGCAGTCGTGGGTGATGAACGCCGCCCGCCTCGGTGTGGCCGCGCCGTGGATCGTGCTGCTGTTGCTCGCCAGCCGGCCCGAGGCAGCGGCCGCGTACAACACCGCGGCGGGAGCGGCGCTCGTCGTAACGGGACTCGTCGTGTCGGTCGTCGCCTACCGCATCATGATCGCCGTCGGACGCATCCCCGACGAACGGCGCTGGTTCCGATGACGCCGGCGCTCGCGTGGGCGGTCGTCTGCGGCACGACTCTCGGACTCGGGCTGTGGGCGCTCGTCAGTGTGACCCCGCGGCTGAGCCGCCCGCGCCTGGTCGACCGGGTCGCTCCCTATGTGCTCGACGTCTCGCAGGGTGCGCGCGACCTGCTCGCCCGCCGCCCGGCCGATCCGCTGCCCGTGCTCGGCTTCGTCTTCGCCCCGATTGTCGAAACCCTGCGGCGCGGTTTGGGTGCGATTCTCGGCGGGCCGGATGCCACGGCCCACCGCCTGCGCCAGGCGGGCTCCGCGCTCACGGTCGAGCGGTTCCGGGGCCGGCAGCTGCTCTGGGGCACGGTGGGGGCGGGCCTCGGAGTGCTGGCCGCGATCGCCTCCGCCCGGTCGGTCGCACTGCCGCTCGTGGCCCAGTTCGGCATCGTCGTGCTCTTCGCGGCCGGCGGCGTCGCCCTGCGCGACTACCTGCTGCAGCGCGCTGCCCGCGCTCGGCTCGCGCGCATGGCCAGCGAGCTGCCGACCGTGCTCGAGTTCCTCACACTCAGCCTCTCGGCCGGGGAGGGCATCCTCGATGCGACCCGGCGCATCTCGCGCATCAGCCAGGGCGAACTCGCCGGCGAACTCGGCCGCGCCATCGCCGACGTGAACACGGGGCTCCCCTTCGCCGACTCACTCACTGAGATCGCCCACGACCTCGACCTGCCGCCGTTCACCCGCTTCGTCGAACAGGTGGTCGGCGCCCTCGACCGCGGAACCCCGATCGTCGAGGTATTGCGCGCCCAAGCGCAGGACTCCCGCGACGACGCCAAACGCCAGCTGCTCGAGCTCGCCGGCAAGAAGGAGGTCGCGATGCTCGTGCCACTCGTGTTCCTGATCCTGCCGATCACGGTGGCCTTCGCGATCTTCCCCGGCATCCTCGTGCTGCAGACGGGGCTGTGATTATCCAACAGAAATGAGAGAACGATGACCCTATTGAGACGACTGAGAAACGACGACCGCGGTGACGTGCCGGGCTGGGTGCTGATAACGCTGATGACCGCGGGGCTCGTGATCATCATCTGGGGCCTCGCCGGCCCCGCGCTCAGCCAGGTCTTCGAGCAGGCCATCGAGCGCGTCACCAGCTTCTGACAATGCTTGCCCGGCTGCGTCGCCTTCCGGTCAGCGATGACCGCGGCTCCGCGCCCGCCGAGTTCGTGATGGTCGCGGCGCTGCTCACCGTGCTCACGCTGTCTGTGTTGCAGCTCGGGCTCGCGCTGCACGTGCGCAACACGGTTCTGGATGCCGCGGCGGAAGGCGCGCGTTACGGTGCGCTCGCCGACAACACCCTCGCCGACGGAGCGGCCCGCACCCGCGACCTCATCACCACCGCGATCGGGGTCGGATACGCGCGCGACGTGACGGTGACCTCGCAGCGTTACCGCGAGCATCCGGCCGTCTCGGTCACCGTGCGCGCTCCGCTGCCGCTCATCGGACTGATCGGGCTCGACGACGGGCTGGAGGTGACCGGGCATGCCGCGAAGGAAACTCTCGACTGACGACACCGGCACCGCCTCGCTCGAGTTCATCACCGCGGGGCTCGTGTTGCTCGTTCCGCTCGTCTACCTCGTGCTCACGATGTCGGCGCTGCAGGGTGCGGCGCTCGCCGTCGAGGGCGCGTCGCGGCAGGCCGCGCGGGTTTTCGTCACCGCGCCCACCGTCGCCGAGGCGCAGGACGACGCCCGCACCGCCGTCGATTTCGCGCTCGCCGACTACGGCCTCGACGGCGCCGACGTCGACATGCGCGTCAGCTGCTCGCCGAACCCCGGCGCCTGCCTCACTCGCCGCGGATTCGTGACCGTCGAGGTGTCGACGCGCGTGACCCTGCCCCTGGTACCGCCCGTGCTCGACCTCGACGTCGGGCTCAGTCTGCCGATCTCGTCGACGGCCACGCAGCAGGTGTCGCGGTTCGGGGGAGTGGCGCCATGAAGCGGCTGCGAAGCGCCGACGACGGCTCGATCCTGCCGCTCACGGTCTTCTTCGGCTTCCTCGCCCTCGTGCTGGTGCTCGTCGTGGTCGCTGCGACCTCGCTCTACCTCGAACGCAAGCGCCTGTTCAGCCTCGCCGACGGCGCCGCGCTGGTGGGCGCCGAGTCGTTCGACCTAGCCGCGGTGGAGGCAACGTCGGCCGGCGCGCGGCCGCGGTTGCGGTCGTCGGATGTCGCTTCCGCGGTCACCGGATTCGTGCGCGGCCCCGCGGGTGCCCGCTTCGAATCGCTCGAGGTGCTGCGCGCCGAGACCACCGACGGACGCAGCGCCACGGTCGAGCTCGCCGCCTACTGGCGCCCGCCGGTCGTTACGCTGCTGGTGCCCGAGGGCTTCCGCATCGAGGTGACGGCGGTCGCGCGCAGCGTGTTCGAGTGAGCTCGCACCGACGCCCGAACGCACGAACGCCCGACAGGACGCGTCACCCGCTACCGGGGGAAACGTTCTGTCGGGCGTGCGCTGGGCCGCATCCGTCCGGTTGACGGGTCGAAAGGCGCGGCAGCGAAACAGACTTACGCGGCGGTGAAGCCACCGTCGACGACGAACTCTGCGCCGGTGATGAAGCTGGCCTCGTCGCTGAGCAGGTAGGTGATCATCGAGGCGATCTCCTCGGGCTGGCCGAGGCGCTTCATGGGCACGGTCGCGGCGAGGGCCTCGCGCGGTGCGCCCTCGAGGATAGGGGTGTCGATGAAGCCGGGGTGTACCGAGTTGACGCGCACGCCCGACTCGACCCACCAGAGGGCCGCGTTCTTGGTCAGCAGGCGCACGGCGCCCTTGGCTGCCTGGTACGCGGGGCCGGCGGCGGATCCGCCGACGAGGCCGTAAATTGACGAGATGTTGACGACCGAGCCATTGCCCGATGCCTTGAGCGCCGCGCTCGAGGCCTTGAGGCCGAGGAAGACGCTGGTCTGCGTGACGGCGATGGTCTTGTCCCAGACCTCGATCGGGGTGTCCTCGATCGAGCGGGCGTCGCCGATTCCTGCGTTGTTCACGAGCAGGTTGAGCCCACCGAAGGCGTCGACGGTCTGGGCGATCGCGGCGTTCCAGGCGTCTTCGCTGGTCACGTTGAGCGAGATGAAGAGGGCCTTGCCGCCCGTGGCGGTGATCTCGTCGACGACTCCCTGGCCGGCATCAGCGTTGATGTCGGCGATGACGACGGCTGCGCCTTCGCGTGCGAGGCGCAGCGACGTGGACTTGCCGATGCCGCTCGCTCCGCCGGTGACGAGTGCGACTTTGCCCTGGAAACGGGTCATGGTGATGTGCTCCTTGTTTGTGTGTTCGAGTGGGCGCCGAGAAATCGGGGCACACATGGGACAAACGGTCGGATGCACGTCACGATCAGAAATCGGAACCGCGACTAACTTACACCTGTTGTTTACGCGACGGGAGCCTGGACCGGCGGTTTGCGGCCGATCTTCTTCGACAGGCGGTGGCTCGGGATGTCGACGAGGCGCGTGAACAGCTCGGCGACACCGAACGAGATGCCGACGCCGATAACGGTCTGCACCGGCCAGGGCAGATCGTGGGCGACGTTCGCGGTGGCGATGAGGATCGGCGCGTGCACGAGGTAGAGGCTGAACGAGATGCGGCCGAGCCAGTGGATCGGCGGCAGCGAGAGAACGCGGATGGCCGGCTTCCAGCGGGCGGCGACGGAGACGATGCCCGCGGCTCCCAAGACGATGAGGGCGGATGACGCGAACGCGACGTGTGTGTTCTGCCCGATGCCCGGCTGCAGCAACCAGTGCAGGATGAGCAGGAACAGCGAGGCGATGGCGACCGCGAGCCAGACCAGGTGGCCCCACCACGGCACGCGCGGGGTGCCGAGCTCGGCCTCGGCGGCACCGACGGCGCTCTCGTCGCGCAGGCTGAACAGCTTCGCGAGGGCGATGCCGACGATGAACGCCGGCAGGTAGACGAGCGGCAGCACCGAGTTCTCGTAGCCGAGCAGCACGGCGAGCGGGGCGAGGGCGATCGCGGTCCAGGCGAGCTTGCGACCGCGCGACGCGATCAGCACGAACACGGGCAGCAGCAGCGAGAACAGCACCTCCCAGCGCAGCGACCAGAGCGGGCTGTTGAAGTCGGGGGTGCCGTTGAAGACGTCGGCGGCCTGGATGGCGAACTTCCAGTCGAAATCGGGGTAGGTGTAGAACTGCACCCACGCGCTGTCGCTCGCCTCGCGGTCGCGGTGCAGCAGCAGGGTCACGACCACGGCGAACACGACCGACGCGAACATCGGCAGGTAGAGCCGCACCAACCGGCGTGGGAAGTAGCTGCCCCAGTTGAAGTCGCGCTCGCGCCGCACCTGCAGCGTGAGCACCAGGCCGCTGAGCACGAAGAACACGATGACCGCCTCGTTGCCGGCGATGAAGATGCGCAGCGGCGAGTAGAGCAGGAGGTCCCAGAACGACCCGGGCGCCGGCGGCTTGTTGTTCACGACGATGTCGGCAAGCTGAGGGCTGATGAGCAGCGAGTGGTAGGCGACGACGACGATGGCGGCGACACCGCGCAGGCCGTCGAGCGAGCGGAGTCGCTGCAGCGGCTGGGCGCGTGGGGGAGAGGGCTGAGTGGACAAGCTTCGAGTGTATCGACTGCGCGCCCGTGGCCTGCAAGGCGAAGCGGGCCGTGCCATCACGAGGTGGCCGACCTAGGGTGAGGGGATGACGCAACTCGCTGGCAAGAACATCCTCGTCGTGGGCGCGACCGGGGCCCTCGGCTCGCGCATCGCCGCCCGGCTCGTGGCAGCAGGCGCCACCGTCGTGCTCACCGGCACCGACCGAGCGAAGCTCGAGGCGCTCGGCATCGCCGGCCGCCAGCTGGTCGTCGATCTGGCCGACGGGGCGCGCGGCGCCGACGGGGTCGCCGCGCTCGTCGCCGACTCGGCCGGCGGTCTCGACGGTATCGTCGTGGCGGCGGGCGTGGTCGCCTTCGGGCCCGCCGCCGAACTGGATGCCGCGACCGTCGCCCGACTGTTCGCGGTGAACGCGACCGGGCCGATCGCGCTAGTCTCGTCGGCGCTGCCGCTGCTCGCCGAGTCGGCGGCCGAGGGGCGCGAGCCGTTCGTCGTGACCATCAGCGGCATCGTCGCGGAGAGCCCGACCGCGGGTATGGCGGCGTACTCCGCGTCGAAGTCGGCGCTCGCCGCGTTTATGGCCGCGGCGTCGCGTGAGGCACGGCGCGCGGGAATCCGCCTGCTCGACGTCCGACCCGGACACACCGAGACCGGCCTCGCCGGCCGGGCGATCGCCGGTACGGCGCCGAAGTTCCCCGCCGGGCTCCACCCCGACGCCGTCGCCGACCGCATCGTCGCGGCCATCGTCGCCGCCGAGAAGGACCTGCCGAGCACCGCCTTCTGACCAGGGCGGGAGAAGCTACCGCAGCTTGCGGGGCACGTGCGGCGCGTACCGCGGCACGTAGCGCAGCAGTATGCCCGCGCCGATGAGGCCGAGCACACCCATGGTGCCGACCGCGACCGCGATCGACGCGATTCCAGTGAGCGCCGCGATGAGCAACGGGCCGCCCGCGCTGCCGAGGTCGCCGGTGAACCGCCATGCACCGAGGAACGGCGCCGGGTTGTTCTTGTCGGCCAGGTCGGCGCCGAGTGTCATCAGGATGCCGCTGCCCACGCCGTTCGCGAGCGACATGAACATGGCGATCGAGATGAACCAGACGACGTTCGACGGCAGGTCGTGGGTGAAGGCGAGCGCGAGGTGGCCGAGACCGAGGCCGACCATCGAAGGCACGGCGCTCCACAGCCGGCCGAAGCGGTCCATGATCTGACCGCTCGCGTAGAACAGGGCGAAGTCGATGCCGGCGGCGATGCCGATGATGAGCGCGGTGTTCGGCTCGCTGATGCCGATGCTCACCGCCCAGAGCGGTAGCACGATCATCCGGCTCGCCCTCAACGCGCCGATCAGTGCCGCTCCCGTGCCGAGCTTGGTCAGCACCGCGCGGTTGTCGTAGATAGTGCGGAACAGCCCGCGCGCCTCCTGCTCGACGAGCGCCTCGCCCTCGCGCAGTTCGGCACCGTTCTCGCCACGCGCCGTGGTCACCGAGCCGAAGGCGGCCGTCGGGTCGCGCAGCAGCATCAGCGTGACGGCCGCCGCGAGGCAGGCGACGATGTGGATCCAGAAGGCGGATGCCGCGGTGCCGGTGACGTGGATGACCGCGGCCGTGATGAACGGTCCGACAAAAGCGCCGGCGCGGAAGGTGCCGCCGAGCGTGGAGAGGGCGCGCGCCCGGTAGGCGACGGGCACGAAACTCGTCATAAAGGCGTGGCGGGCAAGGGCGAAGACAGCGGTCGCGAGCCCGACGAGCAAAATCCCGAAGCCGAGAGCGACCGGGTTGGGCGCGAGCACGCAGATGACGAGGCCGATGATGGAGAGCAGCGCGGCGCCGATCATCGCGGGGCGTTCCCCGACCCGCGCCACGAGCCATCCGCTCGGGATATCGCCGACGAGTTCGCCGATCATCAAGAGCGCGGCGACGAAGCCGGCGATCGCGAGTGTGGCGCCGAGGTTGCCGGCGACGATCGGGATCATTGGGATGATCGCACCCTCGCCGATCGAGAACAGCAGCGTCGGCAGCAGGGCCGGGAGTGCGATGGAGCGCCAACGGAACGGTTGCTCGGCAGTACTCATCGGTTCGACTGTACTCCGCGCTTCGACAGGCTCAGCGACCGAGGGCGGGAAGGTAGACTCACACCGACATGGACGAGCTGGATTTTTCTGTAGAGATTGCTGCCCTTCGATCGACCTTCGACGACATCCGTTCGGTGGTCGGCGTCGACCGGCTCGAAGCCGAGATCGCCGATCTGAGCGAGCAGGCCGGTGTTCCCGACCTCTGGGACGACACCGACAAGGCGCAGAAAGTCACGAGTGACCTCAGCCACCGCCAGGCCGAGCTCGCCAAGATCGTGAGCATCGCCTCGCGACTGGACGACCTCGAGATCATGGTCGAGTTGGCAAACGACGAGGCGGATGCCGCGGCAGCCGACGAGGCGAAGGCCGAACTCAAGGCGATCGAAAAGGTGCTCGGCGACCTGGAGGTGCAGACGCTGCTCGACGGTGAATACGACGCGCGCCCCGCCGTCATCACCATCCGCGCCGGAGCCGGGGGAGTGGACGCGGCCGACTTCGCCGACATGCTCTTCCGGATGTACCTGCGCTGGGCCGAGAAGCACGGCTACACCGCCACCGTGATGGACACCAGCTACGCCGAAGAAGCCGGCATCAAGTCGGCCACCTTTGAGATCGACGCGCCTTACGCCTTCGGAACCCTCGGCGTCGAGGCCGGAACGCACCGCCTCGTTCGAATGTCGCCGTTCGGCGCGGCCGGCAAACGCCAGACCAGCTTCGCCGCCGTCGAGGTCATCCCGCTGCTCGAAGAGGCCGCGGTCATCGACATACCCGAGGGCGACATCCGCGTCGACGTCTTCCGCTCCTCCGGCCCCGGCGGCCAGTCGGTCAACACCACCGACTCCGCGGTACGCCTGACCCACATCCCCACCGGAACCGTCGTCTCGATGCAGAACGAGAAGAGCCAGATCCAGAACCGCGCGGCAGCCATGCGCGTGCTGCAGTCGCGCCTGCTCATCATCCAGAAGGAGCAAGAGGCGGCGACCAAGAAGGAGTTCGCGGGTGTCATCACCGCGAGCTGGGGCGACCAGATGCGCAGCTACGTGCTCGCGCCGTACCAAATGGTCAAAGACCTGCGCACCGAATACGAAGAGGGCAACCCCTCCAAGGTGTTCGACGGCGACCTCGACGGCTTCATCAACGCCGGAATCAAGTGGCGTAAACGCGACAAAGACTGACCCGGGCGCGCACGCCCGATTCTGGGAGACTCGCCGCGCGGGGGTGTCGCGGGCAGCATCCGTCGCTCTCGTGCCTAGGCTCTTCACGACATGATTCGCTTTGATTCGGTATCCAAGTTGTATTCCGGGAACACTCGGCCGGCGCTTAACAACGTCAGCCTGGAGATTCTCAAGGGGGAGTTCGTTTTTCTCGTCGGCGCTTCCGGCTCCGGCAAGTCGAGCTTCCTGCGCCTCGTTCTGAAAGAGGAGAAGCCCTCCACTGGTCAGATCCACGTGCTCGGGCAGCAGCTCGGCACGCTGTCGAGCCGCAAGGTCCCCTACTTCCGCCGCAATCTCGGCGTCGTATTCCAGGACTTCCGCCTGCTGCCGCAGAAGACGGTGTTCGACAACGTTGCCTTCTCGCTGCAGGTGATCGGCAAGAGCCGGGGCTTCATCCAGGAGGCCGTGCCCGACGTGCTGAAGATGGTGGGGCTCGCCGGCAAGACCTCGCGCTTCCCGCACGAACTCTCCGGTGGTGAGCAGCAGCGCGTGGCCATCGCCCGCGCGATCGTGAACAAGCCGTCCATCCTGCTCGCCGACGAACCGACCGGAAACCTCGATCCCGTGACGAGCGCAGGCATCATGAACCTGCTCCAGCGCATCAACCTCGGCGGGACCACCGTGATCATGGCCACCCACGACGCCGGCATCGTCGACCAGATGAAGCGCCGAGTGATCGAACTCACCAGCGGTCAGATCGTGCGCGACGAACGCGAGGGCGGGTACCAGACCCAGGCCATCCCGATCCAGGGCTTCGGCCTGTCGAACGGAGAGCTCCAGTGAGGCTCGGACTCGTTCTCGGCGAGGCGGCGAGCGGCCTGCGCCGCAACGTCTCGATGGTCATCTCCGTCGTTCTCGTGACGTTCATCTCGCTCACGTTCGTGGGCGCCGCCATCCTGCTGCAGATGCAGATCGGCGAGATGAAGGGTTACTGGTACGACCGCGCCCAGGTCGCCGTGTACATGTGCACCGAGACCGACTCGACCGGCAACTGCGCGCAGCAGGAGGCCACCCAGGACCAGAAGGACCTCGTCCAGGCCGAACTCGAGTCGACGACCCTCGCCCCGTTCATCAAGAAGTTCGAGTTCGAGACGCACGATCAGGCGTTCGCGAACTTCCAGGACCAGTTCTCCGACAGCCCCATCACGGGCTTCGTCACGAAGGAGATGCTGCCCGAGAGCTTCCGCGTCAATCTCAACGACCCGACTCAGGCCGACATCCTCATCGAGAGCCTGTCGACTCGGGCCGGGGTGCAGGCGGTGGAAGACCAGCGGCGCTACCTCGACCAGATCTTCGCCGTGCTCAACGCCGCCAGTTTCACCGCCATCGGTCTCGCGACGCTGATGCTCATCGCGGCCGTGCTGCTGATCGCCACCACGATCCGGCTCAGCGCGTTCTCGCGCAGACGGGAGTTGGGCATCATGCGCCTCGTGGGGGCCTCGAACCGGTTCATCCAGACGCCCTTTATCCTCGAGGGTGTCTTCGCGGCGCTCATCGGATCATTGCTGGCCGGCGGCGCGGTCATCGCCATCGTGCAGTTCTTCGTGAAGGGCTATCTCGCCGACACGCTCGCGACCACGACCACCCTCGTCGGACTCGACGAGGCGATCATCGTGGTGCCGATCCTGATCGTGGTCGGCGGAATTCTCGCCGCGGCCTCGGCCGGATTCGCGATCAGCCGCTACCTGAAGGTCTAGCCTCGGGTAAGCTGAAAGGCTGCTCTCACCAGAGGGCTCTGCTTACAAGGAAGAACTGACGGATGCCACGCGAAAAGGGCCAGAAGGTCGTAGCCAGTAACAAGAAGGCGCGCCACGACTACCTGATCGAAACCACCTACGAGGCCGGCCTGGTCTTGACGGGTACGGAGGTCAAGTCGCTGCGCGCCGGACGTGCGACCCTCGTCGACGGCTACGGATTCATCGAGGGCGGCGAAGCCTGGCTCGACGCCGTGCACATCCCCGAGTTCAACCACGGGTCGTGGAACAATCACCCCGTGCGCCGCAAGCGCAAGATGCTGCTGCACAAGGAGCAGATCCTCAAGATCCACAACAAGATCAAAGACGGCGGCTACACGCTGATCCCGCTGTCGATCTACTTCTCGAACGGCAACGCCAAGGTCGAGATCGCGGTCGCCAAGGGTAAGAAGGAATACGACAAGCGCCAGACACTGCGCGAACGCCAGGACAAGCGCGAGTCGGACCGCGCCATGTCGGCCCGCCGCAACATGGGCGACTAGCGCGCTCTGCCGGTTGAGTAGGCCGCCCGCATTCCTGCCGGTTGAGTAGGCCGCCCGCGGCCGTATCGAAACCTCCGCCGGACTACCGTCACCCTCCTTCGCAGGCTCAGTCGGCGCTGGGGTCGCGCAAACGCTAGCGCGTTTGCCATAGCTCCACCGCGCTACTCCAGCAGCTTCCCCGCCACCGACACCTCGTCGCGCATCAGCTCGGCGATCTCCTGCGGCACCGGCGGGATCTCCTCGCGTGTCACCGTCGCCTCGCCAGTGACGGCATCGCGCGACCAGACCAGGTTCACCTGCAGGCTCGGGTCGAGCTCGGGGTAGTCGCTGCGGTTGTGGGCACCGCGGGTCTCGCGACGTTCGAGTGCCGCCTGCAGCGTCGCCCTGGCAGCGATCGCCGCGGCCTTGAGGTCGAACGCGTGGGCGAGGTCCTGGAAGCCGGCGACATCGGGGTGGATGCCGAGACCGGCGAACCGCGCCTCGATCGCATCGAGTTCGGCGAGCCCGGCGACGAGCCCGGCCTCGTCGCGCACAACACCGGCGTGCTCGGTCATCGTGTTGCGGATGGCCCGCTGCAGCGCGCGCACGTTCTCTTCGCCGTCGGCCGCGAGTAGGTCGGTGATCTCGTCGCGTGCCTCGGCGATTGCCTCGGGGGAGCGCTGCTGCGCGAGCAGTCCCGCGCTGTACTCGGCCGCCGCCTCGCCGACGATGCGCCCGAACACGAGCAGCTCGATGAGCGAGTTGCCGCCGAGCCGGTTCGCGCCGTGCAGCCCGCTCGACGCCTCGCCGATCGCGTACAGCCCGTTGACGTCGGTCGAGTGGTCTTCGGGACGCACCCAGACTCCGCCCATCGAGTAGTGCGCGGTGGGCGCGATCTCCATCGGGGTCGTGGTCACGTCGAGCATCTGCAGCTCGAGCATCGTCTGGTACACGCGGGGCAGCTTGGTCATGATCGTCTCGCGCGGGAGGTGCGAGATGTCGAGCAGCACGGCGCCCTTCTCGGTTCCGCGGCCCTCTTTGATCTCGGTGTACGCCGCGAGGGCCACCCGGTCGCGGGTGGAGAGCTCCATGCGCTCGGGGTCGTACTTGGCCATGAACCGCTCGCCGAGCGAGTTGTAGAGGTGCCCGCCTTCGCCGCGGGCCGCTTCGCTGATCAGGGTGCCGGCCGCGTTCTCCGGTTCGATGATGCCGCTCGGGTGGAACTGCACGAGCTCGGGATCGCGGATGCGGCCTCCCGCGAGAACGGCGAGACGGAACGAGTCGCCCGTGTTCTCGTCGCGGCGGCTCGAGGTGCGACGCCAGATGCGGTTGTGCCCGCCCGCCGCGAGAATCACCGCGTCGGCGTGGATCAGCACGCGGCATCCGTCGTTCAGATCGAATCCGTAGGCCCCGAAGACGACGTTGTCTTTCACCAGGATGCGGGTGATGTAGACCGAGTCGAGGATCGGGATGTCGAGCTGCGCGGCGCGGTTGACGAGAGTGCGCTGGATCTCGAGGCCGGTGTAGTCGCCGGCGAACGCGGTGCGGCGGTATTTGTGGGCGCCGAAGAAGCGCATGCTGATGCGGCCGTCGTCTTCGCGGGCGAACGGCATGCCGTAGCGCTCGAGGTCTTCGATGCCGCGTCGCGCACCCTTGGTGACGATCTCGACCGTGTGCGGGTTGGCGAGCAGGTAGCTCTCTTTGATCGTGTCGGCGGCGTGCTGCTGCCAGGAGTCTTCCGCGTCCATGGTGCCGAGCGCCGCGTTGATGCCGCCGGCCGCGAGCGAGGTGTGCGCGTCGTTCTTCGGACGCTTGCCCACCGCGAGCACATCGACCCCGCGTTCGGCGAGTTCGATCGAGGCCCGAAGGCCGGAGCCGCCCGTTCCAATCACGAGCACCGACGTGGAGATGCGGCGTTCGGTGGTGGTCTGTGAGGTTGTTGTCTGCGCTGACACGGTAGTTCTTCCTTCGTTGGAGTTAGGTAGTCCTAACCCCGACGTTACGCTCGTGCATCCGGCCTCAATAGGGACTAAAGTCCCGGGTGGCTGGCAGTTGCATGTGCACGGTGGCTCGTCGATGCGGAGTCGCCTATGCGGGCGTCCGTCCCGCGGGGGAGGTGCGCCACGGCCCGTTGTCGCAAAATGTTAACTATGAGCAAATCAATACTCACGCCGGGAGCCGACGTGATCACCACGCAGGGACGCGGCACCGTCATCGATGTTCGCGCGACTCCGTCGGGCGCGTTCGTCATCGGAGTCGAAGACGCCGACGGCGAAGTGCGTTACTTCACCGAGAAGGCCCTGCAGCTCGCATAGAGCTGGAAGCGCGCAGATCACCGTTACGTCAACCGCCGCCCCAGCGCGAGATTGACCCCGATGCGCGACCGGCCGAGCAGAATGGGCGTGCGTTCGGCATCGATGAAGACGGGCGGGATCAGGTAGGGCCGCCCACCGACCATCCTCATCTCGTAGTCGGAGTGGTGAAGCATGCGATGGTGGTGCGGACAGAGCAGCACCCCGTTGTCGATGTTGGTCGGTCCTTTGTCGCGCTCGTATTCGCGCACATGGTGACCGTCGGCCCAGGCCGAGGGGGAGTGGCAGCCGGGCCAGACGCACCCGCCGTCGCGCACCGCGAGCGCCTGCATCTGCTGCTCGGTGAAGTAGCGCCGACCACGATAGAGATAGAGGGGTTCGCCCTTTTCTCCCATAACCACGAGCGACTTTCCGTTCGAGCAGACGAGCTGCTCGATCGTGGCGATCGACACGGGTTCGTCGACGCCGTCGAGCCAGCCGACTCCCACGCCGCTCTTGAGGTCTTCGAGGCTGACCACCGCGGTGACCTGCGCGTTCGACCGCACCTCGACCTTCGCGTTGCCGGAAGCGCGCACTCCCACGTTCACCAGCCCGGCGAAGACGTCATACCTGCGCTGCTCGCGCGTGCGGTCGTCGACGATCTCGGTCTTCTCGTTTCCGTTGTCGTCGATGACGGTGCGCACACCGCGCGCCTCGTCGTCGTCGGCGAGGAAGCGCGGGGTGTTGCCCGGTTTCTCGGCCACGTCGAACGCGGACTGCCACAGCGCCGCATCGACGGGCAGCAGTGTGCCGCGGATGGTGCGCACACCGTTCTGTTCACGCCCCAGAATCAGCGACCGTCGGCGGTAGATCTCTTCGTCGCGTGGCTCGGCGCCGTCGGGGTCGAGCGCCTCGCGCCAGGCCCGCGCCTGCACCCCGACCTCGTCGGCGGTGGCGTGCTCCGCCATCTCGACCAGTGCCCGTTCGGCCACCTCGCGGTTCTCTTCGGCCTCGAGCGACATGCCCGCGTGCTGCGCGGCCTGGTCGAGGCAGCGCACGATGATCTCGGCCGCGTCTACGCCGATCGAACCGGCGGTCATCGCGGTGGCTACAGCCTCGTGGTCGGCAGGCAGCCCGGAGCCGTCTATGGCGCGCCCGGAGCGGATAGCCGACCCGAGGCGGATGCGACGGCCGGCCTCGCGCGGAGACACCCGCGTGAGCGCCTCCACCAGCAGCGCGGCCTTGCCGTGCCCAAGTCGGAAGGCCAACGAGTCATTGCCCAGCCCGAACCGCGAACGGTCGGCCAGCTCGGCCGCCGCACTCACCCGGGCCGTGTCGAGCAGCCGCCCGAGAACCTCGAGCTCGACCGTCTGTGCGCACAACTGCTCGTCGGTCAGCCCGTCGAGAGTCGCGCCGGCCACCCGGGCGAGATACTCGCCCGCGGCTGCCGAAAGCGTCGCTGTTTCTTCCATGCCGACATGGTCATACCGACCACCGACATTCGTAATACACCTGATCAGGTGCCATTTTTACTGTGGACAACGTCGCGTGCGACTTGTCTGTGGAGGACTAGACGCGCGGGGCTCAGCTCGCCACGAACCGCGCATCCACGACGGCCGCGACCTCGATGTCCTCCGGCTTGAGCGACAGTGCCGGTTCGCTCTCGCCGACGCCGCTGGCCTTGGCGCGCATAAACGAGACCTGAGCCGGGTCGCCGCCGCGCACCTGGTCGCCGAGCATGCCGGGGTCGGCGATCGCGACGGCGGTGACCGATCCGAGGCCGATGCTCTGCGCGTACACGCTCGCCTTCGCGACGGCGTCCTTCACGGCACGCGAACGCACTTCGGCCGTGACCGCGGTCGTGCGTGCGTCGGTGAGTGCCCAGCCGATCGAGCCGACGCTGACGCTGTCGACGGATGACACGGCCTCGATCCATCTCGATAGTGCGGCGAAATCGCTGAACTTGGCCGTGAAGGTCACCCTCGCGTGGAAGACGGGCGGCAGCTGCTTTCCGTCGTTGCTCCACGGCTTCTCGTTCCAGACCTGCACGCTGTCGCTCGCCCACCAGGTGATGGGTCCGGCGGCGGGGTCGTGCAGCGCGACGATGTTGTCGCGCACGACGTCGGCGGCCGCGAGCGTGGCGTCGAATGCCGGCTGCCTCTTGGGCGCCTCGTGGTGCACGGACACCTCGACGGTGGCGCGTTCCGCGGGGTAGAAAGCCGAGAATCGTCCCTGCACGGTGATGGTGGTTTCGGTCATTTTTCCTCCGGAGCCTGCGCTGAGCCGCACGTTTGTTCTACACTAGAGGGCTGCATCCGATGGATGCGGTTTGATAATTCAACAGCGCGCGATAGTGCCACTCTTCTTCGCAGAAGTGACCATGGGGATGATCGGTTTCGACATTGCCTGCAAAACTGTGAGAAGCGGGTCGAGGATGCAGGCTTATCTCGTAAACGATGTCTGCAAACTATAAGTGCCGATTCCAAGCGCACTGACTTCGCCCTCGCTGCCTAAGCGAGCGCACTAAAGAAGTCCGTCAGTCCGAGGATGCTCTCTACTCGGGGGCTG
>Ga0247740_1000197_pt1 | contig 32419 bp, 23 predicted proteins | sample UWRJL148409B2_FD_180942 | JGI IMG/M metagenome (GOLD analysis project Ga0247740, IMG submission 180942) | Plant litter microbial communities from Arlington Agricultural Research Station in Wisconsin, United States - UWRJ-L148-409B-2 | ecosystem: Environmental > Terrestrial > Plant litter >...
GGTCAAAAAGTCTATTATAATTCTTTTGATAAAACGCATCATTTTAACCAAAACATCGATCTAACAAATCTTTCTGCCGGAATGTATTTTGTAACAACTATTAATGGAGATGACAGAACAGTGAAGAAACTGATTGTTTACTAACTTTTAAATAAATTCCAAAAAATAAATTCCAAATTCCAATAACTATAAGTTGGAATTTGGAATTTATTTTTTGGAATTTCCTCAAAAGATCAAGTTTGGAATTTCCAGTAAGGTTTGGAATTTGGGATTTTATCCCGATGTTTCGGGCTTGGAATTTCCCGCTAAGAGTGCGCCATCGCCATACAAACGATACTAATTTTGGCTCCGGGAATTTTTAGTAAAGCTTTTGAGCAGGCTTCGAGAGTGGCTCCGGTTGTTAAAACATCGTCTACAATTAAGAAATGTTTGTTTTGATTTTCTGCTGTAAAATGCACATCAAAAATATTTTCGATATTTTCAGATCTTCCAATGAGGTTCTTTTTTGATTGTGTTTTCGAATATTTTTTTCGATATAAAAGAGTATCATTATAGTTAATCTTTAAACCTTTGGCTAAAGCCTTGCCAAAAGTTGTAACCTGATTATAGCCGCGTTCCCTGAATTTTTTAGGATGCAACGGAACAGGGATTACAACATCAAAAGGAGTTTCTAAAATGAGTTGCTTTAAATCTTCCATATACCAATTTCCTAAAACGGTTCCAATCTCTTCGTGACCTTTGTATTTTAGGTTGTGAATAAGTTCCTGAACAATTCCTTTTTTGTTAAAATACAAAAGTGCCGATGCGTGTTCGATAGCAATTTTACCATAAAATTTCTTGACTGCTTCATTTTTTGGATCTAAATGATAGTGGGTTAGAGGCAATTCGTGACGACAATTGGTACAAATGACCATTTCTTCGGATAGTAATAATTTATGGCAGCCCGCGCAGACTTTGGGAAAAAAGAGATCGATAAAATAATTTAACATAATGACATAAAAAAGATATTTATTTGTAGTATAAAACTGCGAAAAATAGTTAAAATAAGCTAGATTTACGTCAAATAAATATTTTTTAACGCATGCTTTTTTAATTTTTAACAATCACTAATCGTAAAAAATGAATTTAAAAAGGAACATAATTTATATGCTATTTTTTCTTGTGACTTTGGTGCATGCACAACAAAAAGGAACTCCAAATGTTGTTAAATCATTTTTTAAAAACGGTTTAGTTGCAAGGGAATTTTATATTGGAGCAGATCAAATGCTTGATAGTATAAGAACGTATCATATTATTGGCGGATTAGACGAAAGATTTTCTTTTGGTGAAAATAATTTATTACATGGGCTTTGTCAAAAATTTTCAACTGAAGGAAAATTAAAAACAACCTGGCTTTATAAAAAAGGGATCTTAATTAAAAGAGCCGATTATTTAAAGGAAGACAATCTTAAAAACAAAGCAAAAGTTGCAGAAAACTATGCTATTATCGTTAAAAATAATGAGCTGCTAAAAACAGATCCTGGTAATTTTGGATTACGTTACGAAATAGCAGCGAGTGAAGTTTATCTTGAAGATAATATTCTGGCAGAACTTGATTTTACAGGTCTAAAAAATCAACTCGAAAGTATCAGAGAAAATGCAATTAAAAACCGACAATTACCGCCACCAACATTAAATAGAGATCTAGCCGAAATTTACAGCAGGCTTTCTACTATTTATTCCAGATTTGAACTTGATAACCTTAGTATTGATTACAAATTAAAAGCATTAAATACTGAGCCGGAAGAAACGAGGCATTATTTTAATTTAGGAAGCTATCTTGCAACCGAGGCCCACGATTATCGGTTGGCCATTTATTACTTAGACGAAGTCGAGCTCAGATTTCCCGGTCATAATTTTGCACATTGGGTTTTGGGTTACACTTATTTGGAACTTGAACAATATGATAAAGCGGTAGAAAATATAAATATTGCTTTTCCTAATGAAGCCAATCTCTACGAAAACGGATACGGAACTGCTGAAAGTGATTTAAGAACGATAAGAGGACTTGCCTATCATAAATTGGGGAAGACAGCACTTGGCATCGAAGATTTAAATGAAGCTCTTAAAATTAATGACAAGAACTCTGTTGCTAATAAATATCTCGGGATTATATATTATGATTTAGGCCAGTCTCAGAAAGCCTGTGAATATTTTCAAAAAGCCAGAACTTTAGGTTATGAAAAAAAATATTTCAACCAGGAGTTAGAAAGTTTTATTCAAAAAGCATGTAATTCGCAAGCAACCGCCGTTTCTGAATATTTGCCCATAAAAGATTTACCGTTTATTGCTCCTAATCCGGCAGACAATACCGTTGAGGTGTTTAATTATACGCGCTCAAATTTTAGTTATGAGATACAGGATATTAATTCCAGAAAAGTGCGTGAAGGAATTTCAAATGATAAAACAATAGATGTTGCCGGATTATCGGCTGGTTTGTACATTCTTATCCTCGAAGATTCAGGAAAATTGAAAACTTTTAAATTAATAAAAAAATAAGAAGGTTTTTTAGCTAAGAAAAATGATAGTTAAGACTCAGATTTGGAGAAAAAGAAAAAAAAATTTACTCTGAAACAGAAAAACAAAGGTTTATTTGTAAAAATGTAGCAATCAGTGCCAATCTTCAACTATTTTTCTTTTTTTTAAATTCACTTTTTATATTTTTGCATCACTATGGCAAAACAAGAAGATATATTTAAGAATGTGGTTTCGCACGCAAAAGAGTACGGATTTATTTTTCCGTCAAGCGAAGTATACGACGGATTGAGTGCAGTGTATGATTATGCACAAAATGGTGTCGAGTTAAAAAAGAATATCCGTGAATATTGGTGGAAATCAATGGTTCAGATGAACGAGAATATTGTGGGTCTTGATGCTGCAATATTGATGCATCCAACAACCTGGAAAGCTTCAGGCCACGTTGATGCTTTTAATGATCCGTTGATTGATAATAAAGATTCAAAGAAAAGATATAGAGCTGACGTTTTAGTTGAAGATCATGCTGAAAAGATCAATCAAAAAGCTCAAAAAGAAATCGAAAAAGCGAGAGCTCGTTTTGGCGATGCATTTAATGAAGAAGAATTTATTACCACAAATGCACGTGTTGTAGAATATCTTTCAAAGTATAAAGAAATTTTATCAAGGCTTGCAAAAGGTATGACTGATGATCTTCAGGATGTAAAAGCTTTGATCGAAGAATTAGAAATTGCTGATCCTGAAACCGGTTCAAGAAACTGGACAGACGTAAAGCAATTCAACCTAATGTTCGGAACTAAACTGGGAGCTTCTGCAGATTCTGCAATGGATTTGTATTTACGTCCGGAAACAGCTCAGGGTATTTTTGTAAATTTCCTGAACGTTCAAAAATCAGGTCGTATGAAAATTCCTTTTGGAATTGCTCAAACAGGTAAAGCCTTCAGGAACGAAATTGTTGCAAGACAATTTATTTTCCGTATGCGTGAATTCGAACAAATGGAAATGCAATTTTTTGTACGTCCGGGCGAAGAAATGCAATGGTACCACCACTGGAAAGAAACACGTTTAAAATGGCACTTGTCTTTAGGATTAGGAAAAGATAATTACCGTTTTCACGATCATGAAAAATTAGCACATTACGCAAACGCTGCGGCTGATATTGAGTTTAATTTTCCTTTTGGTTTTAAAGAATTAGAAGGAATTCACTCTCGTACTGATTTTGACTTAAAAGCACACGAACAATATTCTGGTAGAAAATTACAATATTTTGATCCGGAACTAAATGAAAATTACGTGCCATACGTAGTAGAAACTTCAGTTGGTTTAGATCGTATGTTTTTGGCTGTTTTTGCAACTTCATTACAAGAAGAAACTCTTGAAGATGGTTCTACAAGAACGGTTCTAAAATTACCATCAGTTTTAGCACCAACAAAAGTGGCTATTTTGCCATTGGTTAAAAAAGATGGATTGCCGGATATCGCCAGAAAAATCATTGATGATTTAAAATGGGATTTCAGTGTGGCTTATGATGAAAAAGATGCTGTAGGACGTCGTTACAGAAGACAAGATGCTCTTGGAACTCCGTTTTGTGTTACAGTTGATCACCAAACAATCGAAGACGAAACAGTAACAATTCGTCATAGAGATACAATGAAACAGGATCGTGTAAAAATTTCTGAACTGAAAGACATTATCGAGAATGAAGTTTCTATGAAAAACTGGTTGATGAAAATGTAATTTTCTTAAATCAATATTATAATAAATCCCAAATTCCGTACAGGAATTTGGGATTTTTTTAATTTTACAAATGCAGTTCGTCGGACTTTTTTGCATTTCACCTATATGTGTTAACATTTGTTTGTAATGTATTAACAATGAAATAGTAAAATAACTGAAATTCGTATTTTTAATTGCGGATAAAACACTAAAAATAAATTTTTTCAAAAGTATTGATGAAACTACTGGGATAGTTGTCGGGGATTCATGAAAAATCAACAAAAACTGATATTGAAAAAGTATTCGTATATTATTATTGACGATGATGCTGAAAGTATTTTGAAAACCAGAGCAATTGCCGAAGGTTTTTCAGAATTAACTTTTATGGCTTCGGCTACGAATTATCAGGACGGTTTGTATTTAGTGTTACAGCACCGGCCTTCGATTGTTTTTTTAGAAATTGATCCTTTGGATATATCCAGCAATTTATCGCTTGCTTTTATAAACGAGCTTTACAGATTCCTGCCACTTATTCCCAAAATAATAATTACTACCCAAAAAAAAGAGCTTGCTTTTGAAGCTATTCAGTATAATGTTTTTGATTATATCCTGAAGCCTCTTCGCGCAATAGACGTTTTAAGAACAATTTTAAAATTGGATAAAACGATTCACGAAACGAATGTAGCAGAAATAAGAAACGAAATTACCTCTTCTGCACTTCCTTTTATACAAAAGCCGCAAAAGATAGAGACTCCTCTTATTATATGCATTAAGTCATATGGTGACCATCGTTATATGAATGCAGCCGATATTTGCTATTTTCAGGCTGATAATAATTCGACAGATATTTATTTGAATTCAGGCGAAATGATCACCGCCTTTAAAACTTTAAAGCATTTTGAGAGTATTTTGTCGCATCCTTTTATCCGAATTCACAATAGTTATATTATCAACAAAAACTATATAGCAAGAATTCATAACGGAAGCTCAGTTTGTTACATAAAAAATTCGCTAAAAAAGATTCCTTTTTCTAAAACCTACAAATCAAATGTAGATCTAATTATAGCAGATTTTTCTATAGGAAATTACTTAGAAGTCTAAAAATTAGGCATTTACATAAATTTGATACCCATTGACTATCAATTGGGTATGATCTACCATAAACCTGTTTTTTCGTATAAATTTTTTTTGAATTCGGAGTTAGTTTTACACCATGATTCGCACACGGCGATGATTCTCCAAAAACAAAAAAAATCAACATTTAATACCTCAGATCATGAAAAAAGCAGCTTTAACATTCGGATTATTTTCTTTAGTAATGGTAGCAACATCATTCGCTACTCCTGAAACTACAAATTTCTTAGCAGTTTCAGATTCTATTAAAATCGTGCCTATCGATGGAGGTGCTACAGGAAAACAAAAGAAAGGTGATCAAATAGCAAACAATGCAAAACAATTGACTTTTGCCAGCGTTAATCAATCTATCGGAACAGATAAAAAAGTAGACTAAGCTGCAATTTGAATAAATTTATATTAGGCTGTTAATTTTAACAGCCTTTTTTTGTGTCTATAGTTTTACTATTTTTGGTAAAACTCAAAGACACAAATTGAAAAAGCAATGTACAATAATATTCATTTTATTCTTTGTTCTATTGGCATGTACCAAGAAAAAAGAATCAGGTAAAAATATAATTTCCCCCGCAGATAGTCTTCCTACGTATCTTTCGTTAGCAAACGAAAACAATTTGCCTTTACAGATTAAACAAAATTACAGTCAGAAAGCTTTAGCTATCATCTTAAACCAAAAAGATGACTCTCTTAATAAAGCAAACCTTTTTAAAGTCGCCAATCGTTATTACAACATGAGCGATTGGAAATCATACCTTCAAACCACTAAATTAATTCTCGAAAGGGCACAAAAATCTCAGGACTCCGTGCACATCGCCAAAGCCTATATGTACTTAGGTGATTATTATGAATCCCAATCGATTTCTGACAGTGCCTTTATGAATTATTTTAAGGCCGAAAAGCTTTATCTAAAAATAAATGATCAGTACAATTTAGCAAAAACGTTTTTAAATAAAGCAAGCCTGCAATATAACGAGGGTGATTTTTTTGAGAGTGAAATAGGGGTTTTTAAAGCTTTACGCAGTTTAAAAAAACAACAAAAAGTAAACGATCTCTATTATGAAAGCTATAATCTGTTAGGAATATTGTATAATGAAAGAGAAGAATATACAAAGGCATTAGAGTTTCAAAACAAAGCTTTAGCAATTTTAGAAGATAAATCGATACTGGCATTTTATCAATATAAAGCAGCATCACTCAATAATATTGGCTTTATCCATATGAAAATGGGCGATTATAAAAAGGCTAAGTTTTTTTTTGAAAAAGGATTGGCACAAGAAAATCTTTTTGAAGACAGGGCGAGTTTATACGCTATTCTGCTCGATAACCTGGGATATTCGAAATTCAAATTAAAAGAGCAAGATCAGTTGCCGGAGTTGTTTTATAAATCTTTAAGAATTAGAGACAGCCTTGATCTTACTTCGGGAGTGGTTTCGAGTAAAATTCATTTGTCTGAATATTTTGCTTTTAAAAGAGATACTTTCAAAGCATTTCAGTTTTCAAGACAAGCATTAACTTTGTCCCGTACATCAAATAAGTTCGTGAATACACTAGAAGCGCTCAAACAAATTGCTATAGTCGATCCCAAAAATGCATCGTTATATTCTAGAGAATATATTAAGCTGAACGATAAAATGGTAAAATCAGAACGAAAAATGGGAGAAAAGTTCTCTCGTATTGAATATGAAACCAACGAAATAAAAGATCAAAACTCAAATCTTCAGGAAAAAAATAAAACCCTGATTTATGTTTTTAGTATCTGTACCTTAATAGGTTTGTTTTTTTATGTTTACAAAACACAACAGGCCAAAAACCGGGAATTACTCTTTAAGCAACAACAGCAAATAGCAAACGAAGATATTTATAATTTGATGATTTCGCAGCAAAACGATATCGAGCTCATGCGTATTAAAGAAAAGAAAAAAGTAGCGCAGGATTTGCATGATGGCGTTTTAGGGCGAATGTTTGGGGTGAGGATAAGCCTGGATAGTTTAGATAAGATCGATGAGGCGGAGGCAGCTCTAAAAAGAAAAAAATACTTAACAGAACTGAAAAATATCGAGCAGGATATACGTGAAATTTCGCATGATTTAAATCGGGAGAAATCCGAATTAATTAATAATTTTATCGCGATTTTAAACAAATTGTTCGAAGACCAAAAAAACACGTATAAAGCAGAATTAATAACCTCTTTCGATTCTAATATCAAATGGGAATTGGTGAGTAATGCCGTTAAAATTAATTTATACAGAATTGTTCAGGAGGCACTTCAAAATTGTAATAAGTATGCAAATGCAAACACTATAAAAGTCGAGTTTAAAAGTGAAATAAATCATTTGGTTTTGTCTATTTCTGATGATGGAGTTGGTTTTAATGCCAAAAAATCAAAAAATGGTATAGGTTTGCATAACATTCAATATAGAGCTGCAGAATGCAAAGGCACAGTACATTTAAAGTCTGCTCCGGAAGAAGGAACGCTTCTTATAATAAAAGTGCCCATAGACCAGAAAATTAACCTACAAAATAGATGACAATTGATTCAAATGCCTCAGATCCTCAATTAATTAAAAAGAATATATTAATTGTCGATGATCATCCTTTTATTATCGAAGGATATAAAAATGCCATAACGCGTTATAATCCTCATCAATATGAATTTTTAATTTCGCAGGCACACGACTGTAAATCAGGTTATGATTTAATCGAAGATGAAAATACACCGCATTTTGATGTCGCATTTTTAGATATTAGTATGCCGGCTTACGAGGAAAAAGATATTTATTCGGGCGAAGATTTAGCAAAGCTAATCCTGAAGAAAATGCCGAGCTGCAAAGTTATTTTGCTAACGATGTATACTGAATTATTAAAAATTAAAACCATAATCAGAACCATTCAGCCCAATGGTTTAATTATTAAAAATGATCTCACTTTCGACGAACTGCTTTTTGCCTTTGATAAAGTGATGAAAAATGATAAATATTACAGTCAATCTGTTCAGAAAATAATCAATCAGTCGCCTCATAATTCTATCGAAATAGATGAATTCGATAAGCAGATTTTATTTCATTTATCAAAAGGAACATCGGTTGAAGATATGCCCCAGTATATCCCGATTTCTCAAAACGCAATCGAAAAGCGTAAAGCAAGCCTTAAAGAATTGCTCAAAGTAAAATCAGGTTCTGATGAGGAATTATTGAAAGAAGCAAAGAGTAAAGGATTTCTATAGATAAAATTCCAAATAAAAAAATCCAAATTCCAATTGATACTTATATCGTTGGAATTTGGATTTTTTATTTTGGAATTTAAAAGTTTACTCGCTCAAAGCATCCCAACCACGAGCCTTCAAAGGAATTTGAGTATTGGCGCGTGTAACCAGATTAATTCCCTCGCTTTCATCTGCCATATGACCAATGATAGAGAAATTAGGATTTCCTTTTATCTTATCAAAGTCATTAATGTCAATGGTAAACAGCAATTCATAATCTTCGCCGCCATTAATAGCAACTGTTGTACTATCAATATTAAACTCCTCGCAAGTCGAAATAAATTGCGGATCCAGCGGCAGTTTATCTTCGTATAAATTACAACCCACTTTTGATTGTTTGCACAAATGAATAATTTCAGATGATAATCCGTCTGAAATATCGATCATCGATGTTGGTTTAATTTCAAGAGCGTGCAATAAAGTACGAACATCTTTTCTTGCTTCAGGTTTTAACTGTCGCTCGATTAAATAGCTGTACATATCAAGATCAGGCTGACTGTTTGGATTCACCTGAAAAACCTGTTTTTCGCGCTCCAAAACCTGCAATCCCATATATGCGGCACCAATGTCACCGGTTACAACAAGTAAATCAGTTTGTTTAGCTCCATTTCTATACACAATTTCATCTGCATCAGCTTCGCCAATAGCAGTAATACTAATAATTAATCCTTTTTGCGATGAGGTAGTGTCGCCGCCAATAACATCGACTTTGTATTCTTTTGCAGCGTGCGTAATCCCCTCAAATAATTCTTCTAAGGCTTCTAACGGAAAACGATTAGAAACAGCCACAGAAACGGTTATTTGCGTTGGTCTGGCATTCATGGCGCAGATATCAGATATATTTACAACAATTGCTTTATATCCTAAGTGTTTTAAAGGCATATAAGCCAAATCAAAATGTACGCCTTCGATCAGTAAATCAGTAGAAACAACTACTTTCTTGTCTTTAAAATCAAGAACAGCAGCATCATCACCTATACTTTTTAAGGTAGATTCCTGAGTAACATCAAAATTTTTGGTTAAATGTTCAATTAAGCCAAACTCGCCTAATTGCGCTATACTTGTACGTTGCGGATTTTTATCTTCGATCATTTTTTTTTAAGTTCCAAAGTTTCTAAGGTGCAAAGGTACAAAGGTTTTATCGAATTTAGCCGGAAGTTATTTTCAACCGCCTTATCTCTGCGCAAAGATGCACGGCAACGCATTTATGTCTATTTAATTTTATGTTTTGCAAACAACATTTTTTTCGGATCTTTAAGAGATATTAAAAAGAGAAAAAAATGAAAACATTCGATATAGTAACCTTAACCGTAAATCCTTCGGTAGACAAAAGTACCCATTTTTCTGGCCTGATTGCCGAGCAGAAAATACGATGCGCAACACCACAATTCGACGCAGGCGGAGGCGGAATAAATGTTTCAAAAGCAATTTCTCGCTTACGCGGAAGTTCATTAGCAGTTTTTACATCAGGCGGACCAGTGGGCGAAATGCTGAAAGATTTAGTAAAACAGGAAAAAGTAGATTTTGAATCAATTGAAACTAAAACGGCAACCAGAGAAAACTTTATAGCTGTTGATGATAATACCAATTCGCAATATCGTTTTGGTTTTACCGGAGATGTTTTAACTGATTCAGAAGTTCAGAAAGTTTTAGCAACCATTTCAAATCTAAAACCAAAATTTCTAGTCGCAAGCGGAAGTTTAAACGAAGGTTTGTCGACTGATTTTTATCAAAAAGTAGCTGAAATTGCCAAAGCATCAAATTCAAAATTAATCATAGATACGTCAGGAGAAGCCTTAAAGAAAGTTTTGGAAACCGGAGCATATCTTATAAAACCAAACGTGGGTGAACTCGCAAAATTAGTTGGAGTAGAACGCCTGGAAATGGAAGAAGTAAACGAAGCCGCCAAAAAAATTATTGCAAAAGGCGGAGCCGAAATTGTAGCCGTTTCTTTAGGGCCGCAAGGTGCAGTTTTGGTTACAAAAGATCATTATGAATATGTTCCCGCACCAAATGTTGCCAAAAAAAGCACTGTTGGCGCCGGAGACAGTATGGTGGGCGGAATGGTTTGGGCATTGTCTCAAAATAAAAGCCTGAAAGAAGTCATTCGCTGGGGAGTTGCCTGCGGATCTGCCGCAACAATGAACGAAGGAACACAATTGTTTAAATACGAAGATGCGCATCGTTTGTTCGAATGGTTGAAAAACAAATAAAGATCCAAGATATAATTATCACAATCTATATCGCAGAGCTGCACATTGTAGATACACCTGCATTGTAGAGGCGCGCAGCAGTGCGTCTCACGCACAGTAACCTCATTTTATTCCTCTATTGTTTTTATCTTTTTACACAACGTTATACTGTGGTTACGTTGTGTGAGACGCACGGCTGTGCATCTCTACGTTTGTCAGCAGGAAAAAAAATATTTATTTTTTTTCCTGCTGACAAACCGTTGTCACCGACCCTCAATACTTTTGAAGTATTAAAAACATTTAAACTTTAAAATTATGAAAACATTAGCTGCCCAAGTAATTACTCCCGAAGATTTGTTGAAACACTGGCAAGGTCACCGCGCCCTTACTCGTCGTGTAATTGAATTGTTTCCGGAGAAAGATTTCTTTGAATTTTCGATAGGAGGAATGAGAAGTTTTGCTAAACTGACAGATGAACTTTTGGCCATCGCAGTTCCGGGACTTAAAGGAATTGTAAATAAAGAAGTGAAACCCTTTAGCGAAGAAGCATCAGAAAAAATGATTTTTAAAGCGCAATATCTTGAAAAATGGGACGAAGCAACTGCTGAAATCAACCAATATTGGGAGAAATTATCAATTGAAGATTTTAATGAAAACTTTAATCTTTTTGGTCAATACGAATTTCCGGTAATCCAGAATATTTTGTATTTTATTGATAACGAAGTACACCACCGCGGACAAGGATATGTGTATCTGAGAGCTTTAAATATTACTCCTCCTTTTTTCTGGGAAAGATAGCATTTTTGAAGATTGTCTAAATAAAAAAACTCCTGAGATGAAAGTAAAATTCAGCTTAGGAGTTTTTTTATAACAGTTTTTTTCTGTTGCGTTCGATAAGTTCCAAAACCCGGTCTTTTAATCTTTGAGGTTCTAAAATTTCAGCATAATCACCAAACGTTAAAAACCAACGCGAAAAACCTTCTTCGATATTGCGTGACATGAAGGTCATTTCGATCTCGTCGTCCACTTCTTTTTCAGAAACAAATCCATGATATTTTTGCTCGTATCGAAGATAATTGATAATTTTTTTCGAAGCTAAAATCCGGACTTTCGTGGTCGGAATTGTTTCATTTTTCTTTAAATAAGTTTCTAGTGAGTCGTGTTCTATTGTAAAATCACAGTCGGTTTTCTGAATTCCCAGAATTCTATCGGTTCTAAATTGGCGGTAATCTTTTCGTAAGTGACAATAACCCAGAAAATACCAATTGTTATGATCATGAAAAACGCCAACAGGCTCAATGTTTCTATTACTTGCTTCTTCGGCTTCAAGAGTTTTATAACAAAGTAAAATTTGTTTTTTCTCTGCAATACTTTCAAACAAAACAGCCAAAGTGTTAGGCGAACTGTCATGAAACAAGGGTTCCTGGCTCTGCATTAAAATTTTCGACTCAATGTTCGAAAGCCAGTCTTTATCATTACTCCTCAAAACCGATTTCAATTTATACATTGCCGATGCGTAATGAGATCCAAGTGACGGATCTGTAAATTTCTGCATCAATTTTTCGGCAGCAATAAAGCTGCTTACTTCCTCACGGGTAAACATCACGGGAGGCAATCTGTAACCATCCATTAAAGCATAACCTACTCCGGCTTCGCTATAAATAGGAACTCCAGACGCTTCAAGAGTTCGAATATCACGATATATGGTTCTTAAACTTACTTCAAAACGATGGGCTAATTCCTGCGCCTTTACAATTTTTTTAGATTGTAACTGAATAAGAATAGCAATAATCCGGTCAAATCGTTTTGGGGTTTCGTCCATTTTTTCTTTTAATTGAAGATTCAAAGATACAAAGGTTCGAAGTTTTGAAATAAAAAAAGCTGTCCCAAATTGAGACAGCTTTTTTGAAGATTTAAGGGAATATAAATCTAGAATCTGTATAAAAGACCAAATTGTGGTTGGTCGAAAATGTTTTCAAATAAATTAATGTTTAAATTAAAAGTATCTGATGATGGTCCATTTTCAGGAGAAACACTGTTATACGCTAATACATTAGCCAATGTAAAAGTTACCGCAATGTTTTTGGTCACAAAATAATTTAATCCAACAGTGATATCTGCTGTAATACTATTATCAGTGTCATCTTCAATTCCTTCAATCTTAGTTTTATTGCTTCCAAACCCTAAACCTGCTTCAGCAAAAGCTTTAAAACGTTTTTTGTCTAATTCCAAAAAGTAGTATCTCGCAAAAGCACCAACTCCGAATACGTTGGTTTTTGTTTCCGGAACAGTTTCTTCTTTTTCACTAGAATAATTTAGTTTTGCTCCCACAGCAAATTTGTCATTTAGTAAATACCCGAATTTTGGACTAAATCCATAATAATCGGTTTCTCCACCTGTACTAATTTTGATCGAACCCTCTAGAAACATATCGCCTTTTTCAAAAGTTATACCTTTTGCAGAGTTTGTTTCAGCGTCTACTTCGTCTTGTTGTGCATTCGCGAAGGAAAAAGTTAACATTGATAAAATAATAAAAAATCTAGTTTTCATAATAATTGCTTTTAAAAGTTGTAAGATTAAAATTATGTTTTTAGAATTAAATCCTTTGCAAAAGCAATCAATTGCATTAAAAATGAAGTTATTGAGTTAATAATCTTACTTTTTTATAAGTATTTACGTGTTTATTTTTAGGTTTTTATTATGATTTAATTAGTATTAATGAGTGAGAATTGGAGTGTAATCTTGGTAAAACAGGACTTTTTTGAAGAAAAAAAATAAAGCTTTTAGAGTTTGAAAGTTTAAAATTTATAAAATATCCGCAACGCTAATCGTAGAGAGAGACGCACAGCAATGCGTCTACTCAATCTATGTCAATTTCGTTAAAAGTATTATATAAGTTGTCCGTAAACTTTGCGGGAGACGCACAGCAGTGCGTCTCTACGATATGCGTTGTGTACTATATTGTGGATATATTTTGAAATTTATCTAGAAAAAACAAAACAACAAAAAACCCGACAACTTTCGTTATCGGGTTTAATCTATATTCTATTCTCTATATTCTTTATTCTAAAAAAAAATCTAATCGTTAAGTTTCAAAACAGCCATAAAAGCTTCTTGAGGAATTTCAACATTTCCTACTTGTCTCATACGTTTTTTACCTTTTTTCTGTTTCTCAAGTAATTTACGCTTACGTGAAATATCACCACCATAACATTTTGCGGTAACGTCCTTACGAAGTGCTTTAATCGTTTCACGAGCAATAATCTTAGCCCCAATTGCCGCCTGAATCGGAATATCAAATTGTTGTCTTGGGATTAATTCGCGTAATTTCTCGGTCATTTTTTTACCGATGTTGTAAGCGTTGTCTTCGTGAATCAAAGCTGAAAGTGCATCAACCGTTTGTGCATTCAAAAGAACATCCAGTTTAACTAATTTCGAAGTTCTCATTCCGATAGGAGAGTAATCAAAAGAAGCATAACCTTTAGAAACTGTTTTTAGACGATCGTAAAAATCGAATACAATTTCCGCCAATGGCATATCAAAATTCAATTCCACTCTTTCTGTAGTCAAATACGTTTGATTGGTAATTTGACCACGTTTTTCGATACACAAACTCATTACGTTTCCAACGAAATCAGATTTTGTAATGATAGTTGCTTTAATATATGGTTCTTCAACTCGATCTAAACGAGAAGGTTCCGGTAAGTCAGAAGGGTTGTTTACAACAAATGGAACTTCTGGTTCTTTTTTGGTGTAAGCCAAATACGAAACGTTAGGAACTGTAGTAATTACGGTCATGTCGAACTCACGCTCTAAACGTTCCTGGATAATTTCCATATGAAGCATTCCTAAGAATCCGCAACGGAAACCAAATCCTAACGCTGCAGAGCTTTCAGGAGTAAAAACTAGCGAAGCATCATTTAGCTGAAGTTTTTCCATAGAAGAACGCAAATCTTCGTAATCTTCTGTATCTACGGGGTAAATTCCAGCGAAAACCATTGGTTTTACATCCTCAAAACCCGTAATCATATTAGTCGTAGGCGTTTTAGCATCTGTTAGTGTATCACCAACTTTTACTTCTTTGGCTTCTTTAATTCCTGAAATCAAATAACCAACATCACCAGCAGAAATAACATTTTTAGGAACCTGATTTAGTTTTAAAGTTCCAATTTCGTCAGCAAAATATTCATTGCCTGTAGCCATGAATTTAATTTTTTGCCCTTTTCTAATTTCTCCGTTTTTTACACGGAAAATAACTTCAATTCCTCGAAACGGATTGTAATGTGAATCAAAAATCAAAGCTTGTAAAGGCTCATCAACATTTCCTGACGGAGGTGGAATTTTTTCGATAATGGCAGCTAAGATATTCTCAACACCAAAACCTGTTTTTCCCGAAGCATGAATAATATCTTCTAATTTGCAACCTAATAAATCGATAATATCGTCACTAACCTCTTCAGGATTAGCACTTGGTAAATCTACTTTATTCAAAACCGGAATAATTTCCAGGTCATTTTCTAAAGCAAGGTATAAGTTAGAAATCGTTTGTGCCTGAATACTTTGTGCAGCATCAACAATCAAAAGCGCGCCTTCGCAAGCTGCAATAGATCGTGAAACTTCGTATGAAAAGTCAACGTGACCAGGAGTGTCAATAAGATTTAAAATATATTCTTCTCCTTTATAGGTATATTCCATCTGAATGGCGTGACTTTTTATGGTAATTCCACGCTCACGTTCCAGATCCATGTTGTCAAGCAATTGAGCTTTTTCTTCACGAGCTGTAACGGTTTGTGTAGCGCCCAATAAGCGGTCTGCCAATGTACTTTTACCGTGGTCAATGTGTGCAATAATGCAAAAGTTACGTATCTTCTTCATTTTATAATATCAATTCTCTATACGAGTTTAAGTAATTCCGGGTATAAATTTGTTCTGTAACAATTGCTTTACAGAGTGTTATTAAGGCGCAAAGATAGCGCAAAGTTTTGGATTCTGGAATGATGATTACTGATTGTTGGAATCTGTAATTTAAAATCAGTTTTAAAACTCAAAATTGAAACCTTTTTCTGTGAGTTTTTTATAGATTTCGGGATCAAATTTATAGAGTTTTGCGGCTCTGTGCGAAACATCTTTCTGTTTTTCGTCAAGTGCGACTAATAATTTCATGTGCAGTATTTTTCTGCGGAAATTTGATTTGTCCAATTCAATTCCTAATATTTCTTCGTAGAGATGCATTAACTGCAAAAGAGTAAATTTCTCCGGCAAAAGATTAAAACCAATTGGTGCCTGACGAACACGATTACGCAATTGCATCAAACTAAATTCGAGAATTTCGTTGTGGTCAAAAATCAAATCCGGAATGTCTTTAATTTTATACCATTTGGCTTCAATTACAGAAATGCTGGCTTTAATATTATAATCTTCCCGGTTGACCAGAGTATAATAACCAACTGTTATAACTCTCGTACTTTTTACACGATCAGGATCTGTAAAAGCTTTTAGCTGTTCCAGGTAAATATTGTCAAGACTTGTAAGTTCATATACTATTCGAAGTGCAGCATTATCAATACTTTCGTCTAAATATAAATCTCCACCAAGAAGCCCCCATTTTCCGGCACTTGCTCCTCCGGCATGTTGTACTAAAAGCACTTCCAGGTTTTTTTTATCGAAAGAAAAAATAACGCAGTCAATCGTAATTCCATGTATAACTGTTTTTTTATCTGCAGCTATATTGGTATTTGTTTCCGAAATATTTTGAGAAGATGAAGAGGCCATTAAAATTCAAAGTTAAATCCTTTTTCCGTCAATTTTTTGTAAATATCAGGATCAAACTTATATAATTTTGCGGCTCTGTGTGAGACATCTTGTTGTTTTTCATCTAAAGCAACCAATAATTTCATGTGAAGAATTTTTCTGCGGAAATTAGATTTATCCATTTCGATTCCCAAAATTTCTTCATATAAATGCATCAATTGTAATAAAGTAAATTTTTCAGGCAAAAGATTAAATCCAAGCGGCGCCTGACGAACTCTGTTTTGCAAATGTTTTAAACTGTAAGCCAGAATTTCATTATGGTCATAAATCAAATCCGGAATGCTATTAATTTTATACCATTTAGCATCAGCTGCCGTAAAACCTGCTTTAATATTATAATCTTCTCGTTTTACCAAAGCATAATAACCAATCGTAATAACGCGTCGAAGCGGGAAACGATCGGGATCTCCAAAAGCTTTTAATTGCTCTAAGTAAATATTATCAAGACCAGTAAGTTCGTTCAATAAACGATGTGCGGCATTATCTGTACTTTCTTTTTTATAAATCCATCCTCCCGGAAGTCCCCATTTTCCTTTACTAATACCTTCTCCGTGTTGTACTAATAGTACTTCTAAACTTCCTTTATCAAATCCAAATATGACACAGTCAATCGTGATCGCATTCATTGCGGTTTGTTCACCTTTTAAAGATGAATCGTCGTCTACATTTTTGACCATATGCTACTTAAATTTTAAACAAATTAAATAAATAAAATGTATAGTTGGTTTTATAAATCCTTTATATTTTTTTTAACGAAATAATTTTCTGACAATCAGTTGTTTGTAATTAGTTAGAAAATGCCATTATAAAATTATAATTTCTAAACGGCTGATTGTCAAATCGCTAATTCGTTATTTTTTTGATATTTTTTTATTCTATTTCACTTAATATTTTATTGTATTCATAAAAATGATCCTCTTATTATCAGAATTGGAAAAATATAACCCTAATATTTTGTTAATATAGAAAAAATGTTTTACACTTGTAGTCAAATTAACCATAAGATAAGTTCAGTTTGACTATAAGTTTAAAAAGGACAAATCTATAACTAACTTAAAATACCACCAAATGTTTTTTTTAGGAATTGATTTAGGAAGCTCTTCGATAAAATTATCAATTTTCGATCCTGAAAAAGGAGTGACTATTGGAGCAGTGAGCGTTCCGGATTTTGAAATGCCAATTATTGCACAACAATTTGGTTGGGCAGAACAAGATCCTGAATCCTGGTGGCAGTATGTTAAAGACGGAATCCAGCAATTAGGCGCAAAATCGCATATTGATTTAAAGAAAATTGCCGGAATTGGAATTGCTTATCAAATGCACGGTTTGGTTTTAACCGATGAAAATTTGAATCCCGTTCGTTCTTCGATTATTTGGTGCGACAGCCGCGCTGCGATTATTGGAGATGAAATTTATGCTAAAATTGGAGCAGAAAATTGCCAAAAACAAATTTTAGGAAGTCCGGGAAATTTTACCGCATCAAAACTAAAATGGGTAAAAGACAATCAGCCTGAAATTTTCGCAAAAGCAAAATACATGATGCTTCCGGGCGATTTTATTGCTGCGAAATTATCAAAAATAGCTCAAACAAGTACATCAGGATTATCAGAAGCCGCTTTGTGGAATTTCTCTGAAGGAAAACTGGCTACAGAAATCCTTTCTCAAATGGGATTGTCTTCAGATATAGTTCCGGAAATTGTTTCAAATTTTGGAATTCAGGCCACCATTCACCCCGAAATTGCTCAGGAATTAGGATTAAATCCTGATGCTAAAATTACCTACAGAGCCGGAGATCAACCCAACAATGCATTGTCATTGAATGTTTTGAAACCTGGCGAAATTGCTACAACAGCCGGAACTTCGGCAGTAGTGTATGCCGTAAGCGATCAGGATGCTTACGACAAGCAAAACAGAATCAATACTTTTTTACACGTCAATAATACAGAATCAGAAAAGCGCAACGGAGTGATGGTGTGCATAAACGGTTCTGGAATTTTATACCAATGGTTACGCAAAATCATGTCGGTCGACAGAGCGGAATTAATTGCGTACGAAAAACTAAATGCAGAAGCTGCAAAAGTTGAAGCAGGAAGTAGCGGACTTCGTTTTTATCCTTTCGGAAATGGCGTTGAGCGTATTTTCAATAATAAAAATGCCACTTCGGGAATTCAGAATTTAAACTTCAATATTCACCAGCCATCACATTTGGTGCGCGCAGCCTGCGAAGGAATTGTGTTTGCCATGAATTATGGTTTTGATGTGATGAAAGAAGTTGGAGTTTCAGGAACTGTAGTTCGTGCCGGAAATTCGAACCTGTTTTTGAGCCCGGTTTTTAGAGAAATCTTCACCAATACAACACAAACAACTTTAGAATTATACAATACATCCGGAGCCGAAGGCGCTGCAAGAGGTGCTGCTTACGGTTTAGGATTTTACAATTCGCTGGACGAAGCTTTCGCAGGATTGCAATGTTTAGACCGGATTGAACCCAACAAAATCCTGACATCGCAATATCAGGATTACTATCAGGAATGGAAAAGTCAAATTAAAATAGAACAATAATAATGAGCACAACTAATCAATATTTTAAAAACATCGATACTATTAAGTTCGAAGGCAGAGAAAGTACTAACCCATTGGCATTTAAATGGTACGATGAAAATCGTGTCGTTGCGGGAAAAACTTTAAAAGAGCATTTACGTTTTTCGATGGCATACTGGCACACGCTATGTAACACAGGTGGAGATCCGTTTGGAGCTTCGACTGAAACTTTTTCATGGGATAAAAATGAAAATGTGATTTTAAGAGCCAAAGACAAAATGGATGCGGCTTTTGAATTCATGACAAAATTAGGTTTGCCATATTATTGTTTTCATGATGTAGATGTGGTAGATGATGCACCAACATTGGCAGAATTTGAAACTCGTATTCAGACAATGGTTGAATATGCGAAACAAAAACAACAGGAATCTGGAATTAAATTGTTGTGGGGAACTTCAAACTTATTCAGTAATCCTCGTTACATGAACGGTGCTGCAACCAACCCAAACTTTGATGTTTTGGCGTATGCAGGAGCTCAGGCAAAAATTGCTATTGATGCAACAATTGCTCTTGGCGGAGAAAATTATGTTTTCTGGGGAGGACGTGAAGGTTATATGAGTTTGTTGAACACAGACATGAAAAGAGAATTAGACCATTTAGGCAGATTCTTAAATACTTGTAAAGATTACGCACGCAAAGAAGGTTTTAAAGGAAACTTCCTTATCGAACCAAAACCAATGGAACCAACCAAACATCAATATGATTATGATGCAGCTACTTCATTAGGTTTCATTAATAAATACGGACTTCAAAATGATTTCAAATTAAATCTTGAGGTAAACCACGCAACACTTGCCGGACACTCTTTTGAGCATGAATTGCAGGTTGCTGTTGATGCAGGAATGTTAGGAAGCATTGATGCAAACCGTGGAGATTACCAAAATGGTTGGGATACAGATCAGTTTCCAATAAATCTTCAGGAAGTGACTCAGGCTATGTTGGTTATCCTTGAAGGTGGCGGAATTCAGGGTGGAGGTGTAAACTTCGATGCTAAAGTGAGAAGAAATTCAATCGATTTAGAAGATAAATTCATTGCACACATCGCAGGAATGGATGTTTTTGCAAGAGGATTAATCTGCGCAGATCAGATACTACAAAATACAGATTACAGAAAATTACGCACACAGCGTTACAGTTCATTTGACGGCGGAAACGGAGCCAAGTTCGAAAACGGAGAATTATCTCTTGAAGATCTTAGCAAAATTGCCCGTGCAAGTGGAGAACCTCAACCACTAAGTGGAAGACAGGAATTATTCGAACAGATTATTTCGAATGCGTACTAAGACTAAAAATTACTAACTATAATTTAAACCAATTCTTAACTATTATGAAAAGCAAACATTGTATTAAAACAACACCGCTCTCGTTTTGTATGGCGCTGTTGCTTAGTGTATTTATGATGCAGTCCGGTTTTGCCCAGGAGCAATCCCAATCGATAACCGGAAATGTAAAATCAGGAGATGATGGTATGAGTGTTCCCGGTGCTACCGTAGCTATCGAGGGCACGAAAACAGCAACATCAACAGATTTTGATGGAAATTTTAAATTAGATGCCAAAACCGGTAACGTAATCGTAATCAGTTTTATGGGATTTAAAACACAACGTATCACCGTTGGTACTCAAAAAACAATCGCTGTTACTTTACAAACAGAAGCGGCAGATCTTAAAGAGGTTGTTGTTATTGGGTACGGTTCACAAAAGAAAACACTTGTTACTAATGCTGTTACTCAGGTGAGCGGAGAAAACCTTGCCAAAACCAATACAACAAATGCGCTACAGGCACTTCAGGGGCAGGCAGCGGGTATCCAGATTACCTCTACTTCGGGGCAACCGGGAGAAGGATTAAATGTGGTGATTAGAGGTGTGGGTTCAACAGCAGGAAGCAGCCCGTTATATGTTGTAGACGGAATTCTTACTAGTGATATCTCTTATTTGAGTAATTCAGATATAGAATCTATTTCTGTATTAAAGGATGCTGCATCTGCTGCAATCTATGGTTCGCAAGCTTCTAATGGAGTTGTTTTGGTAACAACCAAAAAAGGAAAAAGAGGTGCTGCAGGACAAGTTACTTTTGATCAGTATTATGGAGTACAATCAGTATCCAAAAAAGTTGATTTACTAGATGCAACGGAGTATGCGACTATATTAAATGAGGCGAGACTAAACTCTGGGAATACGCCATATTTTACCAATGCTCAAATTGCTGCAATGGGAAAAGGAACCAACTGGATGGATAAAATGTTAGTGGATAACGCAGCGACTAAAAACTTCGCATTTGGTGTTTCCGGTGGTTCAGATACTTCAGTTTATTCTTCGTCTTTATCTTATTTAGGACAAGAAGGAGTTGTAGGAGGTAAAGATTTATCAAACTATGAGCGTTATAATTTCAGATTCAATTCAGAACATAAACTATACAAAGATGTATTGACTTTTGGTCAGAACTTAAGTTTTGCTTACATCAATAAAAACGGAATTGGAGTTGGAAATCAGTACAGCAATGCTTTAAGAAGTGCTTTCCAGGTATCACCGTTATTACCAATGTACGATGCAAATGGTGACTATTATGATAGTACTAAAAACAGCGAACCTTGGTTAGCAGGTCAGGCAAATCCTTATGCATTAATGGAGTATAACAATCAAAATGAAAACAATAACCAAAAATTATTGGGTAATGTTTATTTGCAAATTGAGCCAATAAAAAACTTGACATTCAAAACTACTTTAGGTCTTGATTATTATGCTGGTGAAGGTCATTCTTATTTGCCTAAATATAACTTATCGATTTATGCAAACAGTCTTGCTGATAAAGTAACACAAAATATGAACAAAGGTAAAACACTTACCTGGGATAACTTATTGACGTATAAATTTAATGTTGCCGACTCGCATCATTTTGAAGCAATGGTGGGAACATCATCTATTAATTTTGACGGAACGACTATACAGGCTTCAAATGTAGATTCATTTTTTGATGATTTAGAGCACGCTTGGTTAGATAATACAACCAATAAAGACGGAGCAGGAAAAATAACATTAAATGGTATCAAGCAACAGACCAAAAGGATGTCTTATTTTGGAAGATTAAATTACAATTATAGAGAAACCTATTTGTTAAACGCGACTTATAGAGTCGATGGATCTTCCATTTTTTCTAAGCAAAATGAATGGGGTTATTTTCCGTCAGTTTCAGCAGGCTGGATCGCATCAAACGAAGAATTTTTAAAAGATTCAAAAGTGATCAATTTTCTTAAATTGAGAGCATCTTGGGGTCAGGTTGGAAATCAAAATGCAAGAGCTTTTCAATATTTATCATCAATACAAGTAAAAGATACCAATTACAATTTTGGAGAAGAAGAAGGTGTTCTTACTCCTGGAGCATACCCTGACAGATTATCTAATGTAAATTTAAAATGGGAAACTTCAGAACAAATTGACCTTGGTTTGGATGCAAGATTTTTAGACAATGCATTAAATCTTACTGTTGATTTTTATAAGAAAACCAACAAGGACTGGTTAATATTGGCGCCAATTTTGGCAACCGCAGGTGCCGATGCACCATTTATGAACGGAGGAAATGTTGTAAATAAGGGGGTTGAGATGAGTTTAAATTACCAAAACAGTATTGGAGATTTTAAATACAGTGTGAGTGCCAATGGTGCTTACAACAAAAATACAGTTGGCGAAATACCTACAAATGACGGAATGATTCACGGATTACCGAATGAACTTTATGATAATTCAAGTGAATTTTACAGAGCGCAAAACGGATATCCATTAGGTTATTTCTGGGGATATAAAACGGGCGGTGTTTTCCAGAATCAGGCGCAAATTGATAATTATAAATCAGCAAACGGTGTAGTATTACAACCTACTGCAGCTCCGGGTGATATTATTTATGTAAATACAAACGGAGATGATAAGATTGATGCTACCGATAAAACAAGTATCGGAAATCCTAATCCTGACTTTACTTACGGTTTCTCTTTATCTGCCAGTTATAAAGCTTTTGACTTTTCTCTTTTAGCAAATGGAGTAGCAGGAAACCAAATCGTACAATCGTACAGAAACCAATCTAATGCTTTCGGAAATTACACTTCTGCAATATTAGATCGTTGGCACGGAGAAGGATCTTCTAACACAGTACCAAGAGTAACAGAAGACAACAGAAACTTTACGCAATTTTCTGACTTATATGTTCAGGATGGTGATTTCTTAAGAATTAGTACGGTAACATTAGGATTTGATTTGGCAAAAATGAAACAATCGAAACCATTTTTTGCAAGTCAGTTCAGAGTTTACTTTTCAGTATTAAACCTTTACACTTTCACGAAATACAATGGTATGGATCCTGAAATTGGATTTGGTTCTTCAAACGATGACCAGAAATTTTCATCAGGTGTAGATGTTGGATATTATCCAAGACCAAGAACATTCATGTTAGGATTAAATGTTAAACTTTAATAAATAAAAAGATGAAAAATACATATTTATATATTTTCTGTTTGAGTTTATTGTCTCTGGGTTCTTGTAGTTTAGAAACAGATCCTTTGACTCCAATAGATACCAGTTTTTACAAAACCAAAGACGATGCTTATGTGGCATTAGTAGGTTGTTATGACGGAATGCAGGTAGCAACAGGCGGTGCAGGAATGGGAATTCCGGTAATAAGCGAAATCATGTCTGACAATTGTTTTGGAGGTACAGGAAATTCAGATGGTTACAATTATGCCGCTATCGATGAATTTGATATTTCAAGATCTCCCGGAGATACTGATTTACTTAATACCAATTGGATCGCATATTATAAAGGAATTTATCGTTGTAATATGTTATTATCCAAAATGGATCAGATCGAATGGCAAGGCGACACTGCTTTAAGAAATACATACGAATCTGAAACCAGATTTATTAGAGCCTATCTTTATTTTGAAATGACCCGTTTATGGGGAAGTGTGCCTTTGTTGACAGTACCAACTTCTGAGAATGTTCCGCAGGCCACTCCAGAAGCAATTTATAAAGTAATAGCAGATGATTTAGTATTTGCATCAAACAATTTACCTACAGAAGCTTACAATGCAAAACCAAACGGACGCATTACAAAATGGGCTGCAAAATCTTTATTGGGTCGTGTTTACTTATACTATACAGGATATTACGGAAAAACTGATTTAGCTGGTGTCGTAACTAAAACTCAGGCTTTAGGACATTTAGAAGATGTTATTTCTTCAAGTGGTCATGGTTTAGTTGCTGATTTTTCTACTCTTTGGCCAGCAGCTTCAGTAGAGAAATATGCAGGAGAAGGCAATAGAGAATTCGTTTTTTCAATAAAATACACTTATACAAGTGATTATAACGGAAATACTGATAGTAACCAATGGATGGTAATGTTTGGGATGAGAGAATTCTCATCTTATCCATATGGCCGTGGTTGGGGAGTTACCGTAAATTCAAAGTTATGGAATGCTTACAGCGCAACAGATACAAGACGTACTGCAAGTATCATTGGAGTTGATGAAGAAAAGATACCATTTGATAAAAAAAATAGCCAAAGAGAATACACTGGATATTACAACAAAAAATATTCTCCAATGGTGAATAAAGACGGAGTAGATCTTCCAATTGCTATGGGAAGCCAGTTTTGGGATATCAGTCAGTTTCAGGATTATGTCGTGTTAAGATATTCAGACGTTTTATTGATGGCTGCAGAACTAGGAAGTGGAAATGCGCAACGTTACTTTGATGAAGTTAGAGAAAGAGCTTACAAAGAGAATTTTGTTTCATTACCGGTAAATGCTGATAATATTTTGAACGAGAGACGCCTGGAGTTTGCTCTTGAAGGAGTAAGATACTATGATTTATTACGTCAGGGTATCGGAAAAGCTTCTTCTGCCATTGCAGAATCTACAACATTATTAAATGGTGGAGTTCCTACAACAAAAACAATTTCGGCAGGTAAAATTCAGGAAACAAAAGGATTGATCCAAATCCCGAATACTCAGATTACATTATCCGGAGGAGTTTTGAAACAAAATGCTGGTTGGTAATTTTAACTAAAAAATCAAAGAAATGAAAAATATTAAATTATTAATTACATCATTTTTGATGTTGGTAATGATGGTAGTATCATCTTGTTCTCCAGATACTTATTCTCTGGATGAACCAATGAATAAAGCAGACATACATTTTGACATTACTCAGGATTTAGTTACAGATCCGGGAGGAAATACAGTATTATTAAAAAACACAACTCCGGGAGTGGTGTTAAACTGGGATTATGTTACAGGAAAATCGAATAAAGCCGAACAAAAAGTACAATATGCTTTTAAAGGTTCTTACACGATTAAAATCTCAGCAGTAACAGATGGTGGTATTGTAGAATTAGATCCTGTAACTATTACAGTAAGTGAAGACAACCTAAATTATGTTAATGATCCTCTTTGGACTGCATTATCTGGTGGCGTTGGACACAAAAAATCTTGGGTACTTGACAATGGTAAATACGGTTTGGCTCAAGGAGCAATGTCTTTTGCAGATCCTAATACAGTAGTTGAGTGGAATAAATTTTCTCCAAACTGGGAACCTGCAGGAAATGCCAATTCAAGTACAGATGCAGATATGCACTGGGGAAGATATATGACATTCAGCCTTGACGGTGGACCTTTTATGACCGTTCACGAAGCTGATGGAACTAGTATTGAAAGCGGAGCTTATTTCTTAGATGTTAATGCACATACTTTAACAACTACAGGAGCAACTATCCTAAGACCGGACAATTATATTGCAAATGCAAGCAACTGGACAAGTGAAATCAAAGTATTAACACTTACTGACAATCAGTTACGAATTGCAATTAAGAGAACCAATAGCGAAGGACCATGGTGGTACATCTGGAATTTTGTTTCTAAAGAACATGCAGACACCTACGTTCCTCCAGTTACAGTACCAGTTTTTGACGAAGGCTACAATCCAACTTTTGCTCCTGGAGAATTAGTAACTATGTTAACCGGTGGTGCTGGTGCAGGAAGAGTTTGGAAATTAGATGCAGGAGGAAACCCTGTTGACTGGGTAGGAAAAGGTATAGGATGGACAGTTGATGCCAGCAGTTCTTCTGATTGGGGATGGAACCCTGGTTGGGCTACAGTAGCAGGTAATTCATGGATACGTTTTGATCAATGGGGAGGTAAATTAAACTATACCCGCAGTCAAAATGGTGTAGTAACTACAGGTTTATTTACCATAAATGCAGCAACCAACGAAATTAATTTAGGAACAGATACATTGATTCAAAATTCAGATAGCTGGATGAGTCCAACTGTAAATGTTATTAAAGTAGTAAAAGCATACAATAAAGATTATCTTCAAAAAGGTATTTGGTTAGGAACATCTTATGATGCGACTAAAGATGAGTGGTTCGTTTTCCATTACATCATCCCTTAAATAATGGCGGTTTTTATAACTAAAAACCAAATTGTTTAAAAGTATAAAACAACCGGTAGGTGATTTACAAAGTCGCCTATCGGTATGTTTATATTTGTTTTTAAATATTAAAAATCCTTTCAAAATGAAGAATAAAAGAAAATACTTCAATAATGGACTACCATTATTAATGCTAATCGGAATTATCTTGTTGGGCTCTTGCAGCAAAAAAGAGGATGCTTTTGCAAACAGAAAAGTTTCTTTTAATTCAGATTGGAGTTTTCATTTAAATGATAGCATAATTGATAAAGATACCATTGGCGCTTCAACCAAATGGAGAACCTTAGACGTTCCTCACGATTGGAGTATCGAAGGTAATTTTGACGAAAAAAGTCCTGCAGGTTATGGAGGCGGCGCTCTAAACGGAGGTTTAGGCTGGTACAAAAAAACATTCAAAGTCCCTGCTGAAGACAGCACAAAAGTAACTTCTATTACTTTTGACGGCGTTTACAAAGACAGTGAAGTTTGGGTAAACGGGCATTATTTAGGAAAACGTCCAAACGGATATATTGGTTTTCAATATGATATGTCGCCATATTTAAATTATGGAGACAAAAACAATGAAATAATTGTTAAGGTTGACAATTCAAAACAACCTAATTCACGTTGGTATTCAGGTTCAGGAATTTTTAGAAATGTCTGGATCGAAACTACAGATAAACTGCATGTTGCACAATGGGGAACTTATGTGACAACGCCAAAAGTTACGGCTCAAAAAGCTTCGATACATTTTGAAACTACCATTCAAAATCAAAACGCAGCAGCAAAAAAAGCGACCGTAACCACTACTATTTTTAAAGAAGATACCAAAGTAACATCGGTTACTCAAAATATAACGATTAGTGCCAATGCCAATCAAACCTTAAAACAATCGGCAGAAGTAGAAAGCCCTGTTTTATGGTCGGTTGAAAAACCGGAATTGTATACCGCAGTTACAGAAATTTCGCTTGACGATAAAATCATCGATCAATACAAAACCAATTTCGGAATCAGAGATTTTAAATTTGATTTGAATAAAGGTTTTATTTTGAATGGAAAACAAGTAAAAATAAAAGGAGTTTGTTTACATCACGATTTAGGTCCGCTAGGCGCTGCAATCAATACGCGTGCTATCGAACGTCAGTTAGAGATTATGAAAGAAATGGGTGTAAACGGAATCAGAACTTCTCATAATCCTCCCGCTCCGGAACTTTTAGACCTTTGCGATAAAATGGGTTTCATTGTCATGGATGAAGCTTTCGACATGTGGAAACAAACCAAAACCAAATACGATTACGGAAACGATTGGGACAAATGGCACAAAAAAGATCTAATCGATCAATTGCTGCGCGACCGAAATCACCCAAGTATTTTTGTTTGGAGTATCGGAAATGAAATTCCGGAACAATGGAATGAAAAAGGTGTTGCAATTGCCAAAGAATTAGCCGCAATTACACGCCAGTACGATAAAACACGTCCATTAACTGCAGCGATGAATCCGCCGGTAAATATGAATATTGATGAAGTGACGTTACAGTTTGAGAAAAACAATGTATCGATTAATCCGCTTGCCGCATCTGGTGTTTTAGACTTAATTGGATACAATTATGCACATCAAACTTACGAACATCATCAAAAAAACTTTCCAAATACACCATTCATAGCAACAGAAACCACTTCAGGTTTACAGACAAGAGGATATTATGATGCCGTTTCAGATACCATAAAAAAATGGCCGGTTAGTTGGGATAAAAAATTTGAAGGAGGAAATCCAGGAAATACGGTTTCAGCTTACGATCAGGTGCAGACGCCTTGGGGATCAACGCACGAAGCAACCTGGAAAGTAATTAAAAAACACGATTTCCTTTCCGGAATGTACATCTGGACCGGTTTTGATTATATCGGAGAACCAACGCCTTACGAATGGCCGTCAATCAGTTCGTATTTTGGAATCGTTGATTTAGCCGGTTTCCCAAAAGACGTTTATTATATGTACCAAAGCGAATGGACAGACAAAACCGTCCTTCACATTTTTCCGCATTGGAACTGGAAAGCAGGACAAACCGTTGATGTTTGGGCCTATTACAATAAAGCCGATGAGGTGGAACTTTTCGTAAACGGAAAATCAGTTGGAAAAAGAAGTAAAAAAGGAGACGATCTTCATGTAATGTGGAGAATTCCTTTTGAACCTGGAACTTTAAAAGCCATTTCTCGTAAAGACGGAAAAGTGGTTTTAGAAAAAGAAATTAAAACAGCTGGAAATCCTTCGCAGTTAAAATTAACCGCAGACAGAAGTACAATCAAAGCAGACAAAAATGATTTGTCATTTGTTACAGTTGATATTTTAGATGATAAAGGTACTTTGGTTCCGAATGCCAATAACGAAATCAATTTTTCATTAAAAGGAAACGGAAAAATTGTTGGTGTTTGCAGCGGTGATCCCGTAAGTCACGAACCGTACAAAGGAACTAAACATACCGCTTTGGCAGGAAAATGTTTAGTAATCGTTCAATCGGGTAATTCAGCCGAAAGATTAGAATTAACCGCTAAAGCGAATGGATTGAAACAATCAACAATTGTAATTACAACGGAATAAATTTTTGAAATTTTAAATATAGCCACAGATTAAAAGGATTAAAAAGATTTTTATGCTCTCGCAGATTTAGCAGATCATGCAGATTTATTTTTCCAAATCTCTGTAAAAAGATAGCAACAGATAAAAAAATGATTAAAAAGATTTAAATCTGCATAATCTGCTAAATCTGCGAGAGAAAAGAAAAAAGAAAAAAAAACCTTTCGAATCCTTTTAATCTGTGGCAAAAAAAAATAAAAAGTAACCAATGAAAAACTCAAAATTAACCACATTGCTTTCTGCGTTTATGTTTGGATTTTTGGCAGTTCCAAATGCTAATGCTCAAATCCAAAATGCAGACGTACTAAATGCACCAATAGACATCAGTAAAGATTTTCAGAATTATCTGAACACCTTTTATTTTGCCGATGAATTAGCTTCTTTTGATCCTGCAACGGGAAAAGGAACTATAAAATATTTGAGATACAATTATAAAACGCGTCAGGCTTTCAACAATATGATGATGAAGCCAGACGTTGAAAAAGCAAACGAATTTCCAACAACAGAATACGAAGAATCTCCTGTTTTACCATTCGAAATTCAGTTTGTTTCAGATCGAACAGTTCGTATCAAAACAACATCTGGACCGCAATTTCATCCGCAAAAAGAATCTTTAATGCTGATTGACGGCGTTGCGCCAAACCATCCTGAATTATGGAAATATTCTAAAATTGAAGGCGGTCACAGTTATACAAGTAAACATGGAAGAGTTGAAATCCTGACAAAACCCTGGCACGTAAAAATCTACGATGAAAAAGGAAAATTGTTGACCAGTACACTTCACGATACTGATTTTAAAAACACGTATACACCAACACTTCCGTTTTCTTATGTTCGCAGAAACAGCGATTACTCCAGAAGTATGGGCGCAGCTTTCAGCTTAGAACCAGACGAAAAAATATTTGGTTGCGGTGAATCATTCACACAATTAAACAAGCGCGGCCAAAAAGTAGTTTTATGGGCAGATGACGCAAACGGAATCCAAAATGAAACGATGTACAAACCGATTCCATTTTATATGAGCAGTCGTGGTTACGGAGTTTTTATGCACCATTCAACACCAATTACGGTTGACTTTGGGAAATATTTCTCAAGTGCAAACGAAATGTACATTGGCGATGACGAAGCCGATTTGTTTTTCTTCATCGGAGAACCAAAAGACGTTTTAGATCAGTACACTAATTTAACCGGAAAAGCTGCCATGCCGCCGCTTTGGTCTTTTGGATTCTGGATGAGCCGTATTACGTATTTCTCTGAAAAAGAAGGACGCGAAGTAGCAAAAGATTTGCGTAAATATAAAATTCCAACCGATGTTATTCATTTTGATACAGGCTGGTTTGATGTAGATTGGAGAAACAACTATGAGTTTGCAAAATCTCGTTTCCCGGATGCTACAAAAATGATGTCTGATTTAAAGAAAGATGGTTTCCAGGTTTGTTTATGGCAATTGCCTTATTTCACGCCAAAGAATACTTTGTTTCCTGAAATCATGGATAAAAACTTAGCTGTAAGAGACAGAAAAGGAAACCTTCCTTATGAAGATGCTGTTTTAGATTTCTCAAATCCAGAAACGGTGACTTGGTATCAAGGAAAATTGAAAAAATTATTTGATGAAGGAGTTGCGGTTTTCAAAGTAGATTTTGGAGAAGCTGCACCACCGGACGGAATTTACCATTCGGGAAGAACTGGTTTCTACGAGCACAATTTATATCCATTACGATACAATAAAGCTGTTGCAGAAATCACTCAAAAAGAAAAAGGATATACTTTAATCTGGGCTAGAAGTACTTGGGCAGGAAGTCAGCGTTATCCTTTACATTGGGGAGGAGATTCTGAAACCACAAACGGAGCAATGTCTGCAGAATTGCGCGGCGGACTTTCTTTAGGTCTTAGCGGATTCAGTTTCTGGAGTCACGATGTTGGTGGATTTGCTACAAAATCTCCGGAGAATTTATACAGAAGATGGACACCTTTCGGAATGTTAACTTCTCACGTAAGAAGCCACGGAGAACCGCCTCGCGAACCTTGGTTGTACAGCAAAGATTTCCTTGAAGGATTTAGAAAAGCAGATAACATGCGTTACGAATTAATGCCATACATCTACGCTCAGGCAAAAGAAAGTTCTCAAAAAGGATTACCAATGATGCGTGCTTTATTTGTAGAATATCCAAATGATCCGGGAGCATGGTTAGTAGATAATGAATATTTATTTGGTTCAAGTATGTTGGTGGCGCCACTTTTTGAAGAAGTTACAGAAAGAGATGTTTACCTTCCGGAAGGAACATGGATTGATTACCAAACTAAAAAAGTTTACCAATCAGGATGGCATAAAATCAAAGCCGGAGAAATACCAATTGTAGTGTTAGTAAAAGACGGAACAGCTTTGCCCCACATCGCTTTAGCACAATCTACAAAAGACATGGATTGGAGTAAATTGACACTTAAAGTATATGCAAGTGACAAAACAACTTCGGCGACAGCCAAAGTATTTTTACCGGACGGTGATGCAGTACAAGAAATAAAAGTAACCAAAAACGGAAACAATTTTGACGTAGCTGCAAATCCACTAAACGGAAAAACCACTTTTAAAACAGAGTGGATAAAATAAAAAGTCAGCCACGAATTGCACGAATTTCCACGAATTAAATTTGTGATAATTTGTGTAATTGGTGGCAAAAAAATATAGCCACAGATTAAAGAATTAAAAATTGAGAATTAAAAATTAAAAATCTGCATGATCTGCTAAATCTGCGAGAAAAAATAAATACACAGAAAAAGAAATCATTTCAAATCCTTTAATCTGTGGCAAAAAAAATAATCCAAATTAAGGATAAAAAATAAGTTTTTGTTGAGTTTCTAAATCGGGTGAAAGCACAAGCAACACCCGATTTATTAAAAATGAATTAAGAAAAATATCATGAAAAATTACCTCCTTCTTCCCGCTTTAATCCTTTCAGTTTCGATTGGATACAGTCAGAAAAACAAAAGTGCTTACGAATTGGCTTCGCCAAACGGGCAAAACAAAATTAAATTTGAGCTGGTAAAAAATGCTCCAAAATACGCAGTTTCTCACGGAAAAACCGAAGTGATTTCTCCGTCAGATA
>Ga0247740_1000199_pt1 | contig 32238 bp, 21 predicted proteins | sample UWRJL148409B2_FD_180942 | JGI IMG/M metagenome (GOLD analysis project Ga0247740, IMG submission 180942) | Plant litter microbial communities from Arlington Agricultural Research Station in Wisconsin, United States - UWRJ-L148-409B-2 | ecosystem: Environmental > Terrestrial > Plant litter >...
GTCGGGGAAGCCCGCGCCGGGATCGCTCAAGTCGTGCAAGGCGAGCCGAAAATTGAGCGAGTGAAAGTAGCCTCGTTGCTCGTCGTAGCCGGAGCCGAGGCCGAGCCGCTGCGAGCCGTGCCCGAGATGCGGCATCTGGCTTCGCGGGGCGGGGTAGTGCGGTTCGTCGGTCTGCACGTCATACGACGCGCGGCGCTCGAGCAACGCTTGCTGGCGCTCTGCGCCGGATTGATCACGCTCGGTGCGCGACTTCACCGTGTCACGGGCCAGCTCGACGTCGATCAGATCGACGGCGGTGTCGAGCACCTTCACTTGCTGAGCCAGGCTCAAGCTGGCGGGCAGCGGCGCGGCCGGGTCGCGCATCACGAGCGCGACTGCGTCTTCCTCTTCGGAGGTCAGGGCGGCCATGCGTTGCCGGAACTGCGTTCGGTTGGAAGGGCGGTATTTGATGCGCCGCACGAGCCCCGGATTTTTGAACAGGGCCTTCACCGTGTCGGCGGGGATCACCGGTTTGCGCAAACCCTTGAGCAGCTGCAGCCGCGGATTGGCCACTTCGAGCGCGGCCAGCATGTGATACGAGCAATTCTCGGTCAGGTAATAGTAAGCAAAGTAAGTCGCACCGAGCTCCCAGATGTGAGCGACAACGCGGTCGACTTCGGCCTTGGTCAAGGAAAGGTCGTATTCCCACAGGTCACGTGACTCGTAGTCGCTGTACTCACGCACCTTGTAGAAGAAGGGCATCCGATGAAAAGTGCCGGGAAATAGCCCGAGTAGCCCTTTCATCGCGTACAAGACAGCGTTGCCGGTGTCCACGTTTGCGGAATAGTCGACACCATAGTCGAGCAGCTCGCGTGATTCGTCTTCCGACTTGAGCGACTGATCGATGCGCAGGAAAGTGTGCCCGAACGCCGAGGCCGGGTTGTTCAAATAGTAAGACGAGAACACCAAGGTCAGCCCCTGCGGCTTGACCAAGCCTAGAAACTCCTTGTACCCGGCGCAGTTGGCGGTGGGCAGGCGGCTCGCGTCGAAGTGCAGCTGTTCGTCGAGCCAAGAGAAGCGCGCGGGGAATCGGCACAGTGGGTGATCGAGCTTGGGATCCTTGGACGCGGGTCCGAAGAAGCCGCGCACGGTGGCGGCCAGCTCCGCCTCGGGGTCGCTCTTACCGTCGGCTGCGTTGAAGAACGGGCCGCCGTCGGCTTCGCTCTCCCAATTACCGAACAGCGTTCTGCGGTAGTGCACGAGCCGGATCCATTGCTCGTTGCGGGCAAGCTTTTTACTCCGGGCGAGCTGGACCAACTGCTCGACGTAGGGGTCCGACTTGGCCGGCTCGGCCGATGCCGGCCGGGCCAGGCACGCCGCGACCAATAGCGCGGCCAACCGCAGCCAGCGGCGCACCCATGAAATCTGCCCCAAATAAGCCAACACTGCGCAATTCACCGCGCGCCTCATACGGGCGCGGTGCGGGCCAGTCAATCGACGAGCGAGGGGTCAATCGACTTTGATCACGACCTTGCCGAAATGCTTGCCGCTCGCTACGTGCTCATAGGCGGCGCGCGCTTCGCCGAAGGCGAAGGTTTGGTCGATGATCGGCTTGATCTGGCTCTTCTCCAGCGCGGCAATCAAATCTTCGAACAGCGCGACCGAGCCCACGTACACGCCGTGCACACGGATATTCTTGTGCAAGATGGCGTGCGTATTGATCGGGCCCTGGGCGCCCGCGAGCACGCCGATCAAGGCCATGGTGCCGCCGAAGCGCAAGGCTTTGACGCTCTGGTCGAAGGTGCCCGCGCCGCCCACTTCGACCACGAGGTCGACGCCCTTGCCGCCGCTGGCCGCGTGTACCGCTTCACCCCATTCGGGCGTTTGCTGGTAGTCGATGGTCGAACTCGCGCCGAGTTCGGTGAGCCGCGCGCGCTTCTCGGCAGAGCTCGACGTCGCGATCACGCTTGCGCCCGCGTGCAGCCCGAGCTGGAGCGCGAACAAGGACACGCCGCCGGTGCCTTGCACGAGCAGTTGATCACCGGGCTTCAGACGCGTGGCTTCGAACAGCGCATGCCAGGCGGTGACGGCCGCGCAGGGTAGGCTCGCGGCCTCTTCGAACGTGTATCCTTCGGGGATTTTGAGCCATGAGCTCTCCGGTAGCACGACTTCTTCGGCCAACATGCCATCGATCGAGCCGCCGAGCGCGTGGTCGTGATGCTCGGCTTTGAGCTCACCCGTGAGCCAAGTGGGGAAGAAATTCGCGGCCACGCGGTCGCCGACTCTCAGGCGCTGCACCCGTGAACCCACTGCGATCACTTCACCCGCGCCGTCGGACAGCGGGATCACACGCTTGCTGCGTTTGATCGCGGCTTTCGCCAACACCAGATCGCGAAAGTTGAGCGAAGTCGCGCGCACGCGTACGCGCACGTCCTGATCGCTCGACAGCGCGGGACTCGGACGGTCGACCAAGCTCAGTGCTGCGAAGCCTTCATGGGGGTGGAGCTCGTACGCTTTCATTGGTGCCTCCTGGCTGGCTGAGAGCCTTCGGCCCCACTGCCCTGAGCGCAAGTCCGGGGTCACGGACGATGTGCATTCGGATACACGAACGATCTCCATCACCTGGAGGCTTGGCTAGACGCCTCGCGACTACTGAATATAGGTTCAGTAGTCGCAATGTTCGCCGAATTGCTCGCCACGACTTGCTACTCGTTTCTACGGGGGGCCTCTCAGCCCGAGGAGTTCGTGATGCAGGCGGCGAGCTTGGGGCTCTCCGGCCTGGCGATCTGTGACCGTGATGGCTTGTACGGCGTGGTGAAGGCCTTCAACCAGGCTCAGGCCCTCGGCCAGCGCTTCATTACGGGGGCAGAGCTGACCCTGGCCGCTCACGCCTCGCTGGCCACGCGCTCATCCCCAAAGAAGCGGCGAGCGGCGCCCGAGCGGCCGACGCTCGCCCTCTTGTGTGAAAACCATTCGGGCTATCAGAACCTGTGCCGGCTGCTCACGCGCTCCCACGCGGATCAGCCCAAAGGCCAGAGCGCGCTAGAACTCGACTGGCTCGCGTCGCACGCAGCGGGGCTATGTGCATTGATCCCCGCACCGCGCAGTCCGGGCGACCCGACCACCCCGAGTGCAACTGAACTGCGAGCCATACGCGAAGCGTTCGGTGAGCGCGCGGCGATCGCCATCTACCGACACTTGGACGGCTTCGATGATCGGCGCTGCAAGTGGGCGCTGGAGGCCGCTGAGCGTTACGGCTTTCGGATCATCGCCAGCGCGCGGCCGCTCTTTCATCGAGCCTCGCGCAAACAGTTGTGCGATGTCGTGAACGCGATTCGCTTGGGCACGACGCTCGACCGTGCGGGGACCCAGCTCGCGGGCAACGCCGAGGCGTACCTGCGTTCGGAAGAGCAAATGCTCGAGATATTCGCCGACCATCCCGATTGGGTGGAAGGGGCGGGGGAGCTGAGTCAACAGCTGGATTTTCAGCTCGATCAGCTCAACTACAAATTCCCTTGTACGCTCGAAGCCGGAGAGAGCGCGGACCAAAAATTGGCGCGTCTGACTTGGGCGGGCCTTGGTGTTCGCTACCCGGGGGGGGCTCCGCCGCAGGTGCACGCGCAAGTGGAGAAAGAGTTGCGCCTGATTGGTCAGATGGAGGTCGCGACCTACTTCCTCAGCACTTGGGAGGTCGTGCAGATGGCGCGCGAGCGGCGGATCTTGTGCCAAGGCCGAGGCAGCGCGGCCAACAGCGCGGTGTGTTACGCGCTCGGCATCACCGCAGTCGATCCGGGGCGCTCGAATTTACTGTTCGAGCGATTTTTGAGCCTCGAGCGCAACGAGCCCCCGGACATCGACATCGATTTCGAGCATGAGCGGCGAGAAGAAGTGATCCAGGCGATCTACGAGCGCCATGGTCGGGAGCGCGCGGCCATGGTCTCGGAGGTGATTTGCTATCGCGGTAAAAGCGCGTTGCGCGAGGTCGGCAAAGTGTTTGGCTTGTCGCTCGAGCAAATCGACCGCCTGAGCGGCACGATCACCCACTGGGATACGGCGGAGGTCAGCCGTCAGCGCCTGCAGGAAATCGGCTTCGATGAACGCGGTCCGCGCATTCGTCGCATTTTGGCGTTGGCTCGAGAATTGGAGGGTTTTCCTCGACATTTGTCGATCCACGTGGGCGGCTTCGTGCTCTCGGCCACGCCGCTGTCGGAGATCGCGCCGGTCGAACCGGGGCGCATGAAAGATCGCACCGTGGTGCCCTGGGACAAGGACGACATCGAGACGCTGAAGTTCTTCAAGATCGACGTGCTCGGCCTGGGCATGTTGACCGCGATCCGCAAGGCGCTGGCGAGCATCCACGCTGAAGGTGAGTTATCGAAAGATGCGAGTGAAGTGTTCGATCCGATCGACGTACTCGCGCGCGTCCCGGGAGAAGACCAAGCGGTGTACGAGATGGTCACGCGCGCCGACACCGTAGGCGTGTTTCAGATCGAGAGCCGCGCGCAGATGGCGATGCTCCCGCGCTTGAAACCAAAGAGATTTTACGACCTCGTGATCGAAGTCGCGATCGTGCGCCCCGGGCCGATTCAAGGCGGCATGGTGCACCCGTACCTGCGCCGTAGAAATGGCGAAGAGCCGAGCACTTCACCCCACCCGTGCCTGACCCCGATTTTGGAGCGCACGCTTGGCGTGCCGCTGTTTCAAGAACAAGTGATGCAAATCGCCATCGATGGCGCAGGCTATTCGGGCGGTGAAGCCGACCAGTTGCGGCGCGACATGGCCGCATGGAAGAAGACCGGCAAACTCGAGCGTCACCGTGAGCGGTTACTGGCCGGTTTCGCTCGCACCGGCATCAGCCAGAAGTTCGGGGAAGCCTTGTTCGAACAGATCAAGGGCTTTGGGGACTACGGCTTTCCGGAATCCCACGCCGCTTCATTCGCGCTGCTCGTTTATACTTCGTCTTGGCAAAAGCGGCACTATCCGGCCCATTTTGCGTGTGCGCTGCTCAACTCTCAGCCCATGGGCTTCTACTCGGCGGCCACCATTTTGCACGACGCGCAACGCCACGGCGTCGAAGTGCGAGACGTGGACGTGACCCGCAGCGAGTGGGATTCGACGCTCGAGCCCGTGCGCGCCTTGTCCGAAGACGCCGAGACGCAGCTTTGTCCGCGGGCCATTCGCGTGGGCATGCGCCAAGTCAAAGGCTTGTCGGCCAAGTGCGCCGAGCGCATCCTCGGCGCTCGCGCCGCGCGACCCTTCGCCTCGTTCGACGACGTGCTCCGGCGCGCGACGTTACGCGATGATGAAGTCGAAAAGCTGGCCGAAGCCGGCGCCTTCGAGACCTTGTTACCGGGCCGCAGACAAGCCCTCTGGCGCGCACGCGCCCCGCGCATCTCTGGCCTGTTCGAGGGCAAGGCTGCATCCGAGCCCGAAGTGCGCTTGCCCGCATTGCAGCCGGCAGAAGCACTGTTCCTGGATTACCAGCACAAGAGCTTGTCCGTGGCTGATCACCCCATGCGTCATCTGCGCAAAAAGCTGAGCGGGCAAGCCGTGCTCAGTTCGGTCGAACTACGCGACCGCCGCAAGGGCGAACTCGTCAGCGTGGCCGGCGTGGTGATCTGCCGGCAGCAGCCAGGCACGGCCAGCGGCGTGGTCTTCATCACGCTCGAAGACGAAACCGGCTTCGCCAATTTGATCTTGTGGCGCGCGGTCTACGAACAATTCCGTCTGCCCGCGCGGCACTCTTCGATCTTGCTGGCTCACGGTGAAGTCGAACGCCAAGTGCGGGCCGATGGCTCGAACTTAGTGGGCGGCGGTGACGCCGCCGTGATCCACCTGATCGTGCGCTCACTCTCGCGGCTAGACGTGCCCGGACACGATATTCACTCCGTATCGCGTGATTTTCACTGAGCGCGCTGGCCCTGCATTCGGCAAGCAACTGCGTTCGGCTCCGACCGACGGGGGAGCATGAACAGAAGCCTGCTCTGGAGTCGTCGCTTGGTCTTCTCGGCGCCCCTCGCCGCAGGGCTCGCCGCGTGCACACTCGATGCGGAGGTACCCGACCGAAATGGCAGCATCGCTCCCGTCAATACCAGCGTTACCGTGAACGGCGCAGGCGCGCCGGGCGACGCGGACGCGGGAATCGGCTCTGGTTCGGCTTCGCGCATCAGCAACATCGACAATGGCCAAACCAGCCGCCGCGCATCGGCCGGCGGCAGATCCGGAGTTGCCGGCACGGGCGGCGCATTCGCCGTAAGCTCGGCAACCAATGGCGGCTCGACCTGGAGTGATGCCGGCGCGGCCGGCGACTCCGGCGCGGCCGGTGCGGCCGGCGCTGAGCCGCAAGATCCTCCATTGCTCTGGTTCAGCGAATACATCGAGGGCTCGTCGACCAACAAAGCCCTAGAAATCACGGCGATCGCGCGTTCCGTGCTCGACGGCTGTAAAGTGAGCGCTTACTTCAACGGCAAGACCGAAGCCACCGTCATCGCCAGTCTGAGCGGAGTTCTCGAAGCCGATCGAGCGCTCACCCTATGCACCAGCGCCTTGCACGAGTCGCTCGCCGAAACCTGCAACCAAGTCGGCAATCTCACCTTCAATGGAGATGATGTCGTCGCTCTCAGCTGCAACGGCATTGTCTTGGACGTGATCGGCCAGATCGGCGTCGACCCCGGGGCGGCCTGGGGCAGCGACGCGAACACTACGCTCGATCACACCCTACGCCGCAAGTGCGCCGTCCCCAGCGGGGATGTCGACGGTAGCGACGCCTTCGACCCGAGCGTCCAGTGGCAATCATTCCCCATCGATACCTTCGACGGCTTGGGCACGCGCGGTTGCTCGGGCGCGTTCTGAGTTTTGGGGATGGTCACGGGTGCCGCCGCGACCGTCCCAGCCTTCGGCGGCGCAGCGCGGCACCCTAACCAGGGCTTTTTGGGCTTAGAGCGGGCTCTTAGGCGACTTCGACGCTTTGAGCGGCGGGTTCCGAGTGCCCGTTGAGCTCGCGATTGGCTTGCTGCACCGTGGTGCTCAGCGTTTCGCTGCGCGCGACCGCGTTGTCGTTGACCTTCACGCTCACGATGCGTGACACGCCGGGCTCGCCCATGGTCACACCGTACAAGACGTCCACGCTTTGCATGGTCTTCTTGATGTGCGTGATCATGATGAACTGCGAGCTGCCGGTCATCGAGCGGATACTCTCGTTGTAGCGAGCCACGTTGGCTTCATCCAGCGGCGCGTCGACTTCGTCCAAGATACAAAAGGGCGACGGGCGATGCTGAAAGATGGCGAAGATCAAGGAGACGGCCGTGAGGGCTTTCTCGCCACCGCTCATCAGCTCGATGTTGCCGAGCTTCTTGCCCGGGGGCTGGGCCACGATTTCGACGCCGCTGTTGAGCATGTCGTCGGGGTTCGTGAGTAGCAGCTCCGCGCGACCGCCGCGGAAGTGCCGCGCGAAGGTCTTCTTGAACAAGGCGTTGACCTCTTCGAACGTTTCCTTGAAGCGGCGGCGCGATTCCTTGTTCATGTGCCGGATCGCCAGATCCAGCTCCTCGAGGGCCTTCTCGATGTCGACCTTCTGCGAGTTGAGGTCGTGGAAGCGGCGCTCGGCGTCGTCGTGCTCGGCCTTGGCGTCCAAGTTCACCGGGCCCATGCGGTCGATCAGCTGCGCGAGTTCGTCGATGCGACGGCGGTGCTCGGCGTCCGGAGGGAGCCGCGCGTGGTAGTCGCCCACCACGCGGCGCAGGTCCAAGCCGCGGAACTTCTCACGCACCGCGTTGAGCAAGTGTTCGCGCTCGATCGCGATGCGCTGCACGGCCATCTCGTGCTTTTTGACGGCTTCGTCGACGAGTTCGAGTTCGTCACGCAGGCCTTTGAGTTCGGCCTCTTTGGCGCCGAGCGTGTGGCGCACGGCTTCCAATTGGCCTTTGGCCTCCGCGAGTTCGGCGTGGGCAGCTTTGGCGCGATCGCTCGCGCCCATGCGGGCCTCGCGGGCGAGCATGATGCGCGCCGCGGTTTCGCCGTAGTTGACCGACGCTTCTTGCGACTCTTCACGCAGCTTGAGCGCGCGCGCTTCGAGTTCGGCCAAGGTGGCCGTGATGCGATCGCCCGCGACGCGCGCGGCTTCGGCCTGCTCGCGGACCTGGGCCAAGCGCACTTTGCGTTCGGTGACGAGCGCGGCCTGTGAGGCAACCTGCTCGCGCCAGGAGGCCGCGGTGGCTTCGGAGCGCGCGAGCGAATGCTGCAAACTGTCGAGCTCGGCCCGCACGGTGTCGAGCTCGCTGCGCGAGCCAGATTCGGCACCCGTGGCGGCTTCGAGTGAGCGCTCGATTTCGGCGAGTTCGAGGTCGAGCGCGTCTTGGCGATTCTCCGCGCGTTCGATCTCGTTGGCCGTGCGCGCGAGATCTTTTTCTGCGGTGACGTGCGCGAGCTCGCCTTGATGCGCTTCTTGACGAGCGCGGTCGAGCGAAGTGCTCACTTCCGCGATGCGGGCACGGAGCGCATTGTGATCGGCGCTGAGCTTTTCGTACTCTTTCTCGAGCCGCTCGACCTCGACCGTGAGCGTGCTCATTTCGCGCTTTTGGTCGAGCATGGCGGAGGCCATTTCTTCGCCCGTGCCGCCGCTGACGATGCCTTCGGGGTGCGCCACGGTGCCGTCGAGCGCCACCGCGGTGGCGCCGTAGCGACCGACTACGGCCACCGCGTCGGCGGCCGTGTCGACCAAGAGCGCATCGCCCACGAGGGCGCGGACCAGCGCTTCGTCCGTTTCCGCGTAGCTCAGGTGATCGGCGAGGCGCCCTTTGACCCGCGCGTCGCCCTGCCAGTCATTGCGGCCGCCCCCCGCCACGTACGGCGGGCGCGCGGCGATCACGTCGGCGCGACCGCGCTCGCCTTGGCGCAGCTCGGCCAGCAGGTCCACCTGAGCCGTCGCGTCGGACACGACGATGCACGACAAGCGCGGGCCGAGCAGGCCGGCCAAGGCGTGCGTCAAGTGCTCCGGCGCCTGCACGCGGTCGGCGACCATGCCGAGCACGCGCGGATCGCCCTTTTTGGAGAGCAACGCGCGGGCGCCGCCGCCCACGCCTTCCATACGGCGATGCAAATCTTCCAACGCGCGTAGGCGATTGCGCTTTTGGCTGAGTTCGTTCTTCACCGAGTCGACGCCGCGCTCGCTTTCGAGCGTGCGACCGCGCAGGCCTTGCAGCTCGGTGTCGAGTTCGGCGCGCTCGCTCTGGGTCAGGCGCTTGCCCTCCGCCAGTTGGGCGACGCTGTATTCGAGTGCTTGTTTACGGGCCAGGCAGTCCGAAAGCTCACCCGTCAGCTTGTCGCGCTCGGCGGCCAGGCGATCATTACGCACGCGCGCTTCGACCAAGCGCTGCGCGATGCCGTCGAGGCGGGCTTCGGCCGCCGCAGAACGGGCGGTGAGGTCGCCGGCTTGGCGGCGCAGGGTGTGCACTTCTTCACTCGCCTGCGCTTCTTCCGCTTGCAGGCCGCTGAGGGCTTCGATTTCGCCCATGGCGTCGGCCTCGCGGGCGCGCTCGTCACCGGAGAGTTCGGCCACGCGGGCGGCGAGGGCGGCTTGCTCCTCACGCAGCCCGTTGCCGCGCACCTCGTTGATTTCGAGCTCGGTTTGCACCGCGTCCAAACGCTCCGTGAGGTGCGTGAGGCGGTCGCGCGAACGCTCCAGATCGGCGAGCAGCGAGCTCACCTCGTTGTCGGCTTCGAACGCGCTGCGCGAGGCTTCGTCGGCGCGGATCTCGATCGATAGCGCCTCTTCACGCGAGGCGTCGAGTACGACGTCGGCCTCGCGCAAGCCCGAGCGGGCACCTTGCGCGCGCTCATTGGCCGCAGAAAAACCTTCGCTCTCCACGCGCTCGGTCACAATCAACTCGAGCAGGCGATGCGAGGCGTCGTGCAGCACGAGGTCATCGAGCTCTTTGCGGTACTCGATGAAGCGCTCGGCTTTGGCAACCTGGCGCTTGAGCGAGGCGCGTGAGCGGTCGATCTCGGAAACGATGTCGTTGATGCGCAGCAGGTTCTGCCGCGTCAGCTCCATCTTGCGTTCGGCTTGCTTGCGGCGTTGCTTGTACTTGGTGACGCCGGCGGCCTCTTCCAAGAACATGCGCCGGTCTTCCGGGCGCGCGCTGACGATCTGACCGATGCGGCCCTGCTCGACGATCGAGTAAGCCTTGGTGCCGACGCCGGTACCCAGGAACAGCTCGGTCACGTCACGCAGACGGACCTGCGTCTTGTTCAGCAAGTACTCGCTCGTCCCATCTCGGTACAGACGGCGGGTGACGGCGATTTCGGGGTAGTCCCGGTATTCGATGGGTAGGCTCTGCGCGTACTCGGGGTTCGTGTTGTCGAAGGTCAGCGTCACTTCGGCCAAGCCGTTCGGCCCCCGCGATTCGGAGCCGTTGAAGATCACGTCTTCCATGTTTTTGCCGCGCAGGTGCTTGGCGCTTTGCTCGCCCAAGACCCAGCGGATGGAATCGACGATGTTCGACTTGCCGCAGCCGTTGGGGCCGACAATGCCAACCACATCGTGGTCGAAGTGGATCACCGTGCGGTCCACGAAGGACTTGAAGCCCGTGATTTCCAACTTCTTTATGTGCATCGATAAACTTCCCTCAGCCGATCGAGATCGGCTTATAGCAGGCCGGGCGCCCGAAAGCTGCGCTGCCCACAGACAGTACACAGGCTCGTGGCACGGCTTGTATGGTCACGTCGCGTCGCCTCGATCTACGCCCCTGAACGGATGCGTACAAGACCCATCTGTTCACGTTCGGCACTTTTATAAGTGAAGCTGAGGCACCCACATCGGCCCCGCCTTGGGCCGGTTGCTGGCCCGTCGGCCGATGACCGGCGGGCGTCGCCGACGCGCGGTTCGAGTTGCGGGGCCGCCTCGCACGAGAAAGACTAAGGAAGTTCGTTCGCTTGTCGGTCTCAGCAGGCCCGCCGGCGAAGGCCAGGCACCGAACAGTCGATTCGGTTGACATCCGGCGCGGAGCGACACATTTGGCAGCGAAGAGGTTCCGGTCCGATGACTTATGAATATGTTTGCACCGCCTGCGGGCACGGCTGGGAGGCTGAGCAAGCCATCAGCGCGGCTCCGCTCAAGACTTGCCCCCAGTGCCACACCGATCACGCCAAGCGCCAGATCTCGGGCGGCGCGGGTTTCATTCTGAAGGGCGGCGGCTGGTACGCCGACGGCTACGGCTCCGCCAAAGGCGGCGGCGGTTCGAGTTCGAGCAGCACGCTCGACAGCGGAAGCGCAAGCTCGAGTAGCAGCGAGACGAAAACCGAGACGAAAACCGAAACCAAGCCCGAGACGAAAACCGAAACGCCCAAGAGCAGTTCTTCATCCACGCCCTGATCGAAAGACGACATGGACGCCAAACGCGAAACGTTGGATCTCCGCGCGCAGATCGCCAAGCTCGACGAAGAAATCGTGCATCGGCTGGACGCGCGCGCCAAAATTTCGCGTGACATCCACAATCTGATCGAGACGGATCCGAGCGCCGACGTCAACGAGAAGGAGTGGCTCGAACGGCTCGTCGCGCTCTCCAGCGGCGAGCTGCCGGCCGAGAATTTGCGCGGCATTTTGCGGCAAATTCGCGCTTCCGCGCGCGGCATCGAGCAGCCCGCGCGGGTCGCTTACCTCGGCCCCGAGGGCTCGTTTTGCCATCACATGGCGCTCGGCTACTTCGGCCCCGGCGCGACCTTCATCGAGAGCGCGAGCGTCGAAGAAGTGTTGGAAGAGGTGGTGCGTGGGCGCGCGGCCTACGCGGCCTTTCCGTTCGAGTCTTCGGTCGAGGGTTTGGTGCAACCGTCGATCACCGCGCTCTCGCACACTGATCTGGTGATCGTCGCCGAGCGCTCGCTATCGGCGCCGCAGCAATTGATGTCACGCGCGGCCGCCATCGCCGACATCGAGAAGGTGTACGCGACGGCCGCAACGCGCGCGAGCTGCTCGCGCTTCTTGGACAAAGAGCTGCCCCGCGCGTCGATCATCGACGTGCGCTCGGCGGTCGTGGCGGCCGCACTCGCCGCCGAAGAGCCGCATGCCGCCGCCATCGTGCCCGAGCCTTCGGGCCGCGCGGTGGGCCTGTCGCTCCTGCGCGACAACGTGGGCGACATGCCCGACGTGAAGCTGCGCTACTGCGTTGCGAGCCAACGGCCCGCAAGCCGCTCCGGCACTGACGTGACGTGCTTGCTATTCAGCGTCGATGACTCGGCCGGCGCCCTGTTCGACGTGCTCAAGCACTTCGCCGAACGCGGCATCAACGTCAAAAAGCTGCATTCGCGCCCTGTCCCGCGCGAGAGCTGGAACTACGTGTTCTACATCGAGATCGGCGGCCACGTGACCGAGCGCCAAGTCGTCACCGCACTCGAAGCCGTGAAGCGCAGCACCAAGTACCTCAAGGTACTCGGCTCATTTCCGTCCGTTGCGGGCTGAGCTTGGCCGCGGAGCGAGAGTGGGTCGATCGACTCGCTTCGTGATACCCGAAGGGGTGCGACCCCGCCTCGCGCCGCGCGGGTACGCAGCGTTCCCGTCGCCGAATCGGAGAGGGTTTAACCGCCAAACCGCCAAACCGCCAGAAGAGGGAGAGGGGATTGGGGGTTGCGCTGGGCATCGCGGATAGTCGCGGATACGTCGCTGATGGCTGTCGGCTGCGTGATTGTCGGCCTGGGGATTAACCGCCAAAACGCCAAAACGCCAAAACTGGGAGAGGGGATTGGGGTTCGCGCTGGGCGTCGCGCAAAGTCGCGGGATTGCGATGACCGTCAAAACGACGGGAAGAGCGACAAGGCTCGCGCTGGGTCGATGCGTGTCGTGAACGACTCGCGGCTCGGCGCTCAATCGCGACCCCAAAAATCTCCCGGCCTTGTGTGCGATTTTTCCGCGTGGGCTAGGGGCAATTAGGGGTCTGCTCTTTTGGCGTTTTGGCGTTTTGGCGTTTTGGCGTTTAAAAAATCTGGGAGCCTAATCGAGGCAGGAAGCACGCGGCCTGCGAGGTGCGATGCCGGGATCGCGATCGCCCATTCTTCCTTTCGCCGGCCTGCGGTCTGCCGTCAGCGGTAGGGCACGCGAGAGGAGACAATTCGCGGACGAGGCTAGCGATTACGCGCACGGGAGATTAGGCTTCCGCTCGCATGTCACACCTGGTGTCGCCGTCGATCGAGTCGCTGTTGCCGTACGAAGGTGGCAAGCCGGTCGAGGAGTTGGCGCGCGAGTTCGGCATTTCGGATGCCATCAAGCTCGCGTCGAACGAGAACCCGCTCGGCCCGAGCCCCAAGGCGCTGGCCGCGGCGCATGCGGTGCTGAACGACGTGCATCGTTATCCGGACGCGAACGCCTTCCGGCTGCGCGAACGCATTGCCGCCGAGCATGGCGTGCCGATGGCCGACATCATCCAAGGCAATGGCTCGAACGAACTGTTGGACCTGGCGGTGCGCACGTTCTGCACGGGTGAGCACCACATCGTGTTCGCGGAACCGGCGTTCGTGGTTTATCGCATCGCCGCGCTCGCTCATGGCGTGCCGTTCACGGCCGTGCCCGTGCGTGATCTCACGCACGACTTGGAGGCGATGCTCGCGGCGATTACGCCGAAAACGCGCTTGGTGTTCGTGGGCAACCCGAACAACCCGACCGGCACGTACGTCAATCTCGACGCTTTGAGACGCTTTTTGCGCGCGGTGCCGCCGGAGGTGATCGTGCTGATGGACGAAGCGTACATCGAATACACGACCGCCGCTGACTTCCCGGATTGTTTGAAGCTTCGAGATGAGCACGAGCGGTTGATCGTGTGCCGCACGTTCTCCAAGATCCACGGCTTGGCCGGGCTGCGCGTCGGTTACGGCGTGACCACGCCCGAGCTGGTCGGCTACATGAACCGCGTGCGCGCCCCGTTCAACGTCGGCAATTTGGGACAAGCGGCGGCGATCGCCGCGCTCGATGACGTCGACCACGTGCGCCGTAGCCAAGATCTGAACGCCAGCGAGCGCGCGCGCTTGACCTCGCGCTTGACCGAGATGGGCTTGTCCGTCGCGCCCAGCCAAGCCAACTTTTACTTGGTGGACGTGAAGCACAGCGGCCGCGCCACGTATGACGCCCTCTTGCGCAAGGGCGTGATCGTGCGGCCCTTCGCCAGTTTGCCGAACAGCATTCGCGTGACCGTGGGCAAGCCCGCGGAAAATGATCGCTTCTTGAGCGCGCTCGCGGAGGTGCTGTCGTGAGCGTGCGCAAGGCAGCCCGTTGGTCGCTTGCGCTGGCGGCTTTTGCCGCGTTCGCGCCGCTCCTGAGTTGCTCGCACACCGACGACGTGATCGTGCAAACAGGCGCGGGCAAAGAGGCGAGCGCGGTCGACATCGATCGCGAGCCACTCGCGCTCTTGCCGGGCGGCGTGGTCGGCATTGCATCGGTCGACGCGACGCAGCTCGTGGCTTCGCCTTTTGGCGGCCGTTTGCTGGCGTTGCTCAACCAGCGCTTGCCCGTACCGCCGTCCGCCGGTTTCGACCCTGCGCGTGATTTACAGCACCTGTACATCGGCCTGTACTCCATGCAGGGAGCCGACTTGTCCGGCGTGGCGCTGGGTAAGTTCGACAAGGCCAAGATCGAAGCGGCCGTGAACGGCGTGGAGAAGACGCCGCAGGGCGTGCCCATCGCCAAGCGTCAGTACGCGGGCCGCACGCTGTACACCGCCGCCGGCTTCGGCTTTTGCCTGCTCAGCGAGCGCACTGCGCTGTTCGGCAACGATACCGGTATTCGTCGGGCGCTCGACCGCGTGCGTGAGGGCCGACTGCGCCGTCAGACCTTGCCCTGGATGGACAAGCTGCTCGATGGCGAAAAGAGCGCGCCGATCGTGGCCGGCGCGGATCTGCGCGCGCAGGCCATCCCCGCTGCCGCCAGCAGTAACCTGGCGTTCATGAACGGCCTCGAAACCATGGCTTTCGTCGGTAATTTCAAGGATCCAGGCGTGAATTTGGCGGGTACTTTGGTGTACGGCGACGAAGCCGGCGCCAAGCAAGGCGCGCAAAACGTGCAGGGGTTGGCGCAGAAGCTGGGCACGTACGGCACGCTCTTGGCGTTGGTCGGTTTCCCTCAGCCCGTGCGCCAACTGCAGGCGGAAGCCAAAGGCAAGCAGGCCGCTTTCGTGGTCGGGCTGGATGGTGCAGCGTTGATTCAGTTGCTCGATAAGTTGCCGGAGTACCTCGGCAGCAAGGCGTTGGCCCGAAACCCATGACGCAGGCTCGCCTGATCGTTCGACCCCAGCAGAGCCCGCTCGAGGGCAGCGTGCCCGTGCCGAGCGACCGCAGCATCACACACCGCGCATTGATCTTGGCGGCGCTCTCCAACGGCCCGTGCGAGCTGCGTGGCTTCGCCTACGGCAACGACAACCTCGGCACGTTGCGCGCACTCGGCGCGCTCGGCGTGCGCTACGAAGACGACGAGAAGGGCACCGTGCGCTTGCGCGGGGTGGGCCTTGCCGGGCTCAAGCCGCCCACGGCAGAGATTGACTGCGGTCAGTCGCCGACGACCGCGCGTTTACTCACGGGGGTGCTCTCGGCGCAGCCTTTTGCTTCGCGCTTGATCGGAACTCCTTCGCTGTCGCGGCGGCGCATGAAAGCGGTCGTGGCTCCGCTGGTCCAGCGTGGTGCGCGCATCCAAGCCGCGGCTTGCGCGGCGCACGCCGGTGACGTGGCGCTACCGCTCGAAATCGCGGGCCTCGAGCCCGGCCAACGTCTGGCCGGCATCGAATACGCGATGACCGCGCCGAACGATCACGCCAAGGGCGCGCTCTTGTTCGCAGGCTTGTTCGCGTCGGGCCCAACCGTGATCTTCGAACCGGTCGTCTCGCGCGATCACACCGAGCGCTTGATGAGTGAGCTCGGTATGCCCGTGCGCACCGCCGGCTCGATGGTCAGCCTGCATCCGCCGGCCGATCCTTTGTCGATCCGCGGCTTCGAGGTCGACTTGCCCGGAGACATCACGGCCGCGGCGTTCGTCTTGGCGGCGGCCGAGCTCGTGCCCGGTTCCAACGTGTCCACGCGCCGCACCGGGCTGAACCCCACGCGCGCTGGGATCTTGGAGGTGCTGCGCGCCTTCGGGGGCCGCATGGGAATCACCCCCAAGGGTGATTCCCTGGGCGAGCCCTGGGGTGAGGTCAATGCGGTGGGTTCGGTGCTGCGCGGCACGAAAATCAGCGGCGAAGTAGCGCTGCGCACCCTAGACGAGCTGCCCGTGATTTGCGCGCTCGCCGCCCGTGCCCGCGGCGTGACGGAAGTGAGTGACGTGCAAGAGCTACGCGAAGAAGACACGGACCGAATCGCCGCCCTCAGTGATTTACTGCGCGCCTTCGGGGTGCAGGCCACGGCTCGGCCGGATGGCATCGTGATCGAGGGTCAACCCGAGCGGCCGCTCTCGGCGGCGCACGTGAACTGCGGCGGCGATCATCGCCTGGCGATGACGGCGGCCATCTTGGGACTGCTCGCCGACGGCGAAACGATCATCGACGACGTGGACTGCCTGGCCGTCAGCTTTCCGCGCTTCGCAGGCACGTTGCGGGCGCTGGGCGCGAACATCGAGGTTCAGCGATGAGCCGCCGGCCCGTGGTGGCGATCGACGGCCCGGCGGGGGCAGGGAAGTCGACCGTGACCAAGCGCGTGGCCGACGAGCTGGGCTATCTGTTGGTCGATACCGGCGCGTTGTACCGCACCGTTGCGCTCGCCGCGCAGCGCGCGGGCGTCGCCTGGGACGCAGAGCAGCCGCTCGGCAAGCTCGCCTATCAGCTCGTCGAGGAACACGCAGTCGAGCTCGGCAATCAAAAGTCGAGCGGGTTTACCGTCAAGTTGCGGGGTGAAGACGTGTCGCTCGCGATTCGCAGCCCGGACGTGAGCCAAGGCGCGAGCAAAGTCTCGGCCGTGCCGGAGGTGCGCGACGCGCTGCTCGACATGCAGCGCCAAGCAGGCGCGGGCGGCGGGGCCGTGCTCGAAGGCAGGGACATCGGCACCGTGGTGTTCCCCGACGCCGAAGCGAAGTTTTTCCTGACCGCGAGCGTCGACATCCGCGCGCGCCGTCGCTACGACGAACTGGTCTCGCGCGGGCAGAACCCGGAGCTCGGCGAGGTGCAGCGTGAGGTTGCCGAGCGCGATCTGCGAGACAGCACGCGACCGATCGCGCCGCTCAAGCAAGCCTCGGATGCGCACATCATCGACAGCTCGAGCTTGTCGATCGACCAGGTCGTGGCGCGTATCGTGCAGCGCGTGCGCGAAGTAGAAGCAGAGCTCGGCGCGCACGCATGAAGCGCGCTGGGCGCTGGCTGCTCGTGCTTGGCTCGCTACTCGGCTCCAGTTGCCATTCGCCGCACATCGGTCCGCCGCCCAGCGCCCCCAGCTTCGTGCGTCCCTTGGACGCGATGCCCGCCGATCTCGATTTGGTGCTGCGCATCGATTTGAAGAAAATCCGCGAGACATTGGGGGCGCCGGCGATGACCGTCATCAGTGAGCAAGCGGTCAAGGGTCTGCGGGGAGCGGACCTGGCGACCGACGCGCTGCTGCTGGGTGCGCTCGAACAAACCGACACCCTTTGGCTCGGAGTGCGCCCCACGCCCGCATTGGAAGCCGCCGACAGCGTGCTCGTGCTCTCCGGGCGTTTCCCGGACTTCGAGCCCCATCGCGCGGCGAGCACGCCGCGCTTCGAGTCTGCCATCGATCTCGGCGGCACGCTGCGTCGCTTCGATCGCCAAAAGCCGCCCGCACGGTCTGCGCCCGCGCGCATCTACGTGCATGGTGAAGAGCTAATCGTCAGTGTGAGTGAAGCCGAGATCGACAGCGTCGAACGTTCGCTCGAAGAGCAGCGCGGCGCGCCGCCACTCGAGCCCGCCGAGAAGGGCGCACTGTCGGTGGCCGCGCGTCCGCGCGTCTTGCCGCGCGAGCTCTTCGCGGGTTCCGACAGCCTGCGGCGTTTGGCGCAGAGCGCGGACCGACTCGAATTAAACGCCGATTTGACGGGCTCCGGGGTGGACGCAACCTTGGCGCTGAAGTTCGAGGACGCGCCGTTGGCCGAGCGCGTGGCGCAAGCATTGACGGAAATGCGCGACGCATTGAGCTCGGGTTCGGGTCGGCTGGCGAAGTTCGCGGCGCGGCTGAAGGTGGGCAATGCCGGGCAATACGTGTCGTTGCAGCTAGTTTTGGGCCGTGACGAGCTGTCCGAGCTGGTCAATTGCCGTGGCTCCGCCTGCGCCTGGTGATAGCTTCCGCGCCGTGAGCGAAGAAACGACCCCAGGCGTGCGCAGCGGATTCGGGCACCGCACGGTGTTCACTGTATTCGGCCTATCGCTTGCGGTCGCTTTCGTGGGCGGCTTGTTCATCTATTTCAAGTTCGTCGCCTACGGGCGAGTCGCTGCGCGCCACTTACCGGAAGATACGCGCTTGGCCGCGCGTATCGACGTCGAGACACTGCTGATCTCGGATCCGGTGCGCGCGCGGCTGCTGCCGCTGTTCGATCAGGGCGTGCCGCGCGCCGACTTGAAAGCGCGGCATGACCGCTTTCGCGCACGGACCGGCGTCGAGCTCGGCCGAGATCTCCGTGAGATCGTGCTCTCGGTCAGCGACTCCGGCTGGGTCTTGGTGTTCGGAGGCAAGTTCCCCAAGTCGGGCTTGGTGGAGAGCCTGCAGGCGACATTGGCCGAAGAACCCACCGCGAGTGTGCTGACCGACGGCGTGCTTCAGGTCGCAAATGGTCCGTCGATTGGTCAAGCGTCGGACGGCGCCCTGGTCGTCGCGTCCGACGCGAGCCGGCTCAAAGCCGCCCTGCGCGGCGGCGGGACCTACCTCAAGCTGGGTCTGCCGCCCGAGGGTGCGGGCGGCTTTGCGCTCAGCGTCTTGCCGCCCGCCCCGCCTGGATTCTCGCAGTTCGAGAGTGTATCGGGCGCCGTCCAACTGGGTACGCGGGTCGAGGTGGACGTTGCAGTTCGGCTGCGCGAGGGCGCAAGCTCCGCCCCGGCTCGAATTGCCGACGCTTTCGCCACATTAGGCGCGGCCGCGCCGCCTGAATCGGCCGCTCGCCGTCCGCTCGAAACCGCACGAATTCAGCCTCATCGTGAAGGTGAGGTGGGGGTGCGTTTGATCTGGACTCGGCCCGAGCTGGACCAGGGGATCGAGTGGTTGGCGAGCCTGCTCACGGCCCAGTTTGCGCGTCCCGTGCCCAAGCCCTAGACTGCCCACTCGCTCGGTGGACCCGGTTTCTGTCACCGATCGCGTTTCAGGTGCGGCTTTTGCGTTTGACGCGACCGAACCCGTGCGCTACCTCAGCGCGTCCGACGCGAGGACCTGCTTATTTGTGCACCACGCACTCTAGCTAGGCACCGCGGGCGAGCGTTCCAATTTAGGAGGCATTGTTTCAATCCATGACCCAACTTCAACCCGCAACCCCTGACACAACTTCCCTCTCCGGCTTCGCCGCCATGTTCGAAGCGAGCGAAACCACTGCAGGAGTGGAGATAGGAGGTGAAGGGCAAATCGTCAGCGGCACGATCGTGCAAGTGCACCACGACTCCGTGATCGTAGACATCGGCGGGAAGAGCGAAGGCGTCATCAGCAAGAGCGAGTTCGTCGGCGCCGACGGCACGTTCGGCATCAAGGTCGGCGACAAGGTCGACGTGTTCATCGAGAGTCGCGAGAGCGACGACGGTCTGATCTCCCTGTCCAAGGAGAAGGCCGACAAGATGAAGGTGTGGGACGAGATCTCCGCCGCTTGCGAGCGCGACGAGATCATCGAAGGCACCATCAGCCAACGCGTGAAGGGCGGCCTGTCGGTCACCATCCGCGGCGGCGTCAAAGCATTCCTCCCGGGCTCGCAGGTCGACCTGCGCCCGATCCGCAATCTCGAGAAGTTGATCGGCCAGACTTACGAATTCAAGGTCATCAAGTTCAACAAGAAGCGCGGCAACATCGTGCTCTCGCGCCGCGTGCTCTTGGAGCGCGAGCGTGACTCGCTGAAGCAAAAGACGCTGCAGACCCTCGAAGAGGGCATGACCGTCACGGGCACGATCAAGAACCTCACCGAGTACGGCGCGTTCGTCGACCTCGGCGGTATCGACGGCTTGCTCCACATCACGGACATGTCCTGGGGTCGCGTCAATCACCCGAGTGAAGTGTTCAAGGTCGGCGACGAGGTCACCGTCAAGGTGCTCAAGTACAACGCCGAGACCGAGCGCGTCAGCTTGGGCATGAAGCAGACCCAAGAAGATCCGTGGAACCACGTCGAAGAGGCGTACCCCCTCGGCAAGCGCGTGCGCGGCAAGGTAATGAGCCTGACCGACTACGGCGCGTTCGTGGAGCTCGAACCGGGCGTCGAAGGCCTGATTCACGTGAGCGAGATGAGCTGGACCAAGAAGGTCAAGCACCCGTCCAAGCTCTTGGAAATGGGCGCCGAGGTCGAGTGCCAGGTGCTCGAGGTCGATTCGCGCGCCAAGCGTATTTCGCTCGGCCTCAAGCAGCTCGAGCCCGATCCCTGGACGCTCTTCACCGACAAGTACAAGCCGGGCGACAAGATCGGCGGCAAGGTGCGCTCGCTCACCGATTACGGCGTATTCGTCGGCATCGAAGAGGGCGTGGACGGCATGGTCCACAAGACCGACCTGTCCTGGACGGTCAAGGTCAACAACCCGGCCGACCTATACAACAAGGGCGACGATGTCGAAGCCATCATCCTCTCGATCAACCATGACGAGAAGAAGGTCAGCCTCGGCGTCAAGCAGCTCTGGGACGACCCGTGGCCGGATCTGTTCAGCAACTACAAGCCCGGTACGGTCGTGGAAGACGCCATCGTGCTCAGCGTTCCCGAGTACGGCGCGTTCATCCGCATCGTCGAGGGCATCGAGGGCATGATCCCGTCCAACGAGATCCCCGCGAATACCGAGCTGACCCCGGGCCAGAAGGTCAAGGCCGAGGTTCAGAACATCGACACGGTGGACCGCCGTTTGACCCTGACCATGCGCAAGCCCGGCGAGAGCGTCGAAGCCGAGCACATTCAGGTGCTCAAGCGCGAGTCGACCGGCAAGGGTGCAACCCTGGGTGACGTGTTCAAGGACAAGTTGGCCGGTTTGAAGGCGGGCGCGAGCCAGCCGCCGCCGCCTCCGTCGGAAGACAGCGACACGAACTGAGCTGTCTGCTCACTGAACCGCGCGCCTCATTCGTGAGCGCGCGCGGCTTCCGGTGATCACCAAAGAGCTCGGGTCAGCGACGAAAGTCGCTGACTCGGGCTCGATTGGTTTTGTGGGCCGGCGGGGTGAGAGGCAAACTCTTGCGTGGCGGGAACATCGACGTTATGCCCGGGGTTTGGTGGTGCCGTGTCGAGTCCAAGCAGCTTGAGTACTCCTCCGTTGGCCCGCCCCGCGGGTGGTTGGACACGCGCGCGCGTCGTGTTCCTCGCGATCAGCGCGGCGCTGCTGTTGGCGTTCGTCGTTTGGGCCAGCGTGGTGCTCTTGCCCTTCATTCTGGGCACGATCATCGCGTATGTGTTGACGCCGCTCGTGGCGCGTTGTGAACGCGCCCGCATCCCGCGCCCGGCCGCGATTCTGATCGTATACGCCGTCACGCTCACCATCATTTATTCTTCGATCGCGGCCATCGCGCCGCGGCTGTACGAAGAGAGCGCCAAGTTCACCCGCGACGCGCCCGCGCTGCTCGACGGCGCACAGTCCAGCTGGGGCCCGCGCGTGGAAGAGTGGGTCCATAGCTTCGAGCACCGCCGCTCGAAGCCGCCGTCTCCGGAGCTGCCGAGTGAGCCCACGGCCGCGATTCAAGTGCATCAACGCCCGGATGGCGCGCTCGACATCGACGTTGGCTCCGGCATCGATCTGGTGCAGCGAGGGCCCGGGCATTGGCGCATCGTGCCGGCGCAGCCCAAGCCGGCGGGGCGCTTCAGCGTCGCGGAGCTGACCAATCAGGGCCTCGACGAAGGCGTGAGCTACGTGAAGCGCAACGCGTTCGAGCTGATCTTGCTCGGCCACGCCGTGATTCAGAAGGTCGCGCGCAGCATCTTTTTGCTGTTCATGACGCTGATGGTGGCTGGCTACATCATGCAGACGCGCGAGGCGATCGTCGGTTTTTTCAGATCTCTGCCGCCGCCGCGCTCGCGCATCGGCTTCGACCGGCTGCTCGCGCGGTTGGACCGCGGTTTGTCGGGCGTGGTGCGCGGCCAGCTGTTGATTTGCGCGGTGAACGGCGTGCTCTCGGCGATCGGCTTTGCGCTGTTCGACCTCAAATATTGGCCGATCTTGTCGATCGTCGCGGCCGTGATGAGCATCGTGCCGATTTTCGGTTCCATCACCAGCGCCATTCCCGCGGTCATGATCGGTCTCACTCAGGGCTGGTGGACGGCGATCAGTGTCCTGATCTGGATCATTGGGATTCACCAAATCGAGGCCAACCTCTTGAACCCGAAGATCATCGGCACGGCGGCCAAGATCCACCCGGTCTTGGTGGTGCTGGCGTTGATCACCGGCGAGCATTTCTTCGGCATTTGGGGCGCTTTGCTGGGCGTGCCGGTGCTCTCCCTGACGCAGGGCGTCTTCATCCATTTCCGGCACGAGGCGATGCCGGACGCGCCACGCGATAGCTTGCTGCCGAGTACGGAAGGCTGAGCCCGCCGCGCGGGGGCGGGCCGTCGCTGCCGACCCTTGCTTGGCCTCGAACCCCCGGCTATAGCCCGAGCGTGGCAAGCGAAACTCGGAAGCTGAAACGCGCGGCAGATCGTCAAACGGAGGACGCCAAACCCGCAGCGCTCGGCTCGCAACCGCCGACGAAGCCAGCGATCGACCAGCCCCTCGGCGCCCAGCAGCTGAAGGGCATGTTCAGCCGACTGCTGATTCCCGTCGTGGGCGCCTGGATCATCGGCGGCTCGGTGGCGGTGTTCGCGCAAACGACCACCGTGCGGGTAATTGCCATCAGCATCCCCGCGCTGATTTCCGTGCTCGCGTTGGCGGTCGTGATCTGGGCGCTGCGTCAGTCGAAAAAGGCGCAAGGCGTGGCCAGCATTTTGAGCGGGGTCGAATCCAAAGAGGATCGCCAAGCCGCGCTCGCGCAGCTCGACGCGAGCTACAAGCAGAACGACCCCACCGCCGTCTTCGCCCGGGCCCAGCTCGAGATGCAGGACGACCCGAAGAAGGCGCTAGCCACCCTCGAGAAGATCGACCTCAGCAAGGTGATGGGCAACGTCGCGGACGAAACGCGCGCCCAGCGGGCCATGATCCACCTGACCTTGGGCGACATTGGTCCCGCCCGTCAGCTGGTCGACAACATCGACCTCAACCGCCACCGCGATCCGAAGACCCGCGCCATGCTCACCGCCGTGTGCGGTGAAGCCTGGGCCCGCACCGGCAACGCGAAAAAAGCCGTAGAAACGCTGACCCTGATCGACCCGGACGACGCGGTATACGAGCAACTGCGGCCCCAGCTGTACCGCGCCCTGGCCTATGCCTACGCGTACACCAATGACCTGAAGGGCATGCGCCGCGCGTTGAAGAAGCTGATGACGGTCGACGTGCGGCTGCTCGGCGGCTTCATGATGAAGCGCAGCCACCCGCTCTTGCAGAAAGAAGCCAAGAAGCTCGTCGAGCAGAGTGGCGCGGTGCCGCGCAAGATGGTCGTTCAGCGGCGCATCTGAGTGACCGCACCCCGGGTCGGGTCTCAGAGTCCGGCGAGGGTCGCTCTGCCAAGCGGCCGGATCGCGACTTCCGGCAGTAGCTCGGCATAAGACACGACGCGCACGTCGCGCAGATCGAGTTCCAGCAATTTGCGCACGAAGCGCCGAATGTCTGGCTGAGTGAGCACGACGAGCGGCGCGTCGCTGGGTGGGTTCGGCAACGCGCGGCGCACCGCGGACACGACGTCACGCGCGGCGGCGGGTGCGAGCGTCAAGAAGCTACCCGCGGGTGTGCGCGAGACCGCCGCACGCACGGCTTCTTCGATCTGTTGGTCGAGCAATACGACGGACAGTTCGCGGCCGCCTTGAGTGAGCGCATGCGTGAGCGGTCGGCGTAGCTGGGAGCGCACGAATTCGGCCAAATTCAGCGGATCGCGCTCGACACTGCCGACCAATGCCAAGGCCTCCAAAATCGCGCGCAGATCCCGAATGTTGACGCGCTCTTCGGCGAGCCGGCGGAGCACGTCGGCCAGCAGCGTGACGGAGACCGGTTTCGGCACCACTTGCCGAACCGTGGCCGGCGCGAGCTGCTCGAGTTCGTCGAGCAACCCCTGGGTTTCGGCGATGCCCAAAAAGTCGACCGCCCTGGTTTGCAGCGCCGCCAGCGCTTGCCCGACCACGAACTCCGCGATCGCAGCGTCACTCACCTCGGCTGGGATGGCGAAGACACGAGCGGGCACTTCGTGAATCGAGAGCACGACGTGGCGCGACGGCAACTGCGCGTTCGCGGCGAGTCGCCCAGGGGGTAGGGGCACGCCGAGATCGCGAAACACGATCTCGCGCACGGCGTTGATCGCCGAGCGCAGGCCGGGGCGACGCACCTCACTGCCGCGCACCTCGTCTTCTTCGAAGGAAGCGAGATCGGCCGCCACCTCCAAGCCCCAGGGAGTGACGGCGGGCACGAAGCGCATGGCCGCGTTACCCGAGCGCCGCGGTGTGACCTCGGTCAAAGGCGCTTCGTCGGTCGAACGCAGCGCCTTGTTGCGTGCGCGCGAGCCGAGTACGAGCAGCCCGCCGATGGCCAAAAACGGGAGCGTGGGCAGCCCCGGGATCAACGCCAAGAGCAGCACGAAGAAGCCGCCCACGCGCAGCGCCTGCGGTTGGCCGAAGAGCTGGTTCGCGAGCTCGGCGCCGAGCGGCGCGTCGTCTTCTTCACTCGCCACGCGGGTCACCAGCACGCCCGCGCCGGTGGCGATCAGCAGGGCCGGAATTTGTGTAACCAAGCCATCACCGATCGTGAGCAGGCCATAGCGCTTGAGCGCGGCCACGGGTTCCATGCCCTTTTGACCGATGCCGATGGCCAAGCCGCCCAAGATGTTGACCACGGTAATGAGCAGCGACGCGATCACGTCGCCTTTGACGAACTTCATGGCGCCGTCCATGGCGCCGTAGAATTGGCTCTCGCGGACCAGAGCGCGTCGCCGCGCGCGGGCTTCGTTGCCGTCGATCGCGCCGGAGCGGAGCTCCGCGTCGATGGCCATTTGTTTTCCGGGCATGGCATCGAGCGCGAAGCGCGCGCCGACCTCCGCGACGCGCTCACTGCCCTTGGCGATCACGATGAACTGAATGATGGTCAGGATCAGGAAGATCACCGCGCCCACCACGTAGTTACCGCGCACCACGAACTGACCGAACGCGCGGATCACGTCGCCCGCGTCGGCTTGAAGCAGGATCAGGCGCGTGGAAGAGACGTTCAGGCTCAAACGGATGAGCGTCGTGATCAGCAGCAGCGTCGGAAATGAGGCGATCTTCAGCGCCTCGCTGACGTACATGGAGACCAGCAAGATCACGACGGAAGCGGCCAAGTTGCTGGCGATCAGCAGATCGAGCAGCCAGGTCGGCAAAGGCACGACCATCAGACCGACCACGGCCATGACCAGCCCCGCGAGCACCGCGTCGGCGACGCCGAAGCGCGCCTTCGGACGCAGCAGATTCAACGCGGGGGCGGGCATGGGCTTTGTTTTCGGTCAGCTCGGTGACGTGAACAGGCCGACCACGCCGGTATAAAGCTGGAGGGCGGGCTCCCCCCCATGCGGCGCGATCTCGAAGCTGCCGAACATACCGACCCAAGGGATCTCCCCGAAGCGAGCCTTGAGCATGCGCAGATCCGTATCCGCGGTTTTGTAGAGCGAGACACCGCGCCCGGCGCAGTTCAAACTGATCCCGAAGCGCGGGGCGGCACCTGCCGCTTCCCGCGCGAGTTCGCGAATGCGCCTCTCGAAATCGGCCCGCGCCGCGCTGGCGTCGCGGACGGCGAAGGCCATGCGCATGCCTTTGCGAATCTCTTCCGATACGATCAGCCCGTGACGCGAAGGATCGACGCCTTGCACCGCGCGCAAGAGTAGCGGCGGACGCACGCTGTCTTCACCGCGCTCGGTGGCGAGCGCGACGAACACCAGCGGTTGATCGACGAGCGCGTGCGCCACCGTGCTCAGCACCTCGAGCGCCGGCTCGCCTTCGATCGAGAGCACCATTGGGCCGCGCGCTTCGGTGATCTCGCGCAGCGGCATGAGCAGCTTGCACGCGGGAGACGAAGCCAAGAGCGGCAGGGGGAGGCCGCGCACGGTGATCGCGCCGGCCGCCCCGGCGCTGACCACACCCGCGCCGGTGACGGCGTAAACGTCGCTTTCGGACAGCGTGCCCGCGCCCATCACGCGCGAGCCTTTCAAGCCGTGGAGCGCTTCGATCGTGTGAGGCTGCACGCCGTTGGGTCGTACGAAAACGAGCGCCGTTTCAGGGCGAGCTGTCGGATTTCGTGCGCTGAGCTCACGGCTCAAGCTTAGACAAATGTCCGTCTCGCCGGCCGAGACGGACCAGGCGTCGGCAACGCCGCCGAACCAGAGCAACACGGCTGCCGCTGACTCACCCTCGACCTCACCGCGCTCGGTGATCACGCCGGAACCGGAGGCGAATAACAGCGGAAAACCGAGGTTCGCGCGGCCCAGCGCGTCCGCGGCGGCGCCCATTTTCGTCGCCATGCCGCCGGCAGTGAGTACGAGCCCACCGGCCGGGCGCGTGGTCCCCCAACTGGCGGCGGCTTCGCGGATCGAGCTGACGAGCCGCCCTGGGCTTTCGCCGCGGACGAGCAAGCTCGTAGCTGTAGCCCTCATGTGCGCACCTTATTTCCGACCTTCGCCGCCTGCAAGGGGTTGTCCGCGCCATCTAGGCTTTCGCCCGCAGGAAACATTGATACGCTCATGACGAATGCCTGTCGTGGCCCCGCCGTACACCATGCGCTCCTACGGAGGGACGGACATCGGGCGCCGTCGCTCGGTGAACGAAGATGCTTTTCTGTGCGACGACGAGCTCGGCTTGTGGGTAGTCGCCGACGGTATGGGTGGCCACGCGGCGGGGGAAGTGGCCAGCCAAGAATCGATCGACACGATTCACGGCATGGTGAAGCGCGGCAAAGCGACGCTCTCGCTCGACGGACCCCACACCGAAGAGAAGGCGCGCGCCGCGTGCCGCTTGCTCGAAGGTGCCGTGCAAGCCGCCACTTACATCCTGTTCGCCATGGCCGAGCTCGATCGCGGGAAGGCCGGCATGGGCACGACCATCAGCGCCATGATGCGCTTCGGCGACAGCGTGGTGCTCGGTCAAGTGGGCGATAGCCGGATCTATCGGGTGCGCACCGGGGACGCACTACAACTCACGGAAGATCACACACTTATCGCCTGGCAGCTCAAGCAAGGGTTGATCACACCCGATCAAGCTCGCGTCAGCAAACAGCGCAACGTGATCACGCGCGCGGTCGGCAGCCGCGACTATGTACAAGTAGATACGAGTGTTTGGGAAGCAGGCCTCGGGGATTCCTACATGCTCTGTAGTGACGGCCTGCACGGCTATCTAAAGCCTGAAGAAATCCCAGGCATGATGGCGGAAGGTGGGCACTTCGCCGTGGAAAAGTTCATCCAGCTGGCGAACGCGCGCGGCGGTAAAGACAACATTACCGCGGTGGTCGTCGAGGTCTCTTAGACCCCGGTCACGGCGCGGGCGCGTGAGCGCAGCGAGCGCGCACACCCTGGTTGTAGGTCTGGGTCCAAGTCACCACGTTCTCGCGCGAATCTTTGGGCGGCAAGAAGACGTAACGCGAGGCCTCGGCTTGTGAGCGCTGCGCCTGGCCCGGATTGACCGCCAAGCCGGCGATGCCAAGCCCAAAGCCGCCCAGCACCAAGCCCGCCCCGACACCTGCCTGTGTGCCGTCGGTGATTGGCTTTTGCGTCTCGGAATCTGTCTTGAAGGCCGTGATGAACAGTGCGGTGCCCACGCCGATCGCGATGATGCCCGCCGCACCCAGGCCGGCGGCAGCCCACGTGCGAGTGTCATAGCCGCGCGTGCGATCGACGTGTTCGTCTATCCCCGGTAGCTCGCTGCGCATCGACTCGGCCAACGGTGGGATCGCTTCGGGGTGCTTGGCGCCGACTTTGTAGAGCGCTACCCCGTCGTCTCTGGGCGTCGAGCGTTGCCCGGTGCGCTCGATGAACTGCACTCGGGTCGGAGCGACGACCAGCCACTCTGCCTGCTCACAAGCGCCACGCGCAGGACCGACCGGAGCCGGGAACTCACCATCCAAGCGGGTGATGGTCGAGGCGCAGCCCAAAGGTAAGAGCAGCAGCGCGCCGCACAAAAGTCTCATCCCTGAGCGAGTTATCACGCGCAAGCGGCGCCGTCACTGCTCAGGTCCAGGGGCCCACTCGCTGCGCTCAGGGAGCGATCATGGCCGCGACTGCGCGTTCGTCATGGTGGCGCCGCAGGTCGCGTACGAGGTCCTCGCGCGTCGACCACGGGAGCACGTTGCCGTGCGGGGTCGCATACTCCAGGTACAGATTACCATCCGTCGATACCAGTTTCTCGACCGGCTCACCGGCCGCCCGAGCGACTTCCGCGAGGAAACGGTCCAATCCGGCGTCACTGACGAGCACGTCGTTGAACAAATCCATGAGCGGTCGCGCGAGGGGAATCGTCGCAGCCACGCGTTCTGTCTGCTCGAGCGCGTGCACGCGCGCTTGGGAAGCCACGAGTGGCTCGTCGGAAGCCACCAAGATCCCCTGACCGCCGCCGTAGAACAGCGTCACGTGGGCAAACTGCTGGCGCAACGTATGTAAGATCGTCGCAAAATCTCGCGGCCGGACATGGTGCAATTGCACCCATTGCTGGAAGATGGCGCCGGGCTTCATGCGCTCGTGAATCAATTGGTAGAATTCGCGGCTGTAAAGGCTCGCGGCGCCCGCAAACCAGACGCTGGTCAATTCCATACTGATCAGGTCGTATTTTTGCTCTTGGACCAAGACGAAGTTGCGCCCGTCCGCGTGATGAATCGTCACGCGCGGGTCGTCGATGGCGCCTAGGTTGGGGCCGGTGAAGTAAGTCTTGGCCGCGTGCAAGATCGACGGTGAGATCTCGGCCACGTCGATCTTGCGCCATGGGTAGCCGGCCAAAGTGCCGAGCGTCGTGCCGGTGCCCAGGCCGATCACCAGCAGATCCTCGTAATTTTTCACGAACAGCGACGGGTAGTGGGCGAAGAAGCGCTGGGCGTTCATCTCCCAGCCCGTGTTGCCTTGGAATTTGCCGTTCGTGAGCAAGGTGCGCACGCCCCCGCTGTCGGTCACGGTGGTGACGCCGCCGTGCACGTCTTCACGCATCATCAAGATCTGGTCGGGCGCGTGGTAGCCGTCGAAGTAAACATTGGTGCCGCTGGTCAACATGGCCAGATCCCAACGTGGGCTTATCACGGCAAGCAGCAACGTCGCGCCGACCCCCGCGAGCAACGCGTGGCGAGTGCGCGCCAGCGCCCAACGTTGCACGAGCAGCGCGGCTAGGGCGAAGCAAAGCGCGATCGCGAGCAGCGTGCGCTGTGAGCCCAACCAGGGCAAAAACACGTACCCAGTGAGCAGCGCGCCGAGCACGGCTCCGAGTGTGTTGACCGCCGTCAGCCGCCCCACCCAGCGCCCCACGTGGGCGTAGCGCGCCGCGCGCTGTAACAGCAAGGGAAAGGTGAGGCCCATCAAGGTCGTCGGCACGAGCAGCATCAAGAACGCGGCCACGCCGCGCGTGGCCTCACGCGCCGCAAACGAAGTCAGCACTTCCCCCGTGTTGTCGAAAAAATAGGGCAGCTTGTCCCAGAGCGGCAAACTCAGAGCGAGCCCCAAGCCGCTCGCAGCCAGGCCCAACGGCAGCGAGGCATCGCCGAAACGCCGCTGAGCCCACGACGCCCGCGAGGCCCCCAAAAACAAACAGCTCAAGAACGCCGCCAAGATCAGCCCAAACGCATACGCGCTGTTGCCGATGATCAAGGCCAGCAAATGCGTGAACACCACCTCGGCCGCGAACACCAAGCAGCCCGAAGCAAAGGCCAAAAAAAACAGCGGTCGGCGCTCGCTCAACGCGGGTTCCCGCGCGTCGCCTTCACTCGATCGCGTCGTCGCGGGACTGACGACGAGCCGCGCGCCGAACGTCAGGGCCAGCACGGCGATCAACGCGCTCCCCCCGGCCGAGGCGAACACGGTGCCGTCCACACCCAGGGCGGGCAAAATCAGATACGCCGCCGCCAACGCGCCGAGCGCGCCGCCGAGCGTATTGATCGCGTACAGAGCGCCCAAACGACGTTCACGCAGCGCCGCCGCTTCCGCGCTCGCTTCACCGGTATCGAAGGAGCGCGACAAGAGCGGCAGTGTCGCGCCCATGGCCATGGTCGGGACGACCACCAAGCCGAGCGCGGTGAACCAGCGCAGCACGCTCAGGGCCAGCAGGGAGTTGGGCATGCTGCGCGCGAGGTTCGCGTACAACGGCGTGAGCCAATGAAACGCAAACGGAGTCGCGGCCACCGCCACCGCGACGAGCAGCTCGAGCCAGCCATAGGCTCGCAGTGGGCGCGTCACGCGCAGCGAAGCCTTGCCCCCCCAATGCGCCCCGATGGCCAAACCGGTCATGAACGCGGCCAACACCGCGCTCACCGCGTACGCGGTCGAACCCACGATGTAACTCAAGTACTTCGAGAAGCAGAGTTGGTCGATGAGTCCGGTCGCGCCCGAGAGCACGAACAACGCCAGCGTGAGCGAGATCGGCGGAGGCTGAGCGCCGCTCGGCTCGGATGATCGACGACTGTCTGCTGCGGTGGGGTGGGGCGCCAGTGCTTGCAAGGGTCGGGCACCCTATTGCGAGTCTGCCGCGCTGGCGAGCGGGGCCGAGACAGCAGCCGAATCACACGGCCGGTGTGGCCGAAATGACCCGGATTTGCGCTCGTAGGCTCGCGCTTCATCTGCGAAGGTATGCTCGTGATGGCCAGTCCCAACTCTTCGGTTCGACGCTTTGCCGACAACCCGATCTTGGTCCCGAGTCAGATCCAGCCATCGCGGCCTGACTACGAGGTCGTCGGGGTCTTCAACCCCGGCGCGATTCGCGTCGGGGACGAAACGGTGCTGCTCTTGCGCGTGGCCGAGGCGCCGCTCGCGGTTGCACCGGACCACGTCGCCGCTCCCATTTACGATCCCGCGTCGGACAGCCTGCAGCTGCGCACCTGGCCGCGCGCCGCACCGGGGCTGAAGCTCGACGACAGTCGCCTAATCGTCGTGGGCAAAGATACGTTCTTGACGTCGATCTCCCACTTTCGGCGGGCGCGCTCCAAAGACGGCGTGCACTTCGAGGTCGATCACACGCCCGTATTCTCGGCGCAGCACGCGCTCGAGGCGTTCGGCGTCGAAGATCCGCGCATCACCCGCATCGGGGACACGTTTTGGGTCAACTATACGGCGGTCTCATCGGCGGGCATCGCGACCGGCCTCGCGTCGAGCTCCGATCTGCTGCACTTCGAGCGACACGGCATCATCTTTTCACCGCCGAATCGCGACGTGGCCATCTTTCCCGAGCAGATCCGCGGCCGCTACTGGGCGTTGCACCGCCCCATGCCCGAAGACATTGGGCGGCCGGCAATTTGGCTCGCTTCATCACCCGATCTGAAGTGTTGGGGCGAACACCGCTTGCTCGCATCGGCGCGCCCGGGGATGTGGGACGACCTCAAAGTAGGCGGCGGCGCGGTGCCCTTCCGGGTGCAGGTGCGCGGTCGCCCCGCGTGGCTCGCCGTGTATCACGGCGTGACGACCACTCCGCTCACGTACTCACTCGGCGCGCTGCTGCTCGATGGCGACGACCCCGGCCGCGTGATCGGCCGCTCGCGCGAGCCAATCTTGTTCCCCGAGGCGCGCTACGAGCTCGAAGGCTTCTTCGCCAACGTCGTGTTCACCTGCGGTCTGGTCGACGACGGCGACTTGGTCCGCATCTACTACGGCGCCTCGGACGGCGTGACTTGCGTGGCCGATCTTTCGCTCGAACGGATCTTGGCTGGGCTGGCGTAGCGCTCGCCCCAAGCTGTTCTCGAGTTTGGGTAGCGGGCTCGGAGCGCGCGTCGCGGCCCAAAGCCCGCGGCGACACCTGCGAAGCAGCGAAGCGCCTAGTCACGCCGCTGCGAGCGGCGAAGCGCCTAGTCACGCCGCTGCGAGCGGCGAAGCGCCTAGTCACGCCGCTGCGAGCGGCGAAGCGCCTAGTCACGCCGCTGC
>Ga0247740_1000200_pt1 | contig 32215 bp, 30 predicted proteins | sample UWRJL148409B2_FD_180942 | JGI IMG/M metagenome (GOLD analysis project Ga0247740, IMG submission 180942) | Plant litter microbial communities from Arlington Agricultural Research Station in Wisconsin, United States - UWRJ-L148-409B-2 | ecosystem: Environmental > Terrestrial > Plant litter >...
CAAAGAGTTGGTCATCGCGCTGGTGAAGGCTCCGGCGTTTCGCCTGCGAGACGGAGGCAGCCTGTGAACGGCGCGCGACTGGACTTTCCGCGCCGCGGTTCGAGCCGGCGCAACTTTCTGCGCGGCGCGGCGGGGCTCACGCTCGCGCTGCCCTTTTTGGAGGGGTTGCCCGAGCGGTCGGCGTGGGCGGCCGACGCCAAGCCGGTATTCAGCCTGTTCATTTGCGCGGTGGGCGGCGTCGTGCCCGAAAGATTTTTCCCCGCGGCGCCTGGCCCGATCACGGCAGAAGTCTTGACCGGCAAGGCCACCGCCGAGCTTGCGGCCCATGCGGGAGACTTGTTGTTCGTCTCGGGCATCAGGCGGCCCCCCGCGGCCGGCGACAGTCACTTAGATGGCTTATGTGAAGCTCTGACCGGGAGCCCGAGCGTGGGTTCTAGTGCCCAGGTTGCCCGAGCCATGGGCCCTTCCGCGGACACGTTCATCGCGGCCAAGGTACACCCCGGGCTCGCGCCGCTGGCTCTCTACACGGGGTACGGGAAAAACGGCTGGTCGACATGGAACCTATCGTTCACCGAAACGGGCGAACGCGCGCCGGTGATTTGGAATCCGTATGATTTGTATCGAGAGCTGATTGGCCTGACGCCCGGCGGCGGCAGCACTCCCGACGCCGCCCACGCGGCGAAGTTGTTGCTAGAGAGTCGACAGAGCATTCACGATTTGGTCCGCGAAGATCTCACTTCGCTACTCAAGAACCCGCGGTTGAGCGCGGCGGATCGCGAGCGCTTGCAGTTGCACTTCGACTCGGTTCGCGACGTGGAGATCACCATGGGCGGCATGGGCAACACGGCCGGCGAACGCTGTTCCAGCGAGGGTCTGGCGATAGACCAACTGCAAGCGCTGGAAAACTTCGTCTACGACCGGTACGAGTCGACGGAAGCGGTCGGCAAGCTCCACATGAGCTTGGTCGCTTTGGCCTTTGCCTGCAACTACCGGCGTTCTGCTTCCCTGCAATGGGGAGACCCCGTTGACCAAACCATTTATCGCGTTCCCTCGAACGCGCGTGAGTGGAAATTCAACTACATTCAACACCGTGCGCAGAGTGATTCCGCTACCGGCACCGATGCGCTCGCCGCAATGGCGCACGCCGAAATCGACGCGCTGCGCATGCGCTCGTTCGCCGCGGGGCTCGAGCACTTCAAGGCGCGCGGTCTGCAAGATCAGTCCGCGGTGCTATGGACCAACAGTTTCGGGGATGGCGCCATGCACAGCTTCGTCAACGTGCCGCACATCATCTGGGGCAGCGCGGGTGGCTACCTCAAACAGGCGCAACACGTAGACACGGGTGACGTGGGCAATAATCGCCTGCTCAACACCCTGATCAGCGCAGCCATTCAGGATACCGGCAGCGCCGTCGAAGACTTCGGGGCGGGGCTCGCCGGGCAGCTCGACATGATCCGCGTCTGAGCGCCCGCTCGAACGTTCGTTTGGCAGTTCCTATCATTTGAAGCATAAATTGCGGACCAAGGTGAACGCTCGATGATTGCGAAAGTGTTCCTGGGAGTCGCAGCTGCGTCGCTCCTCGGCTGCGGTGCAGGTGAACGCAGTGATGACGGGCGGCCGAGCTCGGGCGTTGGCGCACGCAGCAGCAGCGGCGGAGCTTCGGGCTCGGGATCCAGCTCGGGCGTGACGGGGGGCTCGAACAACGGCTCAGCTGCCAGTGGCGGGCTGGTCATCGACGTCGGCGGCGGAAGCGGGACGCCGGGCAACGGCACGCTCGAAACGTGTGACGGCGTCGACAACGACATGAACGGCGTCATCGACGACGTGGATGCCGGCAATGACGGCGTGTGTGATTGTCTCAACATCGCGACCGTCGGTCACATCGGCCCGTGGAGCAATGGCGGCAATGTTTTTGCATCGTGGCTCGACGCGCGGAGCCCGCTCGGCGCAGTGGCGCTCGCGGACGATGAGCTCACGCCCGACAAGCTGAGGCCATTTCAGATCGTGGTCGTGCTGCACGCCGCGCCGATCGAAGTCTCGAACAACAACGTCGTCGCGCCCGCTCACCACGAATTCTCGAGCACGGAGGTGAGCGCATTCGAGGCCTGGGTGCGGGGCGGGGGCGGCGTCATCACGACCCTCGGCTACACCTTCGACTCAGCGCGTGAGGTGGTCAACGTGAACCGGCTGCTCGGTAGCCTGGGCATGGGCTACAGCACCACTAAGTTCGATCTGTACGGCAACGTGCAGAGTTGGATCGCCCACCCCGTGAGCGACGGCATCACCAACATCAATACGGCGGCAGGCGTACAACCGGACGGCCCAGACGGCGTGACCATCGCGCTCGGCGGCAATAGCGTGGCCCTGCAAGTGGCGCAGATCGACCGCGGGCGCGCCGCCGTTTGGGGTGACGAGTGGATCACCTACGACAGCGAGTGGGCCGACGTCGAAGGCCAGCAAGTCGAGCGATTTTGGCTCAATTTGCTGAAGTGGCTAAGCCCTCCGACGCAATGCCAAGTGCCGATCCCGGCGATCCTGAAATAGCGCGCCCTGGCCAGGTTGTTCACGACGTGGCCGATGCGTGCCAAAGCTCCCTGACTCGCGCCGGCGCGTGCGCAGAAGGGCGGTAAATCCCTCCGGGCGCTCTCCGCGCGATTGACGACTCCGTTGCTCTTGCCCGAAGCTGCGCGTCGATGGCGTTCGGAGCATGTTCGCGGTTCACGGCCTTGGCTTGGCTCGCAGTGGGGATCAGTTGTGCGAATCACGCGCCGCCACGTGCCCAAGCCACGCCAACTGCAAGCAGTGCACGTCGGGCGAACACGCGACCGAAGCTACGCGTGGGAACGAGCGGCGACTACGCCCCCTTTTCCACTCGTGACGCAGCCGGTACCGTGCGCGGCTTCGACGGCGAGATTGCGGCCGCCATGGCGCACGACTTGGGCTTCGAGCTCGAATGGGTGAGCTTTCGTTGGCCAACGCTGGAAACTCAACTTCGAACTGGTGAGTTCGATTTGGCCATGAGTGGCGTCACCTGGCAGCCAACACGCGCCGTGACGGGCTATCTGACCCGCGCCGTCGCGCGCGGAGGTCCGTGCGTGCTGGGTGACCCGCGCGCCGCGCGCGTGGCGGTCAACCACGGAGGCGTATTGGAAGCCTGGGCGCGCAAGCAGTTTGCGGATCGTGAGCTCGTGATCGTGGATGCCAACCAAACGTTGCCGGAGCTCCTGGCGAGCGGCCGCGCCGGCGCCATCGTGACGGACAGCTTCGAACGCAGGGCGTTCGAACGTCCCGGCTGGAGCGTGCGCTGTGAACCTGCGCACGCGCGCAAGGTGTACTGGCTCGCGCCCGATCATGCGCACCTTTCCGCGCAGATCGAGGGCTGGTTGAGCGTCAACTCCGCGCGCATCCAGGCGGCTCAAGAGCGTTGGTTCGGGGAGCGGCAGCGGCTCGAAGCGCTCGACAATTTGACCGACCTACTCGCGCGACGCATGGCGTTCATGCCGTTCGTCGCGGGCGCCAAAGCCAAGCTGGGCATGCCGATCGAGGACCTGCCGCGCGAGCAGATCGTGCTCGACTCGGCAGCGGCCAGCGCCCGAAAAGTGGGCCTGCCCGAAGCCGAAACGCGCGCCTTCTTTGCGCTTCAGATCGAGCTCAGCAAGGCCGTGCAGCGTCGTCGCAGCGAGCCCCCGACGCTGGACTTGGCGCAGCAGATCCGACCCGCGCTGAACGAGCTCGGCGAGCGCATCCTCTTGGCGATGGCCGAAGCGCGCAGTGCCGGGCAACTCGCCAATTGCGCTCTCGCCGACTTGGACGTGCTGTCACCGTGGCTGAATGCCGCCGAGTTGCAGCAACTTCTCGATAGCCTGCGAGCGTTTGGGAGCTAGCTGGTCGCGGCAGACCAGGGTCCCGTGCACGAGCGGCCGGGCCGCCGAGCAATTGCACCAAAATGATACCTTGGTACGGCACCATCTCGGGCGCCGTGCGCAAACTCGTCGGCGCAGTTACTTTTTTTGACAGAAGCCAAGCGTAGCCGGCAGTTACTCGAGTCCACTTTCGCCGGTCGCCGCGCTACCCTGCTCGAGGGACGGCGTTGGGGGGTTGGGTTTCTGCTGCAGGGAGGTGTTACTTGGTGCGTACAGGGCTTGGGATTCTGCTGCTCGCTTTTACCGGTCTTGCTTGTGGCAAGACATCCGAAGACACGCCTGCCGGCGAAGTAAACGGAGGCGGGCGCAGCGCCGGAGGGCAAGGAGCTGCCGAAGGAGGCACGGCCGGGAGCACTGGCTCGGCGGGCGGCCCACTCGCTGGAACCGGAGGCGTGGGGGCGCTGAGTGGGGTCGAACTGAACGGCAGCCCCATCTACACGCGAGTCCAGCGCCTGACCAACACCCAGTGGGAAAGCGCGGTGACCGACATCCTGCGTTTCTCGCAGCGCCATGCGCTGTCGGCGGCCTTCACCCCGCCGCTCCTGGGCATCACGACGTTCGACAACAACGAACAGCTGCTGTTCGTCGATGAGCGTCGCTTCATCGACTTCGAATCGGGAGCCGAAGCCGCGGCCGCTCTAGCCACCGGCTCTCCGGAGGCACTCGCCGCGCTGGACGCGGGCGAAGACGCACCGAGCTTCGTTCGCGTGTTTGGGCGGCGCGCGTTTCGTCGCCCGCTGACCGCGGCCGAGGAGACGAAGTATCAAAGCGTGTTCGCGCTCGGCGAGAGCCTGTACGGCGCGGGCTTCGCGAAGGGAGCCGCGCTCGTCGTGCGAGCCATGCTCCAGTCGCCACATTTCCTGTACCGCACTGAGCTCGGGGCCACGGGCGAACCACTGAACTCGTACGAGCTTGCGTCCAAGCTCTCGTTTTGGTTGCTGGGGACCACCCCGAGCGACTCACTGCTCGACGCGGTCGCGGCCGGAGAACTCGCCACTAGCGAGCAGCTCGTAGCCACCGCGCGGCAATTGCTGGAAGATGCGCGCGCTCTGAACGTGATGCGTGATTTCCACGGGCAACTGCTGCACGTGGCGGGCTTGCAGGACATCAGCAAGACCGGCGAGCCCGAGTACGACTCCGCCATCAATCCGGAGCTGACGCTGGCATCGAACGCTTTCTTCGACCTCATCTTCGGGAAGAACCTCGGCTTGCGCGAGCTTTTGACTTCGACGCAGGCATACGTCAGCCCCCGGCTCGCGCCCTTCTATGGGGTGGGCGCGCCCAAGCAGCCCGCGCTCATCGACGTAGGTCCTTCACGAAGCGGCTACTTCATGCAGTTGCCGTTCCTCATGCTCTGGAGCGTTGGCGCGCTGCCCCGCCCGGTCCAACGCGGTCTGCAGCTGGAGCTGGCGATGCTGTGCGGGCCACGCCGGACGCCCCCGCCGGAGGTCGAGCTACTTCCCAGTCGCCCCCTGGTCCAAGGCCAAACGAATCGTCAGCTCGTGACTCAAGAGACGAGTTGCGGCGCGAGCTGCCATCAGTACATGGACCCGCTGGGTTTTGCGTTCGAGAACTTCGACGGCTTCGGGCGACAACGCGAGCTAGACAATGGTCAGCCCGTCGACACCACTGGCATTTACCCGCTCGCCGAGGGGGTCGAGACATTCGCGGACGGCAACGAGCTCATGAAACTCCTGGCGAACAGCGCGCAAGTGCATACCTGTTACTCGAAGCACGTAACGAGCTACGCGCTCGGCCGGGATCTAGTGGAGGGCGACCGTCCGGGGCTCGAATCGCTGGCCAAGGTGAGCCGGTCGAAGTCGTTGAAGGAGCTCATCATCGCGCTCGTACGCGATCCGATGTTCCGCACTCGAATGGGAGGACAGCCGTGACTCGAACTTTTTTCGGTCCCCAACGCTCACGCGTCAACCGCCGCGCGTTCTTGCGAGGTGCAGCCGGCGTGGCGGTGGGCTTACCCTTCCTCGAGAGCCTGCCGGAACGGTCCGCGTGGGCCGCTGGCAACGCGCCCGTGTTCAGCTTGTTCGTGTGCGCGGTCGATGGCGTCGTCCCGAAGAGCTTTTTTCCCGACGCGGTGGGGCCTCTGACGACGGACGACCTCGCAGCGGCGGGAAAGGCGACCAGTAAACTGTCGGCTCATGCCCAGGACCTGCTGTTCGTGCGCGGCATCAATTGGCCGACAAACGGTCCGACCGGTGATTCGCACGCGCAGTCCCTGTGCATGGCGCTCACCGCGCTTCCCCCAGCCGGACCGAGCAACCAGGCAATGGCCACGGGGCCTTCTGCGGATTGGGTCATCGCGAGGAAAGTGCAGCCCGGGGTCGACCCGCTCACACTCTATGCCGGGCGCAAGGCGGGCTACATCAACGAGCGTCTTTCGTTCAGCGAGGCGGGTAAGGTGACGGCGGCGAGTAACAACCCGTACGAGCTCTATCAAAAGCTCGTCGGCATCGTGTCACCGAACGGCACGCCGACACCCGGCGCGGGGCAAGCGCAGCAGCTCTTGCTCGAAAGCCGCAAGAGCATCCACGACCTCGTGCGCGAAGACCTGCGTGCCCTCATGGGCAACTCGCGCATGAGCTCGGCCGACCGTCAACGGTTGCAGCTGCACTTCGACTCCATCCGCGACATGGAAGTGACCATGGACGGCATGGGGAACGAAATGGTCAGGGGCTGCGCGTGGGGTGGGGTCGAGATTAGCAAGCTCGAAGCCTTGCAGACGTTCACGTTCACCATGAAGGGAATGATCGAGGACGTCGCGCGCTTGCAAATGAGTCTCGTGGCCCTCGCGTTTGCCTGCAACTACAACCGAACCGCAACCTTGCAGTGGGGTGACGGCACGGATGGAACCGTCTATCAAGTCCCATCGAATATCGAGCTCGGGAACTGGCCGTTCAATCACATCTGTCATCGCGCCCCGAGCGACTCGGCGGCGGGGAATAACCCGTTGGCCGCGCAAGCTCACGCCGAGATCGACGTGCTCCGGATGCAAACGCTCGCGGCTGGCCTCGACCACTTCAAAGCGCGCGGGCTAGAAGACAAGTCATTCGTGCTCTGGACCAACGCCATCGCGGATTGCCCCTCGGACTCGTTCAGGAACGTGCCCACCATCATTTGGGGGAACGGCGGCGGTCACCTCAAGCAAGCCGCTTACGTCGACGCCGGTGGCAAGACCAATAGCCCACTGCTCAACGCGCTCATCACCGCCGCTATCCAGGACACGGGCGAGACAATGGAGAATTTCGGCGGCGGCCCGGCCGGGCAACTGCCGGCCGTGCTCGCCTGACCCACGGGCGCGCTCAGGTTCGCCACGCGCCGGTACGCGCCGCGTCGCGCACGTAGTCGGAGAAGGCACGCGGCTTCCGGCCCAACGCGCGCTCGACGCCATCGCTCAACAGCGCGTTGTGGCCATCGAGCAGCTGTCCGAACAATTCGACCAAGAACGACACTTGCTCAGCCGGCAGATGCGGGGCCAGTGTCTCCGCATAAGCTTCGCTCGAGATCGGCGCGTAACGCACGGAACGCCCCGTCACGCGCGCGATCTCCTGCATGGCATCGCTGAAGCTCAAAAGCGCCGGCCCCGTGAGATCGTAGATCTCGCCCGCATGGCGAGGGTCCGTGAGCGCGGCCAGCGCGACGTCGGCAATGTCGTCGGCGTCGATGAATGGCTCTCGCACGTCGGATGCGGGGAACGCGAGCTCGCCTTCGAGCACGGGCCCCAGCAAGTGACCCTCGCTGAAGTTTTGGCAAAACCACGCGCAGCGCAGAATCGTGAACGAAGCGCCCGACTCGCGAACCGCGCGCTCGCTCGGCCAGACTTGGGGTTCACCGCGCCCCGATAGCAGCACGATATGCTCGATGCCTGATTCGACCGCGAGCGCCGTGAGTTTACGGACCTGTTCGGTAGCGCCCGGAAACGCCAAATCCGGATGATAGGTGAGATACATCGCTTTGGCGCCACGCAGGGCGGGCGCCCAAGTCGACTCTTGCTCCCAATCGAACCGGACCTCACTCGAACGGCTCACGCCGCGAACGGATTTGCCGAGCGCGTGCAACCGCGTCGCGACGCGGCGCCCAGTCTTGCCCGAGCCGCCTACGATTACCGTCATTGCCTTGGATTCCATGTGATTTCTCCTGCGTGCCGGCGAAACAGCCGTCGCAAGGGAGAAGATGGACCTTGCACGAATGCATGGCTACCAGGGTTTACGCACCGAGTGCGTGCGAAAAAGCAACGCTCTCTGGGCGTGTAGCCCCCTCACCGTCTGCGCAAATGCTCGCCCAGATCCGCCAGCGCGAGCATCAGCTCCGCGGGCTCGACCGGTTTCGCCATGTGCACATTGAAGCCTTCCAAGAGCGCACGGGCCCGATCTTCTTTCCGCGCGAACGCCGTCAACGCAATCGCGGGGATGACCGCCTTTTCTTGGTCGAGTAGCCCGCGCACCTTTCTAATCAGAGAGTAGCCGTCTTCCTCCGGCATCCCGATGTCGGAGACGATCAGATCGATGCGCTCGAGCTGCAGGGCGGCCAGAGCCTCTTTGGCACTCGCGGCCTCGAAGACGCGTGCCTCGCAAGACTCGAGCACGATGCGCAGCAACTCGCGGGCATCTTCTTCATCGTCGACCACGAGAATACTCAGCCCGGCCAGAACCTTCGGTCGAGACATCTCTGCGGCGCGCCGCGTCGTCGTCGCCGCGACCTTGCCAACTCCGATCGTCGCGGAGATGACCGGGCTCACCGGAAGCCGTACGATGAACGAAGCGCCCCGCCCGGTACCTTCGCTGCGCGCTTCGATGGACCCACCATGCAGGTCGATCAGGTGCTTCGCGATCGAGAGCCCGATCCCGAGCCCCCCATGGGCGCGGGTAGTCTTCGAATCGTGCTGGCGAAAGTGCTCGAAGATGAAGGGCATGACCTCGGGAGAGATGCCCATCCCCGTATCGCGAATGACGAGTTCCAAATCCGAATCCACCCGGCGTAAAGTCACCCAGATTTTTCCTGACTTCGGCGTGAACTTGATCGCGTTCAGTAGCAGGTTCCAGAAGGCCTGCCGCAGCCGTTCGCCGTCTCCGCGTAGCACGGTCGCGTCGTCTCCGAGGTCGACCTGCAGCTCGAGTCGCTTTGCCTCCAGCGCGAGGCGGGCATCAGCCGAGACCAAACTGACCACGTTGGCCAGATCCACCTGCGCCGGATCGATCCTGATGTTACCGGTGATCACGCGGCTGATGTCCAACAGGTCGGCCACCAACTGACTCTGCGCGTTGGCGTTCCGCTCGACGACCTCCAAAGCTTGCTCGCGCGTGGCGTCGGAGAGGGAGCCGCTCCTGAGCAACCGGACCCAACCCATGATGACGTTGAGCGGTGTGCGAAGCTCGTGAGAGACCATCGCCACGAATTCGTCCTTGGTGCGTGTGGCCGCCTCGGCTCTTGCCCGCTCGGTGCGAGCCAACTCGTAAAGCATGGCGTGGTCGATCGCCGTCGCCGCGCGCCGCGTGAGGTCCTCGGCGAGCAGCAGATCGGACGGACCGTAGTGCCGGCCGGAGTCACTGCAGCCGAAGGTGATGCTGCCGAACGTGCTGGTCTTGACTTGCAGCGGCACGACGAGCAGCGAGCACGGAGCGATTCGGCGCATCAACGAGAGCCGTGCAGGGGTCCCGGCGGCGCTCTCCAAGAAAGCGTCGGACACTGACTCGAGGAGCAGTGACTTGCCCGTGCGCACGACCTGGCGATGGCTATGCGAGCCCTCCTCGGGCGAACCACGCAAGATATCCCGGAGCAGCTCGAGCTTGCCGGCGTCCACGTGGGCAAGGGGCAGCTCCTCCGCTATGTAGCCATCGAGGTGCACCACGCAGTAATCTGCCAGCCGGGGAACGATCAAGCGAGTGAGCCTGGCCAGGGTCGTTTGAGAATCCAACGATGAGCTCAGTAACTCGCCTGCTTCGCTGAGAAACTGCAAGTCCCCTTGACGCGCTTTCAAGCGTTCTTCGCTGAAGCGCACGTATTCGGAAGTCGCGCTGGCGATCCCCTGCTCGAGATAGCGTGCCAGCACGTCGCTTTCGTCACTGGCGATCGGGCACTCGTTCGTTCGCGCAATGTCGAGGATCGCGGTCCTCAAGACGCCGTACTCACGCACCACCGCCTCTAAGTCGTACCCCACCTTCCAGCGCTGCTCTCCGTGCTGACGCGCCGTCGCCGTCACCACCTGCGCATCGCGGCTCGGCCGAGCGCCGCCGGCCCTCGACAGTTGCTCGCTGATTTCATCCAGAAAAAGCGGAATGTGATCGACGAGAACGGACCGCGGCAAGTCCGCAGGGGGTAACTCTTTATTCTCCACATCGCGCACGAACCTGGCCAAGATGTCGTCACGACACTCGCTGAGGATCCTATCGAGAGACATATGATGTGGACGTCTTTGGGTTGGGATGAACGAACCGAGCGGCAGCACTGACGTCGAGCGGCTGCCGTGTGACCGCGCCTGGGGAGGCGCTCAGGAGCGCGAGCTAGTCGCTACACGGGCCCCCCATTCGCCAGCGCCGCTGCGCCAGCGGAAGGAGGCACGAGCCGACGACGCGTTCGACCAACGCATTGGGCAAACGGAGCGAGCTCGGGGGGGACTGCCATCGGACATCTACCTAAGCCTAACGGGTGACGAAGTCGGCCGACTGCGCGTATGCAGCCGCTGTTCCATCACCTCGACGGTCGGTAATAGGCCGCGCGCGGAGGTTCCCTCAGCACTAGCGTGACGTTTTGCCACGCGCGGGCTCGCGCGCTGGCAGGATGTCTCTGTAGGCGGTCGAATTTTCGAACGCGAACAACTCTGGGTCGAGGGCGGCGAGCGCGCTCAAGCGGGCGGCATCTTGGCGAACTTCGGCAGTGCTGGGTCGAGGTGATCCCAGGCGTGGCCGCGTGAGCCGTAGGTCACGGCCTGTGGTTCGTAGCGCGCGGGGTCGTCCAGGCTCGCGGCGTGGACGGTAAACAGGTTGGGCATCGCGGCGAACGTCATGAAGACGGGCGCGCCGCACGTGGGGCAAAAGCTACGCGTCTTGACGTTGCCACTGTCACCCACCAAATCCCAATGCGTTGCCACGCCGCTGAGCCGCACCTTCTCCCGGCTCGAGAAGGTGAGGTAAGAGCCGTGCCCAGTGCCGCTCTCGTGCTGGCAGTCGCGGCACTGGCAGTGGTTCATGAAGATCGGCTTGTCCGCGATCTCGTAGCGAATCGCTCCGCAAGCGCAGCCGCCCGTATACGCTTCGCTCATTGCTCGACTTCCTGATTTTGGCCCGCGGCGACGCCAGCCATGCGCTCGACACACACTTTCCAACCCTTGCTCATGTTGCTGAACGCGGTCTCGTTCTTCGGCAGCACGAATCCGGAGTGAATCAGGCGCAGTCGTGTGCCCGCGCCGACGGGGGTCAAGGTGAAGGTAACGACGGTGTCGAGCGGCGAGCCGTAGCCCGCGTTGGCCGCGTCACCGCCCCGCCATGCGTACACGAAGCGTTCGTCGGTCTCGACCTGCAATACTTCGCAGCGAATGAGCCCGTCCCACGCGCCCGCGGGTGTCGTCTTGAAGGTGAAACGATTGCCGACCACCGGCTCGAAACCAGTCGGTTCCATCATCCAACGCGCGATCATCGCTCCGGTGGTGATGGCCTTCCAGACTGTCTTTGGTGCGTGCGGCAGCAGCTCGTCGACGACGATGTTTTGCGTGTGCGGCTGAGTGGCAACGTCATTCATGGATCGATTTCTTTCAGGAAGGCGCGCAGGTTGTGGAAGCGCTGGCGCCAGAACACGCCGTAGTGCGCCATCCAATCGACCAGAGGCTCCAGCCCGCCGGGCTGCGCGCGGTAATACACGTTGCGGCCCTCGGGACGCTCGGCGACCAAGCCAGCACGCTTCAATGATTTGAGATGTTGAGAGATGGCGCCCTGAGTGACGCCGCTTCCTCGAGTCAGCTCGACGACCGTGATCTCTTCACAACCGACGATGCGCTCGTACACCGCGCGCCGCGTGGGGTCGGCGAGCGTGCGCATCACGGTATCGATGGTAGCGGCCTGCATCAGTGCTAATCCAATAGCACCGACTAATTGATTAGCCAGAACTAATTGATCAAGTCATTGACTGCGATCGCGTAAACGATTGATTACACGGGTGATTTAGGTGGGCGCCAGCCGATGGTCGACTCGCGACGGCCGCGGTAGGCACTCTTGACGGAGCCAGCGAGGCGCACCATGTAGCGCGCTCGCAGGTGGCAAATCCCAGTGAATCTCCGTCGGGTGGGCGCGCACTGGTGATCGCAGCGCTGCTGACCTTGTACGTAATTTGGGGCTCCACTTACTACGCCATGCGCGTCGCGCTCGAGGCGCTGCCGCCCTACTCGATGGCGGCGCCGCGCTTCACGATCGCGGGCGCGTTGCTGTTCGGAGTACTGCTGCTGCGTGGCGCAAGCTTACCCAAGCCGCGCGAATGGCTCGCGTGCGCGGCGGTCGGGACGTTGCTGCTGGTGATGGGCAACGGCTTCGTGGCGCTGGCCGAGCGCTCGGTAGACTCGGGTACGGCCGCCACGATCGTTGCCACCATGCCTTTGTGGATGGCGGGCATCGGCTGGCTTTGGGGGGAGCGACCGAAGGCGCAAGAGCTGGTCGGGCTCGCGTTCGGTTTCGCAGGCGTCGCCGTGTTGAATAGCGGTGCGGAACTCTCGCTACGCGGCGTCGATGGGCTCGCGCTCGTGCTCGCACCGGCGGCGTGGGCGGTGGGCTCGCTGTGGAGCAAGCGCTTGCCGATGCCCCCCGGTTTGATGAGCACTGCTTGTCAGATGATTTTGGGCGGGCTGTTGATGTTCCTCGTTGCGTTCGCCCGGGGTGAACGCGTGCAGGGTCCCATCAGCGGCCCTGCGCTCGCTGCGGTCGCATACTTGATCGTGTTTGGCTCACTGATCGCGTTCAGCGCGTACGGCTTCTTGTTGCGCTCGACGCGCCCGCTCGTCGCAACGAGCTACGCATACGTGAACCCGCTCGTCGCGTTGGCGATCGGCGCGGCGCTGGGAGGCGAGCGTTTGACCGCACGCAAGCTCGGGGCGTGCGCGTTGACCGTGATCGGCGTGCTGATCGTGACGCTGAGCCGGCAACGCTCAGTGAGCGCCCGCGCAGAACCGCTGCGCGTCCGCTGACTGAAAGTCTTCGGACGGTGCTTCGAGTTAGCTCGCGGCTAGGGAGAAGCCGGGACGACCCCCACCGGCGCGTTCGGGGTTGGGCTGGCGTTGATCGTGCCATTGGGGAGACCGGGCGTTGGCGTCGTGCCCACCAAACCGTTGTTCGGCAGGGCAGGATTGGGCGTCGAGCCCGGAATGCTGCCGTTGCCGACCGCTTGCGCGGGGGGAGCCGCAGTGCCGTTAGTAGTTCCGTAGCTGTTCTGCGGCACTAGATTGGGTTGCTGCGCCGCGGAGTTTGCCGCGGGAGGGGCGTAGTTGGTCGGCGCAGGCAGGTAGCCTTGGACCGGCGAGTAGCTCGTCCCCGGTACGCTTTGGACCGTCGAGTATCCGGGCGCCATGCCAGACGTGTCGATCGGGGCTCCGTTTCCGCCGCTCGGGACGGTGATGTTCGTCACGTTCGACGGCGCGCTCGCTGCGCTCGGCGCGGGCACATTGACGACCACGACGGTTGGCGCAGCCGCTGGCGCCGCACTAGTCGCAGGCAGCGGCTGAAGGTTATTGGCTTGGGCTTCACGCGCGGCCGCGGCGCCCAAAGTCTTCCAGCCGTCGCGCAGCTCTTCGCGTTGTAGCGCGTCGGAGGTAATGTGTGCATCACTCACCTTCTGCCGCTGCGCGACGACGATACCCGTGACAACGCCCGCTAGCCCGAGGCAAACGGCCACGCCGGCAATAGCGGCCCAGCGCCGCGGACTGTCACGCACGACCACGCGCGGCGCCTCCGGAAGCTCGAAGCCGTGATTATGCGAGCTGTGGGGATCATCTGGGGTCATGGCTACTCATCAGTAGCAAGACGCGGGCCCAACACTGACCGAACTCGCTCCTCCTGCTCAAAACGTGGCGAGAAGGCGCGCTCCGAATCACGACCAGCGAACTGGACATCTCGCAGCTCTCTCCTAGAACAGGAGCATGCAACGAACGCTTGGCATCACTCTCTCCGCGCTCGCGCTGCTCGTCGCGTGCAAAGGCACGCCCGTCGTCACGCACGAGCCCGAACAGGTGCCCAAAGTGAAACCCGCGGGCGGCAACGGTGAAGCGACCGAGCCCCGCGTCGGCCCGGTTAAAGATGGGCAGCCCGTCGAGACCGCAGCGCCGAACGTGCCTGAATTCAAGCCGGCTTTCGCGCAGCAAACTCGCGCGCCCGCGGTTCACACGCAGGCTAAGTTTACGGTCACTGAAGTAGCGGCGGGACTCGCCAACCCCTGGGGGCTCGCGTTCCTGCCGGATGGTCGCGTGTTCGTCACCGAGAAGACGGACGGCAAGCTGCGCGTGGTCTCACTCACCGACAAGAAGCCCGGCTTGGAGGTACAAGGCGTGCCGCGCGTCGCTGGCGCGGACCAAGGCGGGTTGATGGACGTCGCGCTCGGCCCCGACTACGCCAAGAGTCAGCTCGTATACTTGAGCTACTACGAGCCGCGTGAGGGCGGCAATGGCCTCGCGGTGGTGCGCGCGCGCTTCGTCGACGGCGCGCAGCCAAAGCTCACGCAACCCAAGGTGATCTTCCGCATGATGCCAACGCTCGACTCGAGCAAGCACGCGGGCGGTCGTTTACTGTTCGCTCCCGACGGCAATCTATTCGTCACGCTCGGCGAACGCTCGATTTTGCCCGGCCGCGTGCAGGCGCAAGATCTGGCCAGTGATCTGGGCAAAATCGTGCGTATAAAGCCCGACGGCGCGATCCCGAAGGACAACCCGTTCATCGCCAAGAAGGGCGCGCGACCGGAGATCTGGACGCTCGGTCACCGCAACGTGCTCGGGGCGGCGCTCGACGCGCAGAAGCGTCTTTGGGTCGCCGAGATGGGTCCGCGCGGGGGCGATGAACTCAACTTGGTCGAGCGCGGCAAAGACTACGGTTGGCCGACGATCGGCTACGGCGAGGAGTATTCGGGTGAGCCTATCCACAAGTTGACGCAAGCGGCCGAAATGGAGCAGCCCGTTTACTATTGGGACCCGGTGATCTCGCCGGGCGCGCTCACCATCTACTCGGGCGATCTGTTCCCTGAGTGGAAGGGCAACTTTTTCATCGCGGGTCTATCGAGTAAAGCGCTGGTGCGCCTCGTGTTGCAGGCCGACAAGGTGGTGGGGGAAGAGCGCTTGCTCACCAGTCGCTCGGAGCGCATCCGCTCGGTCGTGCAAGGCCCAGAGGGCGCGCTCTACTTGCTGACCGACGGATCGGACGGAAAACTGCTCAAACTCACGCCCGAAGCGACGTGAAGATGACGAGCACGAAAGGTCGGGGCCCAGGTTCCAGGGCCGCTTGACAGCGCACGCGCGATCTCCGACGACTCGGGCATGAGCTTCGCCATCGAAACCGAGCGTCTGAGCAAGACGTTCGGCGAAAAGCGCGCCCTCCACGAGCTGAACCTGTCGATCCGCGCGGGCTCCGTGTACGGCCTGCTGGGCCCGAACGGCGCCGGGAAGACCACCTCCATTCGCGTGCTCACCACCTTGCTCAAAGCGAGCGGGGGTAGAGCCACGGTGCTCGGGCTGGACGTGGCGCGCGAGCCGGCCGCGGTGCGGCAGAAGATCAGCCTCACGGGTCAGTACGCGTCCGTCGATGAAGATCTGACCGGCCACGAAAACCTCGTGCTGATCAGCCGCCTCTTGGGCATGTCTTGGGGTGATGCGCGGACACGGGCCACGGAGTTGCTGGCCGCTTTCGGGCTCAGTGAAGCCACTCATAAACAAGTGCGCACCTTCTCGGGCGGCATGCGGCGGCGCATCGACATCGCGGCCAGCCTCGTCACGCGACCGGAGATCTTGTTCTTGGACGAACCCACGACGGGCCTCGACCCGCGCAGCCGCAACCAGGTCTGGGACCTCGTCCGTCAGATCGCCGCCGATGGCACCACGGTGCTACTCACCACGCAATACTTGGAAGAAGCGGACCGGCTCGCCGAGCGCATGGCCGTGATCGACAACGGACACGTGATCGCCGAAGGCACGAGCCACGAGCTGAAGTCTTCTTTGGGCGGCAACGCGCTGCGCTTTCAACTGGCGAACCCTGCGCAGCGAGAGCAGGCGCGCGAAATCGTGAGCCGCGTGGTCGGCGACACGGTGCTGCCGAACACCGACCCCACCGCCATTTCGGTCAAGGTCGCGGGCGCGTCGGTCGCGGCCGAGGTGCTGAGCGCACTGGGCGCCGCGAACATTCAACTGACCGACTTTTCGCTCGGCGCGCCCAGCCTCGACGACGTATTCTTCTCGTTGACGGGGCGACCACCCGAGCAACCCGCAGCCGCAAAGGAAGGCGCATCGTGAGCACGGACCATTTGCCGCCGGGCGGCGGGGCATTGAAGCTGCCGGCGCGACCGCGACCGGCCGGCGCGCTGTCGACGGTGGGCACGCTTGCTTGGCGAGCGATGCTCAAGATCAAGCACGTGCCGTTTCAGCTGTTCGACGTGACCGTGACGCCGATCATGTTCACGCTGCTGTTCACGTACATGTTCGGTGGCGCGCTCGCGGGCTCACCCGAGGTGTACATTCAATTCTTGCTACCCGGCATTCTGGTTCAGACCATCATCTTCATTACGGTTTACACCGGCGTCGGGCTGAACACGGACATTCAAAAGGGCTTATTCGACCGCTTCCGCTCGCTGCCGATGTGGCAACCCTCACCGGTGCTGGGCGCGCTCGCGGGAGATCTATTCCGCTACTCCGTGGCCGCGCTGCTGATCATCGGACTCGGCTCGATCTTGGGGTTCCGAGCGGGAGCAGGCTTTTTCGGCGTGTTGCTCGCGTTCGGCCTCGTGCTCGTCTTCGCGTTCGCAGTGTCTTGGGTTTGGATCATCTTTGGCATGATCGTGAAGACTCCCGAGTCGGTCATGACCACGAGCTTCTTGTTTTTGATGCCGCTCACGTTCGCCAGCAACATCTTCGTCGAGCCCAAAACGATGCCCGGCTGGCTGCAGGTGTTCGTGCACTACAACCCCGTCTCACGCCTGACGAGCGCCTCGCGCGGCTTGATGCACGGCACCGATGCGACGGCCGATGTCGTGTGGACCTTGGCCGCCTCGGCGCTAATCGTCGCTATTGCTGCGCCCACGGCCATGCGCATGTACTACCAGGAGCGTTGAGCGCGGACCCGATCCGCGGCGAGCGCGGTCTCAGTTGCAGTTGGTCGGCGCGCCGTTGACATTCGACCACGTGCTGTTGGTCGCGCACGGGCTCTCCAACGCGGTCGTGCCGCTCACGGCGATGTTCTGAATCTTGATGTCGCTCGAAGTGCCGGCGATGCGCAGCTGCCCCGAGTTGGCGATGCGGCTCTGTTGGCTCGTGTTGCCGACCGTCACGTTGTGGGCATTCTCCAGCAAAATGCTGTTGTTACCCGTGTCTTCGAGGTCCACCTTGTCGATGCGCGCAGCTCCGCTACCGGAGACCGAGAACACACCGCGGCCGCCGCCGCGCGCGATCACGCTTTTGGCGATGATGTTCACGGTGCTGTAACCACCGCTGACCACGCCATTGTCGTTGGCCATGCGGAAGGCGGCGTAACCGGTGCCGACTGCGCAGTCCGTACAAGTCACGAGATCGATGCTGGCGTTGATGCTGCGATTGAGCAACAAGCCGCACTCCCCCACATTGTCCCCTTCCACCTTGCCGATGGTGATGTTGCTGATGCCGTACGTCTCTACGACGTGACTCGCCATGCCCGAGCCGTACACGTAGTCGATGCTCAGGTTCTGATTGAAGGCGGTGTCGGTTCCCGCACTGCCGCTGGTATCGACGCGGATGCCGATCCCCGCGGAGCGGGTCAGGCGCAAGTCGATCTGCCCGAGCTTCATGTTGTTCGTGCCGCGGAAGAAGATGCCGTATTGAGGCGAGCCCGTCATTTTCAGATTCGGGATCTCGATGTCGCGCGCGTTGCGGGCATACAAGGGCGAGCGGTCCGAGCCGGCGGGGGTACCGCTCACATTGAGCGTGCCGCACACGTTCACGACCGTGTAGCTCGGAATGCCGACTTGTGACGAAGCCGAGATGTCGCCCGAGCCCTGTACGAGGATGCTCTCTTTGCTCGTGCGCCCGGACGTGAGGCTGCCGTACGCGGCCCGCAGCGCCGCTTCCATATCGTTACCCGAGTGAACTTGTTGGCTGCCCTTGCTGACCGTCCAGGTCGAGCCGGACTTGAGCATCAGCGTGTTGTAGCCAGCCGTCGAACCGTTGCAGGCGTACGTCCCGGCCGAGCCACCGCCGCCCGAGCCGCCCGTCGCGGGGCCGCCCGCAGATGCGCCGCCCGCGCCGCCGTTGTTCGAACCGCCCTGCGCACTGCCGCCGTTCGCTGCGCCGGCCGCAGCCGCGCCGCCGCGTCCACCGTTGGGCGAGCCGCCACTTGCGCCGCCGTTGACGGCGCCGGCCACGCTCGAGCCGCCGTTGCCCGCCCCGCCCAACGAGGAACCGCCCGACGAGACGCTGCCGCCATTCGAGCCGCCACCGCCCGCGGCGCCCGGCGCGCCGGCCGCGGCGCCGTTGCGACCACCAGCGTTCCCGGTCGCGACCCCACCCGAGCCGCCGCCGGGGACGCCGCCCGTGCCAGCGCCTCCCGCGCCCTCGTCGCCATCGGAACCGCCGCACGCGGCCAGAAAAAATGCGAGCAAACCGAAGTTTTTGGGCCGAGCCGTCTTGAACATGTTCAGGGGTTCACTTCGCGCGAGAATCTTCAGGATCAGGGGCGGCACCGGCCCAAACTTGCTCGAATCGTCGCGGGTGGACGTCGACTCCGACCGAAGTCAGACGGCGCGCCACATCGCCACGCGCTGCTCCGGCGCCGGCAAGTAGCGACGTTGCTCCTCGAGATGATGACGAATCTCCGGGCCGCAGTTGGCCTCGGGCACCACGCGGTAGCCGTGCCGTTCGTAAAAGTCGCGATTGAACGGCAGGTGGGCGTAGGTCGTGAGCCAGAGCGTGGGGCTACCCGCGGCGTGCGCCCACTCGGCCGCATGAGTCAGCAAGCGCGCGCCAATGCCGCGCCGCATCGCCCGCGCGCGGACCGCGAGTTGATCGAGATACGCGGCTCCGTCCAGCTCCTCCAGCGTGGCGAAGCCGAGCACTTGTGCCGACTCGTCAGCGGCCACGAACGCTCGCCCGAGTTCGGCTGCGCGCAGCCACCGCGCGCGTTCGGCCTGCGCGAAGACGTGGTCGGGCGCGAGCTCGATGTGCAAGCCGTGCTCTGCGTACAGCGAGCCCGCGTCGTCATCGATCGCGATCAGCTCGCCGAGTTCGCTTTCTAACGCCGGTCGAATGATGAGCGCCGAAGGTCCAACCACGAGCCAGTCCTAGCAGGGACTCGGCCTCTACTCGAGATGGGGCGATCGCGAGACTCACGCCGCAGCCCGCAGCTCGTCTCGGGTGCCCGCGCGCCGGCCCGCACTGGCGCATGTGGGCCGCCCGGAGGCGACCCCCAAAATCCCGAAAGGCGTTTGCGCTCGCGGCAGGTTATTTGATTTGGCAGAGCGGGTCTTCGGCGTCGACCAGGTCGTCGCCGTCGTCGTCGACGCCGTTGGTGCAGTCTTCGACGTCGCAGTTGTCGACCACACAGTCGCAGTTGTTGTCGATGCCGTCACCGCAGATCTCGGAAGGGCCACACACCGAGCACGTGGCTTCGTCAGCCGTGCCATTGCAGTCGTTGTCCAGGTCGTCCCCACAGACATCGACGCACTTGCACTGCGTGTCTTCGGCGCTGTGGGTCCAGAATGCGCGATGATTGCCTTCATCCAAACTCTGGAATGGCGCCCAGAAGCCGGCATAGCTCGCGTCACTCTGACGCGGGTCGATGGCGGCGATCCAAATCTGATCGCTCTTTGGGTCTTGGGCGCGGAGCGTGCCGTAGGCGCGCAAACTCGAGAAGGCCAGCCAGAAAATGCCGGGGTTGGTCGACGGCGCCCAAGTGGGCATCGAGTTGCCGATGCCCGTCACGCCGTCTTGGTTGTTGACGCGCTGGTTCAGGCGCACGAGCTCTTGGACTTTACCATCGGCGACGTGCACTAGCCTGAGCGCGGCGCTGGTGGCGTTGTTGGACTTGCCTTTGGCGTTCACGAACGCGATGTACTGGCTGTCCGGGCTCCACATCGGGAAGAAGTCGTTGTCGTCACCGCCCGCGTTTTGCACGAGCATCATCGGTTCGCCCCACTTGCCCGCGTCATACGGCAAGAGCGCGATGGACCCACCCTCGACGTCTTTGTTGCCATCTTTGCTGCCGAGGGTGATCGCCACCATGTCGCCTTTCGCGTTCCAATCGGGATGCGTTGCGATAACGCCCGACGGTAAGGGCACGATGCCGCCGTTGTCACCCACGGTCTGACCCGTTTCGGCATCGAGCAGCGTGAGCACCCCGCTCTTGGCAATCAAGATCAGCTTTCCGTCGGGCGAGAAGGTGCTCCAAGCCGCCGGAATACCGCCCTTTCCAGCCATACCGCCGGGCTTTGCCGGATCCGGTTTCATCATGCCCGGCATGTTCCCGGGGGGCATCATGCCGGGCATCGCGGCGGCCCCACCCGCGCCGGTGGCCCCGCCGCTCGCGGAGCTCGGGATCAGCACGTTGCGGTCGGGCACCGAGACCACGCGCAGCGTTTCGTCGTCGTAGCCGACCGCGAGGCGTTTGCCATCGCGAGACAGCGTGTGACACGCGACACACGTCGCGCTGTCCGCTGCTGTCGGGTCGGTATAAAACTTTTGCGGCACGGGGTCCGAAACCAGCGCGCGCATCACCCCCTTGGTGCTCGTGGACCAATAGTAGATGGCGCCGTCGACGGCCGCGTCACTGAAGAGCTCGGTGATGGCCGCCGAGGACCAGGCATTCTTCGGGTCCGAAGTGAGCAAGCCGGCTACGGAGAACTCCACCGCTTTGCCGCGATTGGACTCCGCGATCCAATCCCATTGTTCGTCGCTCGGCGACCAATTGCTGTCCGCGGTGTACACCGTCACCGTGGTGTTTTCGCCCTTGAAGGTGAGCCGAAACAAGTCGTTACCGCCCGCTGCCCACTCGTGACGGATGTGCGAGACATTGATCGGGAACATCGTCTCGTGTGACGGATAGACGATGCCGGGCTCGCGCTTTGCGTCACTGCCGGGCGCCCGCGGGTTCGAACCTTCGAACAATGTCGCGGCGTCGCCAGGCACGCCGGGCTCACTGAAGGTCTTGCTGCCGGTGTGGCTCGCACAAGGCGCCGCGCCGCAAGCTGATTGCGCGCCACCGCTCGCGCCCGAACCCTGAGTGCCGGCCGTGCCGCCGCCGGGGCCGCCCCCGCTCGCGCCGGAGCCCTGCGTAGGCCCCTGCTGTTGCCCCATGTCGGTATCTCGGCCGCCGCAGCCGACGAACGCGAGCGTGGCGCTGAGTGACAGTGAAACGAGCAGCAGCCAGCTCTTGGCTTGTGGAGCGAACGCGGGGTGGTGAAGCAAGGCGAAACTCCTCGGGGGACGGCGCGCGACGGCGCGGATACTGAGCTATGGGGGCAGGGCCGAACTTTTATGATCGGTCGCTTTGCAGTTTCACTGAGCCAGCAAACTGATCTGTTTTCGATAGGGCGAACCCGGAAAATCCCGCTCGAACTGGGCCGCGCGGGCCAATACGGCCGTGTGCCGGCCCAACCGGGCCAAGGCCGAGATGGCGATCAGCTCACGCTCTTGCACCATCGCGCCCTGCGCGAACGAGGTGCGGTGCTGCTCTGCCAAAGCGAGCGCCTCGCTCGGATTGGTGCGCAGCGCGATGCGCGCGTCCCTGAGCAGCGCGAGCTCCGTAGGGCGGGCGACCACGCCGGGGCCGAGGCCGGATGCGCTGTCGGCGCCGGGCGCGCCGGACGCGCGAACGCGCGCTCCGCTCGGCTTGGGCGCGTCAGTGCCCGCCGCGCTGGGCGGGGCCTGCGCGGACCCGTGCTGCGCACGCGGCGTGTCTGCCTCGAGCTCGCTCGGCGACGAGCTCGCGAGCGGCGCTATCGCCGGGTCGGGGTCGCTCGCGAGCCCGCCGACCCCTGCTTTGCGCGCGGCCTGCGGCGTGGGGCGAACGCCGAACTGCGCGTCGGCGCTCGGGGAAGGGAGCGCTCGCTGGCTCGCGCTCGATGCGACGCTGACCGGCGCCAGCGGGCGCGCTGCTTCGGCTCGCCAAAGCACGAGCGCCAACGTCAGCGGCCCGACCACACCCGCGCCGATCAACAGCTTCAGCCTCGTCGCGGACGAGAGCTGCTTCGTGGTGGCTGCGCTGGGTGGCTGCACGGGCAAGCCCGAGACGGACAAGGTCGCGGCCAGCGCGGCCAGCTGCGTGGCATCGGGCAGCTGCTGCCTCAGCGCACCGAGCGCGCGGTGCAGCTCGGGGGCTTCGACCCACTTCAACCGCTCCAGGTCCAATTGACCGTCATCCGGCTTCACTGATGCCTCCTTTGGAGCCACTTTCGGCGTCCACCGCGAACGCGCGGCGCATCTGCTCGCGCGCGGTTTTGATGCGAGAATAGACGGTTTGCAACGGCGCACCCACCGCCTCCGAGACCTCGGCCAGGGTGAGCTCTTCGAGTTCGAACAGCACGAACGCAACGCGCTTGGCTTCGTCGAGCGCCTCGAGCGCGACCAGCAAACGCCGAGCGCTGCGGTCACGATCGAGCGACTCGGCCAAATCCGCCGAGTCGAATGCCTCGGGCAATGAATCAGTCACGACCTCGCGGCGCACGCGCGCACTGCGGCGATAGTCGGACGCGACGCGCACGCAGATCCCGTACAACCACGCGCGCAACGACGCACCATCGAAGGTAGCGAGACGTCGGTGAACGGTGATCATGATTTCCTGACACAGGTCGGGCGCGTCGGCGGCTGGCACGCCCAGGCCGATCAACGCGCGCCACAAGAAGGGCGTGTACTGTTCGAAGATCTGGGCCAGGCTCGGAACCGCTGCCGACTGAATCGCGGCTTCCACCGAGCGCTCGTCCACTCCAGGTGATGGGGGCATGGGCAGGTTTTTCTGATCGGTGGCTCAAAACAGTCGGAACGCCGCGAACACGCCGAGCATGAGAGACGGCGAAGCGACCTCGAACGCCAACTGGCGGGCCCCTTGCTCATCACGATAAGTGTAACGATTTCGAGATATTGGGAACGAAACCTGGAGCGAGCCGCCGAGCAGCAACGGGCCCGCGACGCGTTTGGCAACTTGTAAACGCAGCGCCGGACTGACGAGCAGGTGCGTCTTTCGTCGGTGGGGCGCAAGCTCGCTCCCCTCGGCCTCGAGCCAGGCCAGCTCGAGGCCAGCACAGGCACTGAACCAACCACTGTCACTCATGCTGTCGGCGGGACAGAGCGCGGCGCTGGTCTGCAGCAGTCGATAACCGATGGCGCCCGAGCCCGGCAGCTCGCTGCGCGAGCCGAGCAAGGCTTGGCCGGCGAGCGCGATGCCCCAAAAGCGGCGCGGCTTGAGGTCGATCTGGAGGCGCGGTCCGACGTTCGGAAAGGGCAGCAAACCGAGCGCGGAACCGACCCCTGCACTAACGACCAGGAAGCCCGGCGGGGGCGGCGGCTCTTCCGCTTCCAGCGCGGGCTCATTCGCGGCGGGTTCGGGTTGGGCCGGCTCCGGCGGCGCGCTGGGCACGGGGGCCTCGGCCGACGCGGGCACCGGCTCTTCGGGCGGCGCTTCGAGCATCAGCGCGACCACCAGGGTCAGCGCATCGTCGAGCGATTCGCAACTCGCGCCCCCGCTCACGCTGCGCACGCCGACGACCTTGCCGTCCTCGCCGATCTTGCTGATGTCCGCCACTATCACCGGCTGCGCAGGCCCGCGCCTCAGGCTGACGCGAATCGTGATCGGTGCGCTGGCCTCGAAGGCATCACGGCCCAAGTAGGCCGCCACATTGCGCTCGAGCTCGTCACTGCGATTACAGGCGGGGTTTACTTGCCCGCTCTCCCAAACGAGCACGGCGGTAGGGAGCGCATCGGCAGCGAGGGCGGGCACGGCGGAAACTGCTAGCACGCCTCCGCCGCGTCATTCACGAATCCAGCCAGAGCCGGAGGTTGGCGACAATCGCCGAGCCGCGACCCAGCTCGAAGCCGTCTTCGGTCGCCTGAACCAGCTTGCGTACGCCGTCCCGTACGCCGCCCTGGGCCAGTTGATCGAGCAGCTCCTGGTACTCAGCGGGCTCTGGTAAGAGCCGACGGCCGGTGAGTTGGCCGAGGCACGCGATGATCGCCAACACCGCCCAGTTGCTGACTTGCCCGACGACCAATACGTCGCAAGTCGACACGGGCTTCTGGACGTCGCGAGACTCGAACCAAGCGGGCGGGGCGGAACCCATGCCAAACTCGTTGCCGCCGTCCCCCACGCTCACGAGCGCGTGCAGGCCGATCGCGTCTTCGAACCAAGGCGCCTGCGAGCGGACGTCGACACCGCGCATATCGTAATACGCACCATCGGCGGCACGACCGCAGACCTCGATCGTGATTGCGTCGCCCTCGAGCGGGGCCGAAGACTCCGCTCGAGGAATGGCGAGCGACGGCAGCGCTCCGAGCGCGTTCGCCCAGGACTCCAATGCTTCGGGCCAGGAGACGATCACGAAGTCTCGGCCCAACACCGCGAGCGCGCGACCGAGAAGGATCGCACCGACGGGGCCGTCGGTCTCCGCGCCGTCGTCCACCGGGAACCCGGTGCACAGCAGCAAGCGTTGTTCGGCCGCGAGCAGCGCGCGCGCCGCGCGCAAGGCCGGCGAGGTTGGTCCAAGCATGTCGAGCATCGACGCCATGCCGCGACTGTCATCCAAGATCACCAGGGCGTCGGGTTGCGAGTCCACCCCGCAGCGTAGCCTGATGCGGTCGCGATGGCAGGCGCGCGCTTCAGTTCCAGTCGTCGATCTTGAGATCGTCCGGGGCCGGCCTGCCGGTCCCGGTCTCGACGAATTGCCTCAGGCTGAGCAGGAACGTGGCCCACTTCATGCTGCAGTGAGCCATGAACTCGACGGCTTCACGCCAGTTCCGGTGGCCGAAGACGACCGTGGTGAGATTGTCCCGCTGGCTGAGCGTAAATGTCACCTCGGTAGCGAGCCACTCCTCGGGCCCGCTCACGATGCGCCAGCGCACCTCGGTATCGGAGCTCGTAGCGAGCACCTCGAACGCAATCTTTCCCAGTTCGGTGCCGTCGAGATTGGTGAAGCGGACCTGAACTGCACCACCGGGCTTGGCTTCACCCGTCGTTTCTCTCGTCCACCAACCCGCCACACCTGCGACCGTCGAGACGGCTTTGCGAACTTCGGCCAGCGGCGCCTGGATGCCAATCTTGTGAATGATGTCGACCATGAGCTTCTCCTTTTTTGAACTCGGGAGACACGGTCTTAAAGGTTCGACAGCGAGCCGGGGAGTAACAAGGTTGTCGCGAGACGAGCCGCGCGCTTCAGGCCGCGGCCACGAGCAAAAAAGCGACACTGGTACCGAGCGTGAGGATGGGCAGCGCCCAGCAAATGAACAAAAATAGCTGTTCTTCGACGTAGCGCCCAAAGAGCCGCCGCGGAAACTTGAAGCGGTAGAAGGCGATCACGACGCTCAGCGAGAGCGCGAGGGTCATGTAATTGAGGCCGAATAGGCGCGTGACCGTGTTGTCGCCGCCCGCGATCATTCCATACGAAGAATAGATGGCGAAACTCAGCGCAATTACCGAGAACAGCCCACCGATACTGATGTTCGCCAGTTCGAAGGCTTCGATCTCGAAGCCGTCTTCGGTCGATTTGTTCATCCAAATCGCCAGCAGGGGGATGAGCAATGAGGCGATCAGGGGAATGAAGATGGGCGCGATGCCCGTGGTGGGCAGCCGGTCGACGAACAGGGAAGCCGCCACCCGTGAATAGCGGTCGCCGTTCCAGCCGGGCACGACACCACGGCTGAGGTCGACCAAGCCGAGTCGCCAACCCTCGAGCTCGGCGTCTTTCGCGATGCGGCTCCACTCGACGTCGTCGTTCTCGTAGTCGAGCACCACCGCGTCCGTGGTGTCTTCACGCACGATGTAGTCGACCTTCAAGTATTGACGGTCGAACGGGAAGCGCTGAGCGTCGATTTTTACTTTGTAACGCGCCGCGCGGCGTTCGATCGTCTCGACGTCGCCGTTCGGGAAGATCCGCACGCGGCGGCCAACGTTGTCGTCGACCTCGAGGCGATTGGTGGGCTCGACGTGCGGCTTCCAGATCGTGGTCAGCCGCTTCTCGGCGGCGGCACCGCGGTACTCTTTGTAGCCGCGCGGAGACTCTTGCAACGGATAGGCGAGGCGCAGATCGCTCCAACGCAGACGCATGTCGACGATCGCCTCGAATTCACCCTTGGTGTCGTCGAGCTCCTTCAGCTCGAGGAAAAAGAACGCGATACGCACGACCACCGGCAGCCCGCGGCCCATGGGGATCGTCGCTTCTTCTGCCTCTTCCGCCTCCGAGGGCGCGGGCGCCGCCGTCTTTGCTCGGGCCGCGACCTCGGGCGCGGAAGCCTCGGGCGCCGCGCTGGCCATCGGCGCCGACGCGGGCCCCACGACCGTTCGCGACTCGCTAGACTTCGATTGGCCGCGGCTCTTGTGCGGAAAGAGCGCGAGCGCAATGCAAAACAACGCGGTCAAGATGAACAGGCTCACTGCGCGCGGCGCGCGGGAGCGAGCAGGGCGCCGCTTCACTTTGCTTCCTTCGCGCGCAGGCGCTCGTAGTTCGCGGCCAAGGTCTTGAGCTCGTCACAGTAACTATCAACGGGGTCCGCAGGTTGGGTTGCATCGCCCTCGAGCAGCGCACCGAAGCGATCGTTCAGGGCTTTCAGTGGCGAGAGTAGCAGGCCGCGCACGACGATTAGAATCATGCCGGCTGTCAACACCACGCCGAACAGCCCGGCCAAGCCCTGCCAAACTCGGCTCCGGCCTTGTGCGGCGCGCGTGACGCTGAAGTCCATGGCCAGCGCGTACACGCCGATCTGCTTGTTCATGTAATTGTACATGGGCACGAGCTGAACGCCCCAAGGCGTTCCGGAAACGATGCGCTCGTAGCTCGAAGCATCGGTCACGCTGACGTCTCGGTCGAGCACGAGCGAGCGCAACAAGACGGGATGCGTGGCGTGGAAGCGAATGTACTTGCCGACGCGTTTTTCTGGAGTGAGCACGTCTCCGCCGAGATCGGTGGAGATATCGCGCAGCATCTTTTCATCGATGAATACCGCGGCCTCGAGCCCGTACGATTGCTTGAGCTTGTCCAACATGGGCGAAAATTCGAGGCCCATTTCGAAGCTACCCGTATGCTGGTTCGCGTCGTCGAAGATGGGCACGATACCCGCAATCGCCGGGCCCGCGCGTGTGATGGCCACGCCTTTGCGCAGAACCTTGTCGCGGTTCACCTCGGTCAACATCGGGCGATAGCTGGTTTGGTCATCGCCGAACTTTTCCGGGCGGTGCAGGCGCAAGAACGAGACCCCGGGCGGCACGTGGAACTGCGCCTGATCGAGCCCGTATTTTTCGGCCTGCTCCTTGTACATATCCCGCGTTTCGAGCAGCAACTTGTCGCGGTCGCGCTGATTGAAAGCGCTACGCACCGCCGGCATCGCGCTCACCAGCTCCGCGCGCACGAGCGCCTTTTCTTCCGTGGCCCGCAGCGTACTCGTGAGCACGTCGCGCATCAGGCGGAAGCTGTCGGCCTCTGCATTGCGCAACATCTGCGAGGTGAGCAGCAGCGAAACCCCCGTGATCAATCCGATCACGATCAGCGCGGTTGCGATCAGTAAGCCTGGAGCACTACGACGAAATTGCACACGCCAAGGTCGAATACGGCGCCGAACCCGTCAATCCGGATCCCGCACATGACAGCGTTGTAATCGGGCCCGGAGAAAATCACTGGACGATGCCGGCGCTTCGCACGACGGTCCCGGGCGTGCGCATCTCCCAGCTCGCAATCGCGCTTTTCATCGCTGCACTCCCCGCGCTCGGTGCGTGCGGTGGCGGCGGCGCTCGCTTCAACACGCAGACGGCGTCCGGCTTCGAGCCAGAGCCGCACACCGTCTCGGTGCTGGGCGTTTACAAGGACGGTCGCATGGCCCTCGGCACGTGGGAGAAACTCGCACCCCACTTGGTGAAGGCGGTCGCGCCCGGCACGTGCGACGTCGCATTCGACGAGCTCGTGACCTCGAACCAAGAGTTGGCCAACGCGATCGACGCCCGAGCGCGCTACGAGGGCCCCACCGGTGATTTGCTCGCGCACTTTGCGCCCGCCGCGCGCGGTGATTTGGTGATGGTGGTGTCGTACTCGGGTAGGCCGCCCGAGCCGCGCGTTCGTGACGAGCCGCCCATGGGCGCACCGGTGCGCAACAACATGGTCACCAAGCGCCGACGACGCAATCCGGGGCCGACCACGCCCAGCAATCCGCGCGACCGTTTGGACGTGTCGGTATCGCTCTATTCGGTCAAACAGAAGCGACCAGTTGCGCTGGTCAGCATGAGCTACGGCTCGCAAGACGTGGAAGATGCGCTCGATCGCTTCGGTGCGGAGCTCGCGCGCACCATTCCGGCCGCAAAATGCGCGGGCTGGAACTGGGACGTGAAGATCGATCCGGAAGCCGTTCGCGCCGCTCCCACGCATTGACCGCGAGAAAGCTCCTCGCCGGGCCGTCAAGCGTCGACGCGGTCGAACGAGACGTGGGTCGCTTTTTCTCCGGCAACTTGTGACGCCACGCGATAACCGAGCGCGCGCAAGTCGAGGTTTTGGAACAAGTGCTCGCCCGAGCCGAGCAGGACCGGACTCACCGCCACGTGCATTTCGTCTATCGCGCGTGCGCTCAGGTACTGCCGAATGGTTTGCACGCCGCCCCCGATGCGCACGTCGCGCGCGCCCGCGGCCTCTTTGGCCAATTCCAACGCACGCTCGATGCCATCGGTGATGAAGTAAAAGGTCGTTCCGCCCTCCATCTCGAGCGGTCGGCGCGCGTGATGCGTGAGTACGAACACGGGCACGTGGTAGGGCGGGCTATCGCCCCACCAGCCGCGCCACGCTTCGTCCGGCCAAGTGCCGCGGATGGGTCCGAACATGTTGCGACCCAAGATCCACGCGCCCAGATTTTCGGTGCCTTTGCGCGCAAAGTCGTCGTCGAGCCCGGTCGTGCCTTCGCTCGGGTCGCCGATCATGCCCTTGAACGTGCGGGTCGGGCGGAACCACTGATGCAGCTCCGCACCGTATTTGCCGAGCGGATTTTGCTCGTCTTGGTCCGACCCCGCGCCATATCCGTCGAGGGATAGCGTGAAGCAATTCACACGTACCTTGCTCATGGCATGCCCTTTCAGATTGCCGGCGGACCGGCCTCGAATTGCGGCAGGTCGTCAGTGATGCTGTCCCAAGGGGCCTTGGAAGCGACGTGGATGTGACGGCCGGGTCGGATGCCGGGGTCGTCGTCGAACGCGCCCATGGGCACGACGGTAAAGCCGCGCCCTTCGTCGAAGCGAGGCATCGAGGCGCCGCACACGCTGCAGAACCAGTGCGCGAAGAACTGAGCCTGCGGGTAGCGATACTTCGTCAGCAGCTCTTCACCTCGAGTAAATCGCAGACCATCGAGCGGCAACAGCAGGTTGGTGGCGTTGGCCGTGCCGCGCGTCTTTCGGCAGCGCGTGCAGTGGCAGTGAGTAGCGCCCCGAGGCGCCGCGGTCATCTCGAACTCGATCCCTCCGCAGAGGCAACTTCCCTTGACGGTCGACATGGGCCGGAGCGTAGCGTGTGAGAGAGGCGCTTGTGTAGGGCCTTGCTCGAAGCTCACTCGCGCTCGGTCGTGCTAGCCTGGGCGCAATGAGCGAGAACGAGACAGGTCGCGCACGCGTGAATTTGCTTGCGGTTGCGCTGATCGCCGCCGCGGGCGTGGCGGGGGCCGCCATTTTGGCCCGGGCCGTGATCCGATCGTTCGAGATCAAGCATCAAGAGACGCGCGTCACCGTCACCGGCTCCGCCACGCGCCGAATTCGCTCTGATTTGATCGTGTGGCGCGCGCACGTGCGAGCGCAAAACGCCGAGCTCACGGCGGCTTACAAAAAGCTCGCCGCCGACGTGCCGGTGGTAGTCGCATTCATCCAGGCACGTGGTCTGACCGAGCGTGAAGTTACGGTGTCCGCGGCCTCGATCACCGAGGTGCACCCGCGCACGAGCGAAGGGCAGATTCAAGAAGAGCTGGTGGCGGCCTACCACGCCGAGCAAGACATCCAGGTCGAGTCGAGCGACATCGCCAAAGTCGAGCAGCTCTCGCGCGAAGCGACGCAGCTGCTCGATCGCGGCGTGTACATCCAGTCGGACGCGCCGCTGTACGTGTACACCAAGCTCGCGCCGCTCAAGGTACAAATGCTGGCCGATGCCTCCAAAGACGCGCGCCTGCGCGCAGAACAAATCGCGAGCAACACGGGTTCACACCTGGGCAAGCTGATCAGCGCGCGCATGGGCGTGATGCAGGTCAACCCCAAGTTCTCGAGCGAAGTATCGAGCGAGGGCAACAACGACAAAACCTCACTCGAGAAGGACGCCCTCGCGGTCGTGACCGCTGCGTTCGAGGTACGCTAGGAGATTTGGATCGGTGGTCACGCGCCACGGCGCGTGCGTCCCAGCCTTCGGCGTCGAGGCGTGCCCCCCGCCCGACGCCGAAGCACACTCACCCGGCGGAATCGAGCAGTTTGTCGGGAGGCAAGCTCGGCGCACCCTTGATCGGTCTGCCGAGTAGATAGCCCTGTAACAGATCGCACCCGAGCTCGGCGAGGGCGTGCTTCTCTTCCGGCCGCTCCACGCCCTCGGCGATCACTCGTCGGCCCTTGGCATGGCAGCGCTCGATCATCGAGCGTACGGCCTCACGTTTGATCTCGTTGTGCTCGATACCGCGCACGAGTTCCATGTCGAGCTTGACGAATTCGGGGTCGAGCTGTTTGAAGCTGGTCAGCCCGCCGTACGTCGCTGCCAGGTCGTCGACCAATGCGATACGGAATCCGAGCGCGCGCAGCTGCGCGATGCGCTCGCGCAAGTTTCCGACGTTCTCGAGTGAAGTGCGCTCGGTGATCTCGAACACCACGCGCGCGGCGAAGCGAGTGAGCGGCGCACCCGCCTCGTACAGCGCGTCGTCGCCCAAGTCTTCTGGGTGCAAGTTGACGAAGAAGATCGATTGCTCGGTGGTCGCGATGTCTTGGGCGACCAAGCGGCGCATGGCTTCCCCCAGATCCGGCAGTCGATCCACGCTTTCAGCAACTTTGAGCAGCGAACTCGGGTGCGGCAGGGCCGGTTCCTCGCTGCGCATCAGCGCTTCGTAGGCGAACAGCGAGCCGTCGGCGGCGTTCGAGATCGGCTGATAGGCGACGGCGAGGGAGCCAAACGCGCGCTCCAACGTGGCCACGATGCCGGCGCGCTCGGTGCCCCGGTGATCCGAGCGCTCGTGAGCTTCCTCGTTCTGACCTTCGGCGCGCGCACTTCTGCCTTCCGCCACGGCGCGTTCGATCGCCTCGTGCATGCGCTCGCTCTCCACGGGCCGAATCAAGTACTGCGATGCTCCGTTCTCCGTGGCCTCATTGGCGCTGCCCAAGTCTGGGTTGCCGGTGACCAAGATCACCGGCAAGTGAGGGTCGCGCTCCCGAACCGCGCGCAGCAGTTTGAGGCCGCTCATGCCCGGCATGCGCACTTCACTCACGAGTGCGTCGTAGCGGCCAGCCGCCAATAGCTCGAGCGCTTCGGCAGCGCTGTCACAGGCGGACACGCCATAGCCGCGATACTCGAGTTTGCGACGCAGCGCGCTACGCGCGATGGAATCGTTGTCGACCAGTAGCACTTGGATCGAGCGCGCCTTGCGGCCGTCGACCGAAGGGCCGCCCATGGGATCGGCGGCATGTCCAGCGGCTACCATCTGACCCTGGCTCCGAAAATCATGAGCGTTTCAACGGCACGACGCGGGATTAGAAAAGTGCACTGCCCAACGGAGGACCGAAAATTGTGATTTTTCATCGCTTGGCAGAGCTTCTGCAATGCCGCCACGGGCTCTGGATCGACGATTTGGTGCTGGCCTCCGGCCGCATCGATTGCCTTTGAGCGTCACGGGTACAGGTACTTCACGTTGAGGCGATTCACGCTGGCGGTGCTCGTCAGGATGACTTGATCCG
>Ga0247740_1000202_pt1 | contig 32038 bp, 29 predicted proteins | sample UWRJL148409B2_FD_180942 | JGI IMG/M metagenome (GOLD analysis project Ga0247740, IMG submission 180942) | Plant litter microbial communities from Arlington Agricultural Research Station in Wisconsin, United States - UWRJ-L148-409B-2 | ecosystem: Environmental > Terrestrial > Plant litter >...
TAGTCTCGAAGGATGCACGAGCTCCTCGTCGCCGCGGCGCCCAACCCGATCGAGTGGTTCGGCGAGCTGCTGAGCGGTGGGCTCTCGTGGATCCTGGGCATCGTGCAGTCGGTGGACCCTGTGCTGAGAACCCTGCTGGCCGGGATCGCGGTCATGCTCGAGACGAGCATCCTCGTCGGCCTCATCGTGCCGGGCGACACGATCGTGATCGTGGCCGCCACCGGAGTGAACAGCGTCCCCGAGTACTTCGCCCTCGCGATCACCGTCATCATCGGTGCCCTGTGCGGGGAGAGCATCGGGTTCTTCCTCGGGCGGTACTTCGGCCCGAAGCTGCGGGCGTCGCGGCTGGGCCGACGGATCGGTGAGACGTGGTGGATCCGCGCCGAGAACTACCTCGACCGACGGGGTGGGATTGCGATCTTCGTCTCGCGGTTCCTGCCCTTCCTGCACTCGCTCATCCCGGTGACGGTGGGCATGAGCACGATGCGGTACCGCAAATTCATCGCGTGGACGCTGCCCGCGAGCACGATCTGGTCGTTCGCGTACGTCTCGGTCGGCACGTTCGCCGCCGGGAGCTTCGAGGCGCTGCTCGATCAGCTGCACTACGCGGGGTACCTCTTCGTCGGAATCGTCGTGGTGTTCGTCGTGGCGGCCTTCGTCGTGAAGAAGCTCCTGGAGCGCAGCGAGAGACGGCACATGGAGCGCCCCGGCGACGGCGACGTGAACACGCCGGGCTGAGCGCGCTGACGTCCCCTCGAGGGCGACCTAGGCCCGAAATCTGCCCTGCGCACCCGAAGTCTCCTGAGTTTCCGACACGGCGCCCTCACTGCTGAACGACGGAGGGGCGGATGCTCGCGCACCCGCCCCTCCGCTCAGAAGGTGTTACAGGAGGTCGTTGTCCTCGAGCCACTTCTTGGCGATGTCCTCGGACGACTTCTGGTCGACCGTCGACTCGACGTTGAGGGCGACAAGGCCCTCGGGGGTGAGCTTGGCCTGCACGGCGTTGATCACGTCCGCGATCGAGTCCGCGATGTCCGCGTTCACGAGGGGAACCACGTTCGACGCGAGGAAGAGGCCCTTGGGGTCTTCGAGCGTGACGAGGTTCTCGGTCTGGATGCGCGGGTCGGCGCTGTACACGTTGGCGATGTTGACAGTGCCGGCGAGGAGGTCCTCGACGGTGGTGTCGCCCGTGGCGGAGAAGCCCACGGTCGCGCCGTACACGGAGAGCAGGCCTGCGGGGCCGTACGGGCGCTCCTCAAGCTCGGCGTTGCCGCCGAGGGTGAGGGGCACGGTCACGGCGGCGAGGTCCTCGAGGGAGGCCAGGTTGTTCGCGTCGGCGAACTCCTTGGTCACGTTGTAGGAGTCCTGGTCCGTCGCGGAGGCCTGGTCGAGCACGGTGAGGCCCTCGGGCAGAGCCTCGGCGAGCTCGGCGTAGACGTCATCGGACGTCGTGGCGGTCGTGTCGGGGGCGTAGAACTGGAGCAGGTTGCCGGTGTACTCGGGGAACAGGTCGACATCACCGTTCTCGAGGGAGGGCAGGTAGGCGTCGCGCTGGCCGATCTGGAACTGGCGCTCGACCGTGAAGCCGGCGTTCTCCAGTGCCTGTGCGTAGATCTCGGCGATGATCTCGTTGGAGTAGTACGCCTGCGATCCGACGGTGATCGTCTCGCTGGCGCTGCCCGACTCGTCGGAGCCCGAGTCCAGCGGGTCACCTGATGCGCACCCTGACAGGGCCAATGCCGCCCCGACCACGACTGCACCGAGTGCGAGCCGGCCCTTGTTCCTTGCTGTGAACATGCTTATCTCTTTTCCTAAACGGTGGGAGTTTCCACCACCGCGCGACGTCGGGGTGACGAAGTGCGGAGTTCTTGGGTGCGGCCGGCGGCGACGCCGCGTGGCACGACGATTCTCTGGACGAGCGCGAAGACGCCGTCGAGCACGAGGGCGAGCGCGACGATGACGATCGCGGCGCCCAGGATGGCGCTGTAGTCGCGGGTGGCGATGCCCTTGATGATGTAGAGCCCCACCCCGCCGAGCCCGATGTACGCCGCGAGCACGACCGTGGCGACGATCTGCAGCGCACCGGCTCGGATGCCGCCGATGAGCAGCGGCAGCCCGAGCGGCACCTCGACCTTCCACAGGATCTGCCACTCCGTCATACCGACGGCCCGTGCGGCGTCGATGACTCTGCGGTCGATGGCCTCGAGGCCGGCGTACGCGCCCGCGAGGATCGAGGGAATGCCCAGCAGGACGAAGGCGATGACGGCGGCCAGTGGCTTCTGTGTGACACCGATCACGAGCACGAGCAGCAGGATCAGCCCGAAGGACGGGATCGCGCGGGCAGCACCGGAGACCGCGATCGCAACGTTGCGCCCGCGCCCGGTGTGGCCGATGTAGAACCCCAGCGGGATGGCGACCGCGGCGGCGATCAGAGTGGAGAGGAAGGTGAAGAACAGGTGCTGCCCGATGGCGACGGGAAGTGTGGGCGAACCCGCGAGCCGGTCGGGCGAGAAGATCCAGGCGAATGCGTCGGCGAGGAGGTTCATACCGGACCCCCGCCCTGCGGTACGGGCGTGCGGCTCGAGACCTCGGCGAGGCGCTGCGACCGGGACGACGCGGGTGCCCACGGCAGCAGCAGCCGGCCGAGGCGAGCGAGCAGGAAGTCGACGATGAGCGCGATGAGAACGACCATCACCACGCCGGTGAGGATCTCGGGGATGATGCGACGCTGGTAGCCGTTGGTGAACAGGTAGCCGAGGCTCTCGACGCCGATGAGGATGCCGACCGTCACGAGGCTTATCGTGCTGACGGCGGCGACGCGAAGGCCCGCGAGGATCACGGGACCCGCGAGGGGGAACTCGACGGTCCAGAACCGGCGCCACGAGCCGAAGCCCATAGCGGTGGCTGCCTGCCGCACCGCAGGATCGACGCTCGCGAGGGCATCCGCGACCGACCTCGCCATGATGGCGACCGCGTAGATGGTGAGCGCGATCGTGAGGTTGAGCGGGCTCAGGAAGCTGATGCCCAGCACGGCCGGAAGGATCGGCAGCAGCGCCAGGGACGGGATCGTGTACAGCAGGCCCGCGAGCGTGAGCAGCAACCCGCGGGTGAGCTTGAAGCGGAACGCGAGCCAGCCGAGCGGCACCGAGATCACGAAGCCGAGGAGGATCGGCGGTATGGCGAGCTTCAGGTGCTCGACCGACAACCGCCCGATGAGGTCGAAGTTGTCGAGGAGCCAGTTCACGCCGTGGGCCTCTCGACGAGCACGCCCTGGGCACGACCCTCGCTGTCGACGAGCACCGAACCGGTGGCGGTCTTCTTGATCGACAAGGCGCGCTTGCCCTGCTCGACCCCGATGAAGTTGGCGACGAACTCGTTGGCGGGGTTCTCGGTGATCTCGCTCGGGCTGCCGATCTGGGCGATCTTGGCGCCCTTCTCGAGGATCACGACCTGGTCGCCGAGCAGGAACGCCTCGTCGATATCGTGCGTGACGAAGACGATCGTCTTGTCGAGGTCGCGCTGCAGGCGGATTGTCTCCTGCTGCAGTTCCGCACGGACGATGGGGTCGACGGCGCCGAACGGCTCGTCCATGAGGAGGATGTTGGGGTTGGCCGCGAGGCCGCGGGCGACACCGACGCGCTGCTGCTGGCCGCCGGAGAGCTGGCTCGGGTAGCGGTTGGCCACCGAGCGGTCGAGCCCGACGGTATCGAGCAGCTCGAGCGCCTGCTCGCGGGCGACCTTTCGCGGCACGCCGTTGAGCACCGGAACCGTCGCGACGTTGTCGATGACCTTGAAGTGCGGTAGCAGCCCGGAGTTCTGCATGACGTACCCGATGCTGCGGCGCAGCACGACCGGGTTTCGGTCGAGGATGCTCTCGCCGTCGATCTCGATGGCGCCGCCGCTCGGCTCGACCATGCGGTTGATCATGCGCAGCAGCGTGGTCTTGCCGCTGCCCGACGAGCCCACCAGCACGGTGGTCTTGCGGGAGGGGATCGTCAGGTTGAAGTCGGCGACCGCTTCCGTTCCATCGGGAAAGACCTTTGAAACGGAACGGAACTCAATCATGCGAACGCGGCCCAATCTTCTTGCCCGGAATACTCAGTGAAACAGTATTCGGAACCAGTGTCATAGCCGGTTGCGCGAATGTGTCGCGGCGTTACACTCCGACTATCGCGGTTTGCTAGGCAGCGCGTGCAGTTACGGCTGACCCAGGTGCTCGGAGAGCAGACCCCGCACGATCTCCCTGCTCGCGTCGAGAAACGCGATATCACCGTCGGGATCCCGAGCGAACGCACGGGTCGCGAGCGCGTCGGTGACCTCGATCACCGTCTCGAACCGGAACCGGAGCTCGGGCGAGTCATCGAATCCGAAGCGCTCGATGAGCGAGTCCAACATCCGGTCGGCGACGATCGAGTTGAAGGTGCGCTCGAGCAGCGGCGGGCGGAGGTCGAGCACATCGCCACAGCGCAGTCCCCGGAAGCCGGGCTCGTTGCGGTAGGCGTCGACCAGGGTCGCGAACGATGCCGTCATCGCGGAGATCCAGGTGCTGTTCTTCACGTCGAAGAGGTCGTCCGTCGTGCGCTCGAGCACGCGCTCGAGATTGCGGGCGGCGAGCGCCTGAAGTACCGCGATCCGATCAGGGAAGTAGCGGTACACGGTGCCGATCGATGCTCCCGCGCGCTCGGCGACCATCGCGGTCGTGAGTCGTTCGTAGCCGATCTCGTCGACGATGGCGGCAGCGGCGTCGAGCAGAGCGGAAAGACGGGCGGCGCTGCGCGCCTGAACGGGTTCGTTTCGTAGATTGATGCGGGCTTCGGGGCCGTTGTCGACTATTTCCTGGGCAGCCATGAGCCCTCCTTGCTGAAAATTACGCGCTTAACGTGCGGCTGAATCTTACCGCGACGGGACGTACCGTACCCAAGCATTCGTCATACGTGCCTGAGAGAATGCACAGCATGTGTGGAAGATTCGTAGTCGCGGGCGCCGCGAGTGACCTTGTGGAAATGTTCGACATCGATCGGACCGCCGATGATATGCCGGAACCGTCGTTCAATATCGCCCCCACCGACAGTGTTCCGATCGTGCTCGATACCATCCCGAAGGGCGCCGATCCCGACGACGAGCCGGTGCGACGGCTCGAAGCGGCGCGCTGGGGTTTGGTGCCGCCCTGGGCGAAGGACGTCAAGGTGGGCGTGACGGCGTTCAACGCGCGCATCGAGTCGGCCGCCGAGAAGGCGCACTTCAAGAACGCCGTCAAGAAGCGACGCGCGATCATCCCCGCCAACGGCTACTACGAGTGGAAGACCGACGACGACGTCAAGACCCCCTACTTCATCCACCTCCCCGAGGGGGAGCTGTTCGTCTTCGCGGGCCTGTACGAGTGGTGGCGCAATCCGGCCGAAGGGGACGACTCCCCCAACAAGTGGCTCCTGTCCACGTCGATCCTCACGCGCGAGGCGACGGGCGAGCTGGCGAGCATCCACGACCGGATGCCCGTCTTCCTCTCCCCCGAGCTGCTCGACGAGTGGCTCGACCCGCACACCGAGGGCGAGGAGGACCTGCTCGCGGAGATCTCGAACGGCGGCGAGGAAGTCGCGGAGTACGCGCAGTTCCACGTCGTCGACAGGGCTGTCGGAAACGTACGGAACAACTCGCCAGAGCTCATCCAGCCCATTCCGTCCTGAGCTCCCGCCTAGGCTGGGGTGATGGCCGAACCCGCAACAGAGCTCATGCACCGGGCGGCTCGTATCGAGGATGCCTTCCACCGCTGGCGCGAGCGCCGCGGACGCAAACGCGGTCTCGTGACGACGATCGTGCCCTACGCGGGGTACGGGGCGCCGGGCTGGTCCCGGGTGCTGTGCCGCGTCGTTCTCGCACGCGCCAGCGGAGCGGCACGGCAGCGCGCGGACAAGGTGCGCGGCTGGCGCAGCTTCTTCAGCGTCCCCGTCTCCGACGTCGAGGTGACGGTCACCGCGGGCGGTGTAGAGCGGCGCATCAAGCCCAACCGCGGGGGCGTCGTCGACGCTCGCATCGAGACGGATCTCACCCCGGGCTGGCACACGATCACCATCCGGGCCGACGACACGGAACCGGTCACCGCCCCGCTCTTCATCGTCGATCCTGCGACCCGGTTCGGCATCGTCTCCGACATCGACGACACCGTGATGGTCACGGCGCTCCCCCGCCCGTTCCTCGCAGCCTGGAACACCTTCGTGCTCGACGAGCACGCCCGCACCCCCGTCGCGGGAATGGCCGTGCTGTACGAGCGGCTGCGGCGCGAGCATCCCCTGTCGCCCGTCATCTACCTCTCGACGGGGGCCTGGAACGTCGCCCCGACGCTCACCCGGTTCCTCGACCGCAATCTCTACCCGGCCGGGCCGCTGCTGCTCACCGACTGGGGGCCGACGCACGACCGCTGGTTCCGCAGCGGGCAGGAGCACAAGCGCACGAGCCTCGCCCGGTTCGCGGCGGAGTTCCCCGACATGCAGTGGCTGCTGATCGGCGACGACGGCCAGCACGACGAGGCGCTGTACGGCGAGTTCGCCGCCGCGCACCCCGAGAACGTCGCCGCTGTAGCCATCCGGCAACTCTCCACGGGTGAGGCGGTGCTCGCCGGTGGACGCACCAAGGCGGCCGAGCGCGAGGAGGACTCGCCCGCCCGCTGGTTCTACGGGCAGAACGGCGCAGAGCTCTCGCGAGCCCTCGAGGGTGCCGGGCTCCTGGCCGACTGATGGCCCTGCCTATCGAGGACTACGCCATGATCGGCGACTGCCATACCGCCGCGCTCGTCGGCCGTGACGGCAGTATCGACTGGCTGTGCCTGCCCCGGTTCGACTCACCGTCCACCTTCGGCGCACTGCTGGGCGACGAGGACCACGGCCGGTGGATGCTCGCGCCCGTCGATCCCACGGCGACAAGCACCCGCCGCTACATCGAGGACACCTTCATCCTCGTCACCACCTGGACCACCCCGACCGGCGTCGTCGAGGTCACCGACTTCATGCCCCATGGCGACCGTCGCGCGGACGTCGTGCGCAGGGTGCGGGGCATCTCGGGCACCGTGCCGATGCGGGTCGACCTGCGGATCCGCTTCGGCTACGCTGACGCCCTCCCGTGGGCCCGGCAGGTCCGCGAGAAGGGCGGGAACGCCCTGGTCGCCATCGCCGGACCGGACGCGGTCGTCGTCCGCGGGCTCGACCTCACCGCGAGCGATCACCGGCACACCGCCGAGTTCACCGTGGTCCGCGGCTTCGAGCTCGACCACACGCTGACCTGGTACCCCGCCCACCGGCAGACACCGCCCCCACTCGCTATCGGCAAGCGGCTGCGGGCCACCGAGAAGTGGTGGCGGCGCTGGGCGGCGGCGTCGAGCGCCCACCAGTCCCCCGTCTACACCGATGAGGTGCGCCGCTCCCTCCTCGTGCTGCGCGCCCTCACCCACGAGGACACCGGAGGCATCGTCGCCGCGGCCACCACGAGCCTGCCCGAGGAGTTCGGCGGGGAGCGCAACTGGGACTACCGGTACGTCTGGCTGCGGGACGCCTCACTCACCCTGCACGTGCTGCTCGACCACGGCTACAGCGCCGAGGCGGATGCCTGGCGCAACTGGCTCCTGGGCGCGATCGCCGGCGACCCGGACGACGTGCAGATCATGTACGGGCTCTCCGGCGAACGGCGGCTGGAGGAGCGCGAGCTCACGTCGCTGCCCGGCTACCAGGGAGCGGCGCCCGTGCGCGTAGGCAACGGGGCGTACACGCAGTTCCAGGGCGACGGGTTCGGGTTCGTCATGATCGCACTCCAGGCCGCCCGGATGACAGGCCAGAAGGAGCCCGACTTCTCCTGGCCGCTCCAGCGGGCGCTCATGTCGTACGTCGAGGACAACTGGCGCCGGCCCGACAACGGCATCTGGGAGATCCGGGGGCCCGAACGGGAGTTCACCCACTCGCGCGTCATGCTGTGGGCCGCCGTCGACTGCGCGGTGCGGGCCGTGCACGAGTTCGGCCTCGACGGTCCCGTCGAGCGCTGGGAGCAGCTGCGCGCCGAGATGTCGGCCGAGATCGAGGCGCGCGGGTTCGACCCGGTGCGCAACACGTACACGCAGTACTACGGCAGCACGGGCGTGGATGCCTCGCTCCTGCTGCTCTCGCAGGTCGGCTATCTCGACGCCGACGACCCCCGCATGCTCGGCACGGTCGCGGCCATCGAGGAGGAACTGCTCGAGGACGGGCTGCTGCTCCGCTACCGCACCGAGACGGGCGTGGACGGGCTTCCCCCGGGCGAGAACGCCTTCCTGACCTGCTCCTTCTGGCTCGTGGAGCAGTTCGCCAACTCCGGCCGCCTCGACGACGCGATTGCGCTCATGGACCGGCTGTGCGGCTTCAGCAACGACGTCGGGCTCCTGAGCGAGGAGTACGACGTCGCCGGCAAGCGCCAGGCCGGCAACACTCCTCAGGCGCTCAGCCACCTCGCGCTCGTGCGGGCCGCCGACGCGATAGCGGCAGCCTCGGGCTGAGCGGGGCCGCGATACGGCTCGCGGGGCGGGCAACATGAGGGATCCCCGACACGCCGCGCGCCCCCGAAACTGGTCTCGACGAATTCCGCACTCGGTTAAGCGCGAAACCTACGTGATCCGTGGTGAGAGGTACGCATTGAGCGGCCATACCGGCTTGGGAGCGCTCTTTTCGTCCGTTTTCTCCCCCAGATGGGGGAGGGCACAATACTTGACGGTATATCGGTCCGCTGATACTTTTTCCTCGCTGGTCATTTAGTCCCCCTAAGGGAGGACCGGACAGCGACACGGATCCGTACCCGACGGAGCCGGGGGCTTCACCCGAAGAGGCCCACTGCACTCGCCCGTGAACCTCGTCGTGCCCTGCCCGTTGGTGATTCGCTTACCCGATCACCAGCAGCAGCGGCCGACGGGGCTCAGGCGATACTGGAGCATGGTCTCCCCCGCTCGCGAGCTCACCGCACTGCGCCTCACCGCCCAGCACATCAGCGATCCCGGCGAGCTCCGCACCCCGCTCGACGTCGCGAGATGGATGCTCGCACTCCAGTCGCAGGACCTTCCCGGTGCCCGCTGGTCGGTCGCCCTGCGGCTGTCCGGGTGCACCGAGTCCGACGTGCAGGCAGCCCTCGCCAGCGGAGCCATCGTGCGCTCCTGGCCCATGCGCGGCACCCTGCACATCGTCGCGCCCGAGGATCTCGGCTGGATGCTCGACATCGCAGCTGCGCGACAGGCCACCACGGCGGCGAAACGGCGCAGCGACCTCGGCATCACCGACGACGAGCTCGTGCGCGCCGCCGTCGTCGCGGTCGGCGTCCTCAGTGGCGGGCGCACCATCCGCCGGGATGCCCTGCTCGCCGCATGGGAGAGCGCCGGCATCCCGACCGCGGGGCAGCGGGCCTACCACTTCCTCTGGAACCTCGGACATCAGAAGCTCATCGTCTTCGGGCCGCCGGACGCCAAGCAACCCACGTTCGTGCTGTTCGAGGAGTGGATCACCAGTCACCGCAGCCTCAGCCGCGACGAGTCGCTCGCGGAGTTCGCGACGCGGTACTTCCGGAGCCACGGGCCGGCCACCGAGCGGGACCTCGCGTGGTGGGCATCCATCACCCTCGGGGACGCGCGCCGCGGCATCGCCGCCGCCGAGGGATTGGAGCACCGCGACATCGACGGGACCACGTACCACCTCGCACCGGGCCTCGAACCGGCGCCGCCCGGGGTCTTCGCCCTGCCCGGCTTCGACGAGTACCTGCTCGGCTACCAGGACCGCTTCGCGGCTCTCGCCGCCGAATTCGCCCAGCGGATCGTGCCGGGCAACAACGGGATGTTCCTGCCGACCGTCGTGGTCGATGGACGGGTGGTCGGCACGTGGAAGCGCGTGGAATCCGCGCGGAAGATCGTGATCGACCTGTCGGAGTTCACGAGCATGACGAAGAAGAGCCGTGAGGGATTCGAGCGGGCTGCCCGGCGCTACGGCGCTTTCCTCGGCAAGCCCGTCGAGCCCCGTGCCTGAGTACGCGCCCCACCCCCTTGTGGCGGATCCTGCCGCGTTCGACCTGGTCTCGACCCGGGTGCGCAACGACCTCGGGTCGACCGTCGCCCGGCACCGAGCGATCCGTGAGGGCACGCGCGCGACGGTGTTCCTGCACGGGGCCGCCGGCTCGTGGACGACCTGGACACCTGTGCTGCTCGCCGCGCGCGACGCGGGCGTGGCACTGCACGAACCCGTGCTGCTCGACCTCCCGGGCTGGGGCGAGGGCGAGCTCGCCGACACGAGTCGCACCATCGAGGCGGTCTGCGAGCTCGTGCGGGCGACCATGCTCGAGCTCGGCTACACCGAGTGGGATGTCGTCGGGCACTCCCTCGGCGGCTTCGTCGCCCTGCACATGGCGGTGCTGTGGCCGAGCAGCGTGTCGTCGGTGGCGATGGTATCGGGAACGACGTGGTCCGTGATCGAGAGCGTCGGGCATCCGTTCGCCCGGTTCTCGACGCTGCCGGGATTCGTGTCCCTCTGGCGCGTCATGCAGGCCCTCGCAGGGCTGGACCGGGTCGGCCGCGCGCTCGTGCACGGAATGGACGCCGCGCACCTGCTGCGGCCGGCGGTGCTCCCGCTCTTCCGGCACCCGTTCCGCGTGCCCGGGACCGTGATCGACGCGCTCGCCCGCGAGATCAGGCCGCGCTCGTTCACCGCCGCCGCCGCGATCGCGAAGGGCTACCCCGCTGACACACTCTGGGCGTCGATCGGATGCCCGGTGGCCGCCCTCAAGGGCGACCGCGACGTGTTCGTTCGCGACGACGACCTGACCCGGCTCACCGCGCTGCTACCGCACGCGCGCACCGTCATCGTCGCGGACTGCGGTCACTTCGCCAACGTCGAGCGTCCGGAAGCGGTGCTCGAGCTCATTCGATGACGGCCCGGCACTCCTCGAAGCAGTGCACGAACCGCCCCGTCTCCCCCGAGAGCTCGCGCCGGACCACGAGTAGTCGCCGCGCGGCGTCGTCGATCAGGGACTCGTCGAGAGTGCCGGCGTCGACCGCCGCATGAATACCCGCGACCACGGCCGGAACGTCGACGCCCTGCACGTAGAGCAGCATCGTGTTGCCCGCGGCGACCGCGAGCACGGCGTTCTGCACCGGGTCCGCGTATTCCGGCCGGCCGGAGTCCTCGAGCATGTTCAGGTCGTCGGTGATCGTGATCCCGTCGAAGCCCAGTTCGTCGCGCAGCAGTTCGTGCCAGGCGAGTGAGAGCGTCGCGGGCACGGGGTCTACCGCGTCGAACTGGAGGTGCCCGAACATCACGACCTCGGCACCGGCGTCGATCCCCGCCTGGAACGGCTCGGCATGGCCTGCGCGCCATTCGTCGAGACCCATCGGCGTGCCGGGAATGCCGGAGTGCGAGTCCCCGGGCGCGACTCCGTGACCCGGGAAGTGCTTGAGCGTGGAGAGCACCAGCCCTGCCTCCCCCGCGACCGCCTCGCCGACGCGCGCGGCCGCGTCCACGGGTGTGGAGCCCATCGAACGGTCGAAGATGAACGACGACGGGTCGCCTGCCACATCGGCCACGATCCCGAAGTTGACGCTGATGCCGTCGGCGGCGAGCATCCCGGCCCGCTCCTGGAAGGCAGCGCGGGCGGCCGAAGGGTCGAGGTAGCGCAACTCCGCCGCGGATGGCCCGCCATCGGGGATGCGCTGCACGATGCCGCCCTCCTGATCGGTGGCGATGAGCACGGGGAGCCCGGTCTCCCCACGGATGACGGGCGCCCAGTCGGCGAGCACGCTCGCGGGATCGGGGATGTTGTCGCCCATGAGGATCACTCCCCCAAGTCCGTACGCGGCTGCGGTCCCGCCGATCCCCGACGGATCGAGTCCCGGGACGTGCAGCATGATCATGCTCGCGATCTTCTCGTCGAGGCTCATCACGCTGAGGCGGTCGTCCGCGTGCTGCTGCACGGGGTCGATCGGCGGCGGCACGGGGCGGGGTGCGGCGGTGGTCGCCGGCGCAGGCTCAGGGGCCGAGGTGCAACCGGTGAGCAGCACCGCGACGGCAACGATGACGGCGGCGAGCTGCTTCACGCGGATCTAGCCGCCGACGAGTCGCGGCGTGAGCCACGTGAGCGAGCCGAACTCCTCCGGCGAGAGGCCGAACTCCTCGGTCGCGTGGGCGATCATCGCCCGGAGCTCGGGGTGGTCGGTGCCGTCGCGCACGATCACGTCCACTCCGGCGGGCGTTGCGATCGACTTCGTGAAGTGGATGACCGCCACCGTGCCGTCGTCGCTGAGACCTCCGACGCTCCAGTGGCTCGCGAACAGCCGCAGCAGCTTGCGGCCCCGCCAGACGAACTCGTCGCCGTTCCAGGTGTCCTGCCCGAGGATGTGCTTCTCGGCCGGCTCCTCGCCGAGCTCCGTGTACGACACGTCGTCGCTGAGCACGAGCGGATCGCTCGACACCAGTCCGTACGTGAACTGCGGGTCAACCTTGTCGCCCTTGAGCCACATCGGGAAGTTGGTCGCGGCGATGCGCCAGGTCCCCGGAAGGATTTCGGCGAACGTGCGCTGGTCGAGAATTGCCCCCATGTGTCGAGAGTAACCGATCAGCCCTTCACGGCCCCGCCCAGTCCCGCGCTCCGCAGGAACACGCGCTGGAACGCCAGGAACAGCACGATGGGGATGACCGTCGAGATCGCGAGCGCCGCGAGGAACACGTCGAGCTCGACCTGCGACTGGATGGCCGGCAGCCTGACCCCCAGGGGCTGAACGGCCGGGTCCGGTAGCACGAGCATCGGCCACAGGTAGTCCTTGAGCGAGGCGATGATCGCGAACACCGACACCACCCCGAGGATGGGCCGCGACATCGGGAGCACGATCGACCAGAACAGCCGGAACGGTCCCGCCCCGTCGGTGCGTGCGGCCTCGAACACCTCGCGCGGCAGGTTGTCGAAGAACCTCTTGACCAGCAGGATGTTGAACGCATTAGTCGCCGCGGGCAACCAGACCGCCAGGTAGTTGTTGAGCAGTGAGTGCCCCACGGGCGGATGCACGATCGTCAGGTAGAGCGGGACGAGCAGCACCACCGACGGCACGAACAGCGTCGCGAGCACGGCCGCGTTGAGGATACCCGCGTACTTCGGTCGCAGCACCGACAGCCCGTACCCGGCCGTCGTCGCGATGAACAGGCTGAACAGCCACGACCCGAGCGCGAGCAGCACGGTGTTGAGGAAGTACTGGTCGATGTGAACCTCGAACCAGGCCTGGGCCAGGTTCGCCCAGTCGATGCCGTTCGGCCACAGCGCGATCGGCTGCGTGATGGTGTCGGCGGTGGAGGTGACTGCCGCCTTCGCGAGCCAGAGGATGGGGCCGAGGCCCGCGATCACGAGTCCGCCGAGGAGGAGCACGTGCACGAGCGACATGCCCGCCCGCACGCTGCCCCTGCGACGGTCGTAGCTCGACAGCACGCCGCGGTCGACGTCGGGTTCGGCATCCGCGCGCTTGGTGCTCAATTGCTGCTCCAGCGCTCGGTGACCTTGAAGTACACGAACGACAGCACCGCGAGCACGATCGCGAGCATCACGCTCAGGGCGGTGGCCTCGCCGTAGTTGCCGCCCAGGCTGTTCTGGAACGCGTACCTATAGATGAGCATGAGCACCGTCACGGTGGCGTTGTTCGGCCCGCCTCCCGTGAACAGGAACGGCTCCAGGAAGACCTGCGCCGTCGCGATCACCTGCAGGATCAGCATGATGAAGAGCACCCCGCGCAGCTGCGGCAGGGTGACGTGCCACACCTTCCGCCAGACCGAGGCGCCGTCGACCTCGGCCGCGTCGTACAGCTCCGGAGGGACGCTCAGGAGTGCAGCGAGGTAGATGATGATGCTCCCGCCCGCAGCTGCCCAGGTCGCCTCGATCACGAGAGAGGGCATCGCCGACGTCGCCGACTGCAACCACGGCTGGGGCGGGATGCCCACCCAGCCCAGCATCGTGTTGAACACGCCGTTCGGTCCGGCGTCGTAGAAGAACTTCCACAGCAGTACCGCCACGACGGGCGGAATCACGACCGGAAGGTAGGCGAGCGCGCTGTAGAGGCCCTTGCCTCGCTTCACCTCGCTCATGAGCACGGCGAGCAGCAAGGGCACCGGGAACCCGAAGATCAGGGCGAGCACGGCGAAGTAGAGGGTGTTGACGATCGCGGTGCCGAGCAGAGGGTCGCTCAGCACGTTCTCGAAGTTGTCGAGTCCCACCCACTGCGTGGTGATGAGGTTGGTCTTCTGGAAGCTCATCACGAACGAGCGGATGATCGGCGACCAGCTGAACACCGCGAACACGATGATCATGGGCGCGAGGAAGAGCAGGTTGGAGAGTCCGCCACCGCGGAACCAGGTCAGGGGGGTTCGCTTCATTGCGCTGCTTTCGGGTAGGCGGGGCCGCCGCTGACGACGGCCCCGCTGGGGTGGCTAGTTGCCGTCGAGGAGGGCCTGGGCATCCTTGTCGGCCTGCTTCAACAGTGCCGGGATGTCGGCGTTCTCGTCGGTCAGCACGGCCTGCACCACGGAGTCGAGCAGCGCGTAGACCTCCTGCGTCTTGCCCTTCGGCTCGCCCACAGGGGTCTGGTCGAAGATGCCGTCGAAGAAGCCGGACATCTGGTCGCGCGGCACATTCACGTAGGGCTCGATCCAGGTGAGCGACTCGTCGTAGGTGGCGCGGTCCAGCACGGGCAGCACCGGGGTGCCGATCGCCTGGTCCTGCTCGGTGAGCGCCTCCGCGTCGGCGATGGCCGCGTCCTTGTTCAGCAGCTTCTGCATGTAGTACCAGTCGATCCACTTCACCGAGGCAGCCTTCACCGTGTCGTCGACGGTCGGGCTCACCACCGCGATGTCACCGCCGCCGAGCGTGCCGGCGTCGTCGCCCTCGAGCGGCAGGACCGTCAGGCCGTACACCTCGGGAGGCAGGGAGAAGTCGCGCACGAGCGCCGTGTAGAGGTCGGAGCCGCTGGTGTACATGCCGATGTTGCCGGCCGCGAACTCCTGGTTGATGGTGCCCCAGTCGAGCAGGAAGTTGTTGCCCATCGAGTTGTCCTCCCACCGCAGGTCGTGCAGGAACTCGAGGTCGGCCGCCGTGCCGGGGTTGTCGATCGTCGAGGTGTAGGTGCCGTCTCCGTTGTCCTCCTGCATGAAGCCGCCGCGGGCGGCGGCTCCGGCGGTGAGCTGCCATCCGCCGGTGTTGTTCATCGTCATCTGCGCGTAGCCGGCCTTGCCGGTCTTCTCCGAGATCGCCTTCGCTGCCTCGCGCACCTCGTCCCACGTGGTCGGAGGGCTGTCGGGGTCGAGGCCGGCCTGCTCGAACAACTCGCGGTTGTACTGCAGGCCCATGGCGTACGCCTGCCGCGGGAATCCGAAGATGTTGCCGTCCGCGTCCTTGACTGCGTCGAGGATGATCGGGTTGAACTTGTCCGCGTAGCCGAGGTCGGTGACCTCCTTCGTGACGTCCATGAGCTGCCCGTTCTCGAGGAGGGTCTTGGCGTCGGTGAAGGGAACCGTGAACACGTCGGGCAGGCTGCCTCCCGCGAGCTGCACGGCGAAGGTGGGGCCGGTCCACTCGTACTCGACGCCGATCACATCGATGTCGGGGTTGAGCTTCTCGAACTGCTCCTCCTGGGTGGCGAAGGCGTCGTACGCCGCGGCATCGGCCCCCGGAGGGAAGGTGGCGACGCGCAGCTCGGTCTTGCCGCTCGCACCGCCGCCCGTGCTGCACGAGGCGAGGGAGGCGATGAGGCCGGCCGCCGCAATTCCTGCGACGAGGGCCCTGGATCGTGACTTCATTGTCTTGCCTTTCGTTGTGTGATTGTTGGTGCTGCTAGGTCCTCAGCCACGCTGTGGCGTCGGTGGGGAGCCGGCCGTCGGCCAGCGGCGCGCTGCTGAGCAGGAGTTCTCGGTGCTCGGGCAGGTCAATGGGGCGGTCGGACAGGTTCGTGACGTTCACGAACCTGCTGCCGCGGGTGAAGCACAGGACGTCGGGATCGCTGTCGAGCCACGCGAGGCTCTCGTCGCCCGCGAGCGTGCGGCGGATTCTGAGCGCGGCCCGGTAGAGCGAGAGCATCGAGCCGGGATCGGCGGCCTCCCGCTCCACGGTGAACGACGCCCACGAGTCGGGCTGCGGGAGCCACGGCGACGTGTCGCCCGGGGAGAAGCCGTACGGCTGGCGGTCCCCTGCCCAGGGCAGCGGTACGCGGCATCCGTCACGACCGGGGTCGACCCCGTTAGAGCGGAAGTGCATCGGGTCCTGCCGGCTGCCCTCCGGGAGGTCCTCGACCTCGGGCAGCCCCAGCTCGTCGCCCTGGTAGACGTACAGCGAGCCGGGCAGCGCGGCCGTGAGCAGCGCTGCAGCCCTCGCGCGCCGAGTACCGAGGTCGAGATCGGTGGGGATGCCGAAGCGCTTGCTCGCGAACGCGAACGAGCTGTCGTCCCGGCCGTAGCGGGTGACCGCCCGCGTCACGTCGTGGTTGGACAGCACCCAGGTACTCGGCGCACCCACCGGGGCGTGCGCTACGAGCATGGAGTCGATCGACTCCCTCAGCTCCGCGCCCCGCCACGGGCGCGTCATGAAGTCGAAGTTGAACGCCGTGTGCATCTCGTCGGGGCGCAGGTAGTTCGTGAATCGCACCGGATCGGGCATCCACACCTCGCCCACCAGCACGCGCGTGCCCGGGTACTCGTCGGCGACCGAGCGCCACGAGCGGTAGATGTCGTGCACTTCGTCGCGGTCGGTGTTGGGATGCCCGCCCGCGGGCTCGGCGCCCGTGACGTCCGGCAGCAGCGGGTCTTTCACGAGCAGTGCCGCCGAGTCGATGCGGACCCCGGCCACTCCCCTGTCGAACCAGAACCGCAGCACGTCCTCGTGCTCGCGCCGCACGTCGGGGTGGTTCCAGTTGAGGTCGGGCTGCTCCGGGGTGAACAGGTGGAGGTACCACTGCCCGTCGGGGCCGTGCTCGTCGGGGACCTGCGTCCAGGTCTCGCCCTGGAAGTTGCTCACCCAGCGGTTCGGCGGCTCGTCCACGAACCAGAACCTGTCGCGCTCCGGGCTCCCCGGCCCGGCCTCGAGCGCCGCACGGAACCATTCGTGCTCACTCGAGACGTGGTTCGGCACCACGTCGATGATCGTGCGGATGCCCAGCTCGAGCGCCTCGCGGATGAGCGCCTCGGCCTCGTCGATCCCGCCGAACGCCGGGTGGATCTGCCGGTAGTCGGAGACGTCGTACCCGCCGTCCGCGAGCGGGCTCGCGTACCACGGCGTGAACCAGAGCGCGTCGACGCCGAGCTGCTTCAGGTAGTCGAGGCGGCCCCGCACCCCGGCGAGGTCACCGGTGCCGTCGCCGTCGCCGTCTGCGAAGCTGCGGATGTACAGCTGGTAGATGACCGCACTGCGCCACCACAGGGGGTCGCTGTCGCTCGGGGAGGGTGCATCCACTGCTGCTCATCTCAGTCAACGCCGGTGTTGGCTTGTGATGAAAAGTAGTGTTCTCGACAAAATGATGCAAGAACTAAACAAATAGCAAAAGGCTTGCGCGATCTTGCGTCAACGGAGGGGCGCGGTCGACCCTCGCACCACCAATTCGGGCTCGAAGAGGTACTCGTCGGTGGCAGCACCGACGCCCTTGATCTGGCTCACCAGCAGCTCGATGATCATGCGGCCCATGGGCTCGATCGGCTGACGGACGGTGGTCAGCGGCGGGTCGGTGGCGTTCATGAGCGCGGAGTCGTCGAAGCCCACGATCGACACGTCGCCGGGCACGGTGAGACCCGCGCGGCGCACCGCGCGGATCGCTCCCAGGGCGATGGGGTCCGACATGCAGATGATCGCGGTCACGCCGGTCGCCAGCAGGCGGGCGGTGGCCGCCTGCCCAGCCTCGAGGGAGTAATGGGAGTGGGCGACCTCGAGCGGCAGGCCCCCTGCCCCGGCGGCCCTTCTCGCGGCCGCCAGCTTCCGCTGCGAGGGGACGTGGTCCTCGGGGCCGAGGACCAGGCCGATGCGCTCGTGCCCGAGCTGTCGCAGGTGGTTCCAGGCCTGCTCGGTGGCGACGGCGTCATCCGTGGACACGGTCGGGAAGTGCAGCTCGGAGACCGGTGCGTTCACGAAGACGGTCGGCAGACCCAGGTCGGCGAGGCGCCGGTAGTGCTCGTGCGGGGCGTTCTGCTGGGTGTACTGGCCACCCACGAACACCACGCCGGACACGTGCTGCTGCAGTAGCAGTTCGACGTAGTCGGCCTCCGAGATCCCGCCCGCTGTCTGCGTGCACAGCACGGGCGTGTAGCCGTTCTGTGCGAGGGCTGCCGCCACGATCTCGCCGAACGCGGGGAAGATCGGGTTCTGCAGTTCGGGGAGGAACAGGCCCACCAGCCGGGCACGCTCGCCCCGGAGCTTGGTCGGGCGCTCGTAGCCGAGCACGTCGAGCGCGGTGAGGACGGCCTGGCGCGTGGCGTCCGAGACACCCGGCTTCTCGTTGAGCACGCGGCTGACCGTCGCCTCGCTCACGCCGACCTTGCGCGCCACCTCGGCGAGTCTTTGGGACATGGCGCAATTCTTGCAACATCGCGCAAGAATTTGCAAGAGAGATCTCGACGGGCCCGATACGCGATGGCTAGGGTGGCGATATGGCCCGGAAAACAGTCGCGCTCGCCCTCTCCACCCACCCGGGGCCGGCCCTCGCGGTGAGCGCGATCGCGGTCATCCTGGGGTTCGGGGTAGGACTCGAGTGGTGGCGGCTCCTGCTTCTCGGTGGTGCATTCCTTGCGAACCAAGCCTCCGTGGGCCTCTCGAACGACTGGATCGACGCCGACCGGGACCGGGCGGTCGGGCGCACGGACAAGCCGGTCGCGACCGGCCGGATCTCCCGGACCGCCGTGCGGAACGCCGCCTTCGTCACGGCGGTGCTCGCGATCGGCCTCACCCTCCCGCTCGGGTGGGAGGCGACCGCCACCCACGCGGTGTTCATCCTCTCCGCCTGGAGCTACAACGCGGGGCTCAAGAGCACCGCTCTGTCGGTCGCCCCGTACATCCTGAGCTTCGGGCTCCTCCCGCTCATCGTCACACTCGCGCTGCCCGATCCCGCCCTCGCGTCACCCTGGGCGATGCTCGCGGGGGCGCTCCTCGGGGTGGCCGCCCACTTCGCCAACATGCTGCCCGATCTCGAGGACGACCGGGCCACGGGCATCCGCGGCCTCGCCCACCGGGCGGGACTCCGTGTCGCAGGGCTCGTGATCGCGGGCGCGCTGGCGGGGGCATCCCTGAGCATCGTGCTCGGGCTCGGCAACACGCAGCTCTGGGGCTGGATCGGGCTTGCGATGAGCGTGCTGCTCGCTGGCGCGTGCGCCGCACTCGTCCTCACGGGTCGCTCGACGCGCCTGATCTTCCGGCTCATCATCGCCGGCGCCCTGCTCGACGTGGTACTGCTCGCGCTTTCGGGAACCCGCCTGCTCGCCTAGCCAGCGGGCGGGAGGGTCGCGGGCTGCTTCGCCAGATTGCGGATGCCGACGAACGAGACGACGCCCCCGAGGATCAGCAGCCCGGCGGTGACGAGGATCACGCGGTGGAAGCTGTCGACGTCGAGGCTGCCGGCGATGATCACGCCGATCATGGCGGTCGCGATCAGCCCGGCGACGCGCGAGACAGCGTTGTTGACCGCGGACCCGATACCCGCCTGCGTGCTGGGGATCGACCCGAGGATCGCCGCCGTGAGCGGCGCGACCGTCATCGAGAGGCCCACGGAGAAGACCAGCACGCCGGGTAGCACCTCGGTCCAGTAGTTGACGTCCTTGCCCACGGTCAGGAACAGCAGGTAGCCGAGCCCGCCGATGATCGGGCCGACCGTCATGAAGAAGCGAGGGCCGTACTTGCCGCTGAGCGTGCCGAACACCCCCGACAGGAACACGTTGCCGAGCGACACGGGCAGGAAGGCAAGGGCGGCGATCGTCGCGGGGAATCCAGCGACCTGCTGCAGGTACACGACCACGATGAAGCCGCCGAGCGAGAGCGCCGCGTAGATGAACACGGTCGAGACATTGCCCCACGCGAAGTTGCGGGTCGCGAAGATCCCGAGCGGCAGCATGGGGTTCTTGACGCGCCGCTCCCACAGCACGAAGGCCACGAGCGAGAGGATGCCGATGCCGAAGGGCAGGAAGATCGCGGGGCTGCCCCACCCGAAGTTGCCCTGCTCGATGAGCGCGAACACCGGGCCGCCGAGCCCGACCACTCCGAGTACCGCCCCGACGTAGTCGATCCTGACGCCCTCCTCGCGCACGTCCTTCTGCTTGAGCACGAAGAGCATGACGAGCGCGGCCGCGATGGGGATCACGTTGATGACGAACACCCAGCGCCAGTTCACGTAGTCCACGAACAGGCCGCCGAGGATCGGCCCCGCGAGGAACGACGCGCTGGTCCAGGCCGTCCACAGGCCGATCGCCTTCGCCTGGGCCGCGTCCCGGAAGGTCGAGATGATGAGTGCGAGCGAGCTCGGCACGAGGAGCGCGCCCGCGATGCCCTGCACGCCCCGCATCAGGATGAGGAACTCGGCGGTGGGCGAGAGCGCGATGAGCAGCGAGGTGACGCCGAAGGCGATGAGCCCCACCCGCAGCACCACGATGCGCCCGTACACGTCGGAGAGGGAACCCGCCAGGAGGATGAGCGAGCTCAGGGTGATGAGGTACGCGTCGACGACCCACTGCTGGGTGCGCAGCCCTCCCCCGAGGTCGTCGCTGATGGCGGGAAGTGCGACGTTGATGACCGAACTGTCCAGGAAGGCGACGAACGAGGCGAGGATCGCGATCATGAGGACGAGTCGCTGTTGGCGGGTCATGCCTTCATTCAACACCCGCGACTATCGCGTCGAGCACGGTCGCATGACTCAGAACCCGGAAATGGCCCGAGACGGGGAGCTGCACGTTCGTCGCGCCGTCCAGGCGGCTCCCGCCCGGGATCACCGGGTCGAACTCGCCGTAGATGGAGGTGATGCGCGAGTTGAGCTCGATGTTCGCGGAGAGGGTGGAGAGCGTGCGGCCCTCCGGCCGGAACACCCGGAGCGTACGGATCGGCGCGTAGCGGGCCAGGCGCGACCCGGAGAACGGCGTCGCCACCGCCACCATGCGGGCGATGCGCCCGTGAACGTCGTCGACGGCCATCATGTGCTTGCCGATGAGTCCGCCCTTGCTGTGGGCGAGTATCACCACCGCCCTGAGGTCGTGGGCGTCGAGGTAGCGCTGGGCGACGGCCGCGGCATCCGGGATCTTGGTGACGTTGTGGCCCAACTCGGGCAGGACGTGAACGGGGTGACCCGCATCGTGCAGTCGTCGGGCAGCCGGCATCAGGAAGTGCCACGTCTCGTAGACGCCGGGCAGCAGCAGCACGGGTGCGCGGTCGCCGTCGAGCATCGCGGCAGACCCCGGATGCACGGTGTACCGCACGAGCCACCACCCCGCGAGGAGGTTGTCGATCCCCCAGAACCAGAAGCGGCGGGGCCACTTCATCGCGTCGCGTGCTCCGCGATCAGGGCAGCGACACGCACCGGGTCGCTGTACATGATGACGTGCGGACCCCTCACGAGTTGCAGTCGCGCACCCGGGATACCGTCGGCCACGAACCGAGCCCACGCCGGGCGCACGACGAGGTCCCTGTCGCCGCACAGCACGAGCGTGCGGGCCGCGATCCGTGGGAGCCGCTCCTCGATCCGGTCGTCGAACAGGTGGGGCAACTGCCGGAAGAAGTAGGGAAGTCCGCAGCGCACGAAGTAATCCCAGCCGATGACGAGGTTGGCCCGCAACGGGTTGCGCACGCCGTCCGCGATCAGTCGGGTTGCCCCCTGCCAGAGGTTGCGCTCCCCGATCGGCATGGTCGGCGCCAGCAGCACGAGACGGTCGGTCACGTCCGGCGAGTCGACCGCGAGCCGGCTCACGACCTGCGCACCCATCGAGTGACCGACGAGCACGGGGTTCACGAGGCTCGAGTCCTCGAGAACGCGGGCGAGCACTCCGGCGTGGTCGGCGATGCTCACGTCCCGCTTGGGGTCAGGGGCGGAGCCGTAGCCCGGGAGGTCGACCACGTAGACGGTGCCGTGCTTCGCGAGTTCGAGCGCGGCCGGGTGGAAGTACCGCGACGAGACGCCGATACCGTGCACCAGGACGAACGAGGGCCCGGGGGCAGCACCCGGGTACCGCTTCACCGTCACCGTCAGGTCATCGAAGGCCTTCCGGCTGGCCTCGTACCCGCGCCGTGAAGCCATCGCGCCAGTCTAGGTCGGCGCTGGGGGCAGAATGGCACCGTGACCATTGGAACCAACTGGGCCGGCTACCACGAGTACGCGGCGACCACCCTGCACCGCCCGACCACTATCGAGCAGCTGCAGGAGGTTGTCGCCGCCGCGCCGAAGATCCGCGCCCTCGGCACCCGGCACTCGTTCAACGACATCGCCGACTCGGCCGAACTCGTCACGCTCGAGGGCTTCGACGCGGACATCCGTATCGACGACGACAGCGAGACCGTGTCTCTCTCCTCCGGCGTGCCCTACGGCGTGCTCGCGGCAGCACTCCAGGTTGAGGGATGGGCCCTGCGCAACATGGGCTCGCTCCCCCAGATCTCGGTGGGTGGCGCGATCTCGACCAGCACCCACGGCTCCGGCGACCGCAACGGCACGCTCGCCCGCGCTGTTTCGGGCCTCGAAATCGTGACCGCGGACGGCTCGCTTCGCACGATCAGTCCCGCGGACGACGAGTTCGACGGCGCGGTCGTCTCCCTCGGTGCGCTCGGCGTCGTCACGCGCGTCACCCTCGATATCGAGCCGAGCTACCTGGTGCGGCAGGACGTGTACGCCGGCCTCACCTGGCCGCGCCTCCTCGAGCACTACGACGCGATCACGAGCCGCGCCTACAGCGTGAGCATCTTCACGAACTGGGTCGACGACACGCGCAACACCGTGTGGCTCAAGAGCCGGATGGACGAGCGCACGCCGCCGCAGGAGCTCTACGGAGCCGCTCCCCTGGGCGACGATGTGCGGCTGGCCGAGGGCGAGGAGAGCAACACCACGCAGCAGGGCGGCGTCCCGGGGCCGTGGAACGAACGGATCCCGCACTTCAAGATGGGCTTCACGCCGAGCAACGGCGACGAGCTGCAGACCGAGTACCTGGTGCCGCGGCGTCACGCGCTGGACGCGATGCGCGCCGTGCGGGAGCTCGGCCCGCAGATCGCGCCGCACCTGCACATCACCGAGCTGCGCACGATGGCCGCCGACTCCCTGTGGCTGAGCGGCGCCTACGACACGGATGCCACCGCCATCCACTTCACGTGGAAGAACGAGCCGCCCGCGGTGCTCGCCCTCCTGCCCGTCATCGAGGCCGCGCTCGAGCCGTTCGACGCCCGCCCGCACTGGGGCAAGCTGTTCCACTCGGTTCTCCGCGAGCTCTACCCGCGCCTGGACGACTTCGTGGCGCTCGCGCACGACTTCGACCCCGGGGGCAAGTTCAGGAACTCATTCCTCGACCGGCACGTCTTCCAGTAGACCGACGCTGGTCACCCGCACCACAGCGAGGCCCTGCTCGGCCGACGCGGCGAGGTCGACGGTCGCGCTGATGCCCCAGTCGTGGTCCCCCGCGGGGTCGTCGAAGATCTGCCGCACGCTCCACTGCTGCGGGCCCTCGGTGATCGCGATCATCGCGGGTCCACGGGCGTCGCCGCCCGTGCCGAGCGTCCCGTGCTCGTCGAAGAACAGGTCCATGGCGTCGGCCCAGGCGTCGGCATCGAAGCCCGCCGCTGCGTCCAGCTCGCCCAGCGCCTCCCAGCTCTCCAGCGCGGCGAGCTGCACGCGCCGGAACAGCTCGTTGCGCACGAGCACCCGGAATGCCCGGGGGTTCGCCAGCACGCTCGGCGGGGCGGGCGGCACGACGGGAGCGGTGGGATCCGCCGACGGGTTGATCATCGCCTCCCACTCGTCGAGCAGGCTCGAGTCGACCTGGCGCACGAGTTCGCCCAGCCACTCGATCACGTCGAGCAGCCCTTCCGTCTTCGCGTCGTCGGGGATGGTCTGCCTCGCCGCTCGGTACGCGTCCGACAGGTAGCGCAGCACGAGTCCCTCGCGGGGCGCGAGCTGGTAGAAGCCGGTGAAGTCGGCGAACGTCATCGCCCGCTCGTACATGTCGCGCACGACCGACTTCGGGCTCAGCTCGAAGTCGCCGATCCACGGCTGGGTTGCCGAGTACTGCTCGAACGCGGCGTTCAGCAGTTCTTCGAGGGGCTTGGGCCAGGTGATCTGCTCGAGCAGCTCCATGCGCTGGTCGTACTCGATCCCCTCCGCCTTCATGGCCGCCACCGCCTCGCCGCGCGCCATGAACTGCTGCTGCTGCAGCACCGGGCGGGGGTCGTCGAGCGTCGATTCGAGGATCGAGATCATGTCGAGCGGGTAGGTCGGCGACTCGGGGTCGAGCAGCTCGAACACCGCGAGCGCGAACGGCGAGAGCGGCTGGTTCAGCGCGAAGTTGGGCTGCAGGTCGACGGTGAGCCGGATGTCGATGCGCTCGTCGAGGGTCTCCACGAGTTCCCCGTCGTACATCGCCAGGACGGGCACGGTCACCTGCTCCACGACATCGGCCGCGCGGAGGGTGCGGTAGATCGCGAGGGCCTGCCGCGCGAGGGCGAGCTTGCCGTGCCACGTCTCGTGCGACTCGAAGATGAGGTCCCGCATGTTCTGGAACGCATCGCCTCCGCGGGCGATCACGTTGAGGATCATCGAGTGGCTCACCTGCATGTGGCTGGTGAGCAGCTCGGGTTCGGCCGCGATGAGGCGGTCGAAGCTCGGCTGCCCCCACGAGACGAACCCCTCGGGGGCCTTCTTGCGCACGATCTTGCGGATCTTCTTGATGTCGTCGCCGGCCTTCGCCACGAGGCGGGCGTTCTCGGCCTCGTGCTCGGGCGCCTGCGCCACGACGGTCCCGGCGGTGTCGTACCCCGCACGTCCCGCTCGGCCGGCGATTTGGTGGAATTCGCGGGCGCTGAGCTGGCGCATCCGTGTGCCGTCGTACTTGGTGAGGGCCGTGAGCAGCACCGTGCGAATCGGTACGTTGATGCCCACGCCGAGCGTGTCGGTGCCGCAGATGACACGCAGGAGGCCGCGTTGCGCGAGCTGCTCGACAAGGCGGCGGTACTTGGGGAGCATTCCCGCGTGGTGCACGCCGATGCCGGCACGGATGAGCCGCGAGAGGGTCTGCCCGAAGCGCGTCGTGAACCGGAATCCGCCGATCGCCTCCGCGATCTCGTCCCGCTGCTCGCGGCTGATCACCTTGATGCTCGTCATCGCCTGGGCGCGCTCGAGGGCCGCAGCCTGCGAGAAGTGCACGATGTAGATGGGCGACTGGCCGGTGTGCAGCAGGTCCTCCACGGTCTCGTGCACGGGCGTCGTGACGTACTGGTAGTGCAACGGTACGGGCCGGTCGACGCCCGTGATGAGCGCCGTCTCGCGGCCCGTGCGCCTCGAGAGGTCGTCCGCGATCGGTTTCATGTGACCGAGCGTCGCCGACATGAGGATGAACTGCACTTTCGGCAGCGTAAGCAGGGGCACCTGCCACGCCCACCCGCGATCGGGATCCCCGTAGAAGTGGAACTCGTCCATCACGACCTGGTCGACATCGGCATCGGCGCCTTGGCGCAGCGCGAGGTTGGCGAGGATCTCGGCGGTGCAGCAGATGATGGGGGCATCGGCGTTGACGCTCGAATCGCCGGTGACCATGCCGACGTTCTCCGCGCCGAAGATGTCCACGAGGGCGAAGAACTTCTCGCTCACAAGAGCCTTGATCGGGGCGGTGTAGAAGGTGCGCTTGCCCCGCGCCAGCGCGGTGAAGTGCGCGGCGATGGCGACGAGCGACTTGCCGGTGCCGGTCGGGGTGGAGAGGATGACGTTCGCGCCGGAGACGATCTCGATCAGCGCCTCGTCCTGAGCCGGGTACAGAGACAGGCCGCGCCCCTCCGCCCAGCCCGCGAACGCGGTGTAGGCCGCGTCCGCCTCGAACGGGCTCGGCGCGAGGTCGAGGAGGGCTGGCATGACTCAACCGTAGCTGGGCTCCGCCATCCGGCTAGCCGAGGACGGCCTTCCGCGGGAGTTGCGCGCGTCCGCGGGAGATCAATCTCCCGTGGGCGGCTCCAACTCCCGCGCGCGGGGTATTGCGACCGCGACCCAACCCCGACCCCGTGCCGGGAGTGCGGACCTGGCAGCTCAGTCGCGCGTGTGCTCCGCTGCAACTCTGGCGTAGACGTTCTCGACGTAGGCCCAGAACCCGTCCACGTCGAGCTTCGTGGCGACGAGGGCGTTGGGGATGCTCGGGGCGAAGTCGACCACGGTCATCCCTGTCGTGAACTCGCCCGTGGTCTCGATGTCGACCCGCGCCGGGACGACGGTGAAGAGGTCGGGACGGGTGACGTAGGCGACCGCGCACACGTCGTGCACGGCCTGACCGTCCCAGTCGGGCACGTTCGGGTTGAAGTAGAAGGTGGCCAGCGGAACGATGAGCTCGTCGGCGAGCGCGCCGAGCTGCTTGATGCGGTTGATGACGACGCCGTTCGCCTGGGCCTGCAGGGTGAGGTCGAGGCCGATCATGACCGCCTGCCAGTCCGCGTCGAACACGATGCGCGCGGCCTCGGGGTCGGCCCAGATGTTGAACTCTGCGGCGACGGTCGCGTTGCCGCGCGTGTACGAGCCGCCCATGATCGTGAAGGACGCCGCCCAGCGCGCGATCGCCGGCTCGCGTTCGAGCGCGAGCGCGATGTTCGTGAGGGGTCCGGTTGCGACGAGGTGGATCGCGCCGGGGCTCTTGCGCAGCGTCCCGATGATGAAGTCGACGGCGTGCATGCCCGACACCGGCAGCGTCGCCTCGGGCAGTACGACGTTGCCGAGTCCCCCGGCACCGTGAACGTGGGAGGCGTCGCGGAAGGTGCGGGTGAGCGGCTCGGCGGCACCGGCAGACACCGGGACGCTCGGGAACCTCAGATACTCGCGCAGCTGAAGCGCGTTGCGCGTGGTGTTCTCGAGCTTGACGTTGCCGCCGACGGTGGTGACGCCCACCAGGTCGATGTTCGGGTCGCCGTGGGCGAGCAGCAGCGCGAGCGCGTCGTCCAGGCCGGGGTCGCAGTCGAGCAGGATCGAGTAACCGGGCATGGGTCGAGGGTATCCGGCCTACGCCGTCGCGAGCAGCACCGAGGCGGCGATGGCCAGCGCCACGCCTCCGAGCTGCAGGGGCGTGAGCTTCTCGCCGTACACGACCCGAGCGAGGATGATCGTCGCCACCGGGTACAGGCCCACGACCACCGACACGACAGCGAGACTCCCGGACTGCAGCGCGAGAAGCAGCACGCCGTTCGCGATACCGAGCAGCACGCCGCCGACCGCACTCGCGGCCCAGGCGCGCGGCTGCGACGGGATGCGGTCGGCCTCCTGCTCCTCGTCGAGCATCGCCAGCGCGCTCCTCGACCGGGCGCTCAACCGCACGGCGAGTAGAAGGACGCCGAGCAGCGCCACCCCGACGGTGATCTCGACCACGGCCGACGTCACCCCGGAGTCCTGTGGCGCGCGGTCGAGCGCCGCGATCGATCCGCCGAGTCCCACCCCCGCGAGCACCGAGAGCACCACTGTCTTGCGGGGGATGCCGCTGCCCGCCCCGCCACGCGTCACCGAGATGAGCGCTCCGCCGGCAAGGGCGAGCACGATCGCGATCCATGCGAGCACCGGAAGTCGCTCACCGAGGAGCAGCGCGATGACGACCGGGACGAGCGACCCGATCACCGCGATGAGCGGGGAGGCGAGGCTCATCGGCCCCGCGGCGAGGGCCGCGTAGAACGCGAGGAAGCCGAGGATCGCACTCACCCCGGCGATCGCGCCCCACAGCACGGTGTCGGCAGACCACGCCCCGCCGATGAGCGGCAGCATGACGAGCAGCGTCAGCAGCGCGAACACGTAGGTGACTGCTGTGCCGGGCAGGACCTTCAGCCGGCGCGCCCCGACGGCTCCCAGGAAGTCGGACACGCCGTAGGACAGCGCCGTGACGAGGGAGAACACGACGGTCACCAGCATCCTCCTAGCGTGGCACGGATCAGGCCGCCGGAAACTCAGGAGACTCTGCCACCCGATGGCCGCAACCGGGCGCGAACCCGCGGTGGGGGCGAGAGTCGCCTGAGTTTCCGACGACCGGCGCGGGAACGTGGTGGAGCGCTGACCGGCGTACAATCTCGTGTGACTTCCGAGACCCCCGAGCCGACCGCTCCCGGCCCGAGCGGCATCGACCCGGCCGAGCTCGACGTGGCCCTGCGGGTTCTCGCGCAGATGGCCGAGGTCGACCAGGAGCACCCCGACTTCATCACCGTCCGCCAGGCTACGGCGAAGATGTTCAAGGCCGTCAAGAAGGAGCGGCGGCTCGAGAAGCGCGCGGGCATCGCCGACGCCGACCGCAGTGTGATCGCCGCTACCGCCACGGGCGCGCCCGACCGCATCGATGACGAGACGCGCGGCATCCCGATCGCGACCCGTCTCGAGACTCCGACGGCCGGCACGCTGCTCAAGGCCCGCGCCTGCTACATCTGCAAGAAGCCGTACACACTCGTGGACGCCTTCTACCACCAGCTCTGCCCCGACTGCGCAGCGATGAGCCATGCCAAGCGGGATGCCCGCACCGACCTCACCGGCAAGCGCGCCCTGCTCACGGGCGGTCGAGCCAAGATCGGCATGTACATCGCGCTGCGCCTGCTGCGGGATGGGGCGCACACCACGATCACCACCCGCTTCCCGCGCGACGCGGTGCGGCGCTTCACGTCCCTCCCGGACTCCGCGGAGTGGATCCACCGGCTCAAGGTGGTCGGCATCGACCTGCGCGACCCGGCCCAGGTGATCGGGCTCGCGGATGATGTCGCCGCGGACGGCCCGCTCGACATCCTCATCAACAACGCGACCCAGACCGTGCGGCGCTCCCCCGGCGCGTACCAGCCTCTCGTCGACGCCGAGCTCGCGCCGCTGCCCGACGGCCCGCTGCCGGAGCTCGTGACCTTCGGCCACACCAACGACCCGCACCCGCAGGCGCTCGAGCGCTCCGTCACCGCGCACCCCATCCTGAGCGCCGCGACCGTCGATCTTGCCCGCGAGGCCATGGCGGCCGGCTCGAGCTCCCTCGAACGACTGGCAGCCGGCACCGCGATCGACGCGGGCGGGCTGCTGCCCGACCTGCACGACGTGAACTCCTGGACGCAGCACGTGGACGAGGTCGATCCGCTCGAGATGCTCGAGGTGCAGCTCGCCAACACGACGGCACCGTTCATCCTCATCTCGAAGTTGCGACCGGCGATGGCCGCGAGCGAGGCGCACCGCAAGTACGTCGTGAACGTCAGCGCCATGGAGGGCGTGTTCGGTCGCGGGTACAAGGGCCCCGGGCATCCTCACACCAACATGGCGAAGGCCGCGGTGAACATGCTCACCCGCACGAGCGCGCGCGAGATGTTCGAGAGCGACCGCATCCTGATGACGAGCGTCGACACGGGGTGGATCACCGACGAACGACCGCACCCCACGAAGGTACGGCTGGCGGAGGAGGGCTTCCACGCTCCGCTCGACCTCGTGGACGGCGCTGCCCGGGTCTACGACCCGATCGTGCGGGGCGAGTCCGGCGAGGACGTGTTCGGCGTCTTCCTCAAGGATTACGCGCCGGGCTCCTGGTGATCGAACCCGGGATACGCGTGGTGGTCCGCTACCGCCTACCCGACGGGCGGGCGACGGATGCCCTGGGCACGCTGCTGAGCGCGGACGCCACCCAGCTCGTGGTCGACGGAAAGCGCGGCGTGGAGACGATCGCGGTCTCGGACATCATAGCGGCGAAAGAGGTTCCGCCGGCCCCGGAGCCGAGGGCCTCGATGAGACGACCCTCGACTTCCTGACCGACATCCCCGGACCCCCACCGTTCACGCGTGTTCCTCAGTACTGCGTGACGCGGCGCCGGCGCAGCAGCGCCGAACCGGAGAGCATGACGACACCGAGGACGGCGACCAGCAGCGCGACGAGCGCAGGTCGGGTCACCTCGACGCCGGTGTTCGCGAGCGTGGAGTTGCCGACTGCCGGGGTGAGAACAACTCCACCCACGCCGCCGCCGGTTCCACCACCAGTGCCACCGCCGGTTCCACCACCGCCGGTACTGGGGCCAGTGAGGCAGAGGGGCGTGCTGATCTGGTTCTGGTCGAGCGTGACCGCAGCGGCCGCGAACAGGCGCCCGTCGATGGTTGCGGCGTTCTTGGCCGCGATGGAGGTGCCGGCGAAGACAGTTCCGACGAAGTCGCTTCCGACCTCGATGGTCGCCGCGGAGTCGAGGTGCCAGAACACATTGCACGGGTTGGCGTCCCCGGTGAGGATGACCGAGCTGTTGACTCCGGTCGTGAGTGTGTTCGCCTGGAACACCCACACGTCGTCCCAGTCGCCGTTGAGGGTGACCGCGTTGTTCACGAGGAAGTCGTCCGCCGAGTACACGCCGGGCAGCGGGCTCGTGCCGCCGAGCTCGACCGGGCCGATGCCGGGGGCGGGGAACGTCGGCGGGATCAGGTCCACGTCGATGAACGCTGCGGTCTCGTCGGCTTTGGCGTCGAACGCCGTGGTGCTGGCGATCGGAACCGTCGGAGTGAAGATGCCGCCGTTCTGCACCTGTCCGGGCGGGAAGCCGGTGATGTCGACGGCGTCCCCCGGGTAGATCGCCATGTCGCCGGAGACCACGGTCTCCGCGGCCGTTCCGCCTGAGGCGTTCGTGATCGCGGTACCGGCGATGATCGCGAAGCTCTCCGCGTTGCCGAGGTAGCCCGGCTGGCCGAACGTTCCCAGCGCGGCCTCGGCGCGGCTCGCACCGGTCGCGAGCACGAGGACGACGCACAGGCCCGCCACCAGGAGTGCCGGCACGGCCCTACCGGTTCGACGACGCTCGTGTACAGGGTCAGTGGAAAGAATGCTCACGCGTTTGTGCTCCCAGTCAGGTTCTTGCGACGTGCGATGAGGACGAGCATCGTCCCAGCGCCCAGCGCCGCGAGTGCGGCGAGCAGGGCGATGTAGGTGGAGGCCGATGGGGCGGCCCCGGTGTTGGCGAGGGTGCTGTTGCCGGTGTTGGCCAACGTGCTGTTCCCCGTGTTGCCGAGAGTGCTGTTGCCCGTGTTGTTACCGGGGGTGGGCACCACCACGACGGTGCCGCCCGTGACCGGGGCCGTCGTGGTGGTCACGGAACTGACGGCTCCCACGGTGTTGCGCGTGGTGATGGTCGTGGTGGTGCCGGTCGCCGTCGTCCCTGTGGTGGTCGTACGGATGCAGACCGTGTGGTTGTCGATGACGTTGTCGTCGAGGGTCACGGCTCCGGCGTTGAGCGCGCTGGCGAGCAGCTGTCCGTCGACGTCGGCGCCGGTCTCGGCGGAGATGGAGGTCGCGGCGAGTATGGTCCCGACGAAGTCGGCGTTGGTACCGAGGGTGGCGGAGCTGCCCACCTGCCAGTAGACGTTGCACGCCTGTGCACCGTTCCTCAGCGTGACTCGCGAGTTCGACATGACGTCGAGCGAGCTGCCCGCCTGGAAGATGAAGACCGAGTCGAGGTTGCTGAGTCCGTCGAGCACGATGTCACCGTCGAGGAGGAGGAAGGAGCCCGAGTTGTAGATGCCGGGCTCGTAGACGTAGAGGCCGGTCACGAGGTGCGCCGAGGCGAGAGCGAGGTTCGCCGTTCCGACGATCTCGGTGGGGGCGGCGGCCGCGACGATGCCGTAGGCGATGCCGAGGTCGGCGCGCGCCTGCATGGCCGTCGGGTCAGGGGTGGGACCGGCGACGAAGATATCACCGTCGATGACCTGGGTCGGCGTCAGTTCCATCGCGGCGGTGGTCGTCGACGTGAGCGCCACGTCGCCGTGCACCTCAGAGGGTGCGACCGGGTCGGCGTCGGTCACTGTGTCGGTGGCGATGATCACGAAGGTCTCGGCTGTTCCGAGGAAGTCGTCGTCGCCCGGTGCGGCGGCGTGTGCC